>Ga0075434_100006521_pt1 | contig 10702 bp, 12 predicted proteins | sample RhiMethybrSRZTD3_FD_75298 | JGI IMG/M metagenome (GOLD analysis project Ga0075434, IMG submission 75298) | Populus rhizosphere microbial communities from Tennessee, USA - Rhizosphere MetaG P. TD hybrid SRZTD3 | ecosystem: Host-associated > Plants > Roots > Rhizosphere > Soil | place: USA...
GATATTGAAAGGCGCAAAGCCCGCCGAGCTGCCCGTCGAGCAACCGCAGAAGTTCGAGTTCATTATCAATCTGAAAGCAGCGAAGCGGATCGGTCTAACGATTTCGCAGAAGGTGCTGGCAAGAGCGGATCGGGTGATCAAGTGACCTTCGTTAAACATCATTCCTTAGCGGTCAACAAAGGCGTTTTCTACTTTCCGGTTTGTGCTTTGCTCTTTGCACTTTGCACTCCCCTTCAAGCACAGCAACGAGTAAAGCTTCCTCGATTGGAGCTCTCCTCTATACCAACCCCGATTCAGATCCGAATTTCGCAGCCTTTCGGCAGGGTCTGCGCGAACTCGGCTATGTGGAAGGGGAAAACCTCGTGATGGAGCATCATTTTGCGGATGGAAGGCCACAGCGGCTTCCAGAACTGGCCGCAGAGCTCGTAAGCTCGAATCCTGACGTGATTGTTGCCCTGGGCGGCGACGTCGTCCCATTCGCGCAGAAATCAACGAAGACAATCCCGATCGTGATGTGGGTCAGTAACGATCCGGTGAAGGCGGGGTTTGTCGCGAGCCTTGCCCGCCCAGGTGGAAACATCACAGGGGTGACGCTCATTCTCGATGAACTGGCGGGCAAAAGACTGGCACTGCTCAAGGAAGTGATCTCCCAGATTTCCCGGGTAGCGGTTTTATGGAATCCGGATCATGCGGATCCCGAGTTTAAAGAGATTCAGCGTGAGGCGAAGGCTCTGGATGTACGGATGCAATCGCTTGAGGTTCGGCGAGGAGAGGACTTTGACTCGCAGTTCCAGAACCTGACGAAAGAGCGTCCCGAGGCGATTATCGTCGTCTCGTCCCGGCTGATGCAGGATAATCGGCGGCCTATTCTCGAGTTCGCCGCGAAACAACGACTGCCCGTAATTGGTGACTGGGGTCGGTGGGCACCTGACGGCGCTCTATTATCATACGGTCCTGACACCACAAAACTCGCAGCTCGTGTGGCAACTTACGTCGATAAGATTCTCAAAGGGGCAAAAGCCGATGACTTGCCCATAGAGCGCCCAAGCAAATTCGAGTTAGTGATCAATCTGAAAACTGCCAAGCAGATCGGCCTGACCATTCCGCCGAATGTGCTGGCGAGAGCGGATCGGGTAATTCGTTAGGCATGAGTCGTTAAGGCGCGAGAGAACAATGACAGTTGTTCGTAGTCAGTGGTCAGTAATCGGTATAAGCGTCGTCTACCTTGCTGTAGGCGCTTTGCTCTCTGGACTCTGCGTTCCCGCGGAGGCGCAGCAGCCTGGCAAAATTCCACATATAGGCTTCCTATCGCTGTCTGGTGCTAACCAAGAAGCATTTCGCCAAGGCTTGCGCGATTTGGGCTACATCGAAGGAAAAAATATTGCCATCGAATCTCGAATGGCCGCCAATAGAGCAGATCGCCTTTCTGTCCTCGCCGGTGAGCTTGTCGATCTGAAGGTTGACGTCATCGTTGCCGCCGGGTCGCAAGCGGTCCATGCCGCACAGCGTATAACTAACAATATTCCCATCGTTATGACTTCGAGTAGCGATCCTATTGGGACCGGCTTTGTCGCCAGCCTTGCGCACCCCGGCGGGAACATCACCGGCCTCAGCATACTGGGCCCAGACCTCAGTACAAAACGATTGGAAATGCTGAAGGAGGTCGTTCTCGGAGTTTCTCGGGTCGCTGTATTCTGGAACCCTGACGATCCAGCAGCAAAGATCTCGCTGAGAGAGACGCAGGATGCCGCCAAAGCTCAAGCAATGCATCTGCAAATTGTGGAGATACGAGAGGCCAGTGATTTCGAGAGCGCTTTTCGGGCCGCAAACAAAGGGCGCGCGCGGGCGCTCATTCTTTTGCCGGCCCCTATCGTGGCTACTCAGGCAAAACAGATTGCGGAGTTGGCGTTGAAAAATAATCTACCCGCGATTTCCCCCGTTAGCGAGTTTCCAAACGCAGGTGGGCTCATGTCCTACGGGGCGAATTTGGCGGATCTGTACGGGCGCGCGGCAACCTATGTGGACAAGATCCTAAAAGGCGCAAAACCCGCTGATCTTCCCGTCGAGCAGCCAACCAAGTTCGAGCTAGTCATCAATCTCAAGACCGCCAAACAGATCGGCCTCGTTATTCCGCCTAACGTGCTGGCGAGGGCGGATCGAGTAATACGGTGACTTCTAAGTGGGATAGCGCGAGCAAGGCTATCTACTCTTTGGCGGTTTGCGTTATGCTTCTCGCAGATGCGGTACACATTGAAGCGCAGCAAACGATGAGCTTGCCCCGCATCGGTTATCTCGCCGGGGATTCTGGAACCCCTACAATTGAGGCCTTTCGTCACGGCCTCAGAGATTTCGGCTATATTGAAAAAAAGAACATTCTTATTGACTGGCGATTCGCTGAAAAAAGCTCCAGTCGCTATCGCGCTCTGGCGGAGGAACTGATCGTTCTGAAACCTCGCGCCATTGTGGCTGGTAACGGACCTGCGGTGACAGCTCTGAAACAGTCGACGACAAAAATACCTATCGTCATTGCATATTACGGTGTCGATCCTGTAGCCGACGGTCTCGTATCCAGCTTTGCCAAGCCCGGAGGGAACATCACCGGAGCGATCCCGCTCACGTCAGAGTTAAGCGGGAAACGATTAGAAATCGTCAAAGAGGCACTTCCTAGTGTCTCCCGTTTGGCGATTATGTGGAATCCCGACGCCTCTTCGACGAGATCGCAGTGGGAAGAAACGACCAGTGCTGCACGGCGACTCGGGCTTCAAACTATATCGGTTGAGGTTCGGAGCGCTGATGACATTGCCACTGCTTACAAGCAGCAAAGCGGCAAGAAGCAAATGCGCTCGTCGTATTGACCGATCCCGTAACTTATATCTCTCGCCAGCAGATTGTTGGATTTGCAAAAAAACTCCAGCTGCGCGGAATGTACCCTCTCGATGATTTTACTGAAGCCGGAGGTCTGATGAGCTATTCCCGAACAACGAGGCCCAATACCGACGGGCTGCATACTACGTTGATAAGATTCTCAAAGGCGCACACCCCGGAGATTTGCCGATTGAGCAGCCGACCAAGTTCGAGCTAGTCATCAACTTGAAAACCGCCAAGCAAATCGGCGTCACCATTCCACCCAACGTGCTGACGCGGGCGGACAGGGTTATTCGATGAAAATAGGCAATCGGCATCACACAACGGAAAATACGAAACTTCTCCAGTTAATTTGTTGCACAGTAATCGCTCTGCTCCTTGCGTTTTGCCAAAGCGCAAAAGCGCAGCAGCCGAACAAAATTCCGCGGATCGGTTTCGTCGCGATGACTACTGCTAGGGCGGGCGGCCAAAACCTAGAAGCCTTTCGCCAAGGCCTTCGCGATCTAGGCTATGTTGAAGGCGCTAACATCACGATCGAGCAACGTTGGGCTGAGGGCTGGGCAGAACGCGTCTCCGATCTCATCAATGAACTGATCCGGTTAAAGGTGGATATGATCGTCGTCAGTAGTGCCACTGGTGCGGTGGCGGCTAAGAAAGCGACGAGTACGATACCCATTGTATTTACCGCAGTCACCGATCCTTTCGAGGGTGGTCTAATCGACAGTTTGTCCCGACCCGGAGGGAACGTTACGGGAACGTCTTTGGCGGTCGGGGAAGGCTTTAGCGGCAAATGGGTAGAGTTGCTCAAGGACATTGTGCCGCGCATTAAGACTTATTCGGTTCTGTGGAATCCGACACATCCGGTCGCGAGCGTATTCGTGAAACAAACCGAGTTAGCCGCCCAAGCTCTGGGAATCAGCCTCAAGTTTTTCGAGGCCCATGATCCAAAGGAGCTCGATACGGCGCTTGCCAGCATCGAGAAAGAGCGCTCAGGCGCGATTCTTCTTACCCCCGATCCGTTATTCTTCACCCAAAGAAAGGTCATAGCAGATTTTGCAATCCGGCATCATTTGCCCTCAAGCTTTTTATTCAAGGAATATCCTGAAGCCGGGGGTTTGATGTCTTATGGGCCGAGCATTACAGACTCATACCGGCGTGCAGCGCCCTATGTAGATAAAGTACTGAAAGGTGCCAAGCCGGGTGATCTTCCTGTTGAGCAACCGACGAGATACGAGCTGGTAATAAATCTCAAAACCGCAAAGCAGATCGGCCTCATAATTCCGCCGAATGTGCTAGCAAGAGCGGATAGAGTGATTCGATAACAATGTCAGCAGCCAATCGAAAATTCTTGCCGTTTTTCATTTACGCTCTGATTGTGTTCTGCCCATCTACTGAGGCGCAGCAGCCGAAGAAGGTCCCGCTGATAGGGTATCTATCGCCGTTCGACGCAGCTACCGAGTCCGCCACTGCCGAGGCCATTCGGCTGGCTCTGCGCGACCTTGGCTACATAGAAGGACAGAACATCGCCATGGAGTACCGGTACGCGGAGGGGAAGCTCGATCAGCTCCGTAAACTTGCGGCCGGGCTGGTGCGCCTCAAGCTTGATATCATCGTGGTATCGGGAGGGGGCAGACCGGTTCGCGAGGCGAAGAATGCGAGCAATACGATTCCCATCGTTATGGCGGGGGTTGTAGCCGATCCTGTCGAGTTAGGTCTTGTTGAAAGCATTGCCCGTCCGGGCGGCAACGTCACGGGCCTTTCCACCCTTTCCAGAGAACTAGCCGGGAAGCGGCTGGAGCTCCTCAAAGAGGCGGTTCCGACAATTACCCGAGTCGCGGTTCTCTACGATCCAGCCATTGGGGGCAGTTTACGCGAGGTGAAAGAGGATCTCCCGTTGGTGGCGAGCGCGCTGAAGTTGTCTATTGAACCTTTGGAGGTGCGAGCTGCGGACGATTTCCAGAAGATTTTCGCCGCGCTGAGTAGGCAACGCCCCGATGGACTTTACGTTTCTGGGGGTCCGCTAATTAATAATAACCAAAAACGGATCGCGGGCTTTGCGTTAAAAGAGCCGCGTCCCATCGATAAAGAGCAACAAAGACTTCGTAGAAGCTGGCGGGCTCATGTACTACGGGGCAGACCTCACGGACAGCTATCGGATTGTAGCGACCTATGTGGATAAAATTCTGAAGGGAGCCAAGCCTGCCGAACTGCCGGTGGAGCAACCGACAAAGTTTGAGCTGGTGATCAACCTAAAAACCGCCAAGCAAATTGGACTGACCATTCCGCCGAATGTCCTGGCGCGAGCGGATCGCGTGATCAAGTGATACTGGCGATTACCGATGCGTTCCCATCTCCTCCTAATCAGAATCCGTGTGCCGAACCAAATCAACCCAAAGGTGTCCATGGCAGAGGAGGGAAACAATGGTTAGTCGAAGGACCCTGCTGGCAAGCGTCTTGTTAGCTCTGACATCGGCTCTCGGCTGCCAAATGCTGCAAAGCAGTGCTACGGTCGACGTTCCAACGGCCGAAACTTCCGAAGACGAAGCTCTATCTAAGTCGGTGTTGGATCGACTTCTCATGGACAAGAAAGTGGATTTGACCGGCATCAGGGTCGTATCAAATGACGGGAAGGTTTTCCTGAGTGGGACGGTCAAGTCCCTGGATGCCCGTGAGCAAGCGATCAAAATCGCCTGGACATCACCGGGCGTTCGGAGCGTCGTGAACAGTCTCCAAGTGCAAAAATAATTTCGGCAGCGACTCATTATACGATATTGAAAATCCATCCAGGCTCTCTCTGGACGACAAGATCACCAAAAGCAGGGTCGGTCTCATGATCGCGTCGAACGTGCTGGCAAGAGCGGAGTCAGGTGATCAAATGAGAGTCTTCACTCTTCGGTCAGCTAGGCTATTGCGCCATGCTCTTTCTCGATTTGTATGGTTAGTCGCTCAGAATTAATCTTCGGCCATAGTGCGGCTCAATCGCGATTGACAACCTTCGGCCACTGTGTGAGTCTCCAAGCGACGACTCGGCAGGTTTTTCTGGCTGACGCTGCTTAGGCTAGCAACATAGACTGATGATCAAGGGGCCCGAACGGTTTCATACCGATCGGGCTTTTTGTTTTTGCGGCCTGGTTTCAGAAACCGTAGGTTAGCTTTGGATTTTGTCGAAATGATTTAACCGTCGGCCATTTTGGTCCCAAGCGGGCGAACTAAGGGCCTCATCACAGTTGGAGAAAAGCAATGAGCAAAATGATCGCTGTCTTCGTAGTGACAATAATCATGCTGGCAACTATTTCTGCAACCGACGCGCAGCAGCCAACAAAAATTCACCGAATAGGTCTACTGACGGGTGCAGCTGCCCCGCCTTCCTCAGCGCCTTCACCGTTTGAGCAAGGTTTGCGCAAATTGGGCTACGTGGAAGGCCAGAACATAACCATCGAGGCCCGGTATACCAACGGACGGATGGACCGCCTTCCCGAACTCGCAGTCGAACTCACGCGCCTCAAATTGGACGTGATTGTGGCGCAGACCTTTCCCGCAGCTCTCGCCATGAAGAAAGCGACCTCGACGATCCCCATCGTTGTTCTCGGGGCCGGCGATCCAGTGGCCACTGGACTCGTCGCTAGCTTTGCCCGACCCGGCGGAAACATTACCGGAGTGAGCGCCTTGGAAAATGAGCTGAGTGGCAAACGGCTCGAGCTTTTGAAGGAAGTCTTTCCCAAGCTCGCCCGCGGTGCCGTCCTCTGGAATGCGACGGATCTCGGCATGACGTTTAAATTCCGGGAGGTGGAGCGAGCCGCGCAGGCGTTGCGGGTGGTAGTGCACGCTTCGGCGGTCCGAGAGCCGAAGGATTTTGACGGTGTCTTTTTGGAGATAATGCATAGCAGGCCGGATGCGTTATTTGTCATCACCGATCCATTGACCTCGATCAACCGGAAGCAACTTTTTGAATTGGCGGCAAAGAATCGGTTGCCGGCGATGTATGAAAATTCGTCCTATGCCGACGATGGAGGTCTAATGGCTTATGGCCCTAGCCAGGCGGACACCTTGGACCGCGCCCTCCACCACGTCGATAGGATTTTGAAAGGCGCTAAGCCCGCTGACCTACCGATCGAGCAGCCGACCAAGTTCGAGCTGATCGTTAATTTAAAGACAGCTGAAGCGCTCGGCCTCACGATTCCGCCGAATGTGCTGGCGAGGGCGGATCGGGTGATTAGGTGAGAGACAGCAGAGCGCCGAGAGCAAACAAGATGCACGATCCATGAGGAGGAAGATCATTTTTCTTGCGCTTTGCGCGTTGCTCTTTGCGCTTTGCTTTTCCGCTCAAGCGCAGCAGCCAACGAAAATCCTCCGGATTGGATACCTAAGTAGTGACTCTCCTTCCACTATCGCCGTCCGCATCGAGGCATTTCGGCAGGGTCTGCGCGAGTTTGGATACGTGGAGGGGAAAAACATTCTTATTGAGTGGCGATTTGCGCAGGGTAAAGCTGATCGGCTACGTGACCTTGCGGCTGAACTGGTCCGTCTCAACGTAGACGTAATCGTCACGAGCGGTCCGGCAGCAACGCGTGCCGCTAAGGAAGCAACAGTTACGATTCCCATTGTCACGGCGCAGGATAATGATCCTGTTGGGAACGGGCTCGTTGCCAGCCTTGCGCGACCTGGTGGGAACATTACTGGATTGTCCACCCTTGCCCCGGAGATAAGCGGGAAACGGCTGGAACTAGTGAAGGAGATCATTCCTAGAGCCTCCCGGGTGGCCGTCCTCGGCAGTTCGACCATTCCGGGGAACCCCCAAGCGTTAAGAGAGACAGAACTCGCCGCACGAGTCTTGGGGCTGCAGATTCAATATCTAGAAGTACGAGGTGCCAACGAAATTGAGCCTGCATTCCGAGCCGCTGCCAAGCAACATGCTGACGCTGCCCTCATGCTGCAAAGCCCCGTCTTCGTTAATGAGCGAAGACAACTTGCAGAGCTCGCGGTAAACTTTCGGCTTCCCGTGATATACGACAGACAAGAATTTGTCGACGATGGTGGCCTGATGTGCTACGGGACAAATTACACCGACTTGTCCCACCGCGCTGCCATTTACGTGGACAGAATCCTGAAGGGAGCCAAGCCCGCCGATCTGCCCGTGGAGCAGCCAACGAAGATTGAATTGGTCATCAATCTTAAAGCCGCAAAGGAGATCGGCCTAACGATTCCGCAGAAGGTGCTGGCGAGAGCGGATCGGGTGATCAGGTAGGTTTCGCTATCATCGCTCATGAAGTTAATCAGGAAGACTTTACCGTCGGTTATATTAGTGGCCTCTCTATCCGTAAATGTTTTTTTTCGCCGACGCGCAGCAAACGGGCAAAGTTCCTCGCATTTGTTTTCTCGGCAATTCTAGCGAAACTCTCGAGGCAAAGTTAATCGCTCCGTTTCGTGAAGGACTAAAGAGCCTCGGCTATATCGAAGGGAAAAACACCTCGATCGAATGGCGGTGGGCTGAAGGAAATTACCAAAGATTTCCAGTACTGATCTCGGAGTTGATCGCCTCCAAGTGTGATGTCGTCGTAACGGCGGGAACGCCAGCCTCACTTGCCGTAAAAAAAGCCACCGACACCATCCCGCTGGTGATGATTGCTGTCGGCGACCCTGTGGGAACAGGACTCATCGCCAGCCTCGCACATCCCGGCGGAAACGTCACCGGACTAACCTCCGTTGCTTCGGACCTGGAGGGAAAGCGGCTTGAGCTTCTCCGGGAAGTTGTTCCAAAGATTTCACAGATAGCCGTGATCTGGAACCCGATTAGCCCTTTTCAGGTGATCTCGGAAAAAGAAATGCAAGATGCCGCACGCGCACTAAACATCAAGGTACTTTCTCTCGGAGTAAAGAGAGAGGACGATTTGCCTGCCGCATTTGCGGCCCTTGTGAAGGAGAAGCCTGGCGCCCTCTTTGTGCTGGCCGATCGTCTGTTTCTTCATTTGCGCAGCCGTCTCATGGAGTTCGCCGTAAAGCACCGCCTACCCGGCGTTCATGCCTACGTCGAGCTGGTCGAAGCGGGCGGTTTGATGTCCTATGGCCCAAACTATGGTGAGATGCATAGGCGGGCCGCCTATTTCGTCGATCGAATCCTTAAAGGTGCCAAGCCTGCTGACCTGCCGGTGGAACAACCAACTAAGTTCGAATTGGTCATCAACCTGAAAACAGCGAGGCAGATCGGCCTCACGATTCCGCCGAATGTGCTGACGAGGGCGGACAGGGTGATTCGGTGAAGCGACTCAGCAGGAATCATTGGGCAAGACACGGCAACGGCCACATCTGCGTTGCACTTGGCGTTTTGATTCTTGCCCTTTGTGTTCATGCCGAAGCGCAGCAGCCGGCAAAGATACCGAAGATCGGATTTCTCAATGCCGGTTTCGGCTCCGCTTCCGGAATCCCCTGGCGTGAGCCACTCCAGCGAGAGCTTCAAAAACTCGGGTATATCGACGGTAAGAACGTCGCCTTCATCTATCGATACGCTGATACCAAGTACGATCGGCTTCCCGTCCTAGCTCAAGAGCTGGTCCGTCTCAAGGTTGACCTAATCATCACGCCCGGGGCGAATGACACCCGAGCCGCCAAGAACGCCACCCAGACGATCCCGATCGTTTTTACGGGAGCAGGCTCCGATCCTGTTACGCTTGGGCTGGTCGACAGTCTAGCGCGGCCCGGAAGAAACGTTACCGGGTTCGCCCAAATTGCGTCTACGTTGGCTGGCAAAAAGCTGGAGTTGCTGAAGGAAACGGTTCCCAAGCTCTCTCGGGTTGCAGTGCTATGGGATCCACAGAATGCGGGCTCTGTGCAAATATGGGAAGAAAGCCAACGGCGGGCAAAAGAACTGGGTATCGTGCTTTATGCTCTGAAGATAAACGGCGCCGATACATTCGAGAGCGGTCTCAAACAGGCGGTGAAGGCGGGCAGCGGCGCTCTCCTCGGGACATCAGGGGCGTTGATCGGTTCTCTTCGAACACAAATCATAAACTTGGCGACAAAAAATCGATTGCCAGCGATTTACCCTCGGGCAATTTGGGCCGTTAACGGTGGCTTGATGTCCTACGGTCCTGACGAGATCGAACCGTTCCAGCAATCCGCACGGATGGTCGACAAGATTCTGAAGGGCGCCAATCCGGCCGATCTTCCTGTGGAGCAGCCGACGAAGTTCGACTTGATAATCAATCTGAAGACGGCGAAACAAATAGGTCTGACGATTCCGCAGATAGTGCTGGCGCGGGCGGACAGGGTGATCAAGTGAAAATAGGCACGAGGCATGAGGCAAAAGTCATTGGCGCCGCGCTATCCGCCACGCTCATTGCACTTTGCTTTTCTGTTGAAGCGCAGCAGTCAACAAAGATTCCCCGGATTGGATTGCTTATCGGTCCATCCCGTTTGTCCAGCCAATCTCAGGTTGACGGCTTCCGCCGGGGCCTGCGCCAGCTCCGTTACGTTGGCTTTGCGTTAAATAGCCGGTTGCCGTCGATGTATAGCCTCAGACTACACGTAGATGCCGGGCGGACTCATGTATTACGGGGCGGACCCGGCGGACAGTTACCGGCTTGTTGCGATCTACGTGGACAAAATCCTCAAGGGCGCGAACCCTGCCGAAGTTCCGGTCGAGCGGCCGAGGAAGTTCGAGCTCGTGATCAATTTGAAACCGTGAAGCAGATCGGAGTCACAATTCCACCGAACCTGCTGGCGAGAGCGGATCGGGTAATCAAATGAGGACTGCCTCTCGTTGGTTGCTTGTCCTTATTATCGTTGCCTGTGGTCATGTCGCAGAGGCGCAGCAGCCGGGCAAAATGACGCGTGTGGGGTT
>Ga0075434_100006522_pt1 | contig 10702 bp, 9 predicted proteins | sample RhiMethybrSRZTD3_FD_75298 | JGI IMG/M metagenome (GOLD analysis project Ga0075434, IMG submission 75298) | Populus rhizosphere microbial communities from Tennessee, USA - Rhizosphere MetaG P. TD hybrid SRZTD3 | ecosystem: Host-associated > Plants > Roots > Rhizosphere > Soil | place: USA...
AATTACCCGGCCGACATTCACATCGCCGGATCTGGGCGGAGTCTCTATGTCTCGAACCGCGGCCACAACAGCATCGCGATGTTCACGGTGACGGGGTCCAGCGGCGCGCTCGCGCTCGAGCAGGTGATCTCGACCGAGGGCGACTGGCCGCGAAACTTCAGTCTGGATCCGACCGAGCGGTGGCTGCTCGTGGCCAATCAGCGGTCCGACTCCATCATCGTCTTTTCCCGTGATCCGAAAAACGGCAGCCTGACACACAGCGGCCAACGCATCGCGATCCCGAGCCCGGTTTGCCTGCGGTTTTAAGAACAGGTCCTTCGCTTCGCGCGCGTTCCGCGCGCTCGCTCAGGATGACATGCGGGGGTCGCTTTTATTAAAACAAGCGAAACACCACGCCAGGACCTCCGCCGGGTCATTGGACTCGGCGGCGGCGTCGCGCTGATCGTGGGCATCACGATCGGCTCCGGGATTTTCCGCACCCCACCCACGATCGCCGGTCTCGTGGCGAATCCGCTGGTGATCATGGGATTGTGGACGGCCTTCGGTCTGATCAGCATCTGCGGCGCGTTGGTGATCGCCGAGCTGAGCTCGCTGCTGCCGCAGGCAGGCGGGGTCTACGTGTATCTGCGCGAGGCCTATGGCGACGCCGCCGCGTTTGTCTTCGGCTGGCTGTATACCCTGATCACGACGCCCACGACGATCGCCGCGCTCTCGGTCGTTTTCGCCGAGTTCCTGCTCAACCTCCTGGGCCTGCCGGTGGACGCGAAGGTCCAGACGATCGCGATCATTGGCATCATTATTCTGACGGTCGCCAATGTGCTGGGCGCGCGCGTCGGTGCAGCGGTGAGCGAGCTGACCACGCTCGTCAAAGTGATCGCGCTCGCTGCGATCATCCTGGGCACGTTTCTCTTCGCGCACGGCAGCCTTTCCCATTTTACGAGCGGCGGTGTCGTGCACGGCGCCGGCCTCGCGCGTGCCGTCGCCGCCGTCATCTGGACCTACGACGGCTGGGTAGCCGTCAGCATGATCGCCGGTGAGGTCGTGGCACCCGAGCGGCTGATGAAGCGCATCATCATCATCGGGATGCTGGTGATCGTGACGCTCTACATCGGCGCGAACCTGGCGTACTTCTACGTCATGCCGGTCAGTGTGATGGCACAGCAGAAGGAAGCGATCGCGCGGACGGTGATGACGGCGATCGGTGGACGCGGCGCCGGCGCGCTCATCATGATCGCGATCATGACGAGCGTGTTCGGCGCGCTGAACGGCAACCTCCTCGCCAAGCCGCGCGTCGCGTACGCGATGGCGCGCGACGGGCTCATCTTCTCGTTTCTGGGCACAACGCACCCGCGCTGGGCGACGCCGTGGGTCGCCGTCGTCATTCAGGGCGTGGTCGGGATCGTCATGGTTCTCACGCTGAAAGATTACGATTCGCTGATCACCTATTTCGTGGTCGTCGAATGGGCCGCGCTGATCTTTTCGATCGGTGCCGTGTTCGTGCTGCGGCGGAAGCTGCCGACCGCGCCGAGGCCGTTCCGGACGCCCGCGTATCCCTTCGTGCCGCTGGTGTTCGTCGTGGGCACAATTATCGGGTTGTCGGCGATCGTCTGGGGACAGATTCAGGCCGGCAACTTCTCGCCGGTGTACGGTCTGGGCATTGCCGCCGCGGGATTCCCCGTTCATTACCTCTGGAAGCGCTTTCAGCTGACCCCGCGCGGAAGCCCGGGGAGGAACCAATGAGAAAAGCCATCACAACCGAGAACGCTCCAAAGCCCCAGGGCCCGTACTCGCAGGCGATTGTCGAGGGAGATTTCGTGTTTGTTGCGGGACAAGGACCCATCAATCCAGCAACAGGGAGAAGGGAGATGGGAGATGTTCGATCGGAGACCAGGCGCATTTTCGAGAACATCCGAGCGATTCTCGAGGCGGCGGGCTCGTCGCTGGACGACGTCGTCAAGTGCAATGTCTACCTCCGCGACATCGACGATTTTGCCGCGATGAACGAGGTCTACCAGACGTTTTTCTCGGCGCCCTTTCCGGCGCGCACGACGATTCAGGCGGGCGCGCTGCCGGGCGGGATCGCCGTCGAGATCGAGTGCATTGCCAGGAAGGGGAAATAGTGGACGCGCTCGACCTCGACACCCCTGCCCTCTACGTCGATCTCGACGCCCTGGAGCGCAACATCGCGCACATGCAGCAGCAGTGCCGCGCGTGGGGCGTCGGACTGCGCCCGCACACCAAGACCCACAAGATCGCCGAGATCGCGCAGATGCAGCTCGATGCCGGCGCAATCGGGATCACGGTCGCGAAAATCGGTGAGGCGGAGGTTTTGCCCGGGAACGATGTGCTGATCGCATATCCGCTGGTGGAAGCGAAGCTGCCCCGCCTCAAGCAGCTCGCGAAGACTCGGCGCGTGAAAGTCGCGGTGGATTCGGTCGAAATCGCGCGCGATCTCCAGGGAATCGATACGGTAGTCGAGGTCGATGTCGGCGTGGGTCGCACGGGTGTGCAGTCACCGGAAAAAGCAGTCGACGTCGCGAAGGCGTGCTCGAATTTCCAGGGAGTGTTCTATTGGCCCTCCTGGCTCGACGAGGCGGGGTTTCGAGCCGCATGCACCAAGATCGATGCCGTGCTCGAAGCACTCAGCGCCTCGGGTTTCGACGCGACGATTGTGTCCGGAGGCTCGACGCCGGGTGCCTCCAAGACCCCGCTGATTCCGCAGACGACGGAAATCAGGCCCGGGACCTACGTCTTCTACGACGCGAGCAGCCTGGCAGCCCGGGTGTGCGCGGAGGCCGATTGCGCACTGCGCGTGCTGACCACCGTCGTCAGCACGTCGGTGCCTGGTCAGTGCGTCATCGACGGCGGCTCAAAAACGTTCTCGAGCGATCAGACATTCGGCGTCGGCACATACGGCCACTTCCCCGGACGCTCGTGGACCATGCGCAAGATGAATGAAGAACATGGCTACGTGGAAATCGACGGTGCTCGGCCACGTGTCGGAGAGAAGGTGTGGGTGGTGCCCAGCCATGTCTGCGCGACGGTCAACCTGCACGACGAGATCTGGTACGGCCGCGCCGGCCGCGTGGAGGGAAGCTGGCAGGTGGCCGGGCGCGGCAAGGTTCGTTGAGGTTTTTTGATACGGCGTGCAGCAAATTGGTTAGGTCGGCTCTGGCGGCGGCCCTATGATGACGCCATGACCTCCTTCAAAGATCTGGACGCCTTTCAGGCCTGTCATCAGCTCACGCTCGCGGCTCACCGGATTGGCATGAAGATCGGCGAGCACGACAAACATCTCGCGTCACGATTGCAAGCGTCGGCCGTCGTCGCTGCCAGCCGTATTGCGCGAGGAGCGGGCTCTCGCAGCAACCGGGTGTTCTCGGGATGTGTCGATCGCACCGCATGCGCACTGGCGGAATTTGCGGCCTACCTCGACCTGGCTCGCGACCTGGACTTCCTGCCTGCGGATGATCACCACGAGCTGGAGGCACTGGGAGGACGCGCGCTGTTCTACGTGTCGAAACTGCGAGTGTCGCTCGAGCCTCCCACCTCAACCGACACGTCGCCTAACGGGTAGCGACCTTGCCTCGCAAGACGGTGATAGAGGCTTTCGGAAGCGTGTAGGTGGCGGGAGGTCCCTGGAGCAGTCTGGCGACTGGCGCCTGATCCGGGTCCGGATGGCTATTCGGTCCGTCGTTGATCCACACATACTGCTCGCTGCCCCACGTCACGAACGTGACCGGCCCCGCAAACGACCTCTGCTTGCGTTTCGAGTCTTCGAACACGACCCGCACGGCGTGGGAGTCGGTCGAGTCGCGATTGACGAGCATGACCGACCAGTTGCCGTCGGGACGAAGCACGGCATAGGACGTGACCAGAGTGTCACCCCCGCCGTCGGTGACATCGGACGTGCTGGGAAACATCTGGTGGACGCCGACGCGGTGTTGCAGCCACTCGAGGTTGAGCATATGGGCCGCGTAGTACGTCGACGTGTATCCCTTGATCGCGTAGGTCTCGTCGGAGACGAAGTTCGACCACGACGACCAACCCAGGCAGGTGTTTTGCACGCCCTGCGGCTGAATCGGTGAGTGATAGAACGCCGCGCCGCCGCCTTCGAAGAACGATCCAATGTTATCCGCGAGCCACAATCCACCCCAGATCGTCGTCATGGGACCGGTCAAATTCCATGACACATGACTCTCGGTGACCATGAGCGGGACATTCTTCGGCACGCCGTCGTCGCGCCACACCCGCAGGATGTGCTTCATCAGGCGCGGCTCGCTGTAGAGACTCTTCCAGGTGATTTCGCAGGGATCGAACGGATAATGCTCGAACGAGACGAAGGAAAGATCGGCGAGCCGGCCGTGCGTCGTCAGGTAATCGACGAACCTGCCCATCCACGACGTGCGACCTTTCGCATCGGGCCACAGCGTGATGTCTTCGTTGACGCCCTCGAACACCGGGCCGCCGAGCCGCAGCTTGGGATCCACCTTGTGAATAGCGGTAGCCCACTGCAGATACAGCGCCGCATAATCTTCCGGCATCGCGTGCTTGCCGTCCGGCTCTTCTCCCATTTCGATGTATGCGATCGGATAGCCGCGCCGCTCGATGTAGGCGATCTGCGCCGCCGCATCCTCAGGCGTCCCGTAGAGCATCGTCACGGGAATCATCGCGGGCAGGTTGTTGGTCAGCCCGCTCGTGAACAGCAGATCAAATCCTGTGTGCTGATAGTTTCCGCTGTTGTTCACGTCGGCCGCCGAGTGCCAGGGATCGATCGACGATGCCGCGTACGTTGTCAGGCGCTCGTCGGGCGCCTTCGCGACTTCCCAAAACGCGCCGCCGGCGTCCAGCGTGCCTGCGGCAATTCCCTGAATTGCGTAGCCCACACAGTTGCGCACGTCGGCTGCGCCGTGCTCGTCGCACGTGTTGGAAGACTCCGTCATGAGAATCCGCAGGTATCGCGTCGAAACCGCAGCATCGCTCAGCTTCAGCGTGACCGTTCCGCCCTGCGCGCTCTTTTGCAGCCCTGACGGGAAGAGTCTCCATTCTCCCTTCGGGCCGCCATCGAAGTCGAGCGCGTTTGTGCCGACCCAGTACTCGACCTGGTAATTCCTGGCGTACGGGTTCTCCCACATGATGCGGACGGCACTCACGGGCTTCTCGACTTGCAAGTCCACGATCACCCATTGCGGATGCAGGGTGTCGCTTTCGCCTGTGAACTTGCTCGTCAGATACGGATTGCTTTTCCAATAGGTCAAAAACGGACCGTACACGGGGCGGTCGCCGCTGGTCGCGAAGCCGCGATGCGGCAGCGCATAGGCCAGGATGTAGCGAATCGGGTCCTTGAGATCGGTGCTGCCGGTGAAATAGCCGCTGCGATGGGCCGCATCGCTCCACGTGCCGTTCTCGGTCCAATGCCACGCGGCCATGCGCAGCTCGGTGTTGTTGCGGTAGGTGATCGGTCCCCAGCCGGCCGAGAGCGCCTCCTGAATGATGTGCGGCGTGTAGACGCGGTTGATGTCGATGCGCGAAAGGACATCGATCGAGCTTCCGAGAGAGCTGTCGGGGTCGAACGCGTTGATGCCATGGCTCGGGGTGATGTCGACGCGAACAGTTCCCGTTTGCGCGGATGCGACCGCGGCGCGCAGCGTCAGTAAACATGCGAGGACCGATATTCGCGCTGGCTTCATGTCGGGCAAAACATACCTTCTAAGCTATGACCATGCTCACCGCGATCGGCAACACGCCCCTCGTCCAACTCTCGCGCATCGTGCCGAAGGGCGCCGCGGACGTGTGGGTCAAGCTCGAGTACTACAATCCCACCGGTTCATACAAGGATCGCATGGCGCTCTCGATGATCGAGCGGGCCGAGCGGCGGGGTGATCTCAGGCCCGGGATGACGGTCGTCGAGTATACCGGTGGCAGCACGGGCATCTCGCTCGCGTTCGTGTGCGCGGTGAAGGGCTATCGCTGTCGCATCGTGTGCAACGACGCGGTGGCGCTCGAGAAGCGCCGCAGCATGCAGGTGTTCGGCGCCGAGCTGGAAGTGCTGAAGAGCGAGGGCGGCAAGCTCACGCCCGATCTCGTCCCGCGCATGATGGCGCGCGCGCGGGAGATCGCCGCCGAGGGACCGAGCTACGCGACCGACCAGATGCGCAATCCCGACATGGTGGCGGGGTACGAGCCGCTAGGCGAGGAACTCCTGAAACAGGTGCGCGGGCGGATCGACGCGTTCTGCGGCGCCGTCGGCACGTCCGGGATGTTGATGGGGACGTCACGCGTCCTGCGGCGCGCGCACCCGGACGTGCGGATCGTGGCGCTCGAGCCGACGACCTCGGCCGTGCTCTCGGGCGCCACACCGGGGCGCCACGGCGTCGAGGGTGTTGCGCCCGGATTTGTGCCGCCGCAATTCGATCGCACCCTGGTGAGCGAGACGCGTGCAATCGATGAAGCCGAGGCGCGGCGGATGGCATCGACACTCGCGCAACAGGAGGGTCTGTTCGCCGGCACGTCCACGGGCCTCAACGTCGTTGCCGCGCTCGCGCTCGCGCGGGAGCTCGGCACGGGGCACACGGTGGTGACGGTGGCGGTGGATAGCGGGCTCAAATACCTGGCGGGCGACTTGTATGCCGAGGCGCCGGCTCAAAAAAACAGGGCCTGAACGCCCACTGCGACGTCCAGACCCCTGCAAGACTAGGGCTTTACGGTAGGAAGAACTACGGCTGCGTTATCGCCGTGGCATTGAGTGTCACTGCGGTCTGCGCCAGAGCCCGGCCCGTAATCGACGCGCCGGTGTTGAACGAAATCAGCGTCTTGCCTAGAATGATGCCCTTGAAATTGGACGTGGTGCCGAGCGTCGCCTGACCGGCAACCTGCCAGAAGATATTCTTGGCCTGTGCGCCGCCGCTCAAGGTAACGATCGCGGCGTTGCCCACCGTGAGACTCTGCGCGATCTGGAAGATCCAGACGTCATTCGCACCACCAGACAGTGTGACGGCGCTGGGGATCGAAACGCCCGTGCCCCACTTGTACAGCCCGGGGACGAGGGTCATACCCTGGATGTTGCCGGCACCGAGCTCGGTGTAGTTCGGTGACGTGCGGCCCGCTGCGTCTGTATACGCGGTCTGCATGTTGCTGATCGCGGTGGTTAGATTCGCCGGCGTCGGCACGGCGTAATCGCTTGCCCACACCTTGCCCGTGACCTGAGCCGATGTCGTAAACGTGGTTGGGGGACTGGAGAGGGCAAATCCGGTGACGTACGACGCGGCGGCCGGGCTCAGCCCGATATCGCCGACCACAGCCGTGACACCAACGGTAGACACGCCGGACTTGGCCAGAATGACGTAGTCGCCGGCAGTGCCGAGGCTCACGGCTTTGGGGCCGAGGCCGTTCGGATTAGGCGGATTGTTCTGATTGCCCGTGGAATTGCTGCTGCCGCAAGCAGTGCTCAGCACGGCGAGCGACGCGAGGACGAGCGTGAAGCGTTTCATATGGTCTTTCTGCTTGAGGATTATCGGGTGTCGAGGGGAACCGACAATCGAAGGAGAGTCCTGTGCCCGCGAACCTCAGCCCTTGGCACACCCAGCAGCCGACCTACCCATCGCCGGTTTGTACAGATAACTAAGCCCGCATGGCGTTGCCCTGATATCGCACAAAAGAATGGAAGAAGAGGTACCCGCGACTACCCCAATCGTGTAGCGCAGGTAGGTTTCCGACGTGCCCAAGACAGCAACACGCCCCGCCCCGGTGCAGCGCGTCCCGAAGTCGCCGACGGGCATTCAGGGGTTGGATGAGATCACCGGCGGCGGGCTGCCACGCGGCCGGCCGACGCTCGTCTGCGGCGGCCCCGGGTGCGGCAAGACCATCCTCGCCATGGAGTTCCTGATCAACGGCGCGCGCGACTTCGGCGAGCCGGGCGTGTTCCTGTCGTTCGAAGAATCCATCGAAGATCTGACGCTGAACTTCGCCTCGCTCGGGTTGGATCCGCGCCCGCTCTCGGCGCGCAAGAAACTGTGGCTGGAGTACGTGCGCGTGGAGCCCAACGAAATCCAGGAAACCGGCACGTATGACCTGGAGGGCCTGTTCATCCGGCTCGGGCATGCGATCGATACCATCGGAGCCAAGCGCGTCGTCCTCGATACGATCGAAACGCTGTTCTCGGGTCTGTCCGACACGCGCCTGCTGCGCGCGGAGCTGCGCCGGCTCCTGACCTGGCTCCGGACCAAGCGCGTCACCGCCATCGTGACCGGGGAACGCGGCGATGGGCAGCTCACCCGCCACGGTCTCGAGGAGTACATCACCGATTGCGTGATCATGCTGGACCACCGGGTGGAGGAGCAAAACGCGACCCGGCGGCTCCGCGTCGTGAAGTACCGGGGCTCACCCCACGGCGCGAACGAGTCGCCGTTCTTCATCGACGATGCGGGGATCTGGGTCATCCCGATCGCGTCGCTGGGCCTGCAGCACCGCGTCTCTCCCACCCGGGTCTCGAGCGGCATCCCGGATCTGGACGCGATGCTGGGCGGCAAGGGCTACTTCCGGGGCAGCAGCATCCTGGTGTCGGGCGGCGCGGGCTCCGGCAAGACCAGCGTGGCCGGCTACTTCGTGGACGCCGCCTGCCGCCGGGGCGATTCGGCGCTCTACTTCGCGTTCGAGGAATCGACACCCCAGATCTCGCGCAACCTGCACTCGATCGGGCTCGACCTCGACCCCTGGCTGCGCAAAGGGCTGCTCCATATTCACGCGGAGCGGCCGACGACGAGCGGTCTGGAAGGACACCTCAGCGTCATGCATCGCCTGATGACGGAGCTCCAGCCGCGCGTGGTGGTGGTCGACCCGATCAGCAATCTCATCACGGTGGGCACGTCGGCCGAGGTGCGCGCGATGCTCGCGCGGCTGATCGACATCATGAAGGTCAGGCTGATCACCGCGCTCTTCACGTCGCTGACCAGCGATGACACCGCCGCGGGCGGGACCGATGTCGGCATCTCCTCGTTCATGGACACCTGGCTCGTGCTGCGGAACACCCAAGTCAACGGCGAGCGGACGCGGTCGCTCGACATCCTGAAATCGCGCGGCATGCCCCATTCGAACCAGGTGCGCGAGTTCATCCTGAGCGGCCGCGGCGTACGCCTCCTCGACGTGGTGCGGTACGAGGGTCGCGTCCTGGTCGGATCGGCGCGGGCGGCGCATCTCGAACAGGCCCCCGCGGCGGAACCCCGCGCGGCACGGCGCGAGCGCCGATGAAGCGCAAGCCGGCGAGGACCGGGCGCACGCCCTCCCCCTCCCGCGGCAAGCGTCGCGCCGCCGCCGATTTCTACGATCTGCGGCTGTACGTCGCGGGTCTGAACGCGCGGTCGCTCGCGGCGCTCACGAATCTCCGGCGGATCTGCGACGAGCACCTCGAGGGACGATACCGCATCAAGGTGATCGACCTGATCGAGCGGCCGAAGCTGGGGCGCGGCGATCAGATCCTGGCGCTGCCGACGCTGGTGCGAAAGCTGCCCGAACCGATCCGCAAGCTGGTCGGCGACCTCTCCGATACCGACCGTGCCCTGGTCGGCCTGGACCTGCGTCCGCGCACATCTCGCAGGTCATGAAGCGCAGACGTATCTCCCGCAAGCGCCGCAGTCCGGCCGAGCGGCTCCGGGTCCGGCTGCACGACGCCGAGGCGACGCTCGAGGCCATCCGTAGCGGAGCCGTTGACGCGGTCGTGGTCTCAGGTCCCCGCGGCGACGAGACACGCGCCTTCGAGGGCGCGACGCATCCGTACCACCTGCTGCTCAATGCCATGAGCGACGGCGCCGCACTCCTCAGTACGGATGGGATGATTCTGTTCGGTAACCGTCGTCTCGCGGAAATCGTGCATACACCGCTCGAGCGGCTGATTGGCTCGCGGTTCGGGCAGTTCGCCGCCCCCGTTGAACGACTCGAGCTCGAGGCATTCCTGCGCGACGTGCGAACGGGCGGGCGCGAGTTCGCCATGGTGGGTGAAGACGGATCGGCGACACCGGTGTGGATCGCGCTCTCGCTGGTGCCGCTCAGAACAACCCTTGGGGACGAGCGGACGGCAAGAAACGGCGACACCGTCCTCATGGTGATCGTCACGGACCTGACCGATCGCAAGCGAGCCGAGTCCATACAGCGCGGGTTGCTGCAGCGGTTGCTCTCGGCGGAGGACCAGGAGCGGCGGCGGATCGCGCGGGAGCTGCACGACGAAACCGGACAGTCGCTCACCACGCTGTTGGTAGGGCTGCGTGCCATCGCGGACGTCACGCAGCTGACGGAGGTCCGCTCGATCGCGCAGCGGCTGCGCGAAGTGGCGGCACACACGGTCGACGATGTCGGCCGCTTGGCCCGCGGGCTCCATCCCGCTGTCCTGGATGATAAGGGGCTCGTCGCGGCCATGCGGCGGCAGGTGAGCGACTTTGCCAAAGCGTTTGGGGTGGTCGTCAACCTGCGCGTCGCCCGCGTGCCGCGCCAGCTGGCCCCGCTCGTGCAGTCGACGTTGTACCGGATCCTGCAGGAGGGGCTGACGAACGTGGCCCGGCACGCCCGAGCGCGGACGGTTGGCGTTGTGCTGAAACGGGAGAGCAATAGGCTCGAGCTCGTGATCCGCGATGACGGCGTCGGATTCGACCCGGCAGCCGCGTTGAGTGAAGCGTCGGGACTCGGCCTGCACGGGATGCAGGAGCGCGTCGCG
>Ga0075434_100006523_pt1 | contig 10701 bp, 13 predicted proteins | sample RhiMethybrSRZTD3_FD_75298 | JGI IMG/M metagenome (GOLD analysis project Ga0075434, IMG submission 75298) | Populus rhizosphere microbial communities from Tennessee, USA - Rhizosphere MetaG P. TD hybrid SRZTD3 | ecosystem: Host-associated > Plants > Roots > Rhizosphere > Soil | place: USA...
GACCCGCCCTACGCTACCGACCTTGGGGCGGAGCTGGCGGCTGGAAGCCGCCGCCCGCGGTGGGCGTCGGGTACACGCCCATGCCGTGATAGGCGTTCGAGTAGATAACACCCTGATAGCGGACGGCCCTGCCGTCCGGCTCAACCCAGCCTACTGACTGCTGGAAGAGGCCGGGCTCGGGATATCCCTTCGGCACCGTTCCTTCGAAGATGTACAGCTTGTTCTCGCGCGCGGCGACGTAGGCGAAGGTGCGCGACTGGTCGGCGTTGTTCGTCAACTGGACGAAGTTGCCTTCGACCATGTCCTGCCACTCCCACGCAAGGCTGGTGAGCTTCGCGTCGCGCTGCAGCAGCTTGAACGTCGCGTACATCACCGCGCCGCGCTCGTCATGCTTCCAGTAACCGGGCCCCATGATGCCCGCGTTCTGACGGCACTGCTGGTTGCCTTCCTCGCAGGTCTTCGCGCGCTCGATCCCCTGCTGCTCGATCGGCCGGTAATCGATGACCGTCACCGAGTACCGCTCCTTGCCCTTCTCCACCGTATAGACCTTGCCCGGAAGGATGTAATCCATCTGCGACTTCCACGTGGTGTCCGTGACCTTCGGCTGGCCCGGAAAATCCACCTTGAAGCCGTCTTCCTTGCTGACGAACTCATCCCATTCCTGGGCCGATGCGGTCGCGGCCACGGACAGCACCAGTGCGACCATCACTGCAACTGCGCGCATGAACCTGTCCCCCTTGAGGCGCTAATACTAGCCTCACTCCCCTTTCGGGTGTTGGTGAAAAAACTCAGCGATCTTGGCCGAGGTTGGCCGTGGATACTCGTGTCCGCCCTGATGAATCCAGGTCATCACGGGGGCGGGAGTATCGCCGCCGTAGAGCGTGCAGCCGTCGCCGCATGACGTCGTCTTGCCGTCGACGGCGTTGAGACGGACCGCGACGCTCATCGCCGCGCGCTGATCGGGGAACGGAACCTGCGCGTCGCGCGCGCCGCCGATGATCAGAATCGGCCGCGGCTCCTTCGGCATTGCCGCCGGCCGGATGCGGCCAGCCACGGGAGCAAACGCGGCGAACACGTTGGGACGAGTCGCCCAGAGTAAATACGTGAAGTGCGCGCCGTTGGAGAAGCCGGTGGCATAGATGCGGCCGTCGTCAACGTTATAGGCCTTCTTCAACGCCGCAAGCGCTGCGTCGACGAGCTTCAGGTCACGGTCGCCGTACTCGCCGGGCTCGACCTGCCACCCACGATAGCCGTCGCGGCTCGGCAAACCCTGAAAGTAGACGACGATCGCATCGGGCCAGACGTTCTGGAGACCGACGTACTGGAAGTTCTCCATGTCGTCGCCATGGCCGTGGAAGGAGAACACAAGCGGCAGCTTGCCCGGCGGCGGCGATTTCGGGACGTAGATGATGGCCTCGCGTTTGACGCCATCAACGGTCCACGTGACGACCTCGGCGGCGGCAAGCCGCGCGCTCAAAATGAGAACGGCTATGGTAAGTGCAACTCTTAGCTTCATACGGTCACCTTAAGACTCATACTGCAACGAGACCGGCGGCGACGGTCATGCGCGTCTCCCGAGCTTTTTCACGTAAGTCTGCAGCGTGAATATGAGAGAGTCCCTCGGGACGCTGGTCACGAACGGCCGGACCATCCATCCAATTCCGAGCGGGAGATCGCGCGACAGCGAGAGCGATTCGAATTCGATGTACACCCCACCCCCGCGCTGGACGAATCGGCAGTAGGTGTTCATCCGCCACAGATAGCCGTGACCCTCGTCGGGACGCCCCACGCGCTCGTTCGGCGAGAATGCGTCTTCGACCTCGGCGATGCGCGTCGCGTAGACGCGCGCTTCGACGCGGGTAGGATCGAGACGCGCGAAATGCGCCTCGCTCTCGACGTCGGTCACGACGGTGATGACACGTTTCTGAACGAACCGAAACGCGACCAGGAACGTGTCGCCGTTGCGCCGCAACAGGCGGGAGCGTGCGACCGCCGGCTGAAACAGCTCGGCGTGGTGGTCGTAGTCCTGCGCAAACGCAACGGTCCGGTCGAGCGTCGCGCCGGGAATGTAGGCGGCCGATACCCAGTGATGAACCATGCCGGACGGAATATCTATGTCGCGGCCGTGGTCCAACGTTTCAAGCCTATCGACCACCACGTCTCCCCGGTCGAACAGCTTCGTCATCTCAGCGCGACGATCGGCTGGAACGCGATCGATCCAGAGAAACCGTTCGCCGCGTTCAGAATTGATTCGCGCTTCGGTCAGGCGGACGTAACGTTCGAAACTCTGGAGCGTGGACGGGAGAAGTTCGGCCGCGCCCAGGGACGTGGCACCGCCTGCCATGATGACGAGCCAGAGCGCAACCCTTGCGCGACGGGTGACTTGGTGCATCAATTTACGCGGCACGTCACTGCATCATCGTCCCGAGCCTGCGGGCGGTGCCGCAGGCCCTACCGGATTCGGACGGACGGGTGGCACGATTGGCGGCTGTGGCCCGAGCACCTTTTCGAGCGCCGCATGTCCGCATTCCTCGTCGCCGCCCGATGCGCCCCCGACGCCGAGCGCGCCAATCATCATGTCCTCGACGATGATTGGATAGCCTCCTTCGACGAGGTACAGGTTCAGCGGCGCGCGGGCGAGCGCAGCTTCGGGCGTGCCCCAGCGATTGACCATCGATCGCGTCGGCGCGCGCATGTAGAGCGCCATCTTGGCCTTCTCGAACGCCGAGTCGAAGTTGTTCGGGATCTGTCCGTCCGATCGCTGCGCGTACACGATGTTGCCGGACGGGCCGACGACCACAACGGTGGCGCCGCCGTTCGGATTGGCCGCGCGCGAGAACGCGACACACGCGTCGGCGAGCTTCCGCGCCGTTTCCAGATTGATCTCCTGCAGGTGCGCCCGCTTGGTTGCGTCCGGCGACATCGTCACATCGCGAAGCTTGGCGGGCGCCGTCTGCGCCGCGGCGGTGGTCGCCGCGAACACGGCGGCCAGGAATGCCATCCGGGTCATTGCGTCCTCCTGGGTTGGCGGAAGAAAGAGTATACCGTCCGCGTCTAAGGTGCGACGATGCGAAGCGTCGGGAAATACTTGCGGTAGCGCCGCGCATCGCGCGTCAGCAAGGTCAGTCCGGAAACTGCCGCGTGCGCGCCGATGTAAAAATCGGGCATGGGCGACCTGCGCTCGCCCCCGCGGCGACGGTACGTGACGAAACATTGACCGGCCAGGAACGCCGCCTCCCATGGGAGTGGCACGCGCCGGTAGTAGTCGGTGGGCAGCGCCTCGTCGAGATCCTCGATCCGCTCGAACCGGGGGGACACTTCCGCGTAGATGATCGGGTTGATGACGATTGATCCCGCCGATGCGGCATCAGTCAGCCGATCGGCCGACCATTCAAACCACTCGTCGTCTTCGGTGAGGATGTCGAGCAGCACGTTGCTGTCGACGAGCGTAGCAGCCACCCGCGTCAGCCTCGGGTAAGCCGCATAATCTCGTCCGTCGTGAGCTTCCGCGTGCCGCGGCCGCGCATGTGTTCGATGAGCGCCCGGCCGCGTCCGCTGCGGGCATGGATGCCACGCGCTTTTCTGACGCGAACCGCATCGCGGTCAATGTCGAACTCGACCTCGGTGTTCGGCAACAGTCCGAGCTTTTCGCGGATCTCCATCGGGATGGTGACCTGGCCCTTGCTGGTAATCCGCATAGTAATACTCCTACTTGTAAGAGTAATACCACCTCGTCGCACGGTCAATCGGGACCCGGGAACTGCGGCTCTAACGCCCTGCGGGCGGCACAGGCTGCGGCGCGCCGGCACCGCCTCCGCGTCCCTGCCCTGTCAGCTTTGGCTGGCCCGGGAACACGTCAGGATGCTCGGCGTACATGTTCGAGTAGATCGACTGATACCGGACGCCATTGCCGTCCTTGTCCACCCAGCCAGCCGACTGCTGAAACAGTCCGGGAGGCGGAGCGTTGCCGGGCACCGCGGCCTCGAAGATGTACAACTTGTCCTTGTGCATCGCAATGAACGCGAACATTCGGGACTTGTCCGCGTTGTTGATCATCTGGATCTCATGGCCCTGGACGAGGTCCTGCCACGCATAGGCGAGATGCGTTAACTTCGCGTCGCGCTGCAGGAAACCGTAGGTCGCCCAGAGGATGGCGCCGGCCATGTCTTCCTTCCAGTAGCCGCGGCCCGCATTGGTCAGTCCGCACGACCGTTCGTCCGGGTAGTCTTTCGGACAGGTCAGCTTCGCTTTCTCGTCGAGCAGCCGCGGCGCCTGCGTGTAATCGGCGACGGTGACCTTGTAATGATCGCGTCCCTGGTCAACGGTGTATACGTGAGCTGGAATGTCCGCGCCGTACTCGGACTTGAAGGTCGTCTCGCTGATCTTCGGCTGCGCCGGAAAATCGACCTTGAAGCCGTCGTCCTTGAACGTATACAGGTCCCAGTCCTGTGCGAACGCCTGGCCGCACACGCATAGAACGGACACGAGAAGCACAGCGATCACACGCATTTCAAGTCCTCCCCCGAGGGACGCAATAGTGACAGAAACAGGCGGCGCGAAGAAGCGGCAGTTATCAGGAGGTGAAGGAGCGCCTGAACAGCCACTCGACTGCGTCGAGCCCGTTCTGCTGCATCGTCCGCGTCCCGGTGCCCGTGAAATGCGAATGGGTGATGACCGGAAGGTTCGCTCCGCTCAGCGTCTCCCACGACGATCCCGTCCAGCGGCACCACCGGTTCGCTGTCTGGTCGAACACGAAGAGCGGCTTGTTACAGAGCTTGGCGAACTCCGCGCCCCATCCCGTTCCGCCGCGTACGGTGTCGTCGTCCTGGATCGCGCCCACGACGTAGATCTCCTGTCCGCCATTCACCTGATACCACAGCGTCTGCAGCACGCGCCGCAGCGTCGGACTCTCTGTATAGCGGCGATGCATGAGTCGCGAGATGTACTCGAGACTGACGTCCCCCACGAGCAGTTCCTCGTGGTTGAGAACGCGCACGCCGCGTTGCCGTTCGATGGTGTGGCCGTCGAAGGTGAAGTTGACTTCCTCGATACCGTGACGCTCGGCGCAGACGCCGAACGTCGCTTCCGCGCCCGGCGCGCCGCCACTGAACAGGATGCAGTCGGATGCTCTCATCGGTGTATAGTCTGCCACCCATGGGCACCAATGTCAGCCGGCGTGCGTTTCTCTCGGGTCTGACCGCCGCCGGTGCGGCCGCACTCATGCCGGATCTCTTGCGCGCGCAGCAGGCGCTGCCCCCGCCGACTCCCGGGCGCCGCATCATCGACGTTCACTACCACTATTCGTCGCCGATGTACCGCGAGGTGCTCCGGCCGATGGGGACTGGCCAGACCCCGATCATCGAATGGGACGACAAGAAGGCGGTTGAGGACATGGACCGCTACGGCGTCGAAACCTCGATGCTGTCCATCAGCGAGCCCGGCGTCCATTTCGGCGACGATGCGAAGGCGCGCGCACTCGCACGAGACTGCAATGAGTACGGCGTCGAACTGATGCAGAAGTACCGCGGCCGGTTCGGGCTCTTTGCCATCCTGCCGCTGCCGGACGTCGACGGCGCGCTGAAAGAGATGGAGTACGCATTCGACACGCTGAAAGCCGACGGCGTCACTTTCATGAGCAGCTACCCGTATCCGGGAAAGTACCAGGGGAACAAGTACCTTGGCGATCCGCTCTTCACACCGGTGATGGAGGAGCTCAATCGCCGCAGGGCCGTCGCGTACACACATCCGTTTCGCGCCGACCCGATGTACAACCTGCTGCCCGACCGGCGGGCAATGGGCATCACCCTTTCGACGGATACGACGCTGACGCTCGAGAGCGTCCTGACCAACAACATCGCCACGCGCTTCCCAAACATCCGCTTCATCTGGTCGCACGGCGGCGGGACGATGCCGTATCTTGCAGGCCGGTTCAACCTGGGGAACGGACCAGACGGCAAACCGAACGCGAGGCTCGCGGCGGTGCAGGGCTTCTTTTACGACACGGCGCAGGCCTTCAACGCGTTCACGCTTGCAGGATTCACGAGGATGATCCCGAACGCGCACATCCTGTTCGGGAGCGACTATCTCGGCAACGCCGGGAGCGCCGGCAACGTGGTGCGCGGACTCGAGAGTTACGACGGCTTCACGCCGCAGCAGCTCCGCGCCGTCTATCGCGACAACGCGGTGGCGCTGATTCCGCGGTTGAAAGCGGCGTGACATGAAACGTGCGCTCAAGATTGTCGCCGTGCTGGTCGCCGTTCTCGTGGTCGCCGTCGTCGCGCTGCTGGCGGCGACGTTCATGGGTCGTCAATCGATCACCGACGGCGCCGAAGCCGGCGACCTTCGCATCGTGAAGGACGGCATCGTCAGCGTCGGCGTGATACCCGTCTCCGAAAGTGAGGTTGCGCTCGTCGACGCGGGAAACGACAAGGATGCCAAGGCCATCCTCGCGGAGCTCTCGCGGCGACATCTCGGCCCGAACGCCGTGACAGCGATCCTGATCACGCACGGTCATCCCGATCACATCGGGGGCGTGAACGTGTTTCCCAGCGCGCAGGTGATATCGCTCGAGGCCGAGAAGCCGCTTGTCGAAGGGCGCGTCGGGGCGAAGGGGCCCGTGACGCGTCTCTTTCCGGCCAGTCCGACCGGCATCACGGTGACGAAGACCGTCGCGGACGGCGAGACGTTCATGCTCGGGCCGCACCGTGTGCGTGTGTTCGCGGTTCCGGGCCACACGCAAGGCAGCGCCGCGTATCTCGTGGACGACGTGTTGTTCATGGGTGACGCAGCGGATACCAAGAGCGACGGCACGGTAATCGGTGCGCCGTGGGTGTTCAGCGACAGCCAGCCGCAGGACCGGGCGTCGCTCGTCGCGCTCGACGACCGGCTGACACGCGAGAACGTTCCGGTGAAGGTGATTGCGTTCGCGCATTCCGGCCTGCTCGCGAACGGCCGTGCACCGCTGGATGCGTTTGCCGCCGGCAGCCGATAGGCCTGAGGTTACGCGAGATGCCAGCGCAGACCGATCGCGCGCGACGGCCGTTTCTCGTGGAAGAAGCGGCCGCGATCCTGGCCCGAACACCCGCCACACTCGACGCCTTGCTGCGCGGCCTTCCAGATACGTGGATCGGGGCGCATGAGGGTGGCGCGACGTGGAGTCCCTTCGATGTCATCGGACACCTTATTCATGGCGAGCGTACGGACTGGATCCCGCGCGCCCGGATCATCCTGGCGCATGGCGAGGCGAGGCCCTTCGAGAAGTTCGATCGCCTCGCGCAGTTTGCGGAATCGCCGGCACGTACGCTGGCCAGCCTGCTCGACGAGTTCGCGGCACTGCGCCGGGAAAACCTGCAGGCCCTTGATGCGCTGCACCTGGCCGATCCGGATCTCGATCGACGTGGACAGCACCCCGAGCTCGGTGTCGTGACGCTGAGGCAACTCCTCGCCACGTGGGTCGCGCATGACCTCGATCACATTGTGCAGATCTCCCGGGTACTCGCGCGGCAGTATTCCGATGAAGTGGGCCCGTGGCGAGCCTATCTGCGCGTCATCAGCGGGACGCAGGGATGATCTAGACCCAGCGGACCTCGAGATTCGCTTTTGCGGTCGCGAGAGCGGCGCGGACGCGAGGAGGCGATGTCCGGAGCGAACCGTCTGCACGGTTCGCGGAGCGACATCGCCCAGAGCCGAGCGACGTTGACGCAACCGGACGTCATCTCATAAACGTCGCGACCAGCGCGATCATCGCGAGCACCAGCGCGATCATTCCAATCACCAGGGGCAGCCACGCACTTCGATGGAACGCGTCGATCGCGCGGCTCGTCGCTTCATCGATTGTCGTGACGTCCGGCTGGAAGAGCGATTGCCGCATCACCTGCTTGGCCGCAAGCACGTCCGTGATGCCCTGCTCGAGATGCCGCTGATGAATCTGTTTGGAGGCGTCGCGGCCGGGCTCACCTGCCGCAGCCATCGCGGCTTTCAAGACCGCGTTGCGAATGTCTCCGCCGCTCGCTTCGTACGTCTCGGCGAGAAGCCGGAAATTCACGTCTGACGCCAGCGGTGTCAACCGCGGGTGCATCTGCACGCGCCAGATCTGCTCGCGCTCATCGACACCCGGCATGTCGAACAGCACGTGCGTTCGTATCCGCCGCTCGAAGGCTGGATCGAAGTTGACCGCAAGGTTGGTCGCGAAGATCACGACGCCGTTGAACGTCTCGAGCTCTTTCAGCAGAACATTGACGACCGTATTCGACTCGCGGAGGAAGCCGTGGTCCAGCGACGTGGACCGTCGCGCGGCGATGGAATCCGCTTCATCGAACAGCAGCACCGCGTTCTCCTGCCGGGCCATGCGGAAGACCGCCGCGACGTTCTTCGGCGTTTCGCCCATCCAGAGTGATTCCATCTCGGCATAGCGAACGACGAGAAGACGACGTCCGAGCTCGTTGGCAATGGCCTCGGCGCAAATCGTCTTCCCCGTGCCTGGCGGTCCGGCGAAATTGAATGCCAGAGCGAGACCGGTTGGATGGCGTTCGCCCAGGCCCCACCGGTTGAAAATCAGATCGTGACTTGTGACGTGCAGGAGAGCCTGGTCCAGGGCCCGGCGCGTTGCGGGTGGCAGGATGACGTCATTGAACGTGCGCGTCGGTGCCACGGACTCGACCATTCGACGCGAGCCGCCCGTCAGTTCCGTGAACGCTCGAAGAAGCGGATTCGACATGCGCGATCAGACCTCTCTCAGTATGCACCGCCGATACCGTGCCACCAGAGCAGCTCTTCCGACGTGCTTCACACGCGTTAAGACATAGCATCATGACGCGATCGAAGAAGTCACGCTGCTCGCGATAGTGATGTTGACGGGCGCCGGTAACCTCGACACAAGGATGCGGCACACGAGAGACGATACCTACTCCATCGCAGATTGAGCCTAGCGGTGGGGTTGCCTTAGAATCGCGCGATCATGGCGCGTTACGGCACTGTTTCTGACTTCCACGTGATTTCCGGTTTTGTTTATCGCGGATGCGCCTTGGCCGTGATGTTGGCTCTGCTCCCAGCCGCAGCGTGGTCGCAGGACCCGGTTGTTAAACCACCCAGCGGAACGACGACGTTCGAGCGGCTGCCAGCGCCGATGCCAACCGCGCGTCAGCTCCCCGACGGACGCATCGAGGTTCGTTGGCCAGCGGTCGAGGGCGCCGTCAGGTACGACATTCGGCGTTCTGTGCCGCCGGCGGCCCAAACCGTCATCTCGCGTCCGAACCCGGCGGAGACGACGTATGTCGATTCGGACGTGAAAGCCGGCAGCACGTATTACTACGTGGTCGGGGCGGTCGACAGCGCCGGCACGCTGGGACTGCGGGCGGGCACGCCACCCGTGACGGCAACCATCACCCCAGGCACGACGACGACGACGACGACCAGCACACCTACGACTGCCACCGGATCTCCCACAGAGACGGTCGACATCACCGTTTACGTTAAAGGCCTGAACCCGCCCTCTTTGCAGCTCACCTTCCGATCAAGCCCCTACGCCGGCCATTTGGAGCGTTGGATCTTCCGAGCCTCGGCCACCGACCCGACCCAGTTGGACCCACTTTCGAAGACAACCACGTCGCTTGGGGACATTCCAGCAAGTGGCTCGTCGGCTACCGATAGTTTCGCCTCAGCGACCTATCAGCGATGGGTGAAGTATCAGCTCGTCCGGCAAGGGCTGATCGGCGAGAGCTACATCCACGTGTCGGCGCCCTTGGTGATTCCCGCCGCCACCACCACGACCACAAGCACAACGACGACTGCCGCGGCGACCAGCCCCGAGGCGACCATCGTGACCGCTCCTCCCGCAACGGTTGGGGCGGGCGCGACGATCTCGGTATCGTCCGCCGCCGGATCGGGCGCACGATGGCTGTCGCTCAACGAATCCATCGCGACAGTCGATCAGAATGGCGCGGTGACGGGGCGTGCCGCAGGAAGTACGCGCGTCATCGCCGCAACCACGGCATCGGATGGATCGCTGAAGGTCGTCGCCATTCCAGTCACCGTGACACCGTAGAACCGTCTTCGCGACGAGAAAGATCCCGCGGACCTGAAGGTCCGCCTCTACGATCGTGAAGACATGAGCTTCGACGATCGAAGAGACATGCCATGATGACGCTATGCGAGGCCTCACGCTGCTCGCGATAATGCTGCTGACGGGCGCCGGCAACCTCGAAACACAAGGGTGCGGCTCGCAAGACACGGCGCCGGCGTCATCCGACGTCTTCACCACAGATGATGGCGTTCGCTTCCGCGTCGAGGTTGTCGTCAAAGGCCTGGAAGTGCCGTGGTCGCTCGCCTTTGCGCCCGATGGCCGGCTGTTCGTGCCGGAGCGGCCGGGACGGGTGCGCATCGTTGACATCGCGCGCGGCACCTCTGACCTCGCTCTGACGCTGAACGATGTATTTGCGGAAGGCGAAGCAGGGCTGCTTGGCCTGACCGTGGATCCCGCATTCGCGTCAAACCACCTGCTCTATGTCTATTACACGGCGCGAACTGCGCGCGGGGCGGTCAACCGCATCGTCCGCTATCGCGAATCCGGCGGCAGGCTCGGCGAGCAGGTGGTGCTGCTGGACGGGATTCCAGCAAACACCATCCACGATGGCGGCAGGCTCCGGTTTGGACCCGACGGCCTGCTCTACATCACCACCGGCGACGCCGCGAACGAGGGGCTCG
>Ga0075434_100006524_pt1 | contig 10701 bp, 5 predicted proteins | sample RhiMethybrSRZTD3_FD_75298 | JGI IMG/M metagenome (GOLD analysis project Ga0075434, IMG submission 75298) | Populus rhizosphere microbial communities from Tennessee, USA - Rhizosphere MetaG P. TD hybrid SRZTD3 | ecosystem: Host-associated > Plants > Roots > Rhizosphere > Soil | place: USA...
TCCCTGCGAAATTCCAGCTGCCTTAAAATCGCGGCTTCCGTCAGCCTGTTTTTTTGTCCGTTTTCAGCAAATCGCGAATCTCCATCAGTAATTCCTCCTGCTTTGTCAGCACCGGAGCCTTCTGCTGCTCATTCCGTGTCATCCGATTCACGAATCGGACAACGATGAACAAGACCCAGGCGATGATGAGAAAATTCAAAGTGATGGTCATGAAATTGCCCCAGGCCAGCACGGCGCCCTGCTTCTTCGCATCGGCCAGCGATGACGCCATGACCTTCGACGACAGCGGCAGGAAATAATTCGAGAAGTCGAGGCCGCCGGTGATCGCCCCGATGATCGGCATGATGATGTCGCCCACGAGCGAGTTGATGATTGCGCCGAACGCGGCGCCGATGATCACGCCGATCGCGAGGTCGACGACATTGCCCCTCATTGCGAATTTCTTGAATTCCTCGAGCATGGGTTCTCCTCACGCTTCGACGCGCCGGAATCACCTCATGATACTGCAATGTCGACCGCGGCGCGCCGCATCAGAATACGCGTGGCGCCGAAGCGTGCGCGTCCGAATTCGACGCACGGAGAAACCCGCACGGTCGAACCGGCCGTTCTGAAATGCGTCAGTTGATCAGGCCGGCATGTACCATCGCGTCGCGCACCGCGGCCTTCGACTTTTCCGCGAGCGGCACCATCGGCAGGCGCACCGTGTCCGAGATCTTGCCGAGCACCGACAATGCATACTTGGCGGGCGCCGGATTGGTCTCGATGAAAAGGTTCTGATGCAAAGGCATCAACTTGTCCTGCAGCTTGAGCGCCGACGCAAAATCGCCCCGCAGGCACGCCCCCTGGAATTCGGCGCACAGGCGCGGCGCGACATTCGACGTCACCGAGATACAGCCGTGCCCGCCATGGGCCATGAAGCCGAGCGCGGTCGCGTCCTCTCCGGAGAGCTGGTTGAACCCTTCGCCGATCACGCCGCGCTGCTGCGACACGCGCACCACGTTTGCGGTCGCATCCTTCACGCCGGCGATGTTCTTCAGCTCATAAAGCCGCTTCATGGTATCGACCGACATGTCGATCACCGAACGCGCCGGAATGTTGTAGATGATGATGGGAATTCCGATCGCGTCGTTGATGGCCTTGAAGTGCTGGTACAAGCCTTCCTGCGTCGGCTTGTTGTAGTATGGCGTGACGATCAGTACCGCGTCGGCGCCCGCTTCTTCCGCGTGCTGCGCCAGCTCGATCGCTTCGCGCGTCGAGTTCGATCCGGCTCCGGCGATCACCGGCACGCGGCTGCGAGCCTGGTCGACGCACCACTCGACGACCTCCTTGTGCTCGTCGTGCGAAAGCGTCGGACTCTCGCCCGTGGTCCCGACCGGCACGAGCCCGTTGGTGCCCTCCCCGATCTGCCATTCGACGAGATCACGGAATGCCCTCTCGTCGACCGAGCCGTTCTTGAACGGGGTGACCAGGGCGGTGAACGACCCGCGAAAATTCGTCTTGGCGGTCATGAGCAGCTCCCGGACAAGGTGGGCAAACGCCGTCGAAATCGAGTTCCAGTAGCAAATTTGCCGTCCGCAGACTAACGACTTTCCGCGATGGAGACTAACGATTTCCGTGAAGGATCGGTTCGCAGGATTAACGCGCGCGCCAATTCTTTATCAGTTCCCTCGCCCGATGCGGCCAACCGTCTCAACATCGCCACGTTTGCTGTGAATTAGGGTTTCGTCAATTCAATCAAAGCAATACGTTATCGGGACGTGCGCGCTCACCCGGGGAGGACATTCGCCTGTGACAACCGGATCTCGCTCGCTGCCATGCGCGCTTGCCGCCATCCTGACAGTGGCGTCCGCCGCGGCCGCCGAACCCAACGCCAATGGCAACGCCGCATCGCCCGCCCGGGTCATCAAGGCTGTCGCCAAGAGCGAGACCAAATCGCCCGCCGCCAGCAAGCCTCCTGCACACAAGGCGCCGACGATCGCGCCCAAGGCCGCCGCGAAGACGGCCTCCGCTTCGACCAACAGTCCGCCCCTGCCGCGACCCCGGCCCGCTTTCACGGCCGCCGTCAATGCGGCCGGCGCGGCTCTCGCCTCGGCAATCGGTCCGGCCGCCGCTCAGGCTGCGCCGATGACCTTGGCGGCCTATGCACCGCCTCCCGCAACAAGCAAAGCTACGCCGCTCGCGGCGGCGCCGGCGACGCCCTTGTCCCAGGCGGACGTGGATGCGGCCAAACGCGCGATCGAGCTCGTGCGCTCCGGCAAGATCGACGAGGCGACCGCGGTCGAACGCGGCATCTCCGATTCCTCGGCGCGCAAGCTGGTCGAATGGGTCGTCTTGCGCAACGACGACAACGGCATCGATTTCGCCCGCTACAACGCCTTCATCTCGGCCAATCCGAACTGGCCGAACATGGTCATGTTACGCAAGCGCGCCGAGGCGATGCTGTGGCAGGAGCGCGCGCCCTCCGCCACCGTGCGAGCCTATTTCGCCAACACGAAGCCGCTGAGCGCGAAGGGACGCTTCGCGCTCGCCCGCGCGCTGCTCTCCGACGGCGATCGCGAAGGCGCGCAGGCCCATGCGCGCGAGGCCTGGCGGATCGATTCCTTCCCTCACGACCTCGAATTCCAGGCGCGCGACCTGTTCGGCGATATGATCACCCGCGCCGACGAGAAGGTCCGCATGGACCGGCGGCTCTACACGGCGGATGACACCGATGCCGGCCTGCGCGCCGCGCAACGGCTCGGCGGCCATGAGCTCGCAATCGCCAAGGCGCGCATCGCCGTCAACGCCAAGGCGGCAAATGCCAAGGCCCTGCTCGACGCGGTGCCGGCCGCAGCCCAGCACGACGCCGGCTATATCTACGGCCGCGTCCAGTGGCTGCGCCGCAACGAGAAGATCGCCGAAGCGGGAGCACTGATGCTCACGGCGCCGCGCGACGCCAATCAGGACGTCGATGAATATTGGATCGAGCGCCGGCTGCTCGCCCGCAAGCTGCTCGACATCGGCGATGCCAAGACCGCCTACGCGATCGTCCGCGACGCGCTGCCGCCGACCAAGGAAAATTATCGCGCCGAGCATCAGTTCACGGCCGGCTGGATCGCGCTGCGCTTCCTCAATGATCCCGCCACCGCGGCCCAGCATTTCAGCCGCGTCGCCGTCGGCAATTCGAATCCGATCACGATCTCGCGCGCCGGCTACTGGATGGGTCGCGCGGCCGAGGCCGCCCACAAGCCGCAGGAGGCGCGCGCGCATTATCAGGCTGCGGCGCGCTACACCACCGCCTATTACGGCCAGCTGGCTCGCGCCCGGCTCGGCCACGGCGAGATCGTATTCAATCCGCGGCCCGGCCCCGACGCACGTTTCACCGGCGCGAAGCCCGAAGTGGTCCGGGCCGCCGAGATTCTCTACGCGATCGGCGAACGCGACATGGTCGTGCCGATGGCCGCCGACCTCGCGGACAAGGCCACCGATCAGGCGGCGCTCGCCATGCTCGCGGATCTGGCCGAGAAGAACGGCGACGCCCGTTCGGTGCTGCTCATCGGGAAAATCGCGCTCGGGCGCGGCTTTCCCTTCGATCATTACGCGTTTCCGACCATCGGGCTGCCGCGCTACAGCGCGATCGGCCCGGAGGTCGAGGCCGCGGTGGTCTATTCGATCGCGCGCCAGGAAAGCGCGTTCAATCCCAAAACGGTATCGAGCGCGAAGGCGCTCGGGCTCATGCAAGTAACGCCCGACGCCGGCCGTTATATCGCCAAGAAATTCAACGTGACGTTCGACCAGAAACGGCTGCTGCACGATTCCGTCTACAATATGCAGGTGGGCGCGGCCGAGCTCGGCGACGTCATCGAGCGCTATCGCGGCTCCTATATCCTCGCCTTCGCCGGCTATAACGCCGGGCCGGGCCGCGTGAAGGAATGGGTGGCGCGTTACGGCGATCCGCGCGATTCGCGCGTCGATCCGGTCGACTGGGTGGAGCGGATTCCGTTTTCCGAGACGCGCAATTATGTCCAGCGCGTGTTGGAAAACGTCCAGGTCTATCGTGTACGCTTCGGCGGCGGCAGCAGGCTCATGATCGAGGCGGACATCCGCCGGGGCTTGTCGGCCGATTGAAAGTCGTAGGGTGGGTTGAGGCCACGCAGGTCGGGTTTACCCGACCTGCGCATTGATAGCGCCGATCTCTGGCAAGCCCGAGATCGGTGGCCGAAACCCACCGGCGGCCTTCGCGCTCGGGCCCCAATGGTGGGTTTCGCTTCGCTCAACCCACCCTACAATAGACACATGGCCGACGGCTTCACCGATCGATACGTCACCGCGCAGGATGGCCTGAAGCTGCACGTGCGCGACTATGACGATCGCACGGCGCCGGGCCTGCCCGCCGTGTGCCTGCCCGGCCTCGCCCGTACGGCGGCCGATTTCGAGGACCTCGCCCGGGCGCTTGCCGATGATCACGACGCGCCGCGACGGGTGCTCGCGCTCGATTATCGCGGCCGCGGCCTGTCCGATTACGATCGCGATCCGGAGAACTACACGATCCCGGTCGAGCTCGCCGACGTGCTGGCGGTGCTGACGGCCTGCGCCGTTCTACGCGCGGTCTTCGTCGGCACCTCGCGGGGCGGCCTGCTGACCATGGCGCTCGCCACCCAGTGGCCGACCGTCATCGCGGGCGCGGTGCTCAACGATGTCGGGCCGGTGATCGAACCGAAGGGGCTGATGCGCATCAAGAGCTATGTCGGCAGGCTGCCGCAGCCCCGCAGCTTCGAGGACGGAGCGGAGCTCCTGCGCCGGCTGTTCGACGCCCAGTTCACCAGGCTCTCCGGGCCGGACTGGCTGGCGTGGGCGCAGCGGACCTGGCGTCTCCAGGACGGACGGCTCGTGCCAACCTGCGATCCCCAGGTTTCACGCGCGCTCGCGCAGGTCGATCCCGAGCATCCCTTGCCGCCGCTATGGCCGCAGTTCGACGCGCTCGCGGGCGCCCCACTCATGGTCATCAGGGGAGCGAATTCCGATCTGCTTTCGGCGGCGACAGTCGCGGCGATGCGCTTGCGCCGGCCCGACGCCGCGTTCATGGAAATTCCCGACCAGGGCCATGCGCCGCTCCTGGCCGAGGCCGACACCGTCGCTGCCATCGCCGCATTCGTGAGGACATGCGATCACAAGGATACAACGGGCAAGCCGCCAAGATATTCAATGGACGCCGAAAGCCGTGTCAGAAACGATCTCCATGCGGGCAGCTGATGACCAGCTCAATCCGGGCGGCTGGGCCACGGTCCCGACCTGCGAGTGCGGCGATCTGGCGTTCGGTAAGGTCCGGCGCAAACGCGACAAGGATCATCGCACGTTTGTCACATCGAAGCCTTGCGTCGTCTGCGGGCGACGTTCTGCAGAGGCACACCATCTCGGGTTTGCGCAGCCGCGCGCATTGGGCCGCAAAGTCAGCCACGAGTTCACTGTCCCATGGTGTCGCACTCCATGAGACCGACAGCGGACATCATTGCCCAACTGTTGCATGAGGCCCGTAGCCTGCACTCTCAGGGCAACCTCGCTAACGCCGCATCCTTTTATCAAAAGGTGCTGAAGGCAGAGCCAAGGCATTTTGATGCAATGCATCTTCTCGGAGTGTTGCGGTACCAACAGGGCCGAGACGCCGAGGCGGTCAAGCTAATCGGCACAGCGTTGAAGATATGCCCGAATACTCCCCACGCACTTTCGAACTATGCGCTTTGTCTGCAACGCATCGGACGTCTCAAGGAGGCGATTGAGAGTTACGACCGGGCTCTGGTTGTGCAACCGAACTATCCCGAAGCCTACAACAATAAAGGGGCGCTGTTCGCAAACATCGGACGGCACGAGGAAGCGTTAAGCTGCTACGATAATGCAATTTCCTTGCGGCCTATATATCCAGAAGCACTTTGCAACCGCGGTAATTCTCAGCGTGCACTCGGTCGCTGCGAGGATGCGCTAGCGTCCTACAGCGACGCCTTAAAATTCGAACATTCCTATTTTGACGCGCACCTGGGCCGCGCTGACGTGCTGTGTTGCCTTGATCGTCATCAAGACGCGTTGATCGACTACGGTAAGGCGTTGACGCTCGTCCCCACAGACCGCGAGGCGCTCAATAATCGCGGACTCGCCTTAGCGCATCTTAATCTTTGCGACGAGGCATTGCGTGATTTGGAACAAGCGATATCCGTCGATCCAAATTTCTCGGAAGCATGGAATAATCGGGGAAATGTACTCAGAAAGCTGGGGCGTCACTCCGCGGCCCTCGCAAGTTATGACCGTGCGCTGTCCATCAATGCCAAATACACCGAGGCTCTCAACAATCGCGGAAACGCGCTGAGTTCCTTAGGTCGTTTTGACGAGGCTCTGGCGAGCTATGATCAAGCATTGCGACAGAATCCGGATTACATTGACGCATTGATCAATCGCGCAAATCTGTTCGTCATCTGGAATCGGCACGCGGAAGCCATCGCTTCTCATGAATTTGCCCTGGGCAAACAGCCGGGCAATTTGAGGGCATTTCTTGGATTGGCTGAGGCAGCCTTGGCGGCCTGCGATTGGATTCGTGTCCAGGGAGTCGTCGACGAACTTTCCAGTTTCATTCTGGAAAAACAGCAAATTTTCGATCCCACCCTATTGATACGCTACAAGGATGATGCGGCACTCCAGCTCGAGTGCGCACAGAATTACGCCAGCGCATACACGCCCAGCATACAGGCACGAAGCCGCTTCAGCCGAGCCCACACGAAGATCAGGATTGGGTATCTGTCGGCTGACTTCCATAAACATGCAACGGCCTATTTGACTGCGGAACTGTTCGAGATTCACGATCGAGCGCAATTCGAAATCTTCGGAATTTCATATGGCCCGGATGATGAAAGCGCTATGCGAGCGCGTCTCGTCAAGGCATTTGATCAGTTTCACGATGTTCGCGGAAAAAGCGATACGGAAGTTGCGAAGTTGTTGAGCGATCTTGAAGTTGACATCGCAGTGGACTTGAAGGGGCATACACAAGATGCCAGAACTGGAATCCTCGCCCGACGGCCAGCTCCTATTCAGGTGAACTATCTGGGTTACCCCGGAACTATGGGAGCAAGCTTCATTGATTACATCATCGCTGACAAATTTGTCCTACCGGTAGACCAGCAGTCGTTCTATACTGAACGCGTTGTTTACCTGCCGGATTGCTATCAGGTCAACGATTCGAAGAAAAGAATCGCTTCAAGGATTCCGACGCGCAGAGAACTTGGATTACCGGATGATGGTTTTGTCTTTTGCTGCTTCAATCACACACACAAGATCACGGCACCTGTTTTTGATGTGTGGATGCGATTGTTGCGAGCGGTTCCTCGAAGCGTCCTCTGGCTGTTACGCTCGAACGACAGCGCTGAGGGAAACTTGCGCAGAGAGGCATTGGCACGGGAGGTCGAGCCGAGCCGCCTGATATTTGCGGACAAAGCGAGCCTCGAGGAGCACTTGGCCCGTTCTCAGCGAGCCGACCTCTTCCTCGACACTCTCCCTTACAATGCACACACGTCTGCTAGCGATGCTTTATGGACCGGATTGCCGTTGCTGACGTGCTGCGGCCAAACTTTCGCAGCGAGAGTGGCTGGAAGCCTTCTCCATTCGGTCGGCTTGCCCGAACTGGTGACGAATAATCTCGAGGAATATGAAAACCAAGCGCGGAGACTTGCGACCGAAGACCTGCGGCTCCAATCAGTTCGGCACAAGCTGGCCCTCCATCGGTTGAGCTTTCCGCTTTTCAACACTGACCGGTTTCGCCGCCATATCGAGGCCGCCTATACTACAATGTGGGAACTGTGGGAGCGCAATGAGGCCCCGAGAAGCTTCAGCGTGCCGCTTCACGGCAGCGAGGCCGGAGGGCCGCAACTGTGACCGCGCGGTCGACCAAGACGGCGCTCGCGAGCGTACCGTCGAAGGGACGATTTTTCATCCTGACTGGGGTGCCCGTTGCACGGGCCAGGGGTCTCGCCGGCGCGCATCCTAGCTACCAGTCAGGAGGAGCAAGCCACTCTAGCCCAACGCTATCGTGCGACCAGTCGATGACATGATTGGCGGACCTGCACCCGATTGCGAGGTCCTCTTCTGCTTTTAGCATTTTTGCACAACAAACTGGTACATTGCAGCGAACACGTGCGGATTTGCCCGCTCGAAGGCGTCCCAGCGCATGAGATCGATCATGGCCGGGTCGTCGGGATTGCTGTCGGCGTAGAGCCTGAGCACGCGGGCATCGATGTCGAAGCCGATAAATTGCAGCCCATGCGCCGCGATGAAGGCGGCGATCTCGGGCAGCGTGTGCTGATGCTCCTGGACATGGAAGAGAAGATCCCGGCATTCGCTCATCGAGTAAAAGTCGCCCCGACGCGCGACAAGGCGGCCGGGTGTTCCCTCGTCGAACGCCAAGATGTCCTGCCGGCAGCGCCGAATGTCATCCGCCGTCGGGCGATAGCCGCGCTCCGCAATGAAAGCGCGCGCCGCATTGACGTCGCTTCGCGCGAGTCGGCTGTAGAGCCCGACCGACATCACGCCGCCAGGCTTGAGCAGTGAGAGCAGAATGCGCCAGCCCGCCACCGGATCGGCGAGATGATGCAGCACGCCGCTCGTCTCGATGAGATCGAAGGTCCGGCCGATGCCGGTCAGCTCGAGAATATCGGCCTGGGCGTATTCGATTGGCAGCTCGAGCGCGCGGGTCTTGCGGACCGCATAAGCAAGGCTCGCACGGCTGAGATCGATCGCCAGCACGCGCGCGCCGGAAATAGTCCGACAGACTTCGATCGCATCGGCTCCGGTGCCGCAACCCGCGACCAAAATATCGGCCTCAGCCGCGGCGCACATCGGGCGCAACGGCGCGCGCGGAAATCTCATCCGGAAATACTCGCCGAGAGGAAATGACATGATCGGCGGCGCCCGCGCGACCCAGCGCGGATAGGGGTTTTCCTCGTATTGGTCCCGCACCTTGCGCGAGACCTCGTTCTCGATCCGGGTCAGGGTCGGCAGTGATGCGCGAATTGCCTGCTCCTCCTCCCGCTCGCGAATTTGCTGCGTCAGGACCTCGACGACGGCGGCCGGCCACGAGCGGTTGAGCAGACGGTGCGCATCGGGTACACCGTGCAGCGGCCTATAGGCGCCGACTGTGCCCGGCCAAAGGCCCGGAATCTCGTCCTCCGCGCGCAGCCGGTCGGCAAGGCTGTCGGCAAGCCGGAGGGCGGCCATGCGCTCGTCGGCATCCTCGGCGAAAACGTATTCGTTGATGAAACACTGCTGCGCGAGTGCGCAAGCAAACTCGAGCACCGCCATAGGCGGTTCCCCCATCGGCCGCGCCGCTGCATCGAGCAGCAGCCGCCGCGCCGCGGTGAGCAACCGTTCGAGGTCCGGATCGTTCACCCGCGTCGCGCTCATCACGGTGCGCAGCAGCCGGTCTTCCGCGATCGTTGCAAGGTCATCCCAGGCGATCGCGGCCCGACCGCCAATACGGCTCGATACCGCTCCATTGCGCTTGATCATGAGCACGCTCACGCGCGCGAGGTCGCTGGTGCGTGCCCAGCCTTCGCTCACCGCCTGGATGATGACATCGCGATATGGTTCGGCCGCGGCTCCGTCCTGCAGGGCGCCGACAAACCGCGCAAACAGAAGTTTCGCATCCGGCGAGGCCTCCACCTCAAGCGCGCGCGCCACGACGCTGACGGCCTGTACGACATCGCCTGCGGCATAGAGCTGGCGCGCAAGGTTGAGATAAGCATTGATGTAGTGCGGGTCGACCGCGACCGCTTTCTCGAAATGTGCAACCGCCTCCTCCAGGCGTCCCACGTGAAACAACGCAAGACCAAGATTGTTGTGGGCGTCAGCGAAGCCGGGGCGCGCCTGCAGCGCCTGCCGATAATGCGAGACCCCCTCCTCCGCAGCCCCGCGAGCGGTCAACAGGATGCCGAGATTGTTGTGCGCATCGGCGTAGTCGGGCTTGAGGGTAAGGGCGCGCCGATATGCCGCCTCTGCTTCCTCGGAACGGCCAAGGCTCTTGAGAACATTGCCGAGGTTGTTGTGGGCCTCGGCCAAATCCGGCCGCAGGGCGATGGCCTGGGCATAGCGCGCCACGGCAGCATCGAATTGGCCTTCGCGCGCGAGCACATTGGCCGCGTTGTAGTGCGCGCCCGCCGACGCGGAATCGAGCGCAAGCACGCGGTCATAACAGGCGACCGCCTCGGACACCCGGCCGAGCTCGGCGAGCGCATTGCCGAGATTCATGTGTGCTTCGACGTAGGCAGGCTTGAGCGCGATGGCTTGCTGATATTCCGCGACCGCCTGGTCGAGCCGTCCGCATCCCTGTTGGGCAGCGCCGAGGTTGTAGCGCATTTCCGGATTGCGCGGATCGAGCGCGGCGGCCTTGCCGATCAGGTCGGCCGCGGCTTCGAAGCGGCCTGTGTGGGCCGACAGGACGCCGAGGTAGTAAAGCGCCCGGCCATGACGCGGGTCGAGCGCGAGAACGCCGCGGTAGAGGTGCTCCGCCTGCGCGAGCTGGCCGGCCTGATGATGCCCCACTGCCGCCGCGAACAGGGATGCGGCCTCGCCGTCCTGCTTGCCTGCCGCTCGCCGCTCTTTGCGATTCATCGCCGGCATTCCGTTCGTCAGCGCGCATTCCGGCGAAAGCCTGCCCCGGACCTGATCCGGGGTGGATACCGGTTCGCC
>Ga0075434_100006526_pt1 | contig 10698 bp, 10 predicted proteins | sample RhiMethybrSRZTD3_FD_75298 | JGI IMG/M metagenome (GOLD analysis project Ga0075434, IMG submission 75298) | Populus rhizosphere microbial communities from Tennessee, USA - Rhizosphere MetaG P. TD hybrid SRZTD3 | ecosystem: Host-associated > Plants > Roots > Rhizosphere > Soil | place: USA...
GGCGTCGGCGACGGCAGCGAGCACACGCTCGAGGAAGTCGGCCAGAGCTTCGCGGTCACGCGCGAGCGGATCCGGCAGATCGAGGCCAAGGCGCTGCGCAAGCTGCGGCATCCGTCGCGCTCGCGGAAGCTGCGCGCGTTCCTGGAGGGCCGCACGTCTTGACGCCTCGTCCGCGTCCGGTCGCCGCGCTCGCGCCGGCTGCGGCCGCCGGCCGGCGGCTGGTAAACTGGTGCGGGCCCATAGCTCAACGGTTAGAGCCGCCGGCTCATAACCGGCCCGTTCCAGGTTCGAATCCTGGTGGGCCCACCAGCCTTCGCTCGCGATCGCACGCGAAGGATGTCCCGCCGAAGCGCGAAGCGCGGAGGCGGACGAGCTCAGTTCGGAGTTGTCAGGCTCCGCTTCGGCGGGGCCTTTTTTTTGCCTCGCCGACCCGCGATGAACGCTGACCTCCAACGCATCATCACGCTGCAGCGTCTCGACACGTCCGCCGAGAGCGCGCGCAAGAGGCTCGCCGACGAGCCGGAGCGCGAGAAGGCGCTTGACGCGCGTCTCGACGCGGCGAAGCAACACGTGGCCTCGGCGAAGGCGCGGCTCGCCGACAACCAGAACACGCGCCGCGCGATCGAGAAGGAGCTCGCCGTCCATCAGGGCCGGCTCTCGAAGTTCCGCGAGCAGGCGATGGCGGTGAAGACCAACCAGGAGTACCACGCGATCCAGCACGAGATCGCGCACGCGCAGGACCAGATCAAGGCGCACGAAGACCGCATGCTCGATCAGATGCTCGAGGCCGACGATCTCGCCGCTGCGGTAAAGAAGTCCGAAGTGGACCTCGCGGCGGAGCAGAAGGCCGTCGAGGCGGACCGCAAGGCGATGAAAGCGGAGCACGCCGACCTCCAGTCCTCGCTCGAGACAATCGTCGCCCAGCGCGCGGAGATCGTGTCGGCGCTCGACAAGGCGGTGCTCTCGATCTTCGAGCAGGTGTCGAAGAAGCGGCACGGCGTCGCCGTGGCCGAAGCGAAGAACGGCATCTGCTCGATCTGCCACGTGCGGCTGCGGCCGCAGGTCTTCAACACCGTGCGGCGAAACGAAGAGATCGTGCAGTGCGACAGCTGCCAGCGGATTCTCTACTTCGCTGCGCCGGCGGGCGCGGCGGCATCGCCCTCCGACGCGTCGCCGCAGGCGGCGTCGTAGCCGTGCTGCCCTTCGATCCGGCGCCGCCGGCGTCCGTGGTCGCGTACATCGACGGCGGCGCGCGCGGCAATCCGGGTCCGGCCGGCTTCGGCGTGCGGATCGAGGATCCCGACGGAACGCTCGTCGAGGAGTTCGCCGAGTCGATCGGCACGGCAACGAACAACGTCGCCGAGTACCGCGGCCTGCTCGCGGCGCTCGAGTGGGCCAAGCGCCGCGGCGTGCGCGCGCTGCGCGTCCGGTCGGACTCGCAGCTGCTCGTGCAGCAGATGCTCGGGAACTACAAGGTGAAGCACGCCAACCTGCAGCCGCTGCACGCGCGGGCGCGGCTGCTGGCGCACGAGGTCGGCGACGTCACGTTCGAGCACGTCGGCCGCTCGCTGAACGCGCACGCCGATCGGCTGGCCAATACCGCTATGGACGCGGCGTCGTCGAAAGCTTGATCGGGCGATGCGAAGAACGCACAGCGAATCCGGCGGCGCGTTGCTTCGATCGTGTCACCGCGATCGCGCCCGGATCGCGGCGGCCATGCGGCCGGCGCCGGCGCCGTCGCGGCGATACGAGCAGAGCTGGGCATGGGTCGCCGAACACAGCCCCGACGAGTGGATGTTGCGTACGGCGATGCCGGCAGTCTCCAGCTGATCGGCGGCCGCACGCCGGCCGTCGAACTGCCAGTGCTGCGCGCGGCTGCCGGGCAGGAACCAGCGCGCGATCTCGGCGCGGTTCGCGCCGCCGGCAGCGAACGCGTCGTGAACGACCGCATCCACTTCGTATTTTTGCGCGCAGATTGAAGGGCCGACCGCCACGACCAGGTCGGACGGATCGGCGCGAAAGGCTTCCGCGAGAGCGCGCACGGCCAGAACAGGAACGCGGGCCGCGAGCCCACGCCAGCCGGCGTGCGCGGCGGCAACGGCGCCGGTGCGGCGATCCGCCATCAGCAGCGGCACGCAGTCGGCCGTCTGAATCGCGAGCGCGATCGACGGATCGTCCGACACGAGGATGTCGGCGTCGCGCGGCGCCGCGTCGATGGGCGCCGAATCGCCGCGCCTTCTCACGACGACCGAGGCCCCGTGGACCTGGTGAGCGCGCACGAGATGCGCCGGGTCGACCGCCATCGCGTGTGCGACCTCGAGCCATCCTGCGTCGCGATCGCCGCGGGCGTCGCCGAGCCGCCACTCCCGCGTGGTGAAGAGATGGCTCGCATACGGCTCCAGCGCCAGGCATGCGAGCGATGCGCGGCCGTCGAGCCTCCGCCACTCGAAGTCGCCGCCGGGCGCGGGCACGCCGGGGTCCGCCACAGCGTCACATCGTACTCCGGCCCTCACACTACAATGGCCTCCCTGGAGCGTTCGTGGCGAACATCATCGGCATCGGGCTCGACACCACCGATATCGACCGGATTTCCGACACGATCGATCGGTTCGGCGACCGGTTCCTGCAGCGCATCTTCACCGAAGGCGAGATTGCGTACTGCGCGCGCCGCCGCGTGCCCGCGATTCACTTCGCCGGCCGGTTCGCGGCGAAGGAAGCGGCGATGAAGGCGCTCGGCACCGGCCGCTCGCGCGGCGTGCTCTGGCGCGACGTCGAGGTCGTCAGGGTCGGCGGCCCGCCGCAACTCCGGTTGCACGGCGGCGCGGCGCGCCGCTTCGCGGCCATGGGCGGCCGATCGTCGCTGCTGACGATCACACACTCCGACGAGCTCGCGATGGCGCAGGTCCTCCTGCTCGGCGACTGACGCGTACTTCCGCCACACGATCGGTCATCACGCATCGTGCCGTCTTCGCGACGGATCGGCCCGCCGGTCCGGCGCGCCGCGCAACCACCGTTGTCATTTTTTTCACGCACACGATCGATCGCTCCGCCGCCGATGCGTGGCCGCGCCTTCAAGCCGCCGCTGCGCTGCTGCTTGCGGCGACGCGGCCGCTCGCTCTGTCGCCGGCACCGCGCTTGATTACCCTGCCGCGCGAGCGACGCGCCGCGCCGCGGACCGCTCACGAGGAGCAGCGATGACGATCAAGATCATGCGGAACGACAAGGGGAGTCCGGCGGGCAAGCTTGCCGAGGCCGAGGTGCATTTCGCCGAGGGCCCGTTCGACGGGTTGAAGCTGATTGGCTTCACGATCTGGGAGCGCCGCGGCGGCGGCGGACGCAGCGTCACGTTCCCGGCGCGCAGCTACGCCGTCAACGGCGAGCGCCGCAGCTTCGCGCTGCTGCGGCCGATCACCGATCCCGCCGCGCAGGAAAAGCTGCGGACGCTCATCCTCGACGCCTATCAGGAACACGAGGAGCGCGCGGCGGTCGCGAGCTGACGTGCGCGGGCGCTGCAGCGAGCCTATTGGACGACCGGGAGGAGGCGCGCGTTTTCGTGCGCGCGCTTCGGCGGCAGCGTCCACTCGGCCCGCAGGCTCTTGGCGAACTCGGACTCGAAGAATGAACGCTTCATGCCGCCGTCGATGATGTCCCACGGCAGCATCGCGTCGGCCGTCCTGTCGCGGAAGATGAAGAAGTCGGCGTCGACGCCCGCTTCCGCGACCGCGGCGCGCCAGTTCTGGCCGTTCCGCTCGGCGGCGACGATCGCCGGCGCGACGCGGCGATCGCCGAGCGACAAGAGCGCCTGGTAGTAGGAGTGCCGCTCGGACTTGATGTTGAAGTACACGTTGTCGATGCCGGCCATGAGCGATCGGAGGCGCTTGATTTTCCGGTCCGTTGCCGCGTGGTCCTCCATCGGCAGCCACTGGTACGCGGTCCCCGGCTTCGGGATCAGCGGGTTGACGCTGCCGGTTATGGATCCGACGCGGCCGCGCGGCTTCGCGTGCTTCACCATCCGTTCCCTCAGCGCCATCGTCAAGTCGCGGATCGCGACGAGGTCATCGTCTGTTTCGGTGGGGAGAGCGATCATGTAGTAGAGCTTCAAGCTTTCGATGCCGTTGGCGAAGATCAGCTCCGCGCTCTCGAGGATCTCGTCGTTGGTCACCGTCTTGTTGATCACGCGGCGCAGGCGATCGGATCCGGTTTCGGGTGCGATGGTGATCGATCGCTCGCCGCTCTGGCGCAGCGTGCGGACGATTGCCGGCGTGAGATCGTCGAGGCGGAGCGACGCGGGGCTGATCGAGTAGCCCAGCTCGAGAAGCCGCGCGAGGATTCGCTCGATCTCCGGGTGATCGCAGAGCGCGATTGATACCAGGCCCGCGCGCTTCGAGTAGCGGCTCGCCTGTTCGGCGAGGTGCAGGATGCGATCGGCGGGAAACGCGCGGACGGGCAGATAGTTGTAGCCGGCCCAGCAGAACCGGCACAGGTTCGCGCAGCCGCGGACCACTTCGACGAGGAATCGCGATCCGAATTCGGTATCGGGCGTGAAAATCTGCGTTGCCGGCGGGTCGACGGCCTCCGTGGTCTTGAGCGCCGCCTTCCGCACGGGAAATGGCGCGTCGACGCCGGGCTGCACCGCGTAGCCGGCAAGCGTCCCGTCGGCGGCGTACTGCGGCTCGTAGAACGACGGAACGTAGAAGCCTCGTTCGGCGGCGAGGCGGCGGAGCAGGTCCGGGCGGTCCGACGCGGCGGCGACCGCGCGGCGCAGGCCCGGCACGAGCGCCTCGCCCTCGCCTGCGGCGATCACGTCGGCGAACAGGGCCAGCGGCTCCGGATTCACGAACGTCACCGCGCCGCCGACGACGATGAGCGGATGGTGCGGCGAGCGGTCGGAGGCGTAAACGGGAATGCCGGCGAGGCGGAGCAGCGTGAGCACGTTCACGTAGTCCCACTCGAACGACACCGAGAAGGCGACGACGTCGAATTCGCTCACCGGCGTTTGCGACTCGAGCGTGACGAGCGGAGTGCGCGCGGCGATCAGGGCCGCCAGCTCCTGCTTCGGCGGCAGGAAGAACCGCTCGCAGACGATGTCCTCTTCGGCGTTGAAGAGGCGGTAGACCGTCTGGAAACCGAGGTTCGACATGCCGACCCAGTACGTGTTCGGGAACGCGAGCGCCACGCGCAGACGGCTGCCGTGCGGCTTGGTGATGTAGCCGACTTCTTTGGAGAGAGTGAGGCGTGCGCGTTCGCGCTGTTCCCAGGAATTCATGCGTCGCGGCGGACTCCGGCTATAGCCTGCACCCCGAGTCCGAGGCAGGCAACCCGGTCCGGCCGCTGCTGCTCAGGCGCCGGCGTTCTCGCGTGCCGTGGATCTACCTACTCTACCACCGCGAACGCAAGCCGCCCGGTTGAGCTCGCTGTTCGCGACCCGCCTAACCCTCGTGCCGGCGGAGGAATGCCGGGACGTCGAAGGTCGAATTGAGGTCGAGGTCCGGTTCTGAAGCGGCCGCCGCCTCGGCGCGCGGCGGCTCCGTCAGGTCCAGGCCCAGCGGCGTGCCGTGGCGCGACGGCAGCGGCTTGCCCGGCGTTTCGCCACCCGCCGCCGTCGGCGCGTGGGTATTGTGCGATCCGGCGCCGGGCGCACTCGCCTCGGCGTGCGGTTCCGCGCCGGCCTTCGCGTGACCGTTGGCGCCGCCGGCAGGGCTCGCGTTCGCGCCGGATGCTTGGTTGGGGTTCGAGGCAGCGGCGCTCGCTCTGGCGCCGGGCGCGCTGGCCGAGACGCCCGGAGGCGTGGCGGAGCCGCCGAGGCGCGCGGACACGGCCGCGGCGGACGCTGCGACTTTCGCGGGCGGCGGATTGCCGGTTCCTCCGCCGAGCGAGAGATCGAGGAGCGGCCGTCTGGCGATCGAGAAGCCGGAGACGGCGGGGGCGGGCGCGGATGCCGCCGCGCGGTCCGCGCGCATCCGGGGATGGTCCGCGTACTGCGCCAGGTCGATCGGCGTCACCGGCGGCGCGCCCAGCGGCCGCGTCGCGCTGGGGACGCCGAACCCGGTCGCGATGACGGTGATTTTGACCTTCCCCTTCAGGATCGGATCGACGACGGCGCCGAAGATGATGTTGGCGTCCTCGTCCGCCGCCTCCTGCACGATGCTGGACGCCTCGCTCACTTCCACGAGCGAGAGATCCGGCCCGCCCGTCACGTTGATGATCACGCCGCGCGCGCCGGTGACCGACGCGCCCTCGAGCAGCGGGCTGGAGATCGCGCGCCGCGCCGCCTCGATCGCGCGATCCTGTCCCTCGGAGACGCCGGTGCCCATCATCGCGAGCCCCATGCCCGCCATGATCGTCTTCACGTCGGCGAAGTCGAGGTTGATCAATCCCGGCACGAGAATCAGATCGGAAATCCCCTGAATCGCCTGCCGCAGCACGTCGTCGGCGGTCGCGAACGCGTCGGTCATCGGCGTCGTGCGGTCGATGATCGTCAGGAGCCGCTCGTTGGGGATGGTGATGATCGTGTCGACGCAGTCGCGCAGCGCCTCGAGCCCGCGCTCGGCCTGCTGCTGCCGCTTCCGCCCCTCGAACTTGAACGGCTTGGTGACGACGGCGACGGTGAGCGCGCCGAGCTCGCTCGCGAGGCTCGCGATGACGGGCGCCGCGCCCGTGCCGGTGCCGCCGCCGAGGCCGGTGGTGACGAAGATCATGTCGGCGCCGTCGAGCGCCTGGATGATCTTGTCGGTGTCCTCGAGCGCGGCCGACCGGCCGACGTTCGGATCGGCGCCAGCGCCGAGGCCCTTCGTCAGCTTGCTCCCGATCTGCAGCTTGACGGGCGCGACGTTGCCGCGCAGCGCCTGCAGATCGGTGTTGGCGACCATGAACTCGACGCCGTCGAAGCCCGCCTGGACCATGCGGTTGACGGCGTTGCTCCCGCCGCCGCCGACGCCGATCACCTTGATGCGCGCCGTCTGGGCGTTCTCTTCGTCGAGCCGCAGCCTCAGGCGCCGAGCCTCGCGCGCCGCGTCGTCCGTGTAGTCGTCCATTCGTGTCCTCCAGCGTCCGGGCGGCGGCCGCCCGGATCGGAACTGGTGCATCGAGGGTCAGAAGAACTCGCGAAACAATCCCCGCAGGCGGCCGGCGACGCGCACGAGCGCCCCGCCGCCCGCCGCCGCGCGCTCGCCGGCCGCATTGCGATGGCCGTACAGCACGAGGCCGACGCCGGTCGCGAACGTCGGGCTGTTGACGTGATCGGCGAGGCCGCCGACGCCGCTCGGGCAGCCGCGGCGGATCGGCAGATCGAAGATCTGCTCGGCGATCTCCGGCATGCCGTCGAGAATCGCCCCGCCGCCCGTGAGCACGATGCCGGAGTTGAGGCACTTCTCGTAGCCCGCGCGGCGGATCTCGTCCCAGACGAGATGGAAGATCTCCTCGGCGCGCGGCTGCAGGATCTCGGACAGGATGCGCCGCGCCATCAGCCGCGGCTTGCGGCCGCCGACGCTCGCCACCTCCATCGTCTCGTCCTCGTCGACCATGCCCGAGAGCGCGCAGCCGCACTTGCGCTTGATTTTTTCGGCGTCGGGCACCGGCGTGCGCAGGCCGACCGCGATGTCGTTCGTGAAGTGATCGCCGCCGACGCCGATGACCGCGGTGTGCCACAGGCTGCCGCGCTCGTAGATCGCGATGTCCGTGGTGCCGCCGCCGATGTCCACGAGCGCGACGCCGAGCTCTTTCTCGTCGTCGGTGAGCACCGATTCGCTGGCCGCGAGCTGCTCGACGATCGTTTCCGCGACGGCGACGCCGGCGCGGTTCACGCACGCGACGATGTTCTGCGTCGAGCTCTGGCTGCCGGTGATGATGTGGACGTTCACCTCGAGGCGCGCGCCGGTCATGCCGACCGGCGCGCCGATGCCGTCCTGCTCGTCGACGACGAAGTCCTGCGGCAGCACGTGCAGGATCTCGCGGCCGGTCGGCAGCGACACCGCCTTCGCGGCGTCGATCGCGCGCCGCACGTCCTCGCGCGTGATCTCGCGGTTCTTGCCGGCAACCGCGATCACGCCGCGGCTGTTGAACCCCTTGACGTGCGGGCCCGAGAGCGCGAGGTGGACCGAGTCGATCTCGACGCCCGCCATCAGCTCCGCCTCTTCGATCGCCTTCTTGATCGAGTCGACGGCGGTCTCGAGGTTGACGACGACGCCGCGGCGGATGCCGTGCGATTCGGCGACGCCGAGCCCGACGACGTCGATGCCGCGGCCGTCGACGAGCTCGCCGACGACGGCGGTCACCTTCGAGGTGCCGACGTCGAGGCCGACCAGGTATCGTTCTTTTCGCGCCACTGCTCCCTTTGCGCTCCGCGCTCGCCTTCAGCGCCTCTGTTTCCTGTCCGCCTTCGCGGGCCTCACGTAGATGCGATCGTCGAACCGCAGATCGACGTGGTCGATCGACTCGACGCGCTCGTGCAGCGCCGGCGCGAGATCGAGATACGCCTGCAGCCGCTGCAGGAACTGGTCTTCGCCCAGCTGGATGACCGCCGGATCGCCGCTGAGGATCACCGCCGCGTCGTGCGCGTTGCTGACGTCCACCTGAGAGAGCCGCGCCGCAACCGCCGGCCGGGCCTTCAGCTCGGCGATGACGCGCGCCGCGAGCTCCGCGCGCGCGTCGTCGGTCATCGCGGCGTTGTTGCCGCGCGCCGCCGCGAGGCCGTCGATGATCGGCAGATCGAAGTCGGCGTACTGCGGGCCGTAGCGATCGATGACGATGCCGCGCTCGTCGACGAGAAACATGTCGCCGTTGATCCGCCCGATGCCGATCGGCTGCCGCTCCCACACGACGACCTCGACGGTGGCCGGCAGCGAGCGGCGCAGCGCCGCGTCGCGCACCCACGGCGAGGCGACGAGCCGCGCGCGCCACTGCTCGAGGTCGGCGAGCAGAATGTTGTCGCCGCGCAGCCCGGAGAGCGCCGCGAGCACCTCGTCGCGCGAGATCCGCTCGTTGCCGCGGACGACGATTCGATCGACGCGCAGCGCGTGCGCGTGCGCCGCCACGGCCGAGGCGCGGTAGAGCGCGTAGACGATCGCGGCCGCCAGCGCGCCGTACTTCACGATGGGCGCGGCGAACGCTCGCCAGCGCCGCCGGCCCTTCCGCGCCGGCTTCACCAGCGCGCGGCGGAACCGGCGATCCGAGGGCGCCGCGACGGCGCTCACGGCGTCCGCTCCGCGGCGGGCCGTTCGAGCGCCGCAATCAGCCGCTCGGGGAGCGAGCCAATCGATCCGGCGCCGAGCGTGATGACGACGTCGCCAGGTCTTGCCGCCCGGACGACCGCCGAAACCACGTCATCGAGGCGCGGGACGACGTCGACCGTCGCCGGCGCGCCGCGGCGGACGGCCGCCGCCAGCGCGTCGAGCGTCGCGCCGGGAATCGGATCCTCGCCGGCCGCATAGATGTCGGTGAGGACGATGTGATCGGCGCCCGCGAGCGCCGGCCCGAATGCGTCCAGCAGCGCCGCCGTCCGCGTGAACCGATGCGGCTGAAACGCGACGACGATGCGCCGCCGCAGCGTCTTCGCCGCGGCGAGCACCGCCGCGATTTCGGTCGGGTGGTGGCCGTAGTCGTCGACGACGAGGATCCCGTTCGGCTCGCCGCGGACCTCGAAGCGCCGCTCGGCGCCGCGGAATTCCTTCAGCCCGGCGGCGGCGCGCTCGAACGTCAACCCCAGCTCGCCGGCGACGGCGATTGCGGCGAGCGCGTTCAGCAGGTTGTGCCGTCCCGGCACGTTCAGCGTCAGCGTTCCCAGGGTGGCCAGCTGATTCGGCCGATCGCCGCGCCGCTGTCCCGACGCGCGGCGGCCGCGCCGCTTCACCGTCGCCGTCACGCTCAACGGGCCGAGGGCGACCTCGTCCGCCGTCAGGTCGGCGGCGGCGGCCGTCAGTCCGTACGTGGTCACGCGCCGCGTCATGCGCGGCAGGATGGCCGCGAGATTCGGATCGTCCAGGCACGCGACGACGCCGCCGTAGAACGGCGTCTTGTTGGCGAAGTCGACGAACGCCTGCTGCAGATCGTCGAATCCGCCGTAGTTCTCGAGGTGCTCGTGGTCGATGTTCGTAATCACCGCAATCGTCGGAAACAGCTTCAGAAACGATCGATCGCTCTCGTCGGCTTCGGCGACCATCAGCTCGCCGCGGCCCAGGCGCGCGTTGCTGCCGAACGCGCTCAGCCGGCCGCCGATCACTGCCGTCGGATCGAGGCCGGCGCGCTCGAGCACGACCGCAATCATCGACGTCGTCGTCGTCTTGCCGTGCGCGCCGGCGACCGCGATCGAGAACCGCAGGCGCATCAGCTCCGCGAGCATCTCGGCGCGCGGGATGACCGGAATCTGGCGCGCCTGCGCCTCGACGACTTCCGGATTCGTCGGCCTCACCGCGGACGAGATCACGACGACGTCCGCGTCGCCGACGTTCGCCGCGCCGTGGCCGATCGCGACGCGAATCCCGAGCGTCGCGAGCCGCTCGGTGACGGCCGACCGCTTTTCGTCCGACCCGCTGACGGCGTACCCGAGATTGGCGAGCAGCTCCGCGATGCCGCTCATCCCGATCCCGCCGATGCCGACGAAGTGCACGTGCCGCGTTTTTCCGAGCACAAACTCACGCGTTCAGCGTTCAGCGTTCACCGTTCAGGGTTCTCGTTCGCGTTCGCCGTTCTGGTTCGCGTTCG
>Ga0075434_100006529_pt1 | contig 10696 bp, 12 predicted proteins | sample RhiMethybrSRZTD3_FD_75298 | JGI IMG/M metagenome (GOLD analysis project Ga0075434, IMG submission 75298) | Populus rhizosphere microbial communities from Tennessee, USA - Rhizosphere MetaG P. TD hybrid SRZTD3 | ecosystem: Host-associated > Plants > Roots > Rhizosphere > Soil | place: USA...
GCCCGCGGGAGTGACGACTATCTCATGCGTCATCCCCCGGGAATTCTGGTCGGTCAGAAAGCCGACCGTCGCGGCCACCGCCTCCATCGACGCCAGCGCCTCGCGCGGCGTGTCGCGTGTGAACGCGGCCGTCTTCGGGGACTCGATGGTGGCGTCGACGGCGAGCAGCGCGACGTGGATCCCCTCCTCGCGCAGCTCCTGGGCCGCCGCCTGGATCAGCGCCCGGCTCGCGAATGCTCCCGCGGCCCATGGCCCGCGCCCAGGGAACGCGCGCCGCGACGAGCCGCCGGTGACCTGCACGAGCGTCCCGCCGCCGCCGGCATCGCGCAGGGCGCGCACCCCGCAGGAGAGGAACACGAAGCACTGCTCGGCCACCGAGACTGCCCAGCCGCGGAAGGCCTCGAGGCTCGCGTCGGCGATCGGCCCGCCGCCGAACGGCGGCCCGCTGGCGGTGGAGGCGCTGACGGCGTTGACCACGAGGTCAAGGCCGCCCAGCTCGTCGCGGGCGCGCGCCAGCGCGTCCCCGAGCTCGCCGGGGTCGGAGGCATCGGCGCCGAGCGCGAGCGCGCCGCGCTCGCGTACGGCGGCGAGCGTGTCCTCGCTGCGGGCCACGGCCGCGCCGGCCCAGCCGCGCTCGCGGAAGTGGTCGAGGATGGCGCCGCCCAGGTTGCGGGCGCCGAGAACGACCAGGGCGGGCATCGCCGGAGCGTATCCGTTGGGTAGGGTCCGCTCGATGCCGGTGCAGCTGCGCGTGCAGGACGGCCCCGAGCAGGTCGCGGCGGCGGCCCTCGAGGTTATCGTCGGCGCCGTCCGCGCCGCCAAGGCAGCCCGTGGGGTCGCCCACGTGTCGCTTGCCGGCGGGAACACGCCCAAGCGCACGTACGAGGAGCTGGGTGCCGCCCTGGGGAGTTGGGACGGAGTCGAGCTGTGGTTCAACGACGAGCGCGCCGTGCCGCCCGACGATCCCCAGTCGAACTTCAAGATGGTCGCCGAGGCTCTCGGCGACCACCCGCTCCTGCACCGGATCGCGGGCGAGTCTGACCCCGAGAGCGCGGCCCAGGCCTATGAGCGCGAGTTGCGGTCACGAGTCGACGCCAAGGCCGACGACGACGTGCCGGTGCTCGACCTCCACGTGCTCGGCATCGGCGAGGACGGCCACACGGCGTCCCTGTTCCCCGGCCACCCCGAGGTCGAGATCGCCGACCGGCTCGTGGTGCCGGTGCACGACTCCCCCAAGCCCCCGCCCACCCGCATCACGATGACGCTCCCCCTCCTCCAGCTCGCGCGCGAGCGCGTGTTCCTCGCTACCGGGCAGGACAAGGCAGGACCGGTGTCGGTGCTCGTGGCGGGCCCCGATCCGGCCTATCCGTCGAGCCTCGTCGGCGGCGAGAACACGCTCGTCATCGCCGACCGAGCGGCTGCAGGCCGGTGAACAACCACGGCAACGAGGTCTATCTCGTCCGTCACGGTGAGACGGCATGGAGCCTGTCGGGCCAGCACACGGGCTCGACCGACATCCCGCTGACCGGCAACGGGAAGAACGTCGCCCGCGAGCTGGGCGAGAAGCTGAACGGGCACGAGTTCGCGGCCGTGTGGTCGAGCCCGTTGTCGCGCGCGCTGGAGACCGCCCGGCTGGCCGGCTTCACCGACGGCGTGCGCGTGGACGACCGGCTCAAGGAATGGGACTACGGCGAATACGAGGGCCTGACCACGGCCGAGATCCGCAAGACGCGGCCGGACTGGTTCCTGTGGCGCGACGGCTGTCCCGGCGGGGAGGTGCCCGAGCAGATCGGCGAGCGGGCCGACGGAGTGGTCCGCGACATCCGCGAGGTGGACGGCGATGTGCTGCTCTTCGCCCACGGGCACATCCTGCGCGTGGTCACGGCCCGGTGGCTCGGCTATCCGCCCGGCGACGGGATGCACTTCTCGCTCGGGACGGCGACGTTGTCGATCCTGGGCTGGGAGCGCGACGCCCCCTCGATCTGGCGCTGGAACGCGCCCTAGCCTGCCCAGCCATCAGGCCGGCCGGTCGTACATATCCGCGGCCAGCGCGCCGATCACCGTCTGCAGCCAGGCCCGCTCGGCCTCGTCGTCGCGGCGCACGCGGCGGCGGGCCCAGGCCATGAGGTCCTCGCGGCCGCCCACGGCGAGAAACGGCGACGTGATCGCGTAGCGGCCGTCGGCCAGCAACAGGAGGGCGCCGGGATGGTCGCGCCGGATGCGCAGGAGGTCGACGACGTCCTCGCCGGCGATGCGCCGAGGCCGAGATCGGTCGCCGCCGTCGGCGGGCCAGGGCCGCACGCTGAGGGTCGCCGGGTGGGCGCGCACGCGCTTGGGCGGGCGCGGGGGTGGCCCGATCGGTCCGCCTGCCCATCGCTCCAACAGCCGCGGCACCTCCCGCGCGGCCTCCTGGCGGATGAGGACGTGAAGTCGGTCGCCGGCCTGCAGCCGGGTCGAGCCTCGGGGCGGGATGGCCTCGTCCCCGCGGACGATCACGTTGACGACCGCCTCCCGCGGGAGGCCCAGGTCCCGCACGCGGGCTCCCACGATGGCGTCGCCCGGATCGATCGAGTACTCGAGCACCTCCGCTCCGAGCCGCCGGACGATGCCGGCCTCGATCAGCGGCGGCGGAAGGGCGGGCACGTCCGCTGTCACCCCGAGCCGCCTCGCCACGGGCTCGAACGTCATGCCCTGGAGGACCGTCGAGACGACGACGGCGAAGAACACGATGTTGAAGAAGTCCAGGCTCCCCGAGACGTCCGCGATGACGGGGAACGTCGCGAGGACCACCGGGACGGCTCCGCGTAATCCCGCCCACCCGAGGATCAAGCGCTCCGCGGCCGAGAAGCGGTGAAACAGCGTCGCCCCGACGACGGCCAACGGACGCGCGACGAGCACGAGCACCAGGGCGAGCGCCGTGCCCTCGACGGCGACGTCGCCGAGTTGGCTGGGGAACACGAGCAACCCCAGGGTCAGGAACATCGCGATCTGCGCGAGCCAGCCCAGGCCCTGGTGGAAGTTGGCGATCGTCTGCTTGGCCGGGATGTTCGCGCTGCCCAGGGCGAGCCCGGCCAGGTACACCGCGACGAAGCCCGACCCGTGGAGCGCGGCGGCAGCCCCGTAGGCCACGGCCGCGATCGCCAGCGACCCAACCGGATAGAGGCCGGCGGTCGCGAGCCGCATCCGCTTGAGTCCCTCCACCCCCAACCACCCCGTCACGACCCCGATGCCGACGCCCACGCCGAGCTCCTTTGCGAAGAGCACCAGCGCATCGGCGGCCGTGTAGTCGGCCGACTGGATCCAGTCGATGCAGGCAAGCACGAGCAGCACCGCGACCGCATCGTTGAGCCCGGTCTCGCCCTCGAGCGCGAACGCCAGCCTCCGTCGCAGCGTCGACTCGCGCAGCACCGCGAAGACGGCGGCGCCGTCGGTCGCGGCGATGATGCTGCCGACGAGCAGACCCTCCTTCGTGGTGAACCCGAACAACGCCGCCGCCGCGAGCCCGGTGATCGCCGCGGTCAGGACGGTGCCGACGAAGGCGAGGCTGATCGAGACGCCCAGGACCGGCCGGATCTCGTCGAAGCCCGCGTTGAGCCCGCCCTCGAACAGGATGAGCGCGAGCGCCACGACGCCGATGTCGCGCGCGAGCTCGTAGTTGCTGAACGAGATCCAGCCGAGCCCGTCCGAGCCCACAAGCATCCCGATGCCCAGGAACAGCACCAGCGCGGGAACGCGCAGGCGCCCCGCGATGAGCGAGGCGCCAAGGCCGGCACCGAGCAGCGCGCCGGCGACCAGGGTGGCAACGTCGATGTTGATGGCCTGAGCTTGGCATCCATGCGCTCAGGTCGGACTACAGGTGCCGAAACTCGGCGGCTGCCTGCGGCTTTGTCCGCCGAGCCCCAGCGAAACCTTGATGCGGACCCGGGTTTGTACCGTTCGACGATGCGGACAGGGGTTATCTCGCTCCTGGTTGTGGTCAGCGCGGCGGCCCTTGTTGCGGCGCAGCCGGCGGCTGCGCGCGAGGTGCAGAAGGCGATTTGGGCGCGCGGGCCGACCAACGGCGTCTCGGAGTTCCCGACGTACCGTCAGCTCGGGGTCAAGATCGTCGAGAGCCAGCTCAACTGGTCGACGATTGCGCGGACGCGGCCGAGCGACCCAACCAATCCGGACGATCCGGCCTATCGCTGGCCAGCCGACGTGGATTCCGCAAGCCAACAGGCCCAGGCGTTCGGAATGAAGCAACTGCTCGAGGTGTCGGAGACGCCGGGATGGGCCAACGGCGGGCAGGATGCTCGTTATCCACCGACGGCCACCTCGGACTACACCGACTTCATTGTCGCCGCCTCGCGCCGCTATCCGGCGGTGCGGCTCTGGCTCATCTGGTCCGAGGCGTGCAGTCACTTCCGGTTCCTGCCCATCACCCCGCAACCCTTTGGCAAGCCGGTCATGCCCGCAGCTCGAGTCCAGCCACAGGCCTACGCGACGCTGCTGGACGCGTCGTACGCCACGCTGAAACAACTCGACCCCAAAAACGTCGTCATCGGCGGAGGAACATGGGCCGCCTGCGACTTCCGCCCGATTGACTGGGCCCACTACCTGAAGCTGCCCGACGGCCGCCGGCCCCGAATGGACCTCTGGAGCAACAACCCCTATGTCGTCATCGCCCCCAAGCAGGTGCCCACTGCGTGGAAGGTCAGCGACATCTACGGGCTCCCGCGCCTTCAGGCAGCGATCGACCACTACTTCGGGAAGAAGCCCAGGATCGGGCTATTCGTTTCCGAGTTCACCATGCCGACCCGTCCAGACGCCGAGTTTCCGATCTACACGTCCGAGCGCGGACAGGCGAAATACACGAAGCAGCTTTTCGACATCTCGCGCAAGCTCGGAACGGTGGCCGCGATCGGTTGGCTCGAGCTCTACGATCTCCCGCCTGTCCAAGGCGAGACCGAGGGACACAATGGCGGACTGCTCCATCAGGACGGCACCAAGAAGCCCGCGTTCAACGTTTTCCGGCGCGAATAGCGGTCCGGTCTAGGCCGGCCGGTACGTGCCGAAGCTCCAGAGGTTGCCCTCGGGATCCTCGGCGCTGTAGCCGCGCGACCCGTAGTCCTCGTCGCGCAGCTCGCGCCGGATCTTCACGCCGGCCGTCTTGGCGCGCTCGTAGTGCGCGTCGGGGTCGTCGATCACGATGTAGACCGAGCCACCGCCGATGGGCATGTCGAGCCGGTTGGAGTCGGGCTCGCGCGGGGCGTCGCCGAGCATGATCACGCCGTCGCCGTACGCGAGCTCGGCGTGCTGGACGACCCCGTTGTCGTCCTCGTAGACGGCCCGCCTGGTAAAGCCGAAGGCGTTGACGAGGAGGTCGATCGCGGCGTGGGCGTCGTTGTAGCGGAGGGTGGGGAAGATGTCGGTCATGGTCGCCAGGCTAAGCAGCGCGGCCGAGGTCGTCTTGGACGAATTTCCCCTCCACGAAGCCGCTCTGGCCGGGGAGGCGCCCGGCCACGAACTCGGTCGGCGTGCTGCCCGCGAAGGCACGAAAGTCGCGGTACAGGTGGGACTGGTCGTAGTAGCCGCAGGTCAGCGCCAGCTCGGCGAAGCCGAGGTCGTCGGTGGCGCTGCGCAGCGTCTCGACGGCCGCCTGGAAGCGCAGCAGCCGGCCGTAGAGCTTGGGCGCGACCCCGACGTGCTCGCGAAAGCGCCCGATCAGGCGCTTGCGGCTCCAGCCCAGGTCCGTGGCCAGGTCACCCACCGCCACCGCCCCACCGGTCTGCACCAGGCGGCCCCACGCCCACGCGACCTCGCGCGGCGGCAGCGGCGCATCGGCCGCGCGCCGGGCGATGGCCGCGTCGAGCAGGGCGAAGCGCTCCGCCCACGTCGGCGCCAGGGCGAGCCGCTCGACGAGGCGATCACCGGCACGGCCTTCAAGCGCATCGAGCGCAACCACCTCGTGGGTCAGCTCGCGCATCGGCAGCCCGAAGAAGGCGCGTGCGCCGAGCGGCGTGAACTGGACCTCGACGCCGTGCGCGAAGCCCGCGTGCTCGCTGAAGGCGTGGCGGTCATCCAGGCCGGCCACGAACGAGCCGTGGCGCTCGGAGCGCAGGTCCGGCGCGAGCGGATCGGGCAGGTCCCACGGCGGGCCGAAGCTGACGATGAAGTGGACGTCGCCGGAGGGAAGTTCCCGCCGGCGTAGCGGCGCGGGGGTGATCTCGAGATAGCCGGCGTACCGGCGCACGAACGCCCGCAGGCGCGGGTCGGGATCGCTCCAGGCCATCTCCCACCGGCCGAGCGCCGACTCGTGCCGGTCGACCAGCATCAGCGCCGCTTGTTCGCCACCAGGAGGGAGGCGCCGATGGCGCCGCCCAGGTCCCCCAGCCCGGCCACGTGCAGCTTGGGCGGGCGCTCGGGCACGAAGACGTGCTTCATCATCTCCTTGTGGATGGCGTCGAGGTAGCGCGGCCCCAGCCGAACGCCGAGGCCGCCGCCGAGGATGACCGCCTCGACGTCGAGCAGGTTGACCGCCGAGGCGATCCCCGTCCCGAGCATCTCCACCGCACGGTCGATGAGCTCGTGCGCGACCTTGTCGTCCTGGTCAAGCGCGCGCGCCCACACGCCGCTCGTGAGGCGGGTGCGGCCACGCTTCTCCATGATCTTGAACAGCTCGGTCTTGCGGCCGCCCTTGATCGCCCGCCGCGCTGCGGCCTCCATGCTCGCGCGCCCTGCGTACGCCTCGAGGCAGCCGCGCCGGCCGCAGCCGCAGCGCGCTCCGCCGCGCTTGACGACCGTGTGGCCGATCTCGCCCGCCGCGCCGCGCCCGCGCCACAGCGCCTTGCGCATGACGATCCCGCCGCCGATGCCCGTGCCCCACCAGACGCCGACGAAGGACGAGTAGTCGGCACCTGCGCCGAGCACGCGCTCGCCCTCGACCGCGACCTGGACGTCGTTGCCGATCTTGACCTTGGTCGAGAGCGAGTCCTCGAGCGACGGGCCGAGCGCGAAGGGCGCGTCCCAGTCGGGCAGGTTGCGGGCGTGCGCGACGGTGCCGCGGCGACTGTCGATTTCGCCGGGCGAGCCGACCCCGACGCCGCCGAGCTGCTCGGTCGCGACGCCGGCCTGCTCGGCGGCGCTGCTCATCGCGGCGATCATCTCGTCGGCGACCTTGGCCGGGCCGCCGTCGGTCGGCGTCGGGTGGCGGCTCTGGGCGACGACCTTGCCGCCACCGTCCACCACCACCGCTTCGATCTTGGTCCCCCCCAGGTCGATGCCGCCGCGCGCGTCGGTCATACCCCGACCTTAACGCGCCGCGGCGCCGAGCACCGCCGCGAAGCCGTTGCCCTGTTTGTCGTCGGGGTCCTGGTACTCGAGCACCGGCAGGTCGAGGTGGCGGCAAAGCGCGAGAAAGCTCTCGCCTGTCCACACCGTCCAGTGGCGGTCCTCGGTTGAGCGCAGGCCGGTCGCGTGGCGCTCGACGAGCTCGGACAGCGGCGTGACGGGGCGGCCGCGATCGAACGTGCGGTCGCGGTGCGGCAGCACGACGAGCAGGTAGCGCCGTGCCACCCGCTCCCACTCGCGGAGGGCGCGGATCGGGTCCGGCAGGTGCTCAAGCACGTGCGAGGCCAGGACGAAGTCGAAGGCGTCATCGGGGAACGGCAGGTCGTCGCCCTCGGCGATCACGTCGACCGCCATGGCCACGCCCGCGCACGCCAGCTCCTCGCGCTTGTAGACGGTGTCCATGTCGCGCGTGCGGTCGACGTTGATGGTGTCCAGACCGAAGGCGTTGTGGGCGGCGCCGCCGATCTCGACGCCGCGCAGGCCGTCGAGCCAACGGTGCGCGAGGGCCGAGTCGCGTGTGTTGCGCAGGCGCCACAGGACGCGGCGCTTCGTGGGCAGCCGCCCCGCCCGGCGACCCACGCGTGTCGGATGGCGCGCCATTCGCGCAATCCTGGCACCGGTGTGATCTTCACCATCGGCCACTCCACCCACGCGCTGGACGCATTCGTGGCGCTGCTGCGCGGACCCGGCGTCGAGGCGGTGGCCGACGTGCGCCGCTACCCGGGCTCGCGCCGGTCGCCGTGGTTCGCCCGCGAGGCGCTGGCGGGGTCGCTGCCGGGCGAGGGGATCGAGTACGCCCATCTCGAGCCGCTGGGCGGGCGCCGCTCGGTGGTGGCCGGATCCCTCAACGGCGGCTGGGACAACGCGGCCTTCCAGGCCTACGCCGACCACATGGCCACGCCGGAGTTCGCAGCCGGGCTCGCCGAGCTCGAGGCACTCGCCCAACGACGCGAAACCGCGGTGATGTGCGCCGAGGCGCCGTGGTGGCGGTGCCACCGCCGCCTTGTCGCCGACGCGCTCGTCGTGCGCGGCTGGACGGTTCGCCACATCGGCCCACAGGGTCGCCAAACCGATCACGAGCTGACCGACTTTGCGGTGGTCGAGTACGGCACCCTGACCTACCCGCCTGTGCAGACAGAGCTGCTCGGGCGCTAGATGGTTGGCGCTGCGGCCGCGCGGGCGGGGTTCGTGGAATCAACCATCTAGGCCGCCCGGGGCTAGCGCGCCGACCAGCCATTCGGCACGTACAGCGGGTTGGCCCGCTCGGCGTCGGCCGCCCGCTCGGCCCCGGCCTCGGCCTCGGCCGCGCGGATCTGTGCGGCGCGCAGGCCGAGCAGCGAGACGAGCGGCGCCGTGGGCCGGAACGGATCCGCGATCGCGGCCCCGCCCTTGAGCGGCAGCGCCGCGCGCAGCTCGCCCTCGACCTCGGCCACGAGCAGCTCGCCGTCTGCGAGCCTCCGGCTGTCGAGCTGTGCGAGTCGCTGCAGCGCAGCTCGGTCTCCCGCGCTCGAGCGCCGGATGGTCACGCCGTCCACGACGCCGACCGGGTCGTCGAAGCCCGTACCACCGCGCCGGCGGCCGAACCGCGCGCGCAGCGCGCCAACCACGCCCTGGCCGCGCGTTTCGGGCGCCCGCGCGCGCAGATCGCGCACCCGCTCCGTCGCCAGTCCACCGCTGATCTGTTCGCTCCACATACGCCTTGCCTCCATAACCAGCTATTACCCGTTGATGGGTAGTATAACCTATTAAGCGATATAGGTGGTGATGAAATGTCGTCAAAGCATCAAGACGCGCCGGTGGAGCTCGAGACTGTCCGCGCGTTCGTGAACTCGGTCGACTTCGAGGACGAGACCGACGAGCTCACCGACCCGCACGCGCTCGTGCGCTGGCTGGCCGACCACGACCTGATCGAGCGCGACGCAAGCGCCGGCGGCGCCGACCTGCGCCGGGCGATCGACGTGCGCGAGGCGCTCCGCGCCCTCATGCGGGCCAACAACGGCGGCGATCCGGCGACCGAGGCGACGGCGACCCTGCGCACGGCGTCCGAGCGCGCCAAGGTGGCGCTCGAGTTCGGACCCGACGGCTCGAGCCTCGAGCCGCACGCCGCCGGCGTCGACGGCGCGCTCGGCCGTCTGCTCGTGCGCGTCCACGCCGCACAGCACGACGGCACGTGGCAGCGCATGAAGGCGTGCCCGTGGCACACCTGCCACTGGGCGTTCTACGACAACACGAAGAACCGATCGGGCGTGTGGTGCAACATGGCCGTGTGCGGAAACCGCGCCAAGGCCAAGTCCTACCGCGAGCGCCACGCCTGACCCCCCGCCCCTGACCCAGAAACCGAACCTTCGCGCCACGCGCGGGGTTCGTGGTCGTTAGGGTCGGCATGAGGTCGTGCCCTCCCTCGGAAAGGAGTCCCGTTGAAGGTCCTGGCCCCCGTGGCGCTCGCGCTGGCCTCATGCCTCGTGCTCGCGGCGTCGGCTACGGCGAAGAAGCCGAGGACGATGTACTACCTGTCGTTGGGCGACTCGCTGTCGGTGGGCATCCAGCCGGGGCCGGCCGACAACCCCGGCCAGCAGGCGCTGAGCGTCCCGACCGACGCCGGGTACAGCGACCAGCTCTACGCGAAGGCCAAGCGGCTCTACCCCGGCCTCAAGCTCGTCAAGGCGGGCTGCTCGGGTGCCACCACGACGAACATGCTCATGGGCGGGGCCAACGTGAACGGGATCGTCGGCTGCGACCAGCGCCAGCCGCTCTACACGAGCGCCTCGGCACGGACCTCGCAGATGGCGTACGCCGAGAAGTTCATGCGCGGACACCGAGGCCAGATGGCCTTCGTGACGGTCAGCATCGGGAACAACGATCTCGACACGTGCCTGGCGCCCACCGGCGTCGACCTCGCGTGCGTCATGCGGGGGCAGCAGGACATCAACCGCGACGTGCGGACGATCGGGCGGCGGCTGTCGCGCGCGGCAGGGCCCGACGTGCCGGTCATCGGCACGACGTTCTACGACCCGTTCCTCGGGCTGTACCTGCAGGGTGGCGACCTCGCCGGTGCGGCCGAGGCGTCGCAGGTGCCGGCCAGGTCCATCAACGAGCAGACCCTCATCCCCGGCTGGCGGAGGAACAGGGTCGAGGTCGCCCGCATCGACGTGGCGTTCGGCACCGACATCTCGTTCAGCCAGACCGTCGACAACCCGACCTTCGGGACGATTCCGAAAGCGGTGTCCAACGTGTGCAACTACACCTGGTTCTGCACCCCTGCACCGGTGGGGCCGAACATCCACGCCAACAAGACCGGCTATGGCGTCATTGCCGACGCCTTCTTCGCACAGCTGAGAGCGGCGGCATGAGGCGGCTCGCGCTCCTG
>Ga0075434_100006531_pt1 | contig 10693 bp, 7 predicted proteins | sample RhiMethybrSRZTD3_FD_75298 | JGI IMG/M metagenome (GOLD analysis project Ga0075434, IMG submission 75298) | Populus rhizosphere microbial communities from Tennessee, USA - Rhizosphere MetaG P. TD hybrid SRZTD3 | ecosystem: Host-associated > Plants > Roots > Rhizosphere > Soil | place: USA...
AGGTGGACTGGGTCATCAAGTACAAGATGATCGACGCCTACATGGTCAAGCACCGCCTGTCGTGGCGCGATCCCAAGGTCTCCCTGATGGACTTGCAGTACCACGACATCCGTCCCGACCGCGGGCTCTACTTCCGGCTCGCCCAGCGGGATCTCCTCGACCGGATCACCACCGACGAGGCCATCGAGCGGGCCAAGCACATCCCGCCGCAGACCACGCGGGCCCGGCTGCGGGGCGAGTTCATCCGCCAAGCGAACCTCAAGGGCAAGGACTATCGCGTGGACTGGGTCTATCTCAAGCTCAACGACCCCGAGCGCGAGACCATTCTCTGCAAGGATCCGTTCCAGAGCCACGACGAGCGCGTCGAGCGCCTCATCCGCTCGTTCTAGCCGTTCCCGGCGCGCGTCCCGCGTGTCCGTTCTCCCGCATCCCTCCGGTACAATGACGCCGTGAGCCTTTCCGCCGACGCCGTGCGCGCGCTGGTGAACGGCCCCTGACGCCATGGCGCAGCCCTCCCGACTCCGCCCTGGCTCCCCCGTCCCACTCGGCGCGACATGGGACGGCAGCGGCGTCAACGTCGCGATCTGGAGCGAGCATGCGACCGCGGTGGAGCTTTGCCTCTTCGACGCCGAGGATCCCGGCCGCGAGAAGGAGCGCATCCGGCTGACCGAGCGCACCGACCAGGTCTGGCACGGCCGCGTAGCCGGTCTCGCACCCGGCGCGCTCTACGGCTACCGCGCGCACGGCCCCTACGCGCCGAGCGACGGCCATCGCTTCAACCCCGCCAAGCTCCTGCTCGACCCGTACGCGCGCGCCATCACCGGCAACGTGACGTGGCACGACGCCCTCCTGGGCGGCCGTGGGTCCGCCGACGCGGAGCCGGACGGTCGCGACAGCGCCCCCTACACCCCGCGCAGCGTCGTGGTGGACGGCGCCTTCGACTGGGGTGATGACCGCCCGCCCGCGACGCCGTGGCACCGCACCGTGATCTACGAGGCGCACGTGAAGGGGCTCACCGCGCGGCATCCCGATCTGCCGCCCGCCCTCCGAGGAACCTACGCGGGTCTGGGCGCCCCGCCCGTGATCGACTATCTCCGCAGCCTCGGCGTGACCGCGGTGGAGCTTCTCCCCGTGCACCATGCGCTCGCCGAGCGCGCGCTCGTCGCGCGCGGCCTCACGAACTACTGGGGCTACAACTCCATCGGCTATTTCGCGCCTGACGCGCGCTTCGCCGCCTCGGGCTCGCGCGGCGAGCAAGTCACCGAGTTCAAGGCGATGGTGCGCGCCCTGCACCGTGCGGGCATCGAGGTGATCCTCGACGTGGTGTACAACCACACCGCGGAGGGCGGCCGGCGCGGCCCCACGCTGTCGTTCCGCGGCCTCGGCGACGGCGCCTACTACTGGCTCGATCCCGCCGACGGTGCCGAGTACGTCGATTGGACCGGCTGCGGCAATAGCTGGCACACGCCGCACCCGCGCGCGCTGCAGCTCGTGATGGATAGCCTCCGCTACTGGGTACAGGCGATGCGGGTCGACGGCTTTCGCTTCGACCTGGCGTCCGTGCTCGCGCGCACCGGGCTCGGGGACGTGAACCTCTATGCGCCCTTCCTCGGCGCTATCCGGCAGGATCCGGCGCTCGCCGGCGTGAAGATCATCGCGGAGGCCTGGGATGTGGGCCCCGACGGCTATCTCGTGGGCCGCTTTCCCGCCGGCTGGGCCGAGTGGAACGGCCGCTACCGGGACACCGTGCGCCGCTTCTGGCGCGGCGACGCCGGGCAGGCCGCCGACCTCGGCTTCCGGCTCACCGGGTCGAGCGACCTCTACGCCGCGAGCGGCCGACAGCCGTCCGCGAGCGTCAACTTCGTCACCGCGCACGACGGCTTCACCCTTGCCGACGTCGTGAGCTACGAGCACAAGCGGAACGCCGCCAATGGCGAGGACAATCGCGACGGCACCGACGACAACCTGTCCTGGAACTGGGGGGTCGAGGGGCCGACCGCGGAACCCGCCGTCGTCATCCTCCGCGAGCGCCAGATGCGGAATTTCCTGGCCACCCTCCTCCTGTCCCAGGGGGTGCCGATGCTGGCTCACGGGGACGAGGTGGCACGCACCCAGGCCGGGAACAACAATGTCTACTGCCAGGATGGGCCGATCAGCTGGCTCGCCTGGGACCCGTCGCCGGCGGCGGACGCGCAGCGTGCCTTCACGCGGCGCCTCATCGAGCTCCGCCGGGCGGAGCCGGTGTTCCGGCGCCGGACCTTCAGCACCGCCCGAGCGCTCACCTGGTTGCGCCCCGACGGCAAGGAGATGACGGCGGCGGACTGGAACGAGCCGGCCACGCGCGCGCTCGGCCTGCTCCTGCGCGGCGACCGCATCGACGAGGTGGACGAGGCGGGGGAGCCCATCGTGGGCGCCACCTTCCTGGTCCTCCTCAACGCCGCCACCGCCGCCGTGCCCTTCATCGTGCCCGCGCCCCCCGGCGCCGCGCGCTGGACCGCCGTGCTCGACACCTGCCAGTGGGAGTCCCCGGCCGTGCCCGCCCTGCCCGCGGGCGGCACCTTCGCGCTCGCCGAGCGTTCCCTCGCCGTGCTGCGTTTGGACGTGGAAGGAGAGTGGCCGTGACCCACATCGACGAGTTCGAATCCGATCTGCACCGGACGGCCCTGTCACAGCTCGATCGCGTGGCCGCCCGCCTGGGCCTCGACACCGACATCCACGTGCGCCTGCGGGCGCCGCGACGGGCGATGGTCGTGTCCATTCCCGTCCGCATGGACTCGGGGCGGACCGAAGTGTTCACCGGCTACCGCGTCCACCACTCCACCGTGCTGGGGCCCACCAAGGGCGGCCTCCGCTACGACGCGGACGTGAGCCTGGGCGAGGTCACCGCGCTCGCGATGCTGATGAGCTGGAAATGCGCGCTGATGGGGCTGCCCTACGGGGGCGCCAAGGGGGGCGTGCGCTGCAACCCGCGCGCGATGTCGGCAACCGAGCGCGAGAACCTCACGCGCCGCTACACCGCCGAGATCATCTTGATGATCGGTCCCGATCTCGACATCCCCGCCCCCGATCTCGGCACCGACGAGCAGACCATGGCCTGGATGATGGACACGTACTCGATGACCCAGGGGAAGAGCGTGCCCGGTGTCGTCACCGGCAAGCCGCTCATCGTGGGCGGCTCGGCGGGACGGCGCGAGGCCACGGGCCGCGGCATCGTCTACTGCCTCTACCAGGCAGCCCACCACACCGGCCAAGAGCTGCGCGGCAAGTCGGTGGTGATCCAGGGCTTCGGCAACGTGGGGAGCGTGGCCGCTCGCCTCCTCTGGCGCGACGGCGCGGTGGTGGCGGGGGTGAGCGACGTGAAGGGCGCAATCTGGAATCCCCACGGACTCGACATTCGGCAGCTCGAGGCGCACGTGGCCGCCACGGGGAGCGTGGTGGAATTCCCCGGCGCCGACCCGCTCGACAACGCCGTCCTCCTGGAGCAGCCGTGCGACATCCTGATTCCCGCCGCGGTCGGCTCGCAGATCCATGCGGGCAACGCCGAGCGCATCCGCGCCCACATCGTGGCCGAGGGCGCCAACGGCCCCACCACGCCCGAAGCCGACGTGATCCTCCACGACCGCGGGGTCAGCGTCATCCCGGACATCCTGTGCAACGCGGGCGGTGTGGTCGTGTCCTACTTCGAGTGGGTGCAGGGGCTGCAGTACTACTTCTGGAAGGAGAGTGAGATCACGGCCCGCCTGCAGGAAGTCATGGCTCGCGCGTTCAATCGCGTGTGGGGCGTGGGCCAGAAGGAGGGCGTGGATCTGCGCACCGCCGCCCTGATGGAGGGTGTCCGCCGGGTGGCCGAGGGCTACCGAATCCGCGGCCTCTACCCCTGAAGCGCCGGCTCCCGTTCGCCGGGACGGTTCTCGTCGCCGGCCTCGTCGTGGTGGGCGCGCTGGCCGGCGCGCTGATCCAGAGCCGCGCCTTCGCGGCCCGGTTCGTCGTCGAGAACGGCCCCGTCGAGGCCGTACAGGGCCTGCTCCTCGCCACGGTGCTGGTGCTGATCGCGCGCCGGGCCCGGCGGCCGTCGCCGTCGGCGCCTCCGTCGTCTCGGAGGTGGTGCTCTTCTACGGATTCACGGTGCTGCTCGCGGGCGAGCTGGAGGCCTGGGCCGCGGTGTTCGGGCGCACGCTCACCACGCGCCATGTCCTCGCGATGTCCCGCACCAAGTTCGGCTTCGCGATGGCGGCGCTCGCGCTGATCGTGGCGCTCAGCGTGGCGGTGGCCGTCTACACGCTGCGCCATCTCCGCGAGCTCGTGCTCTGGGGACTCGCCGCGCTGCGGACGGGCTGGGGCCGGGTGCTCGTCGCCGGACTCCTGATCTTCGCCGGCACCGAGCTGTTCGAGCGGCGGCTCCACTTGATCATGCCCGCGGTGTTCCCCGGGACCTTCCTCGAGGAGGGGCTGGAGCTCCTCGCCAACACGTTCTTCGTGCTGGCCCTGCGGGAGCGGGAGCGCGTCGAGCCGGTGCGCTCGCGGCCGAAGGTCGTGCCCTAGGCGTCGCGGTCGATCGTGTAGCGCAGCGCGCGGCGCTGCATCCAGCGCACCACGAGCAGATCGTGGAATCCGCGGCTCGCGCGGCCGAGCCCGAACTTCGAGGCGCCGAACCGCCGCGCGCGATGCACCACCGGCACCTCCGCCACCCGGTAGCCGGCCATCCGCAGCAGCGTGGGGACGAAGCGGTGCATGCCGTTGTAGGGCAGCAGGGCCGTCCGGCATTCCTGGCGGAACGCGCGCAGTGTGCAGGCGCTGTCACGCACGTGCTCGTGGGTGAGCGCGTTCCGCACCGTGTTGGCGATTCGCGAGGACCAGCGCTTGACGAGCGTGTCGTCGCGGCGGATGCGCGACCCCATGGCGGCGTCGGCGCCCTCGAGCGCGGCGACGAGACGGGGAATGTCGGCGGGGTTGCTCTGGAGATCGCTGTCGAGCGTCACGAAGATGGGGGAGGTCACGCGCTGGTACCCCGCGTCGAGCGCGGCGGTGAGCCCGGCGTGGCGGGCCAGCCGCACGTACCGCACCCGCGGGTCCTTCTCGGCGAGCGCGCGGAGCCAGGCGCCGCTCCCGTCGGTGCTGGCGTCGTCGACGAAGATCACCTCGACGCGGCTCCAGTGGGCGTCGAGCACCGTGGAGAGCTCGTCCCAGAGCACGGGCAAGCTTTCCACCTCGTTGAAGACCGGCAGCACCACCTGCAGCTCGAGCGGATCGAAAGTCACCGGCAGGGCCCCACCATCACGACCGACCGCGTGCCGCGCCCGGCCTGGCCTATCACGCACCAGCTGCGGTGCGCGTGCGGACGCAGCTCGTGCCACGTGGAGGGGCGCAGGAGCAAGTTGCCGCTGGCCGGATAGTCGAGAGTCGCGCGAATGACGTTGACCTTCGCCACCTCCTGCACGGGGTGATCGAGGTAGAAGTCGAACGCGAGGTTGGCGTCGGGGAAGCCCAGGATCGGCACGTCCTTCTCGAGCCGCGGCCGCATCGCCTCGGCGAACGCCTCGATGGGCATCTGCTCGTTCATCCGGGCGGGATAGAGCCCGCCCTCGACGAAGAGCACGCAGGCCATGGTGGCGGCGATCCACCCGACCGCAGCGGCCGGCGAGCCGCGGGTCCACAGGGCATGGAGTGCCAGCAGGAGGCCCACGAGCACCAGCAGAACGAGCAGGGGGCCTTCGCGGGACACGTCGAGCATCGAGGTCAGCTGCGTGGCGTTGTGTCCCACCCGACGCCCGAGCACCAGGCGGGTCGCCTGCACGAGGGCGAGCGCCGCGAGGATCAGCACGATACCGGTATTGACGCGCATGAGGGCCCGCGTCCTCGCGGTGATCCCGGTGACCGCGGCGGCCACGAGCACGGCGAAGACGGGGTAGACCGGCAGGAGATACCGAGCCCGCTGCTGGACGGCCAGCGCGATCAAGAACATCGTGACGGCCGCCCAGGCGACAACCGGACGGTACGCTACGCGCTCCGGAGCGCGGCGCCACCACGCCACGAGCACCGCGCCCCAGAGCGTCCACGGCAGGAACGAGATCAGCCCTCCGGTAAGCGGGATCGATGACACGCGATCGAAGCGGTTGAGGTACCACGCGAGCGCGGTTCCGGCGTCGGTGGACTGCCCGCTGTCGTGGCCGGGCGTCAGCAGATAGGGAATGGCCCAGGGCAGCATGAGCACTGCGACCACGGCGAATCCGAGGAGGGGCCGCAGCGGCGCGAAACCCGAGCGGCCACGCGCCGCGAGCACGGCGGCGGCGCCGGCCGGCACGACCAGCAAGGCGGGCAGGCCCTTGATCCACATCGCCCCCGCGATGCAGCCGTAGAGCCCGAGCAGATGGGCGCGGCTGGGCGTCTCGTCCCCCACGGCGGCGAGCAGGAAGTACAGCACCCAGGTCAGCCACGCCGTGAGGGCCATGTCGGGCAGCAGCGCGTGGCTGTGGAGGTAGAAGCCCGGGCTCGTGCCCACCACGGCCACCGCCACGAGCCCGGCCACGGGGCCCGACAGGAGCCGCGCGATCGCGAACGTCCCGGCCAGGGCGGCGAGGGCGGCGACCACCGAGGGGATCGCGGCGGTGTGCTGGGACACGTGACCGCTCGGCCAGGACACCAGCGCGACGCTCCAGAAGTAGAGCGGCGGCTTGTTGAGATAGGCCTCGTCGCGGACCTTCACGGGGAGCCGGAGGCCGTGGCGGAGGGTCGCGCGCGCGAGCAAGGCCTGGCGCGCCTCGTCCTGGTTCCACAGCGAACGCTCGCCGAGCGGGATCGCGTAGATGACGAGCGCCAGCGCGAGCAGCGCGATGAGCGCGAGGCGAGGCCGCGCGACGAGCCGAGACGCCGCGCCTTGCCGTTCGCGTTCGAGCGCCTGAGCGGACAGCTCCACGGCGCTAGCGGCCCCGCTCGTGCAGCCAGCGGGTGTGCTTCTTGATCACGCGCAGCACGGCGGCCACGACGAAGCTCAGCGAGAGCAGGAGCATCCACATGTAGTCGGAGTGCGCCCACTCGTCGAGCGGCATCCCCTCGATGACCAGGTCCGTGAAGGCGTCGATCACGAAGAAGCTGGCCGTGATGACGAGCAGCCCGTGGTACTCGCGGCGGAGCACGGTGCGCCAGGAGAACGGCAGGTCTGGCGGCCGCCACCGGGACGGCCGCGGGATGAACGCCGGCGTGTGCTCCACCCACCGCACGTACTCGGCGCCGAAGCGCTCGGCCAGGAACTCCTCCTCGGCGGCGACGATGCGCTCGAGGTAGAGCCATCCGGCGAGGGCGACGATGACGGCCAGCCACCAGACCTTGATGGTCAGGACCAGCCCGAGCGCGATGATCGCGTTGCCCAGGTAGAGCGGATTCCGAACGATCGAGTAGATGCCGGTGGTGTTGAGGCAATCGGCGCGCAGGTGACGCGTGCCGCGTCCGGAGGTACCCCGGGGCGTGTAGCCGATGGTGTAGCAGCGGATCCCCAGCCCCGCGAGCGCGACCGCGAGACACGCCCCCCCCCAGAGCGTCTCGAGGCTCTCTCCCATCATCGCGTCGAGCTGGGCGGTCTCACGGAGCGAGAGCGCGAGCACCGGGAGGAGGAGGAGCGGCAGGAGGCTCCGCCAGCGGAACAGGAAGCGGCCGTTGCCGACCAGCACGTCCTTGATCCTCACAGCACGCCTCCTTCCCCTCGGAGCGGGAGAGGCCACGACTGCCGAGCGAGGAAGCGGTCGATGCCCGCGTGACCCTCGTCGGACGCCACCGCGCGGCCGAAGACACGCGCCTCGAAGGCGAGGCCATCGGCCAGGCCCTTCTCGAGTCCGACCCGCACCGCGTCCAGGATGGCCAGGGCGGGGGCGATCCGGGGCACCGCCTCATGATGGCCGAGGAGCCGCCCGATCTCGGGCGTGTCGGCGACGGGGCCGGGCAGGCCGCGCGTCTCGAGCGCCGCACCTTCGGCGAGCGGCGACCAGCGCGCCTCCCGCCATTCCCCGAGCGCGATGCGGCGGGCCACACCGAGGGCGTGGGACAGCGCGTCGGCGGGTGCAGCCTCGTCCACCAGCCCCAGGGCCAGCGCGACGTCGACGCCGCGCCGGCGGCCATCCAGCAGCATGATCAGCGCGGCGAGGAGGGCCTCCGCGTCGGGCCGCCCGGCGGCGCGCGCCCGCCGGAGGGCGAGGCGCGGCAGCGACTGGGTACCGCCGAAGCCCGGCAGCACGTGAAGGTTGATCTCCGGCTGTCCCCACTCGGCCCGCGCCGCGCCGACCCGCCACGCGCATGCCATCTGGAGCTCGTTGCCGCCGCCCAGCGCATAGCCGTCGACCGCGGCGATGACGGGCGCGCGGAGCCGCGCGATGCGCTGAAAGAGGCGATGGACGCGCAGGGTGAACGCCTCCACGTCGGCGGCGCTACCGAAGGCGCGCAGCGCGCGGATATCGGCGCCCGCCACGAACATGGTGCCGGAGCCGGCCAGCACCGCCGCCCGCAGCCCCGGTTCGCGCTCGAGGGCCTCCACCGCGCGCTCCAGGTCCTCGAGCACCGCGCGGCCGATCGCGTTCGCCGGCGGCGAGTCCACGGTGACGAGGGCGACCAGGTCCGACGAGCCGGGGCGCACGGGATCGAGTCGTACCCCCACGGTCTTGCCCTCGAGGTAGCGCGATCCCCAGGATTCATACACCTGTCGGGCGGTGCGCGCGCCATCCAGAGCGGCCCCCGCGCCCACCCGCACGGTGAACGTGCCGGTGTGTCGATTCTCGTGCATGAGTTGATGACACTCGGCGAGCGCGCTCCAGTCACGCACCACCGGGCCGTGGACGCGGAGGGCCCCCGCGTCGAGGAGGCGCACCACCTGATCGGCCTGGTGCGCATTGGACAGATGCGAGCCCAGCACCGCGAAGGCGGGGTACAGCACGCGCTTCTCATGCATCCACACGTTGGGCGCGTAGAACGAGAAGCGGCGCCCCTCGCTGTCCTCGACGTACACGACGCGGCCGGTGAAGGGCCGGGCGAGGAACGTGCTGATGCCGAGGGTGTCCTGCGCGGCACGCTCGATCACCACGTCCGGGTTCCCGCGGGGATTGTCCGGGGTGGCGAGGAGCCGGCCCACCGCCTGGCCGAAGGGCTTGAGCGTCGCGTCCTGGTAGGCGCGATAGGCGTCCCGGTCGGTGTCGTAGTCGGGCATGGCCGCGGGCCAGCAAAGCCCGCTCTCTCGCGCCAGCGCCTCGATGCTCACCACGCCGTGAGGGCCCGCGGCCTTCGCGGCGGCGGCCTGCGCGTCGGTCCGCGCGGCCACGACCACACGCGCGCCACTGGCCAGGGCCGCCGCGACCGCCTCCGCCGCAACCGAATCGTCGGCCCCGCCGGACTCCGTGCCCCAGTACAGGAGTACCCCCTCGCCCGGCCGGAGGTCGGCCCGCCGCAGCATCTCGGCCGGTGTCGAGCGGCCCGGCTTGCCCAGGAAGGTGAGCGTGTAGCCGCTGGTGGCGCCGTAGAAGACGAGCCGCCCCCCGGGGCCGAGGAGATCGACCATCCGCGCGAAGAGATCGCGGCCCACCGACGAGACGACGACGTCCACGGGCTCGCCGCCCTGCCCGGCGCTCACGCGCTCACGGAAGGGCTCGCCGCGGGCGTGCCACGCGTCCTGGTCGCCCGCCGCCAGGGGCGCCGGCGTGAAGAGGCCGGCCAGCTCCGGCGCCGTGCGGTTCACGAAGACGTGGCCGCCCGCCGCGAGCACCAGGCGGCCCTTGTCATCGGTCGAGACGAGCCCGGTGACGCGCGCGCCGCGCAGCGCTGCCACTGCCACGGCATAGATACCCGTGCCTCCCGCCGCGCCCTCCACGAAGACCCGCTCGCCCGGCTGCACGCGCGCCACGTCGTAGAGCGCCTTGTACACCGTCTCGAGGTCGAGCATGTACGAGGAGCCCTCGGCAAGCGTGAGCCGCTCCGAGTGCGCGAGCCACTGCGGAGCTTGCCCGCGGACGAACTGGGCGAACGACCCATCGGGAGTCTCATAGCCCTGGATCTTGAAGTCCGCGTGCATCGGGTCCTCGCCCGCCCGCGGCGAGAGGAGGTTGGACACGCCCGGGTAGAGCACGCGAAGCTCGCCCACGCGCAGGCGGCCCTCGCGCGCCACCTGGCTCCCGAGCGCAGCCAAGAGCACCACCGCGCCCGAGCCGGCCACGTGCAGGTCACGGTCGTGGAGGTCAAACACCGAGATGGGCACGCCGCGGGCGGCGAAGATGCCGTTGTAGGTGAGGCCGGCGTGGAGCACGTAGCCCAGCGCCTCGTCGGGCCCGACGGCGGGCACCGGCGCGCGGACCTCGCGCAGCGCGTCCCGCGGCTCGCCGTGCGCGGGTCGGCCCCAGCGATCCTTCACGACCGCCCACACGCGCTGATGCGTGGGGAGCGGGTCGAGACCCGGCCGGAACGGGGCGCCGAGCGGGACCGCGCGCTCACCCGACGCGGCCTGGGTCCACCACGCCGCGTCGACGTCCCTCGAAACTTCCGCCATCACGATCTCCTTGCGATCCGGGTCATCGCTGAGGTCGAATGGGGCATGGCGACTCCAAACAGAGTGTCACCTCATCCTCCAATCGGCAAGGCCGATCCCACGACCCTGGGCGACGATCTCCGGCGAATGTTCGCCGGCTGGGGGGAGAAGGCCTACCACGACCATACCCTCTTCCTC
>Ga0075434_100006532_pt1 | contig 10693 bp, 12 predicted proteins | sample RhiMethybrSRZTD3_FD_75298 | JGI IMG/M metagenome (GOLD analysis project Ga0075434, IMG submission 75298) | Populus rhizosphere microbial communities from Tennessee, USA - Rhizosphere MetaG P. TD hybrid SRZTD3 | ecosystem: Host-associated > Plants > Roots > Rhizosphere > Soil | place: USA...
CGGTCAGTGCGGCAACGGCACCGACGCACAGCGCGGTCGTGAGCAGGACGGTTCGCATAGCGGCTCCCCTGTTAATGCGTGTTGAAACGGAACGAGTCTTTGTAGTGCTTGCTGTACAGCCTCGCGTACTGCCGCGCGTATCTCGGTGCGTACTGCGCCGCATACTGCGCGGCGTATTTGGGTGCGTACGCCGCGGCGTAGCGGGTGGCGTATGCGCTCACGCTACTCAGATCGAAGCTGAAACTGGTATCAGAGTCGGCGTCGTGATCGTTGTCGTTGTCGTTGTCATTATCGAAGTCGTTGTCGTGCTCATTGTGCTTGCGCTTGCGGTCTTCCATCCGGTCGCGCATCTCCTGGGGACGGCGCATCTCGATGTCGCCCTGGAACGACTCCAGCTCCATGCGCGCGCTGCCCGACCCGATCTTGAACGTCTTGCGATGCTTGCCGGCCGGGCCCGGCTGCATGGGCAGCGGAAAGCTCGAATCGATGTCGCCGTTGGCGGTCGCGGCCGTGATGGTGACGTTGGCGCGCTCCGGGATCGAGACGGTGATGTCGCCGTTGTGCGATCCGAAGCTGTAGGAGCCGCCGTCGGTCACGGTGCCTTCATAGAGCACGTCGCCGTTGATTGTCCCGGCATCGACGCTCGACGACTGAATGCCGGTGAGCGTGACCTCACCGTTCGTGGTTTCGACCTTGATCTCGCCGCTCACGTTCGTCAGCTCGATGGCTTCATTGACGGAGTTCACCTCGATACGTCCCGAGGCATCGGCAAGTGTCACGCTGCCTTGAATCGAATGCAGCGTGACGATTCCCTTACCGCCCCGCACATCGACTTCGCCGTTGACCGTCTCGGCGCTGATCGCGCCCTGCACACCGTCAACCGTGATGTCCGCGTACGTGCCGCTGAGGTTGAGGGCCATGGACTGGGGGACCGTGATATCGAGATCGATCACCGACGGCGCGCCTTCTCGGCTGCCCGTCTTGATGACCACAGTGCTGCCGACGATTGAGACTTCGACGCGTCCGCGGCGGCCGGTTTCGCCGTGCACTTTGACGCGATTCTCGGCCCAGCCGTGGACGGTGATCCCGCCCCCGAAATTGTTGACCGAAAGGCTAGCGCCGGCCGGCACGGCGAAGGTCGTATCGGATTGTCTTTGCGGTGCCAGTGCGACCAGCATCGCGGCGGCCAGCGTTGCGAACATGTTCGTACTCCTCCTAGGATCGAGCCGCGGCCATGTCGTTCACACGCCGCAGCAGCTCCACCTTGCGCCGCATCGTATTGGCGAGGTGAAGGTTCAGGTACGCGTTGCCAGGGTCCTTTTGAAGCGCGACGCGCGCGTCAGAGATCGCCCGATCGATGATCGCGAGGTTTTCCCGCACGATCCGCACGGTGGCTGTGTCGAGTCGCTTCTCGTTCTGCGTCAGCGCCGTCTGCAGGTCGGCGATCGCCGCGTCGGTATGTCCGGTCCACGTAACCAGCTGCCCCACGCGGGGCCGCGGTGTGGTCTCGCCGAAACGCTGCTCAGGCGACTGAGACGATCGCAGGGCAAGCCACGCGCCGCCACCGGACAGAAAGACCAGCGCGATACTCGCCGCCATGAGCTGCGGGACGGAGAAGGTGAAGCGCCGGCTCGACACACCCGGCGCATGGCGCCGGGGCTCGCTACCCTGTGTCAGCCCTGCACGAATTCCCGCCCACAGATCCTTCGTCGGCTCACGATCCTCGAGCGACTTCGCCCGCGCGACAACTTCGCGCAAGTCCGCGAGCGTCGCGAAGCACTGACCGCACGTCGCGAGGTGTGCTTCGAGCCCCGCGCGCTCCGAACTGTCGAGCTCGCCGTCGATGTACTCTGAAAGCCGGTTCGTCCACTGATCGTTTTTCATCTTTCCAAGTGCCTCCGCAGCGCCATCCGCGCATGGTGCAGCTGCGATTTCGATGTGCCCGGCACGACGCCGAGCATGCGCGCAATTTCTTCGTGGCGATAGCCTTCCACGTCGTGCAACACGAACACCTGTCTGGCCCCTTCCGGGAGGCTCGCCAATGCTTCCTCGAAATCCATCGACAACTCCGGCGTCACCGGCTTGCCCGACGCGTGGTCGAGCGGCTGGTCATCCGCAATGAACCGGCCCCGCTCGATCCCGACGCTTTTGCGGCGGGCCAGGACCACGTTCACCGCCAGCCGGTGCAGCCACGTCCCGAAGGCAGATTCGCCGCGAAACGTCGACAGCTTCTGCCATGCTCGAATGAAGACGTCCTGCGTGACATCATCCGCTTCATCGGCGTCGAGCATGCGGCGCACCAGCGTATGGACCCGGCTAACGTGGGTCCGGTACAAGCGCTCGAATGCACTGGCATCACCGCTCGCCGCGAGTGCCGTGTCGGCCGCTATGGAGTCAGCAGTCAGAGTGTCCTCGAGCACCTGTCGGGGCATGCACGGGATTGGATATGCAAGCAGGGCAAAAGGTTGTAGTTAGATTTGGGCCTCGACATGGCGCCTTCCATTATGGCCGTTCTGGCCATCGGCGGACTTCTAGGGCTCAGGCATGCCTTTGAGCCAGACCATCTTGCGGCCGTTTCCACCCTGGCGACAAGGCCCGGCGGGAGTCGCCTGTGGAGCGCCGCCCGGCTGGGGCTGATTTGGGGCCTGGGCCATACGGTTACCGTCGGCGCGGTGGCCCTGCTGGTGCTCGTGCTGGGCGTGCAGCTGCCTGCCAGGCTCTGGCCCTTCGCCGAGCTGGTCGTGGCGGCGCTCCTCATCCTGCTTGGGACGCTGGTGATCTGGCGGTACGCACGCGGCCGCTGGCACATGCACGCACATAGCCATCAGCCGTCTGCCGACAGCCACCTCCATCTGCACAGTCACGCGACGGGCAGCGGGCACGCCCACCAGCATGGCCGCGCCGATGCGCGGCGCTCGCTCGGGTTCGGCGTTGCCCACGGACTCGCGGGAAGTGGTGCGATTGCCGCGCTGCTCGTCGCGGCCGTTCCCGATGCGATGTCCCGGCTCGCCTACTTCGCCGCGTTCAGCGCGGGGACAATGGTCGGCATGCTTGGCGTCTCGGTCACCCTCGCGCTGCTCGTCCGGGTTGCCGCCGACCGGAGCGCACGCTGGGCGACGCGGTTGCATCTGGGAGCCGCGATTGGGAGCGTTTTGGCCGGTGTAGTACTGGCGAAGCAGGTGATTTTCAGCACGTAACCACTATGACGTTTTGAGCGCCCCGTGTTGCATACGGGTGCGCCACGCCGGTAGCCTTCGAAATCTCCCACCCGGAAGGCACCGTGTCCCGAGTCAAGCTCGTTCTCGCGCTCTCATTGATTCCGTTGTGCCTGGCCGCGCAGGAATCTCCCTTTCACGGCGGTCAGTGGGCAATGCAGTTCGGCGGCGGTTCCAATCTGTTCAGTCTTGGCGTCTTGAAGTTTACGAGCGCGCACTCTGCGTGGCTTCTGGACTTGTCCAACGCGGCGAATGTGATCACCGCAACGGGGACGGATAACTTTGGTACAACGACCAGCGCGAACCAGCAATACATCAATCTCGATGCGCGCTTAGGGAAGCGCTTCTATCAGAGTCGCCAGACGAAGGTGGTTTCCTTCCAGACATTGGCCGTGGAGGGCGGATTGACCGATCAGGCGTTCGATCTGACCGGCAGCCACTATCGGCAGACCAACACGTACGTGGGGCTCAACGGCGAATTTGGCGGCGCGTATATGCTCACGTCAGGCGTCAGCCTTGGGGGTACTGCGAGCATTTCCACCGGCTATCTCTCCTTTAAGGGCAATGATTCGTTTAGCAGACAGAAGGGTCACGGCTATTACAACAGCGTTCGCGTGATGGTTGCGCTGGGCCTGTACTTCTAAGCAGCCAAAAGCCCTGCAATCAGGCCGATTCCATCCACACGTGGCTTCTCTTCGGAGGGACGCTATTATATCGCCATGGCAGACAACTCACATGCGCAAACCAAGAGCCCGAAATGGGCGCTGATTCTGGGGGCTTCCAGCGGATTCGGTGAAGGCGCGTCGCGGGCGCTCGCCCAGGCGGGCTACGACATCGCCGGCGTCCACCTCGACCGCAAGGCAGGCCTCGAGCACGTGGCGGAGATCCGCCGGGACCTCGAGAAGCTGGGCCGCAAGACCCAGTTCTTCAACATCAACGCGGCCGATGAGGAGAAGCGCAACGAGGTGCTCGGCGAGCTGGCCAAGCAGAAGCTCAATGTCGCCGTGCTGCTGCATTCGCTGGCGTTCGGCACGCTGAAGCCCTACATCGGGGACGACGTGCTCACGAAGATGAACATCGACATGACGCTGGACGTGATGGCCCATTCACTTGTCTACTGGGCCCAGGGCGTCGTGAAATACGGGCTGATGGGTAGGGGCGGGCGGATCTTCTCGATGACCTCGTCCGGCTCGACACGCGTGTTTGCGACCTACGGCGCCGTTTCGGCGGCAAAAGCCGCGCTCGAATCTCATACGCGACAGCTGGCGCTGGAGCTCGCGCCCCACGAAATCACGGTCAACGCTCTGCGAGGCGGCGTCACCGACACGCCCGCGCTCCGCAAGATCCCCGGCAATGAGAAGCTCGTCGAGATCGCGTCGCAGCGGAATCCGCACCACCGGCTCACGACGCCTGCCGACCTCGGCGGCGCGATCGTGGCCCTCTCCAATCCCGGCGCCGACTGGATCACGGGCAACGTGATCAACGTCGACGGCGGCGAAGAGGTCTCCGCGTAGCTACGCTGCAAGACGCTCGTCGCAAGCTGCACGATTTTCGCCCGACGGAGATTCCATTTGAGACCGGGATGATTGCAGCCGCGGTCGCCGTGATCCTCCATGACGGCGATGAGGGCATCGAGGCGCTGTTCATCCACCGCGCGGTCCGCGCCGGCGACACCTGGTCCGGACAGATCGCGTTCCCCGGCGGACGCCGCGAGCTCACCGACGCCGATCTCCGCGCGACGGCCATTCGCGAAACACACGAGGAAATCGGCGTGGACCTGTCGACCGCCGAACACCTCGGCGTTCTGGACGACCTCTACCCGCGCACACCCGTTCTCCCACCCGTCGTGGTTCGTCCATTTGTATTCGCGTTGACAGTCAGGCCTTCGATTGTCATCAACCCGGAAGTCCAAGACGCCTTCTGGGTGTCCTTCCGCGCGCTACAAGCGCCGGGGGTGTCGGGGTCGATCACCGTCGATCATCCTGGCATCCCCCCGCGGGTATTGCCTGCTTATAGACTGGGTAATCACACTATCTGGGGGATGAGCGAGCGCATTCTCACACCGTTAATTAGCCTCGTTTCTTAGTCTTACAAAATCCACATCTTCGCTTGACAATATTTGAGGATTAGGCTAGCCTAATGCCCTGTCTGGTTGACAGTGGTCACCTCGGAGAGCCTATGAACGCCGCGATTCGTGCGCCCCAACCGCCGCTCACGCGCTCGGTCGAAGACTATCTCAAATCGGTTTTTCATCTCACGAGCCAGGGTGGCTTCGCGACGACGAGCGACATCGCCGAAATGCTCGAAGTTGCACCGCCTTCCGTCAGCGGCATGATGAAACGGCTCTCCGAAACCGGACTCATCGAGCACGTGCCGTACCGCGGCGTGCAGCTGACGCCGCAGGGACGGCGCGCCGCGCTCCAAATGATCCGCCGCCATCGCATCCTCGAGTCCTATCTCACGGGCAAGCTCGGCTATGACTGGGGGGACGTGCACGTCGAAGCCGAGCGATTGGAGCATGCCGTCTCAGAGAAGCTGATCGAGCGCATGGCCGACGCGCTGGGTGAGCCGCGCTACGATCCGCACGGCGCCCCGATTCCCACCGCCGCCCTCGAAATCGAAGAAGCCGAGCTCGTGACGCTCGCCGAGGCCGCGGTCGGCAAGGCGCTGGTGCTGCAGGAAGTGGGCGACGAACATCCCGCGCGGCTGCACTATCTCGCCGAGCAGGGGCTGACGCCCGGCGTGCGGCTGACCGTGATCGACCGACAGCCGTTCAACGGGCCGACCATCGTACGCCTGGCAGACGGGACGACGCGCGTGGTGGGTCAGGAGCTTGCGTTGCTCCTCTTCTGCAGGCCGATCGATGGCGAATAGCACGGTCGAGACGGGCTGGCGGCAGCCGCGGTTCGCACCGAGCCTGGCCGAGGTCTATCGCACCGTCCCGGTCAAGTCCGGCGCATGGTGGAAGAAGGCGCTGGCGTTCGCGGGTCCGGGATATCTCGTCGCCGTCGGCTACATGGACCCCGGCAACTGGGCCACCGACCTCGCGGGCGGGGCGCGCTTCGGGTACACGCTGCTGACGGTCATTCTCCTTTCCAACCTGATGGCGATTCTGCTCCAGGGCCTGGCCGCGAAGCTCGGGATCGTGAGCGGGCGGGATCTGGCGCAGGCGTGCCGCGATCACTACTCGCGGCCGGTGTCGTTCTTCCTCTGGATCATCTGCGAGATCGCGATCGCCGCCTGCGACCTCGCGGAGGTCATCGGCTCGGCGATCGCGCTGAATCTGTTGTTCGGCATTCCGCTCGCCTGGGGCATCGCGATCACATCGCTCGACGTGTTGATCGTGCTCTACATGCAGCAAAAGGGATTCCGGCTGCTCGAGGCCCTGGTGGTTGTACTCATTGCGACGATCGCCGGCTGCTTCCTGTTTGAGATCCTGATCTCGAAGCCCGATGCCGGCGCCGTACTTTCCGGGTTTCTCCCGCGTGTGACCATCATCCAGGATCCCGACAAGCTGTACATCGCGATTGGCATCCTGGGCGCGACCGTGATGCCGCACAACCTCTATCTCCACTCCTCGGTCGTCCAAACGCGCAGCTACGACGAGACGCCGGCCGGCAAGCGGGAAGCGGTGAAGTTCGCTTTTCTTGATTCGACTGTTGCCCTCTCGTTCGCGCTGTTCATCAACGCCGCGATCCTGATCGTCGCCGCGGCGACCTTCCACCGCGCGGGTCAAACGGGCGTCGCCGAAATCCAGGATGCCTATCGCCTGCTGACGCCGCTGCTCGGTGTGACGGGTGCCAGCGCGGTGTTCGCGTTCGCGCTGCTCGCGTCTGGTCAGAATTCGACGCTGACGGGCACGTTGGCGGGACAGATCGTGATGGAAGGGTTCCTGAACATCCGGATCCGGCCTTGGCTGCGGCGCCTCATTACCCGATTGATCGCGATTGTGCCCGCGGCGCTGACGGCTATTCTCTGGGGAGAGCACGGCACCGCCAAACTCTTGATCCTCAGCCAGGTGATCCTGAGCCTGCAGCTCTCGTTCGCGGTCTTCCCGCTCGTGATGTTTACTTCAGACAAGCTGAAGATGGGGGAGTTCGTGAATCCGAGGTGGCTCAAGATCCTCGCCTATATCGTTGCCATGTTCATCGCGGCGCTGAACACGTGGCTGCTCGTCCAGATGTTCAAGGGCTGGGCGGGCTGATGTACAAACGCATCCTCGTCCCGCTCGAGAACGGCCCCTCCGATATCGCGATTCTGCAGCACGTCGCGGGCCTCGCGAAGCTCCTCCATGCCGAGGTCGTGCTCGTCCACGTGGCCGACGGCTGGGCGGCGCGGAACATGGAGCAGCTCAACCTGCGCGAGTCACAAGAAATGAAGGAAGACCGGGCGTATCTGGAGCGAATGTCACAGGACCTGCGGCAGGCGGGGATCGAAGTCGACGCTGTCTTGGCGGCGGGTGATCCAGCCAAGGAAATCGCGGCGATGGCGGAGCGGGAACAGGTGGATTTGATCGCGATGGCGACGCATGGGCACTCGCTACTCAGCGACGTGGTTCATGGCACCACCGCGACAGCATTACGACACGTCAGCCGGATTCCGATCCTGATGGTGCGCGCGCCTGCTCCAGGGCCTTGAGAATCGCGCTCAAGCGACGGTCTCGCGCTTCCCGCAGGAACTCGATCTTCCCCTTGTACGCCCTTTCAATCGACTGAATCAACGCGCGCTGCTGGTCGGTATCGAGCTGCGCCCAGTGCGCCAGCTGTTGCCACCAGCTCTCGAAGCTCGCCAAGAGATGCTGAGTGAAGCTGCGGATGCCGCCCTCGCCTGCCGCGAGGTGATAGGTAAGGTGGGGCCCGGCAGCCGCCCAGCCGATCGCGGGACCGAGCGACACCGCGCGGTCGAGGTCGTCCACGCTGATCACACCGCGCAGGACGAGATCGATGCATTCCCTCCACACCGCCGCCGACACGCGACCGACGACGTACCCCGGGATCGACTTCTTGAGGACGATCGGGAAGCGGCCCAGTGAGCGCAGGTATTCTACCGCGCGATTCATGCTTGCCGCGGACGTACGACCCTCTGCCGGCACGACCTCGACGAGCGGAATGAGCTCGGGCGGATTGAGCGGGTGGGTGACGAGGCAGCGATCGAGACGCCGCATCCGGCCGAAGATCTCGGTCGGCGGCAAGCCGCTCGATGACGAGCTGATCAGCGCGTCATCCCCGGCCTGCTGCTCGATCCCGACGAGGAGCTTTTGCTTCGCCGTCACGTCCTCGTGAATGGCCTCGATGATCCAATCGGCATCCTGGACCGCTTCGGAGAGAAACTGTGCGCGCACCAGCTCTGTGAGGCCTCGCTCGACGATGCTTTCGGGGGCCCGACCGAGTGCCACGAGCGCCCGCGTGCGCCGCTCGACCTCGATCGACGCTCGCTCCATCGTCGCGGGGCTCAGATCGAAGATCGCCACCGGCCACCCGGCCGACGCGCACAACGCTGCCCAGCCGACGCCGATGTCGCCGGCGCCGATCACGGCGACTTTGCGCGGGATCGTCACGCCATCGCCTCTTCGGCCAACGCTCCAGTGGGGAGCACGCGCTCGAACAGCAGGCGCCGCACCGGCGGCGTGTGGACTTCCATCGCGACGCGCGTGAACGAGCCTTTGGCGTCGAGCTTGGTGCGGCCGCGGGTGTTCCCTTCGTCGAGACCGACGCTCAAGCGCAGGTCGCTGAACGTCAGCACGTCGGGCTGGATCAGGTAGGCGATGGCGAGGACGTCGTTGATCACGGCTCCGTCGAGTCCCTCTTCTTTCTTGTGGAACTCGACGTAAAACCTGAGCGCATCGTACAGCCAGGGAGACTGGTGCGCGAGGCGCTCGACTTCATTGCCCTTGATCACGACTTTCCGCGTCACGTCGAGCCCAATCATCTCGGTCGGGATCTCCGCGGCGAGCACGGTCGCGAGCGCTTCGGGATCGCACCAGGCGTTGAACTCGGAGAAGCGCGTCGTATTTCCGGGCGCCTCGATGTTGCCGATCATCGCGACATGGCGCGCCACCTTCTCGCGGACCAGAGCAGGGTTCGCGCGTAACACGAGCGCGAGGCTCGTGACCGGGCCAAGCGTCACGAGCGTGACCGGCTCGGCTTGGGCCTCGAGCAGCCGCTCGAGCGGGCGCACGTAGTCGAGGATGACGCCCGCGGGCGGTACGTCGGCGTAGCCCAGACCTGAGGGCCCGTGCGTATCGTCGGCCACCTGGAGCTGTCGCTTCAGCGGCCGGCGCGCACCGATACCGAGCGTCACGCGCGCGGGGTGTTTCACCTTGCGCAGGATTTCGACGGCGTTGCGGTAGGCGTTCTCGACGACCGTATTGCCGTAGGAAATCGAAATGCCGCGGACGTCCAGTTCGGGAGAATTCAGGGCCAGGAGAATGGCCAGGCAATCATCGATGCCCGGATCGGTATCGATGATGATGGGGAGCGGGGAGCCGGGCGCAGGGAGCGGTGAAGACACGCTCTAGGTTAGGGACCTCATCTCGGAAGTGCAAACGCGATAATGGCGTCGCCGCTGCCCCAGACGTCACTACCACCCGCCGCGATGACGACGAACTGCCGGCCCCCCGCCTCATAGGTCATGGGCGTCGCGCGCGCGCCGGCGGGAAGCGCAGCCGTCCACAACTCGCGGCCGGTCTCGATATCGAGCGCGTGGAAGGAGCGATCGAGCGAGGCACCGATGAACACCAGGCCACCGGCCGTCACGATCGGGCCGCCGAGTTGCACCGAGCCGGGTATGCCGCCAAAGGTCCCGAGCGGCACGTTCCACTGAATCGCGCCGGTCCCCAGGTTCACGGCGACGAGGGACCCGAACGGCGGGGGCGTGCAGGGCACGCCCGCCGGACCGAGGATGATGCGGCGGCGCATGACGTAGGGCGTCCCCCTCATGCGCGTGTACTCGAAGTTGCTGATGCCGCGGGCCGCATCCTCGCGAAACAGGCTGTCGCCATTGAACCCGTCGGCCGGGATCAGCTGGACCATGGCCGGAACGCGGTTCACCGGTACTACAACGATTCCCCGCCTTTCATCTATAGCCACGCCGCCCCAATGCGCGCCGCCGATGTTGCCGGGCTGTTGGAGCGTCCCCTGCAGGCTGGGAGGGGTAAAGGGGCCGTCATTGCGCAGCGCCGCGAGGATCTCGTGACAGGCAGCCTTGGTTTCCGGCGTCGGGCCCCAGGCGTCGGCCGCGGAGAACTGCAGCGGTACAAGCGGGGGGATGGTCGCCGTAAACGGCTGAGTCGGCGAGGCGACCTCTCCGGGCACGCTGCTGGGGGGGACCGGCCGTTCCTCGATCGGGAAGATCGGTGTTCCGGTGGTCCGATCGAAGACGAACAACATGCCCGATTTGCCTGTCTGGATGACGGCCGGGATGCTGGCGCCGTTGCGTGTCACCGTAACCAGCGCGGGCGGCGACGCATTGTCGAAATC
>Ga0075434_100006534_pt1 | contig 10693 bp, 9 predicted proteins | sample RhiMethybrSRZTD3_FD_75298 | JGI IMG/M metagenome (GOLD analysis project Ga0075434, IMG submission 75298) | Populus rhizosphere microbial communities from Tennessee, USA - Rhizosphere MetaG P. TD hybrid SRZTD3 | ecosystem: Host-associated > Plants > Roots > Rhizosphere > Soil | place: USA...
AGGTCGATCAGGGGCAGGTACGAGGCGGCCATCGCCTCCAGCAGCCACTCCTCGCCGAACGGCCAGGTGCCGAACCCCTCCACGTAGGGCATGTGGGAATGGAGCACGACGCACAGGTCGTCCCGGTATGTCACGGCCGACACACGGCGAGCAGGTCGAGCGCGCGATCGAGTGGTCTCTCGCGGAGCGCGAAGTCGCGTTCGTCGATGGCCGGCACGAACCGCTCGTAGAAGCGCCTCGTGAGCCCGAGCGCCGGGTGCACGCGGTCCCAGCCGGCCTTGATGGCCAGCTCGTGTGCGCGCAGCTTGCGCGCATGGAAGAGCCCCCTCAGTTCCACCGATTCGAACTCCGGACGGATCAGCGCCGCGAATTCTTCCGGCGTGTACTCACGCACGTGCCACGGATTGTCCGAGCGCTCGGCCCCCGGCGGTGCGAGCGTCAGCCGGTTGGGCGTTGTGACGTACACGACGCCGCCCGGCGCAAGCAGCGATCGGAAACGGGCCAGAAGGCCGCTTGGGTCCTCGACGTGCTCGATCGTCTGGAGGAACACGATCGCGTCAAAGGGCGCGCCGTCGTCGAACTGCTCCACCAACGCGCGCTCGAACCGCAGGTTGGGCGCGTGGTACCGAAGCCGCGCGTGCTCGAACGCCTCCGGGTTGGCGTCCACACCGACCACCTCGGCCGCGCCCGCGGCCAGCACGGCGGCGCCGTAGCCCTCGCCGCACGCCATGTCGACGATGCGCTTGCCGCGGCAGCGCTCGCCGATCCAGCGGTAGACGACCAGGTGCCGCCGGAACCAGTAGTTCTCCTCCGGGACGTCCGGGAGCGTGCGCTCGCCGGTGAGCGCGAGCGGCGGCACACCGGCGGGCTGATTCCGCTGCACATAGGCGGTCACGACCGTCGGAGGGTATTCTGCGCGCGGCTCATATGGCCGCCCAACGCCCTCTCTCGAGCGACGAGATCCGCGACGCGAACGTCCGCTACCACGACGCGGCGGCGGCGAGCTACGACTCGAAGTGGGCGATCGACTACGGCGAGATCGGCGGCGGCCAGGTCGTCGCGAAGCTCGAGAAGGCGCTCGGGCGCGCGCCGTCCCATTACGGCCGAATGCTCGAGATCGGAGCGGGAACCGGTTACTTCACCCTCAACCTGCTGCGTCGCGGAATCGTGGACGAGGCGACCGCGATCGACATCTCGCCCGGGATGCTCGAAGCGCTCCAGGTCACCGCTGCGCGGCTCGACCTGACGGTCGACACGGTCGCCGCGGACGCGGAGCGACTGCCGTTCGCCGACGAGTCCTTCGACCTCGTGATCGGCCACGCGGTGCTGCACCACATCCCGGACCTGGCGGCCGCGCTGCGAGAGTGCCGGCGGGTCCTCAGGCCGGGCGGCACGCTCGCGTTCATGGGTGAGCCGTCACGTCATGGCGACCGGATCGCGATCGTCCCGAAACGGGTCGGGATGCTCGCCGTCCCACTCTGGTCACGGCTCGTCGGAGCGCGGCGCAGGAACGGGTCCTCGCCTCCCGACCCGACCGGCGATGAGCGGCTCGAGCAGCTCGTCGACGTGCACACGTTCACCCCGGACGAGCTGCGCCGCATGGTGCTGGCGGCAGAGCTCACCGACGTCCGGGTCAGCGGAGAGGAGCTGGTCGCGAACGCCTACGGCTGGGTCTTGCGCACGCTCGAATCGCAGGTCGAGCCGGAGACGGTGCCGCTCGGCTGGCACAAGTTCGCATTCCGCAGCTACCTGGCGCTGCAGCGTGTCGACGGCCGGTTGCTGGAGCCGAAACTGCCCGCCAGCCTCTTCTACAACCTGCTGCTGGCAGCCCGTAAGCCGCTGTAGCGAGCGGCGTAGACTTGGCCGGGTGGAGGCCCCGCTGAGCGACTTCCCACTGTTCCCTCTGCCGATCGTGCTCCTGCCGAGCGAGGTCGTTCCGCTCCACATCTTCGAGGACCGGTACAAGGCGATGGTCGCGCACTGCCTCGACGAGCGCTCGGAGTTCGGGATCGTGTGGCTGGCCGACGACGGCCTGAAGGAGGTCGGGTGTACGGCCCAGATCGCCGAGGTGCTCGAGCGCGCGCCGGACGGCCGGATGAACATCCTGGTGCGCGGCACGAATCCCTTCCGGCTGCTGGAGCGCCAGGAGGACCTCGCGTATCCGGCCGGGACGGTGGAGCTGCTCGAGGACGGGCCCCCCGATGTCGAGGCCGAGGTGGGTGAGGAAGCCCGCGAGCGCTATGCCGACCTGCTCGAGGAGATCACAGACGAGCGCCCCGACTCGGGCGCGCTGTCGGCGCTCAGCGCCTACGAGATGGCGGCCAGCGTCGAGATCGATCCGGAGCTGAAGCAGGGGCTGCTCGAGCTGCGCTCCGAGGAGGAGCGCCTCCGCCTGCTCGCGCGGCTCTTTCGCGACGGCATGAAACGGCTCGCGCGCGCGCGCAAGATCGCCGACCGCGCGCGCACGAACGGCAAGGTCAGCCTCCAGTAGCCAAGGCTCTAAACAACGACCGCGACTCCGCCGCGGCGCGGGTCGCCGGCGCCGGACAGCTCGCCGCTCTCGGGATCCCGCCGTGCCGCCTGCGCGCCGCCGAAGTAGAGGTTGAGCCCCCGCCAGCGCACGGTCTGGTAGCCGCGGCTGTCCAGCTCGTCGAGCGCCGCCGGGTCGAATCCCGGCTCGGCGTGCAGAACGCCATTCTCGTAGTGGAGACGCCCCGCGTGAATCGCCTCGTGCACGCTCATGCCCTCGTCCACCACGTAGCGGATCACCTGGAGGATCGCCGAGCGGAGCCGGTTCGAACCGGCGCTTCCGACCGTCAGCTCGATGCGACCCCGGTTCAGCACGAGCGTCGGCGCCATCATGCTCGTGACGCGCGTGCCCGCCTCGTGCATGTGATACCCGAGCGGGTTCAGGTCCTCCTCGCCAAGCATGTTGTTCAGGTGAACGCCCGTCCCCGGCACGATGACGCCGGAGCTGGTGCCGTTGGAGCAGGTAACGCTGACCGCGTTGCCGTCGGCGTCCAGCACCGAGATGTGAGTGGTGGAGCCGAGCCGGTCGGAGCTCGCTAGAAACCGATCCGCGAAGTCGGGGTCGTGCAGGTCGCGGTTGAAATCCGCGCCCGCGCGGACCTGGTTCGCCTGCTCCATCACGTCCGCGAGCAGCGCGAGGCCGTCCGCGCTCTCGGGAGCCGGCTGGCGCGGTGAGCGCTCGAGCAGATCGAGCGCGAACGCGATCAGGATCCCGCCCGAGGAGGGAGGTGCGTTTGTCAGGACGTCTCTGCCCCGGTAGCGCGTCCTCACGGGATCGCGCTCGATCACGCGATATGCGGCGAGGTCCTCGATCGAGATCAAGCCCCCGCGCTCGCACACCCACGCCGAGATGCGCTCCGCCGCCTCGCCCCGGTAGACGGAGGCGGGCCCTTCATCCGCAAACCGCTCGAGCGCGTCCGCGAGATCGGGAAAACGGAAGAGATCGCCCGCTTCCAGCACGTCGCCGTCGGGCGCGTAGAGCGTGCGCGTCTCGGCAAAGCGCGTGATCACGGGCGTCAGGATCGTGAATACATAGGCTTGCTCGGGCGTCACACGGACGCCCTCCCGCGCCCATCGGATCGCGGGCGCGGCCAGCGCGGCAAACGGCATCGAGCAGTGCCGCTGCGCCACCTCCCAAAGGCCGGCTGCAGTGCCCGGCACGCCGCAAGCCGACGGGCCGATGTTGAAGAGCTGGGGCACGTCGTCGAAGAGCACTTCGACGCCGACCAGCTCGGCCCGCTGCTCATGGTCGAGCCCGCGGCCGCCGGCCTCCACGAAGAAGTCATACAGGTGGTCCTCCCCGCTCGCCGTGTGAGCGAGCAGGAAGCCGCCGGCGCCGAGCCCCGTGAGCAGGCTCTCGGCCGCGAACGAGGTGAGCACCGCGCACACAGCGGCGTCGAATGCGTTGCCGCCGTCGCGCATCACCTGCGCGCCGGCCTCCGCGGTCAGGTGGTGACCCGCTGCGACGACGCCCTTCATGTGCGCAGCGTAGAGATCGGGCCTAAGGGACGAAGAGCCCCTGCACCATGGCGCGGGTGACGTTTGCCTCGCTATGCGAGGTCAACGTAACGCGCGTGGTTCAAGTGGGCGGCGAACTACCGCTGAGGCACGAACTCGGGGATCTCGAAGTCGCCGGCGAGATCGCCCGAGTCGCGGCCGCGCCGCACGCGCGGCTCGCCGGCCGGCTCGCGGAACGTCGCGGTCGACCTGCCCCGCGTCGGCCGGTCGCCGTAGCCGGTGGCGACCACCGTGACCCAGCACTCCTCGCCGACCTTCTCGTCGACCATCGCGCCGAAGATGATGTTCGCGCTCGGGTGCGCCGCCTCCGCGACCGCCCGGGCTGCCTCGTTGACTTCCCACAGGGAGAGGTCCGCGCCGCCTGTGATCGACAGCAGGATCGACCGCGCGCCCTCGACGGACGTCTCGAGCAACGGCGACGAGACCGCCTCCTCGGCAGCCGCGATCGCCCGGCGCTCGCCGGTCGCCATGCCGATCCCGAGCAGCGCCTGGCCGGCGTCGCTCATGATGGTCCGCACGTCGGCGAAGTCGAGGTTGATGAGCCCCGGCAGCGTGACCAGGTCGGAGATGCCCTGCACGCCCTGGCGCAGGACGTCGTCGGCGACCCGGAAAGCGTCCACCATCGAGGTGCCGCGCTCGAGCACCGACAGGAGCCGGTTGTTCGGGATCACGATCAGCGTGTCGACGTTGCGGGCGAGCTCGTTGATGCCCTCCTCGGCCTGTGTCGCGCGGCGCGTGCCCTCGAAGCCGAACGGCTTCGTGACGATCCCGACGGTGAGCGCGCCGATCTCCTTCGAGATACGCGCCACCACAGGCGCGGCGCCCGTGCCGGTGCCGCCGCCGGCGCCGGCCGCGACGAACACCATGTCGGATCCCTTCAGGTAGCTCTTCACCCGGTCGTCGTCCGCGAGCGCCGCCGCGTGCCCGACGTTCGGGTCCGACCCCGAGCCGAGCCCGCGCGTGATCTGCCCGCCGATGTGGAGGGTCACGTCCGCGGCGCTCTGCTGAAGCGACTGCAAGTCTGTGTTTACGGCGATGAACTCGACGCCCTCGACGCCGGCCTCGATCATCCGGTTCACGGCGTTGACGCCGGCCCCGCCGACGCCCACCACCCGCAGCACGGGCTGGTGCACCGCCGACCGTGACGCGAGCTGAGGCTCGTCGCGCGGCCGGTACTCGCGCTTCGGCGCCGGCTCCATCACGTCGTGCGGGATGTCTTGTCCGAAGGCGGTGCTCAGGCGCTCCTTGGCGGTCGGGATGCGCGGCTGGGCATAGTCGAGCCCGCGGTCGTCGGCGGGCTGATCTGTCGGGCGCTGCGGCTCTTCGGCCGGAGGCGCGGCCTTTCCGGATTCCTGCTCGCGCGCCTCGGTCTCATCGATGTCCGTTCGCTTGAACAGCTGCGAGAGCGGACCCTCGCGCATGCTTGCTCGCTTACCGCCTGCCATTCGCAAGGACCTCCTTCGCAAGTTCACGGTAGGACGCGGCCGCAACGCCGTCAGGGTCGTACTTGAGCACGGACGTGCCCTTCACGGGAGCCTCCGCGAACCGGATCGTCTTGCGGATCCGGGTGGCGAAGACGCGGTCGCCGAAGTTCTCCTCGAGGATCTCGATCGCCTCCTTGGCGTGGACCGTGCGGCTGTCCACGAGCGTCGGGAGGATGCCCTCGATTTCGACGTCCGGGTTGAGCTCCTCACGGATCATCGAGAGCGTGTTCTGGAGCTGGATCAGGCCGCGCATCGACAGATACTCGCACTGGACGGGCACAATAACCTTGTCGGCGGCGGTCAGGGCGTTGATCGTCAGCAGGCCGAGCGACGGCGGTGTGTCGATGCACACGAAGTCGTAGTCCTCCCGGACCGGTCGCAGCGCCTTCTCGAGCGAGCGCTCGCGGCCGATCTTCGTGCTCATCGCGATCTCGGCGCCGGCCAGGTCGATCGAGGCACATGCCACGTCGATCTCCCGCTTGCGGATCACGTCCCGGATCGAGTGGTCGTTCACCAGCACGTCATACATCGACCGCTCGACCGAGTCGGGGTCGATGCCCTGGCTCATCGTGAGGTTTCCCTGGGGGTCCATGTCGACGGCCAGCACGCGGTGTCCGGCCTCGGCGAACGCGACCGCGAGGTTGAGGGTGGTCGTGGTCTTGGCGACGCCACCCTTCTGATTCGCAAACGCGATCACCTCGGCCCGCTTCACCTCGGGCTGTGCCGGAGGCTGCTGGACCTGCGGGAACGAAGCCGAAGTCGTGGGGGCCGGCGGCGCCGTCTCCTGTGACGAGGTTTGGGATTCGTACACGCTTCCACCCCCATGTTCGGCCCCGACGGGCGGGGCACTCGTCTCCGCGCGCTGGTCGGTGGGCGCCTGCTCGGCGCGCTCACCTTCCGGCGGGGACTCTGCTTCCTGGCCCGAGCGAAACTCGGGACGGGCAAATCGCTGGAGTAAACCCATTGGCCACGAGTATTCGCATTGGGAGAGGCGATTCCTTCCCTGACCGCCGGTTCAGGGCGCCGCGTGCTCCTGCAGGTACGCTCCGGACATATCTCCGCTCTTGAACAAACGCGTGATCTTCGTGACCGGCAAGGGCGGCGTCGGCAAGTCGACCATCGCCGCTGCGCTCGGTGTGGCCGCCGCGCGCGAGGGCAAGCGCGCGATCATCTGCGAGGTCGCTCAGCAGGAGCGCATGTCGCGGTTCTTCGAACGCCAGGGCGTCGGCTATCACGAGACCGAGATCGCCCCCAACCTTTTCGCTTTCTCGATCGACCCCCAGCGTGCACTCGAGGAGTACCTGCTGATGCAGATCAAGATCAAGCCGGTTTACGACCTGATGTTCAAGAACCGCGTGTTCACCTATTTCGCGGCCGCCACGCCCGGGATGCGCGAGCTCGTCACGGTCGGCAAGGTCTGGGAGCTCGCGCAGCTCGACCGCAAGGTGAAGAGCGGCTCCAAGTACGACGTCGTGATAGTCGACGCGCCCGCGACCGGCCATGGCGTCGGCATTCTCAAGACGCCGAAGACGTTCAGCGACATCGCACGCGTGGGGCCGATAAAGCGGCAGGCCGAGACGATCTTCAAGTTCATCACCGATCCCAAGCTGACCTCGGTGTGCGCGGTCGCCTGGCCGGAGGAGATGCCCGTCAACGAGACGATCGACCTCCAGAAGAGCCTGAAACGCGAGCTCGGCCTGAACCTCGACGAGGTCTTCCTGAACGGCATCTACCCCGACCTGTTCGACGACGACGAGGCCCAGCTGTTGAGCGACCGCCTCGCGCACGAGGCGAGCACGAACGGCGCCGAGGCGGCGGTCGTGCGCCGCGCGGCGCTGCGGGCGGCGCTCTCGGAGTACCGGCGATCGAGATCGCAGCGGGAACAGCTCGAGCGACTCGAGGAGGGACTGCGCAAGGACGTGGCCGAGCTGCCGTTCGTGTTCCGCCCGCAGCTCGACATGGGCGCGGTGGAGCTGCTGGCCGACCGGATCGAAGACCAGCTCGGAGCCAAACTGTGAACGTCGGCGACCTCCTCGAGGGCAAGCAGATCTGCATCTGCGCCGGCTCGGGCGGCGTCGGCAAGACCACCACGGCGGCCGCGGTCGCGATGGGGATGGCCTCCCGCGGCAAGAAGGTCGCCGTGCTGACCATCGACCCCGCCAAGCGCCTCGCGAACTCGCTGGGCCTGTCGGAGCTGGGCAACGAGGAGACGCTCGTCGAACCGCAGCGGTTCGCCGAGGCCGGCGTCGAGATGCACGGCGAGCTCTGGGCCATGATGCTCGACGCCAAGCGCACCTTCGACGACCTGGTCGAGCGGCACGCGCCCGACGAGCAGACGCGCGATCGCATTCTGCAGAACCGCATCTACAAGGAGATCTCGAACGCGATGGCGGGCTCGCAGGAGTACATGGCGATGGAGAAGGTCTACGAGCTCCACCAGGAGGCCAGGTACGACCTGCTCGTGCTGGACACGCCACCGACGCGCCACGCACTCGACTTCATCGAAGCGCCGGAGCGCATGACGCGGTTCATCGAGGGCAAGTCGCTCCAGTTCTTCCTGCGGCCCGGGCGCTTCGGCGTGAAGATGCTCGGCCGCTCGGGCGGCATCCTGTTCTCCGCGCTGAAGCGCATCACCGGCATCGACCTGCTCCAGGACCTCTCCGAGTTCTTCCAGAGCTTCGCCGACATGGCGGAGGGGTTCAGCGAGCGAGCACAGCGCGTGAAGGAGCTGCTGGGCGACAGGCGCACGACCTTCATGCTGGTGACCGCGCCCGAGCGCGACCCGATCGACGAGGCGTTCTACTTCTGGCGCCGCTTGAAGGAGGCGAAGCTGCCGTTCGGCGGCTTCGTGATCAACAAGGTTCACCCGGACTACGTGAAAAGCGCGGTGGACATCGACACCGACCGCCTCGTGCCGGAGCTCGAGCGCTCATTGGACGGCACGGCGGGCGCCGCCGATCTGGCGGGCAGGGTGGCCGAGAACTTCCAGAACTACGAGCTGCTCGCGGAGCGTGACCGGCAGAACATGGAGCTGCTGACGGAGCGGGTCAGCGAGGACTGCGTGCTCGAGGTGCCCTACTTCGACGAGGACGTGCACGACATCGGCGGCCTTGCGCTCGTGAACCGGTACCTGTTCGCAGACGCCGCCGAGCGCCAGGAGCTGCTGGAGCAGGCGACCGTCTAGCGGCGTCTGCGGAGAGCCGAACGCTACACCGCCGCCGAGTAGTCGGCGGCGTCGTCGTCGAGGCCCCAGTCCTCGCTGTCGCCGGATGACTCCTCTTCCGCGTCGGCCGGCACGCGCTCCGGAACTTCGGTTCGGTGAAACAGCCCGGGGGCGTCGTCGAGGCCGATCAGCGTGTCGGTGGTCGCCTCGCGCCCGCGCCGCACCACGAAGGACGGCTCGGGAGGATCCGACACGACCTCATCTCCGGGGTCGGGCTCGGGCGGGATCAGGTCGTCGGCAATCGCGGTGATGTTCGCGTCGATGTGGCCGCAGACCATGTCGCGCAGGAGGGCGCGCAGGTTCTCCTCCAGCTCGCGCACGACCAACTCGGGGGCCTCGATGCCGATCGCCGCCATGTAGGCGGCATCGGCGTTGCCGCGCATCACGAGTCGCTCCAGCTTGAATGCCTGCGCGACCCGGTCGCGTACAGGTCGCTGATCGGCCGGCTCGGCGCAGAGCGCCGCCAGCCGTCGCGCGATCGCCATCTCGGATCGCTCGCCGTCGTCGAGGACCGCACGCAGTGCCAGCAGGTGGTCGGACAGGCCCTCGAGCGACACGGGATGCTCGCAACCGAGCTCGAAGCGCGCGAGCGCCCAGGGCAGGGCGCCGCCCTGAATGGGACGCGACCGAAGCAGCTCGAAGAGCTCTCCGAGCTCGGGCCGCTCGTGGTCCTCGAGCCAGTAGCGTCCGCCGCGCGACCGCCCGGCGAAGCCCAGCGCGACGTCGTGCCACGGACCCTCGTCCGTGCGCCACCATGCGCTGGAGCCGAGCGTCGCGGCGCCGGACTTGAGCAGCCGCAAGGCCGTGAGCAGCTTCCGGAAGCCGATCCGCGCAGAGGTCAGCGGCGGCGGCTCCGACGGAGTCGACTCGACCATCAGGGTGATCAGCGCGTTCGGCTCGTCATCATCGCGGCCGGCGGTCCAGACGGCCTCCGGTGGGGCGTCCACGAGATCGCCGCGGACGAGCGCCATTCCAGAGCCGAGGTCCCATCGCTCGGCGGCGAGGCGCACCCCGACCAGCGGCGCGATCACCGTGTTGACGGCGGTGTCCTCGTAGACGATCGCCTCCAGCTCGCGATAGGCCCGCTCGAAGCGGGAATCCTCGAGCTCGAACGTGCTCGATTCCTCCCACACCCGGCAGAGGAAGGCGGCCAGGCTGCCCTCCGCGCGGTCGTGCTCGAAGGCCGGCACGTAACTCGTGCCGAGCACGCGCAGGTACGCGGAGGTCCCCTCTACGCGCGCAAGCGAGGTGATCGTCGCCGGAAAGGAGTCGAGCGATCTCAGCTGGCCGAAGCGCTCGCGGAGGAACTCATCCGTGAGCGGCTTGTACCGGTAGAGCACCGAGCGCTGACCGGGCGCCTCGGCGACTTCGAACGGGATCTCGTGCCCCGCTTTGACCGCGGCCTGGAGGCGCTCCGCGGCCTGGCCCGCGAACAGCCGCAGTTGATCGTGAAGCGCACGGTTCCGCACGGCGGCTCAGTTCGCCGTGCGCGAGTCCCCTCCTTGTCTAGAGGATGAAGAAGCCGCCGAACGTGCAGCGCCCGGGCCGGCCGAAGAGGTTGAGGCCGGTATACAGGATGATCGAGCGGATCTCGGATCCGCTCGGAGCGACCGCGCTGCCGGCGGCGGACGACTCGAACTCAGGCACGCCGGTGGCGCCGTCCACGCCGATCAGTGCGCGCGCCGACTCCGGATCGCCCGGGTTGAGGTCGGGGTTTGCGGTGAAGCCTTCGAATGCGGAGTGCGGCTCGGTCGTCGAGATCTGCACGTCCGCGTCGTCGCCGCTCGGCTTGTTGATGAAGCACCGGGCCGTGATGGTGAACGGGCCGTGCTCGAGGATCACCCTGGTCTCGTCGCTGCCGAGCGAGAACCGCGGGACTTCGACGATCACGCTCCGCGGCAGGTAGAAGCTCGCGTCATGGCCGCCGAGCTGGGACGCG
>Ga0075434_100006535_pt1 | contig 10692 bp, 10 predicted proteins | sample RhiMethybrSRZTD3_FD_75298 | JGI IMG/M metagenome (GOLD analysis project Ga0075434, IMG submission 75298) | Populus rhizosphere microbial communities from Tennessee, USA - Rhizosphere MetaG P. TD hybrid SRZTD3 | ecosystem: Host-associated > Plants > Roots > Rhizosphere > Soil | place: USA...
ATCCGCGCGGTCGGCGATCTGGTGCGGCTCCTCATGTTCCGCGTCGTCTCGAGCAACGCGGCGCTGGCGCAGATTCTCACGGTGAAGCAGTACGAGAATCTCACCTACATTCACTCGGTCAACGTCGCGGTGCTCAGCCTCCTCATCGGCCGGCAGCTCGGGCTCGACGAGGAGACGCTGCCGGTGCTCGTCGAGGCGGCGGTCCTGCACGACGTCGGCAAGACGCGCATTCCGCTGGAGCTCGTGAAAAAGCCGGGCGCGCTCGACAAGCGCGAGCGCAAGATGATGGAGGCGCATCCGGTTCTCGGCGCGGAGCTCCTGATGCAGGTCGACGGCCTGCGTCCCGCGACGGCGCTCGTCGCGCTCGAGCACCACCGGACGGTCGGCGGCGGCGGCTATCCCGACATCGGCGACGGCGTCGTGCCGCACGTCCTCAGCCAGATCGTGTCGGTCGCCGACATCTACGAGGCGGTCACGGGCGCGCGATCGTACCAGGCGCCGACGCCACCCGATCGCGCGTGCCTGCTGCTCGCGCGCCTCGCGGGCAGCAAGCTGAACGGATCGCTCGTGAAGGCGTTCGTGAACGCGATCACGTTCTTCCCCGTCGGATCGCTCGTGCGCACGAGCCGCGGCGAGCTCGCGATCGTCGTCCGCACGAACGGCGGCGATCCGCTGCATCCGGTCGTGCAGCTCGTCGACGAGAACGTGCGGACGCCGCTCGGAGAAGTGGACACGAGCGTGCGCGACGCCGAGGGCGCGTACGAGCGGCATCTCGTCGAGACCGTCGTGCCTGCCGGCGGCACGCCGGACGTCACGCGCTTCCTGCCCGCCGCGTGAATCAAGAATCAGGAGCGGGAATTCCCCCGCGTCAGAAGTCGACGTGCAGCGTGTAGGGCGCCGTTCCGAGCGTGACGGTGTAGCGGCGCTCGCCGCCGGCCAGGCGCCGGACGACGATCTCGTGGGTGCCGAGAGGCACGCCGACGCCGAGCAGCGGCACATCGCCGACTTTGTTGCCGTCGACCAACACCTCCGCCGGCTCGTTCGTGGTGATGGTGACCCGGCACGGCTCCGGCGTCAGCCGGATCGTCGTCCCCTCGCCGGGATTCACGTCGACTTTCTGCGTGGTCGCGTAGCCGAGCGTCTTGTTGGCGAAACGGAGATCGTGCGTGCCGGGCGGCAGCATGATCTGACTGCGATCGTCGGGACGCAGCACGCGTCCGTTCTCGGCGACTTCGACCTCGAACGGCGACAGCACCGAGACCCACCCGGCGAAGATCGCCTCTTCGACGCTGACGGTGCCGTTCGCCGCGACCGTGACGGTGCGCCGCACCGTGCCGTCCTGGCTCCGCAGCACGATCTCGTGGCGGCCCGGCGAGATGTCGTTCAACGTCAGCGGCGTGACGCCGCGCGCCTTGCCGTCGACGATCACCTGCGCCGTCGGCGTCGAGCTCACGTTCACCGTGCCGGTCTTCTTCGCGGCGGCCGCCGGCGCGGCGGCGGGCTTCGATTTCGTTGGCTCGGCGGGCTTCGGCTTCGGGGTGCTCGCCGGGATCAGGCTCGGCACGTATCGCACGCCTGCGACAACGACCGCACCCAGCGCCGCGACGGCGGCGATGCGCGGCGCCCAGATCTTCAGCGGCTCGGCGATGCTGCGCGCCGGCCGCGCGCGGCGGGCGGGCGCGGCGGGCGCTGACACGCGGGTTTCCGGCGGGGGCGGCGGGATCGCCAGCGGCGCCAAGATGGGCTCCGGCTCGGCCGTCGGCCATTCGATGACGGGCGGTTTCGAGGGCGGCGACGGCGGAACGGCGACCGGCGGCTTCGTCGCGGCGGGCGGCGGAGGCGGCGGCTGCGTCACCGGCGGCGGCGGGGCCGGCGTTGGCTGCGCCTCGAACTCGAACTCGACTTCTTCGAACGCGTCCACGCGATCGGGGACGCGCAGCGGTTCGGTCGTCCACTTCGCCCGGCGGGCGTGCGCCCAACTGGCCGCCGCCTCGGCCGCCTTAATCAGCCCTTCGTCGGTATCAGGCTCGAGTCCCACGCTCTCAAAACTATAATCGTTTGCGCGCGTAGGACATGGCCAAACACCGTGCCGCCCCGCCGCCGCCGACGCAGGACGCCCTCCGCGAGTATCTGGCGGCTTCAGCTCAACAGGAACTCGAGACGCTGCGGGCGGAATTCGACGTCCGGCTCGCGGCGCTCGAGGCCGCGCTCGCGAGGCGCGATCCGCGCGCGTCGCTCGAGCGCGTGATCCTCGATCTCGCGCGCGTCGCGACGTCGGAAGCCGAAGCGGCGGCGCGCCGGGCGACGATCGAAGCGCAGCGCCACGCCGAGCAGCAGTCGGCGGCGCAGGAATCGGAGCTGCAGCAGGCGCTCGAGGCCGAGCGCGGGACGATCAAAGGGCTCCGCACGGAGCTGGATCAGGTGCGCGCGCGCATCGAGGCCGAACGCGAAGGGGCCGCGCGCCTGCGCGAGGAGATCGAGACGCTGCGCAAGGCGCTCGAGCAGGAGCGCCGCGCCACGCAGGACAAGACGCGCACGCTCGAGCGGGCGAGCGCCTCGTCGCAGGCGGTGGTGCAGGAGGCTGCAGCGAGCCAGCGCCGGATCGACGAGCTCACGCATACGCTCGAGCGCGAGCGCGCCCGCGCCGCGACGCTCGACTCCGAGCTGCACCTGCAGCGCGCGGCGGTCGAGGAGCGGAGCGAAGCGATCGCCGATCTCGAGGAACAGCTCGAGAAGATTCGCCGCGACGCGAAGGGACGCGCCGCCGAGGACGAGAAGCGGCGGGCGGCGCTCGATCAGCTGCAGCGCCGCTCCGAGGAGCTCGAGGCGCGCCACGGCGATGCCGAGGCGCGCGCGGCGAAGAGCGAGCGCGACCGCGCGGCCGCCGAGCGCGCGCGCGGTGAAGCCGAGGCGCGCGCCCGCGGGCTGCAGGAAGAGCGCGATGACCTGGCCGCGACGCTCGAGTCCGAACGCGCCGAGCTCTCGCAGGCGCGCGACGAAGCGGATGCGCGGGCGGGCCAGGCCGAGCAGGCGCGCCACGAAGCGAATGCGCGCGCGGGCCAGGCCGAGCGGGCGCGCGACGAAGCGAATGCGCGGGTGGGCCAGGCCGAGCGGGCGCGCGACGAAGCGAATGCGCGGGCAGGCCAGGCCGAGCATGCACGCGACGAAGCGACTGCGCGGGTGCGGCAGGCCGAGCAGGCGCAGGCGACGGCCGCGTCGGCGCTCGAGTCCGAACGCGCCCAGCTCTCGCGCGCGCGCGAAGAGGCGGAGGCGCGCGCACGCGCCGCAGAACAGCAGCGCGACCAGGCCGCGGCCGCGCTCGACCACGAACGCGCCGCGCTGACCCACGCGCGGCAGCAGGCCGAGCACGAGCGCGACGCGGCCGCAGCCGCGCTCGAGTCCGAGCGCGGCGCGCTGGCGCACGCGCGCGGCGAGGCGGAGGCGCGGGCCGACGAGCTCGAACGGGAGCGCGATGCGCTGGCGTCGGCGCTCGAATCGGAGCGCGCCCGCGTCACGCACGCGCACGACGACGAAGAGGCGCGGGAGCGCAGGGCGCAGGCCGAGCGCGACGCGCTCGAGGCCGCGTTCGAGCGCGAACGAATGTCGCTCACGCTCGCGCGCGACGACGCCAACAGCCGCGCGCACGCCGCCGAAGAAGAGCGCGATCGCCTGGCGAGGTCGATCGCGGATGGACAGCCGGCGGCCGCGTCGCTCGAGGCCGAACGCGATCGCATGAAGGCGGCGATCGCCGACCTCGAGCGGCAGCGCGACGCGGCCGAGCAGGGCCGCCACGACGCCGACGCGCGCGCCGACGAGCTCGACGCGCTGCTGCAGACGGCGAAGAAGACGATCGCCGACATGCACGCCGCCGTCGAAGCGCGGTTGACCGCGATCGGCGCCGCGCGCACCCGCACGCTCGAGTCGATGAAAGCCGCCGAGCAGCGCGCCGACGAAGCGGAGAAACGCGCCGAGGAAGCGGAGCAGCGCGCCGACGCCGCCGAGAAGGAGATCGCGGAGGCGCAGCAGCGCGCCGAGATCGCCGAGCAGAGCGCGCAGGCGGCCATCGAGCGCGCGCGAGACCTCGAGAAGCCAGGCGGTCAGAAGCGTGCGGCGGGCGACAAGGAGATCGAGCTGTCGACGCTCATCGACGCGTCGCCGTCGCCGCCCTCGGAGCTCGCGGGCAAGCGCGCAACGCGCCATACGTTCGGACCCAAGACGAAGATCCAGATCGACCGCGAGGTCTGCACGCTGGCGGACCTGTCGGTGACCGGCGCGCAGGTGCTCGGCGACACGCCGCCCGAAGTCGGACGTATCGTGAACATCACGCTCGTGTCAGACGAGACGCCGGCGTTCTGTCAGGGGCGCCTGCTGTGGTCGCGCCGCGAGCAGGTCGGCAAGAGCAAGAACTACAAGTATCGGACCGGCATCGTCTTCACGAGCGCCGACGAAGCGGCCATCGAGGCGTACATCGAACACCACGGGATCAAAGAAGCCTGATCATCCCCCGGCCAGCGCGCCGACGACGAGGAACGGCTCGCGGCCGGCCGCGACGTCGGCGGGCAGCGCCGCGTCCGGCGCCTCGTGCGAGAGATCCTCGGCGCACGCGAAGAAGCGCATGAACGGGCGGCGGCGATGCGTCACGTGATCACGGATCGTCCCGCGCAGCACCGGGTACGACGCTTCGAGCGCGTCGAGCACGGCGCGCTGCGTCACCTCGCCGTGCACGTCGAGCGCAACCTCGCCGTCCACGCGCGCGAGCGTGCGAAGGTGCGCCGGAAGCTCCACGCGGACCATGGGATTTTCTCCGCGGGACGGCGCGAACGCCGTCCCTGCAATCGCCGTCGAACGCCTCGCCCTACAGAGTCTGCGCCTCGACCGAGAGCACGGCCGGAAGATGTTCGGCGATCGCCTTCCAGCTGTCGCCGCCGTCTGCCGACGCGTACACCTGGCCGCCGGTCGTGCCGAAATAGATGCCGCATTTGTCGAGCGCATCCACCGACATGGCGTCGCGCAGCACGTTGACGTAGCAGTCCTGCTGCGGCAGCCCCTTGGTGAGCGGCTCCCATTCGTCGCCGCCGGTGCGGCTGCGGTACACGCGCAGCTTGCCCTCCGGCGGATAGTGCTCCGAGTCGCTCTTGATCGGCACGACGTAGATCGTCTCCGGCTCGTGCGCGTGCACGTCGATCGGAAACCCGAAATCGGTCGGCAGGTTGCCGCTCACCTCGCGCCACGACTCGCCGCCGTCGTCGCTGCGCATCACGTCCCAGTGCTTCTGCATGAACAGCGTGTTCGGACGCGAGCGGTGCATCGCGATGCGGTGCACGCAATGCCCGACTTCCGCCGCCGGATCGGGGAGGTACGGCGAGCGCAGGCCGCGGGTGATCGGCTTCCACGTCGCGCCGCCGTCGTCGGTGCGGAAGGCGCCGGCGGCGGAAATCGCGATGAAGATCCGCTGGGGATCGTTCGGATCGATCAGGATCGTGTGCAGGCAGAGCCCGCCGGCGCCCGGCTGCCATTTCGAGCCCGTGCCGTGGTTGCGCAGGCCCGGCAGTTCGTGCCAGCTCTTGCCGCCGTCGGTCGTGCGAAACATCGCTGCGTCCTCGACGCCTGCATAAACCGTGTCGGGATCGCTCAGCGACGGCTCGAGGTGCCAGACGCGCTTGAACTCCCACGGATGGGGCGTGCCGTCGTACCACTGGTGCGTGCCTGCCGCGCCCTCGTAGACGAACTTGTTGTCCACCGGCTCGAACGTGCGGCCGCCGTCGTTCGAGCGCTGGATGATCTGGCCGTGCCATCCCGTGCCCTGCGACACGTACACGCGGTTCGGATCGGCCGGCGCCGCCTTCATGTGGTAAATCTCCCAGCCGCCGAAGTGCGGCCCGCTCACGTCCCATCGGTCGCGCTTGCCGTCGGCGTTGAGAACGAACGCGCCCTTGCGCGTTCCAACCAGCACACGCACTCCGCTCATCGGTTCGCCCTTTCTCGCACATAATCTGGCGCGTGGAAGCCGCGCCGATCGCGCACACCCGTCCTCACATCACCGCCGCGGGCTGGCGCATCGTGCTGCTCGCGAGCCTCGGCGGAACGCTCGAGTTCTACGATTTCGTCATCTTCGGGATCTTCGCGAAGGACATCGCCGACGCGATCTTTCCCAACCCGACGCCGCTCCTGTCGCTGATGGCGTCGTTCGCGGCCTTCGCCGCCGGCTATCTCGCGCGGCCGATCGGCGGCATCGTGCTCAGCCACTTCGGCGATCGTTACGGCCGCCGGCCGGTGTTCCTGACGTCGATCTTCGTGATGTCCGGCGCCACGTTCGGCATGGGCCTCGTCCCGTCGTTCGCCTCGTGGGGCGCCGCCGCGAGCGTGCTGATGGTCGGCCTGCGGCTCCTCCAGGGATTCTGTCTCGGCGGCGAGCTGCCCGGCGCGCTCACCTACGTCGTCGAGACCGAACCGCGGCACGCGCCCTTCGTCTGCGCCGTCGTCTTTGCGTGCGTGACGATGGGCGTGGCGGCGGCGACCGGCGTGAGCCTCGGGGTGCGAACGTGGCTGGCGCCGGCGACTGCGGCGGCCATCGGCTGGCGCATCGCGTTCATGCTCGGCGGTCTCGGCGGTCTGCTCAGCTTCGCCCTGCGCCGATCGCTCGAGGAATCGCCGGAGTTCGCGCGCATGAAACAGCTCGCGTCGCGGACGCCGTTCCGTGACGTCCTGCGCACGCATCTTAGGCCCGTCGCGATCGGCATCGGCGGGCTCGCCGCGACCGGCGGATTCAACGGCCTGTTCTTCGCGCACATGGCCGCGTACGCGGCGGGCGTGCTCGGCTACAACCCGCGCCAGGCGATCGTGTCGCAGACTATCGGCGTCGTCGTGCACGCGCTCTGCATCCTCGGCGTCGGCTGGTTCGCCGACCGCATCGCGCCGCGCCGCCTGCTTCGAGCCGGCGCGATCGCGCTGATGGTGCTCGCCTTTCCGTTCTACGCCGCGCTCGCCGCGCGCAGCCTCGATCCGACGCTGCTGATGGTGCTGGCCGGCGCATGCGCCGGCATGGTCAACGGCACGTTCGCCGTGCTGCTCACCGATCTGTTCCCGACGCGCGTCCGCTTCAGCGGCGTCGCGCTCGTGTTCAACGTCGCGTTCACGATCTTCAGCGGCACGGCGCCCCTCGTGGCGACGAGCCTGATTCGCGCCACGGGCCTCGTGACGGCGCCGGCGCTGGTCATGATCTTCTGCGGCCTGCTGACGCTCGCCGCCAGCGCGGGTCTGCATCGCCGCGACAGCTACGTACTCGTCACGGGTTCAGCTCCCTGACGGGCCTGACCTCGATGCTCCCCTCGCGCGCGGGAGGAATCTTCGCGGCCACCTGAATCGCCTCGTTCAGGTCGCGCGCGTCGATGAGATAGAAGCCTGCGAGCTGTTCCTTGGTTTCGGCGAACGGACCATCGGTGACCGACACCGCTCCGTTGCGTACGCGCACGGTCGTCGCGGTTTCGACCGGATACAACGGCTCGGCGGCGAGCAGCTTCCCGCTCTTTCGCAGCCCGTCGCCGCACGCCATGCACTCGCGGTCCGCCACCGCGTGCAGTTTTCCGCTCTCGAGGTAGACGAGGCACAGATACTTCATGGTTCCCCCGAAGCCGTCCATACCGGATAGTCGAACGGCGGATGCTTATTTCGACAGCTCTGCGAGCCGGCGTTCAAGCAGGCGGCGCTCCGGCTCCTGCCGCGTGAGCTTCAGCGCCCGCTCGAACGACGCGCGCGCGTCGGCGGTGCGTCCCGAACGGCGGCACAGCTCGGCGCGCGCGGCGTGCGCGAGCCGATAGTCGCCCAGATCGCCGCGCGCGAGGATGGCGTCGATGAGCGCGACCCCTGTCTCGGGACCGTCGCGCATCGCAACCGCGACCGCCCGGTTCAGCTCGACGACGGGCGATGGCGTGAGCCGCAGCAGCACGTCGTACAGGCCCACGATCTCCCGCCAGTCCGTCGCGGCCGCCGTCTGCGCTTCGGCGTGCACCGCCGCGATGGCCGCCTGAATCGTGTAGGCGCCGGAGCGCTGCGAGGACAACGCCTGACGCACGAGGCGCACACCCTCGGCGATCTGCCGGCGATCCCACAGCGATCGATCCTGATCCTCGAGCAGGACGACGTCGCCGTCGGCGGAGGTGCGCGCGGCGCGCCGGGAATCGTGCAGCAGCATCAGCGCCAGCAGCCCCATCGCTTCCGGTTCGGGCAGCAGATCGACCAGCAGCCGTCCGAGGCGGATCGCTTCGCCCGACAGATCGTGGCGCGTCACGGTCGATCCGGACGAAGCGGTGTAGCCTTCGTTGAAGACGAGATAGACGACGCGCAGCACATTGTCGAGGCGCTCGGGAAGCTCCTCGCGCGACGGCACCTGATACGGAATCTTCGCGTCGCGAATCTTCGCCTTCGCCCGCACGATGCGCTGCGCGAGCGTCGGCGCGGGCATGAGGAACGCGGACGCGATCTCCTCGGTGCGCAGCCCGCAGACCTCCCGGAGCGTCAGCGCGACCTGCGCGTCGGGCGCGAGCGCGGGATGGCAGCAGGTGAAAATGAGACGAAGGCGGTCGTCCTCGACGCTCTCGTCTCCGGTCCATACGTCGGGCTCGACGGCGATCTCGGCCGCGTCGCCCGCCTCGTCGAGCGCGTCGAAGCGCTTCTGCCGGCGCAGGCCGTCGATCGCCTTGAACCGCCCGGCCGACACGAGCCAGGACCGCGGGTTCGACGGGACGCCGTCGCGCGGCCACTGCTCGAGCGCCGCTCGAAACGCCTCGTGCAGCGCCTCTTCGGCCGCGTCGAAATCGCCGAGCAGGCGGATCAGCGTCGCGAGAACGCGCCGGGATTCCGACAGATAGACGGCATTCACCGTCTCGAGCACAGATTCGGTCGCCGCCACCGCGACCGATCACATCACCTTCGGCGGCGGCGGCGCAACCGGTCAGACCGCGGCGGCAGCTCCCGCCGTGTTCACCATCCACGGAATGCCGTAGCGATCGGTCGTCATGCCGAAGCCGGGCGACCAGAACGTCTTTTGAAATGGCATCGTCACACGGCCCTGCGCCGCCAGGCCCGCGAACACACGCTCGGCCTCGGCCGGCGCATCGAAGGTCAGCGTGACCGAGACGCCGCTCGCCGGCGTGAAGCGATCCGGCGGCACGTCGGATCCCATCAGCGCCGACGCGCCGACGTTCAGCCGAGCGTGCATGATCTTGCCGTGCCAGCTCGCCGGCACCGCGTCTTTCGCGGGCGTTTCGCCGTGCGTCAGCATGGCGACGATCGTTCCGCCGAACAGCTTCTGGTAGAACTGGAATGCCTCCGCGCAATTACCGTTGAAGTTGAGATACGGGGTGACGTCCATACGGTGTTCTCCTTTTCTACCGGTTAGACGAACGAGGGCCGTCCGGATCGACCGGCGGTCGCAGATGTCGATTCCGCCGGCGCCCGCTCGACCACGTGGCAGGAGGACAAATCGATGAAACGCAATCATGTGCTGTGGACGATTCAGGGGTTGCTGGCGGCGCTGTTCCTGTTCGCGGGCGTCATGAAGCTCGTGCTGCCGATCGAGTCGATGACGGGTCCGGGTACGCTGCCGGGACCGTTTCTGCGGTTCATCGGCATGGCCGAGACGCTCGGCGCGATCGGGTTGATCCTGCCCGGCCTCACGCGGATTCACCAGGAGCTGACGCCGGCGGCTGCCGCCGGGCTGGCGATCATCATGATCGGCGCGACGACGCTCACCGCGGCGACCGGCTCGGCGGCCGGCGCGCTCTTTCCGCTGATCGTCGGGGTGCTGGCAGCGTCGGTCGCCGTCGGCCGGTCGCGCCAGCCCGTTCTCTCGTAAGATGCGGCGGTGACGACGCCGGCGCCGGCGGAGCACCGCTTCTCGCGCTCATCGCGCGGACGCCTGACGCGCCGCGATCTCGCGCGGTTTCCCGGCGATACGCTCTTCGATCGGCTGGCCCGCGCCGTGTGCAGCGCGGGCTGCCTCCCGCGCAAGGAGCTCTACGAGGCGTGGGAGATGGCGCGGCGTGTGCGCCGGCTGTTCCGCGGCGGCCGCGTCGTCGATCTCGGCGCGGGCCATGGGCTGCTGGCGCAGACGATGCTCCTGCTCGACGACACCTCGCCCGCCGCGCTCGTCGTCGACACCTCGCTCTCGGCGTCGAGCGCGAAGATTCACGACGCGCTCCTGCGTGAGTGGCCGCGCCTGGCGAATCGCGTGACGTTCCGGCAGGGCGCCCTCGATGATGTGGAGATTCGGCGAGGCGACGTCGTCGTCTCGAGCCATGCGTGTGGGGCGCTGACCGATCGCGTGCTGGAGCGCGCGGCCGCGGCGCGCTGCCGCGTCGCGGTGCTGCCGTGCTGCCACGACCGCGCCGCGTCGGACGATGGCGATCTCGCCGGCTGGCTCGACGCGGACGTCGCGATCGATACGGTGCGCGCGCTGCGGCTGCGGGAGCAGGGCTATCGAATCTGGACGCAGACGATTCCCGGCGCGATCACGATGAAGAACCGTCTGCTGCTCGGCGCGCCCCGAGACTAGTCGACGAACCCTTCGGCGACCATTCGCAGCATCCCGTCGGTCTTCGTGAAGATGAAGAGCTCGCCGCCGCCGTCGACCGCCACGTGCGCGTCGGCGCGCCCTTCGCCCGATACGAGCGCGCGACCGGGGAGAACGCCCGT
>Ga0075434_100006537_pt1 | contig 10690 bp, 12 predicted proteins | sample RhiMethybrSRZTD3_FD_75298 | JGI IMG/M metagenome (GOLD analysis project Ga0075434, IMG submission 75298) | Populus rhizosphere microbial communities from Tennessee, USA - Rhizosphere MetaG P. TD hybrid SRZTD3 | ecosystem: Host-associated > Plants > Roots > Rhizosphere > Soil | place: USA...
CAGGCTCGACCGCCGTTCCGGCGAGCGCCTGGACGGAGAGGATGCTGCCGCCTAACGGTGCGGTGACCGGCAGCGTGAGGCTCGGTTCACCACCGCTCGCCAACCGCGCGATCGCTTCGTCAGAGGCGCCCAGCAAGAGAAGGCGACGACGCGCGGCAGCGGCGAGCGCGTCGGCACCTTCAGCATCCGCGCTGCCAGCGAGGAGCGCGGCCCGTCGCGTGGCTTGCATGAACTCGCTCTGCGCCGTGAGGAATTGCGGGCTGGTGAGGAGCGCGACGGTCGCCCCGCCACGGACGCGGTCACCGATGCCGACAAGCAGCCGCTCGATTCGACCAGGTGCACGGGAGGAGATGACGGCGATCCGTGCCGAGTCCAGCTCCACGTGTCCCGGCACCTCTAGGACGGCGGTCGCGGAGGCGCCTGCCGCCCGTTCGACGGTGACAACTTCGATGTTTGCGGTCGCGTACGCAGCTTCCGACAGCGTCACACGGTTCTGCTGAGCCGGTGCCTTGGGGCGCGCCGTCGTGTCGCCATGGGCATTCACGCCGTCGGAAGCCTTTCCCTGCTTGGGCGTTTCCGACGAGCAGGCAACGAGTACCGCGACGAGCAAAGGCCAGGCAGGCGCGAACGGACGACTGGCGACATAACCCACCTGAGGACTGCCTCTCACGGCTCCACTCCTCCAGCCGGAGCTGATCCACCGCGCGGTTCGGCGACGCTCCCGAAGGCGCCACCAATGAGATCCGCCAGGGCATCCGCAGCATCGATCTGGCTTCGCATCCGGTCCGTTTCCGCCCGCGCAAGCGCGCGCTCGAAATCCAGGAGCTCGAGGAGCGAAATCTCCGCTCCGCGGTACGAGGCGAGTGCACTCTCGCGCTCCTCGCGCGCGCCGCGAAGCAGCGCAGCGTCGAACACCGCCATTCGGGTTCGTGCGGCGTCGTACCGATCACGGGCGGCGAGGAGCTGCGCGCGCAGTGTCGTCACCGCGGCGTCGCGGCTTGCGAGCGCTGCGACAATTTCGCGTTCGGCGGCCGCTACCCCCGCGGTGTTGGCACGTTTGGCCGTGAAAGCGAGGGAAACCGACGCGCCAATGACGGGACCCACGGTGAACTGGCCGTTGTCGGTGCTGAACCGTTGCGCACCGGCGAATCCACTGACTCGGGGACGCTGCTCGGCGAGGAGTAGTGCACGCGACGCCTGAGCGCGGGCGACCGCGGCTGCGCCGACCCTCGCGGCGGCCGACGCGGCGAGCAGCGAATCCACGCTCGGCGGCGGTCCCGGTGCAACCGTTGGTGTCGTGTTGCGCGCGATGACGGAATCGATCACGCGACGCACTGCGGATGCCGTGGAATCGTTAGGCATCATCAGTGCGTCCAGCGACCGCCGCGCGACCAGGGCTTCGGTGACGGCGGCTGCGCGTTCGGTTTGAACGCGGAGGCGCTCGGTCCGAAGGCGAAGCACGTCCACGTACTTCGCGTCGGCAACCGCGAAACGCGTTCGAAGCGAGACCTCGGCCGATGTGAGGAGGGAATCTTCCGAGGCGAGACGTTGCGCGATCGCTGGCCACACGAGGGACCGAACGACCGCGCGATCCGCGAGGGCCACGGCACGGCGTTCGGCCGCGTCGAGCGCGGCGACCGCCGCCTGCACATCGGTCTCTGCCACGGCCCGTGCCCCCGCACGCCGGGCGCCACTCAGAAAGTCCTTCTCGAGGGCGAGCCGGATCGATCCCGCGCGACTCGCGTCGAGACCGCTCGGCACCTCCTCGAGTTCCCCGGTGAGGAACAGCGGCAGCGCGTAGCCCGTCGCTGCGGCTCGCGCCTGCGCCGCGTCGCGCGCGGCGCGGCGTGCCAGGACGTCGGGGTTGGACCGCCGCACGGCTGCGTGGACAAGGGCGAGCAGGGCGGAGTCCGCCGCGCTCGGCACATTGATGGGGGTTTGGGCACCCGGTCCCTGGCCTGTCGCCGAGTACAGCGCGAGCGCGGCGCCGCTGAGCGAACGCCGCCAACGCGCCGCGGCGCGCGGCGCGGCGAGTCGTGCCCGCGACCTGTCGAAATCCATGCGGCAAGTCTAGAACGGCCAGCCCCAAAATCTCCTGACGGCCAGATTACAGTATTGTCAGGTTGCGCCCGGGTCAGCCGGGAGCGGGCGTACCGGAAAGCTGAGGGTCACGCGGGTACCTCGACCTGGTTCGCTCTCGATCGCGGCGGCCCCGCCGTGCATGGCCATCACGCCTCGCACGATGGAGAGCCCGAGGCCGCTTCCCTCGGATCGGCCACTCCCTGTGGCGACGCGAAAATGACGGTCGAAGACTCTGGGCAGGGCGTCGGGCGCGATCCCCGACCCGGTGTCGCTGACGCTGACGCGAATCACGTGATCGTGCTCGTCCGACGCGAGGACGATACGGCCACCTGGTGGCGTGTGGCGCAATGCGTTGCTGACGAGATTGACGACTGCGCGCCTTAGCAGCGTGCGATCGGCCTCCACAGCGAGACCTGGTGGGGCATCCACCTCGAGCCGCACATCCTGTTCGGCTGCCACGGCATCCAGGAATTCCGCCACCGACGTCAGCTCGGCGCCGATGTCCAGCGTCGAACGGTCGATGTTCGCCCGCGGATCTTCGGCGCGCGCAAGGAAGAGCGTATCGTCGACCATGCGTCGGAGGCGGTCGAGCTCTTCGAGGCTCGAGCTCAGGACGTCGCGGTACTCGTCGACCGATCGCGCACGAGACAGGGCGACCTCCGCCTGTTGCCGGAGAACATGGAGCGGGGTGCGCAGCTCGTGCGCGAGGTCTGCGGAGGACTCCGAGAGCGTCGTGAATGCTTTCGACAGGCGCGCGAGCAGGTCGTTGAACGACACAACGAGCGCCCGAACCTCGTCCGGCGCGTCGTCTCGGCCGAGTCGCTCGTCGAGCGAGCGAGCGTCGATGCGCGAGACGCGTCTCGCGAGCACGCCGATTGGCGCGAGGCCGCGGCGCGCGATCCCGTAGCCGAGCGCCAGGGACAGCAAAAGCGCGGACGGGAGAAGGAACGCCAGCTCGCGCCGGTAGCGGCGCAAAATGTCCTCGTCATTCTTTCTGTCCAGGAGCACCTCGATTCGGCCCCCGGCATCCGCACCGACGGACGCTTGGGCAATTCGCCAGGTACGCCCCATCGGGGATCGCCAACTCCGGAGCGCGGGCGATGCACCCGCGACCATCGTGCAGTCCGGGGGAGGGAAGTCGGTCCGCGGTGAGGCGGGCGACTCGTTAGGCACTGGACGGCATCGTGCATCCAGGATGCGCACGAACGGGCCGAGCTCCGAGGAGCGTCCCATCGAGGAGGACGTGCTCGGCGACACAGCGCCCTCGAGGCGCAGCGCGGCCAGCGTTTCGATGAGGAGCTGATCGTCCTCAGACGCGAGATCGCGCTCGACCGTGCGGTATTGCACCCACGCGGTCACCAGCACGAGGACAAATGCCGTGGCCGCGTACCAGAGCGCGAGGCGCCAGGCGATCGACCGCCGCATCTATCGCCCACTCACTGTACCGTCCGACGACCGATCTTCGAGCACGTAGCCGACGCCGCGGACCGTGTGGATGAGCGGGACCGTTCCATTGGGTTCGAGCTTCACGCGCAGTCGGCGCACCTGGACGTCGATCACGTTCGTATCGCTGTCGAAGTTCATTCCCCACACACGATCAGCGATCACCGTGCGCGACACGACCTCGCCGGCATGCTCGAGGAGGAACTGGAGCATCGAGAACTCCCGAGGTGTCAGGTCGATACGAGCGCCAGCGCGCTCGACGCGCCGAGTCCGCACGTCCACGACCAGGTCGGCGACCCGATAGACGTCTGGCGCGCGGGCCGGTGTCCGTCGCAGAACCGCGCGGACGCGTGCGAGGAGCTCGGCGAACGCGAACGGCTTGACGATGTAGTCGTCGGCGCCGAGGTCGAGGCCGCGGACCCGGGCATCCACGTCCGAACGGGCGGTCACCAGCAGCACCGGTGTTTGGCGGCCGGCCCGTCGGAGCTCGCCTACCAGTGAGAAACCGTCCCGATGGGGCAGCATCACGTCGCACACGATGAGGTCGTAGTCTGCGGCTCGCGCCGCGCGGAGCCCTTCGTCTCCGTCGCGAGCGGTATCGACCACGAATCCCGCCTCGGCCAGGCCCTGGGCGAGGTAGGCGGACGCCTTGGGTTCATCTTCGACCACGAGCAGCTTCATAGCGATGAACTTACGGCTGGGTAGACCGGCCCGTCACGTTACGAGCGGGACGTCTAAGGCCAGCATGGATTGGCGGAGCATGGCGGGAACGAGGGGAGTGACATCCAGCACGCGGCTTCCCGACGGACGAACCCTTGGGCTCATCGAATACGGCGTTCCCGATGGCGCTCCTCTACTTCCACGGCTACCCAGGTTCTCGAGGCCGGCTGTCTCGCCGACGCCGCGGAGCGACTCGGCATTCGACTCATCGGCGTTGACCGGCCGGGAATGGGCCTCTCGACGCTCAAGCCAGCTCGCCGCTCGTGGCCTGGCCCGACGACGTCGCGGCGTTGGCGGACCATCTCGCGATCGATCGTTTCTCGGTGGTTGGTCTCTCGGGCGGAGGACCACCTGCGCTTACAGGATTCCGGATCGCCTAACGGGATGCGATATCGTCGCGGGGCCCGGCCCGGTCGGCGGCTGGCGATTCCTTGGCGGACGAGGGCTGGTTGGAAGAAGAGTGAGTATCGTGGCAGAGCAAGCTGGACTCCCGATACACGAGCAGAGATATCCGGCGCCGTCCGGAGATCGAACTGGAACGCACTCGTTTGACCTCACGCGCGTCAAAGTGTGTGATCGCCGCGGCGGCGCAAGATCGCTTCCTTTTCGCGCCTTCGGTGACGCTTTTGGCGGTTGGCCTGGCTGCAGTTCGCATCGCAGTACAGCCGCCGTTCATTGGCAGACTTCGACAGTGGTTTGCGACAATGCTGGCATCGGCGGTCGCCTACCAGCTCAGCAAACCTGTCGGGATACTCGGGCAGCCGGAACACGTCGTAGCACTTGGAATACTCCTCCGGTGAAAGCGCGTTAGGCATCTGAACGACACCGCCGACGCACACCAATCCGGGCAGTCGGATCGGGGCGCGATCCGGATCGTTTAGAATCCGCCACGAGTGAAGCGTCTCACCCCAGTCTACAATCCCGAAGCTCTCGACCTTCGCCGGATCGCCGATGAGCTGCCGACGGCCGTCGAATTGCACGTGTGGAGAGAACCCCGCTTCGTAGCGAGCACGATCATCGGCGACCGAGAGCAAGCGAACGCCTTCGTAGTGCACGCGGAGTTGGTAAGCGCGTCGCCCAATCTCGCGTTGAATCTTTGGTGAAGCCGTCGCCTGTGTGAACGATTCGAGTCGCCTGACGGCCGCTCGTTGCTCCGCTAGGTCCGAAGCCAGCTCACGGTCGGACATAGCCTTCATCTCGCTCGTCCATCCAGTCGGCTTCCAGTCCGGCGGGCGCTCTGCGGCCGGTAAACGCGCGATGCGCTCACCCTCGAGCATCTCCAGGCGCTCCCGGAACTCGCGGAGCACGATAAGCCGGTCATCGTCCTCATACGGCAGGTCGCCTTCGACCATGTCCGTTACGATCCACTCCTCCCACTCGACGAGCTCCCGTATTTCCTCCCGCGTCCACCCGTCGCGGCGGAGCTTTCGACACAGGCCGATTCGATACGGGACATAGACCGGGAGGCCGAGGTCGCGCCCGTCGCCCGCCCCACGCAACCAAGAGAAGACGCCCTCTCCTTCGAGAACATCGAGCTCCTCGCGGGATATGAGCTCGTTGGAGTCTCGCTCGACCCACTCGGGCACCTGCGAACGCGGGATGAGCACGCGGCGATCGAAACGGCCCAACCCAACAGGCGGCGGACTACCGAAGTGGTCTATGAAGTAATCGTACTCCTCACCGGCCTTCTCGACGTCAAACACGTGTGACTCTCCGCTGGAGTTATTCGACGGTCGTTCATCGCCGAGCCAATCTCACTCGACCACGCGGTTCGGCGAAACCGTGACGCGAGTAACGCCTCGACAAACACGAACGGAGCCGCGGGCGATAGCAGTGGACTCCCTTAGACCAACCGCTCGTCGCAGTGATCGCGCACCGGGCAGCCGGCGCATCGCGCGCGTATGGCGTGGCTTCGATGGACGACCGCGGCGCGACGACTACGCCGTATCAGTGCTACCGTGTCTCTAACGCGGCGCTCGAGATCGGGGCTCAGGTCGATACGAAACGTGCCGGTGGCGTAGCGAACGTAGCCGGTCGACCCCGCCCTAACGCCTGCCGTCCCGCGGAGCGCGATGAGGTAGGCTCCGACCTGCAGCTCGTCGCTCTCGTAGACACGCTGACTGCGCCGAGATGGTTTGACCTCGAGCGGGTACAAGCGGCGTTCGTTAGGCGCACCGTACTCGAGGACGTAGTCCGGCCGGCCGCGCAAGCCAAGCATGGGCTCGCGAATCAACATCCCAGGCCCCGCGCCGGTGTCCGAAGCGACGACGTTGACGGATGACGCGCCAGCAGTGAGCCAAAAGCCGGTCTTCCGCTCGGCCCGGCGAATGAGCATGAGCCCAACAACGCCAAGCGCGGCGGCGAGAGCCGCCGCGAAAAGCAGTGCAAGACGCCAACTGTCCAGGTTCATCAGCCGACCGCAGGCAATGCGTTACAGCAGCAGACCAACCACCAACAGCACCACAGCAACAAGGAGAAGCGCGACGCTCAACCGGAAAGACCGGCGTCCGAATCTGTGCAACCGATTCAGCTGGCTGCCGTGCTCGACGTGCCGCTCGACACCTTCGGTGCGAAGACGCTGCCCCTCCGTGCCGGCAGATCTGTGAAGGACCCGTTCGAGGTGCCACGCCTTCGCACAATACGCGTAGGCTGCGACCTCGCTCGCTGTCACGTCGTCGTCCTCAACATCCGGGCGCGGTTGGGCGGCGTGCTTTCCCTTCATGGTTTGACTCCCCGCCAGACCGCCGAGTCGCTCACGGCCTGACTGCGCCGCCGGCGTGTCCGTTGAACTGAAGGAGCCGTGCCGAGTCACAGTTAGGCTGATACGCGGACGGCTCTCATGCGGCACCAAAGCATTTCATCTGCCATCAAACGAACGCACGTAGCCCGACATGAAGTAGAACGCTGCGGCTCGATCGCGGGTACGTCGAGTTATGCGAATCCGCGAGTGTCGAGAACCAATGCCACGCGATGTCGTCCGACGCAAGAATTCGCCAACCCAGAAAGATTCGCTTCAGCGATGAGGAATGGGCGGTCATCGTCGACCGTGCTCGGCTGTGTGGACGAGCGCCAGCACGGTACGTTCGCGAAACAGCGCTGGGTGCGGTGCCGCGAGCGACGCGAACCCAGGCGACCGCTCCGGTCATCCACCAGCTCGGCCGACTTGGCAACCAGCTTCGCCATCTCTCAGAGCGACTCGCAGAACGAGGAGAGTTGGCGCCAGCGTCAGAGATCTCGCAGGCGCTCGCTGAGATTCTGGCGGTCGTGCGCCAGCTGGACTAGATGGTTCACCCGTCGCGTCGCACTCTCGCGGTGATCGCAGTCTCCAGCAGCGGGAAGAGCTTCCGCGCGCTCGCAGCGTACCTCGCGGCGGGGCGAACGGGAGAGGAACGCGACCGAGTCGCGTGGAGCGTCGCGCGGAATCTTCCAACGAACGACCCCGAGCTAGGCGCGACGTTCATGCGTGCGACGGCCGCGCAAAGCGCCAAGGTTGAGAAGCCCGTTTACCACGTGGTCCTCAGCTTCGATCCAACGGATGTGCCGGATCGAGCGACGATGGAGAGGGTCGCGGACAGGTGCTCGATCGGCTCGGGTTAGCCGAACATCAGACAATCATCGTCGCCCACCGCGACCGCACTCACGCGCACGTTCATCTGCTCGTGAACCGCGTTCATCCGGAGCTCGGCCGCGCGTGGGAAAGGTGGAAGGATCAGCCGCTCATACAGCAAGTGCTGCGGGAGGAGGAGGGTGCGCTAGGCCTTCGCCGTGTCGAGAGCAGCCTAACGCTGGAGATCGACGGCAATGACCGAGCCACATCCGCGCTCGGTTCCCGCCCGCACGACGTGCACGCCGAGTGTCGTCCCCAACTGTCCAATCGTGACCGCGAAAGCAGCCGAGCGATGAAAGAGATCGCTGACGCACTCGAGAATCACGAGCCCTTGGTCTTCCACGAATAGGCGTCGAACGTCGGCGTAGAGCATGTGCTTCGCGGCCTCACGCACATCCGCATCCGGCTGAATGATGTACGGGTTCGGCGTCATCAGATCGCGTACCATCTGGTGCTCGAACAGATTCTCGCGCGACGTCGCGTCGGTGTGCTCCGCGCCGGCCTGCAGCACGTCAGTGGCCGAGACCACCCCGATCACATGCCCTGTCGGCGTCACGACTGGGAGCCATGACACGCGCGAATCGGCCATCGCCTGTACGAGGTCGGCGACGGTGGCCTCGGGCGCAATCGTCCTCACATCCTTCTGCATCAAGTCCGCGACTCGCATAGCGGCTCCTTGATGTTGTCAGAACTACGATTCGGTTTTCTGGTTAGCCGGCCCGTCCGACGCGGCGGGCCGCCGACCTGATGGGTCGCATGCGTCTGCGCTGTACCGTTTGCCGCACGGCGCGCTCCACACCGGTGAGGGCACGCGTGAGCGCCGGTTTAAGCAGGGCAGACTGATGCTCGACCACGACGCTCGGAACGCCGCTCAGGACCACCTTGATGCGACATAAGAGGTCCACGCCACCGCGCGGGCCGTTGACGTCGCGGACCCGAACGGTGACGCGCTCGATGGAACTCGCATACCTCCCAAGCTTTTCGCCGAGCCTTCGCCGGATGTATGCCCGGTCCTGATCACCAAGCCTGACCCCGTCGACTCGGATATTCGCCGGCGTCAGCAGCGGCGCCGCCGCTCGACCCGCCGTCCGCTTCACGGGCCTGGGCACTTGATCCGCGAGTGGTTCTCGCTTTCCGGACTTTCGTGTGCGGACGCGTACGCGTGATGTGCTACTCGCGATACGAGACTGTGCGCTCTGTGTCCGGTTCACGCCTGCTGCCTCCCCTAACGCATCCCGTCGCGCCGCGCTCTGATCGACCGCTGCGCCGGTTATCGATATTCTGAGACCGTCGTTGCAACAGGCGCGCCGTCCGTGATTCGACGCGGAGGCTTTGAACTGAGCACGCAGCACCCACGCAGATCAGTGCGGCAACGCGATCGGGGCAGCGGGGGTTGACAATATATGTTACAACAATTATCCTTATTTCGAGTATCTTGGCGATTATTACCCCATCGGACCCGACCGTGCGCGCACAGCATAAGGACGCGGTAAGGCGCACATGGCGGTTCGAGACACCTGAGACGGTGGAGCGGGAGATCTATCTCCTGCTTCAACACCTCTCGGGCGAGCTGATTCACGAGCTCGCGACGTTGTTGAGGCCGGCCGGTGTTACGCCCGAGCAGTACCACGTCCTGCGCATCCTCCAGGACGCAGGGATCGCCGGTACACCGCTGACGGCGATAGGGGAGCGATCGCCAGTCGGTGACCCCGACGTAACCGGGCTCCTCGATCGCCTCGAACAGCGTGGACTCGCGCGTCGAGCGCGGGAGGGTCCGGACCGTAGGGTCGTTACCGCTCGGATCACGAGCGAGGGACGCCGCTTGCTCGACAGGTTGGACGGACCCGTTGCAGCGTTGCATGCCCGTCAGCTCGGGCCGCTCGGCGAGCGAGGGCTTGAGACGTTAAGGAAACTGCTTCGAAAGGCGGCCGAAGTAGGACCGGTGTAAAGGCCCTCCTCACCATAAGGGAGGTGTTACATAAGGATATACTCCTTATAAGGAAATTACTTATAAGCAGTGATCCTTGGTGATGTGGAATGCCGCCGAGTAGCAGTGGGTTAAACCATACAAGGAGGACCTAAATGACGACGCAACTTGCACCCGACCGACTCGCCCTACCTCCGCCGCTCGACTTGGAGCTGGTCGACGCCGGCCGTTCCACCGGCTGGATCGCGGACAATGCAGTAGGGTTTCGCGGGTTTGGCGACGAAACCGAAACCGCGCACGCGGCTTGGGTTGCCCACAGGGCGATCGCGCGCAGACTCGCACGCACGCATGGGACGCGGCCCGTCCCGGTTGACATCGAGCCACTGGCGATTCAACGGGTCGACGGCAAGGAGATGATTCTCGCGAGCGGTCGACCGATTGCGGCTCTCGTTCGGCCTGATTCCGACAGCCGCAGCGGCGTTGATTCATTCGGGTTCGAGGTTCTGATCCCTACGCCGATCACCGAACTAGAGGTGCGCGCGATGGCGTATCTGATGTACCGCACATTGCGCAAGTCGGGAATTCGGTGGGCCCTGTGGCGGCCCGACTCACTGCGGGTCGCTGAGGCATCGACCGCACAAACGAGCGTTGACACGACTGACGCCAGTGAGGGCGTCGATGCAGAAACGAGCGACACTGAACGGCCCGGCCGTGCAGCATGGAAGCTGCCCGCCGTGCCGACGCCGCGAGCCTTGCCCGACCTAACGAGAGCGCTCGCAGTTCTACCGCTCGTTGCCGCCGCCGTTCTCGCCGTCGGCGTTGCCCCATTAGTAATGATCCCGTTGGCAGTCCTCTTGGCTGCCGTGATGTTGCTCCGAAGCAGGAGGCTGAGATGAATGCTGCACGTCGTT
>Ga0075434_100006539_pt1 | contig 10690 bp, 6 predicted proteins | sample RhiMethybrSRZTD3_FD_75298 | JGI IMG/M metagenome (GOLD analysis project Ga0075434, IMG submission 75298) | Populus rhizosphere microbial communities from Tennessee, USA - Rhizosphere MetaG P. TD hybrid SRZTD3 | ecosystem: Host-associated > Plants > Roots > Rhizosphere > Soil | place: USA...
GCGCGGATACGCATGCGCACGTCATGGCCGCGCCGGCGGGAGTCTGCGGACATCGTCCATGCCGGGCCGCGCGTCCTCGTGGAAGAGGTCCGCAAGGTATCGCGCGAGCTCGTCTTCCGTAATGAGCTCTGGGATCACGATGCCGGTCTGGCCGAGCTTGCCATCCGTACCGACCGAATAGACCCGCCAGAAGTTCCCGTGGCGCCTGACCGCGAAGACGCGACCGAAGAGAGGCTGCCCCTCGGTCGAGGCTCATGACCGGCTCAGGTCTGCAAATCGCCCACGGCGCCGGCCAGCGCCTCCAGCTCGGCGCGCCACGAGCCCGGCGCCACGATCGGACGCAGCACGAACTTCGAGAACCCCACGTCGATGAAACGCTCCAGACGCTCGCGCACCGCCGGCAGGCCGACCGGCGTCAGCTCGACCGAGCGCGGGCGGCGCGCGGTCATCGTGCGCGCGGTCGCGGGATCGATGGGCGCGGTCGCGTACCCGATGCTCATGCCGAAGTGCTCGCGGCTGATGGACCGCCCGGCCTTGTCGGCGGCCTCGTCGATGACCGCGCGCCCGGCTGCCGCCTCCTCGGGCGTGCAGAGCGAGGGCAGCCAGCCGTCGGAGAGCCGGCCGCAGCGCTCGAGCGCGGCGGGCGCGGTGCCGCCCAGCCAGACTTCCAGCGGCTGCTGCACGGGCAGGGGCGACAGGCGGACGTTCTGCAGCGTCCCGACCGCACCCTCGTGGCTCACGGTCTCGCCCGCCCACAGCCGGCGCAGCAGCGGCAGTGCCTCGTCGGTCACGGCGCCACGCCGCTTGGGCTCCACGCCGATCGCCTCGCGCTCCGGCGCATAGGTGAGCCCCGGCACGAGCGTCACCAGCAGCCGTCCGCCGCTGAGCGCGTCGAGACTGGAGAGCTGCTTGGCCAGCCGTAGCACGTTCCGCCCGGGCAGGAGCATGGTGGTGCCGATCTTCAGCCGCGGATTGCTCGCCGCCGCCCACGCCAGGCCGACGGCCGGGTCGATCACAGGGCCGGTGAGCACTTCCGAGAGCCACAGCGAGTCGAAGCCGAGCTCGTCGATGCCGGTGACGATCTCGGCCAGGGTCGCGGGATTCGACGACGCGGAGGCCACGCCGATGCCGATGCGGATCTTCATGAGCGATCCCCCTGGAGAGCGGCGACGGCGGGTGGCAGCGCGGCCAGCGTCTCCCGCAGGCACTCGCGCAAGCGGGCGATGGTGGCCTCGGCCTTGTCCGGTACGCCGCCGCGCGTGATGAGCGCGATGAGCTCCTCGCGGCTGGTGGTCATCAAGAGCGACGCGTTGATCTCGAGCTGGAGCGCGTGGACCCCGGCCTGCGGCCGGCCGTGGGTCGCCACGATGTTGCCGCCGGTGTAGCCGCTGACGTTCTCGTGCACGGTGAAGCCGTGGCGAGCGAAGATGGCCGCCACGGTCTCTGTCAGCGCCGGCGCGCACGTCGACTCGCGGCAGGAGCCCAGGATCACCTCGTGGTCGCCCATCCGGCGCGGGCTGCCGGTATGGGCGTCGAGCAGGATCGCGTAGCCGTGCGCGGCGTGCAGGTCGCCGAGCAGCCGGTCGAGCGCCGCGTAGTAGGGATCGTAGAGCGCCTGCAGCCGGGCCTCCAGGGCGGCGGGGCTGAGCGGGCGGGCGAAGATCGCCGTCCCGCGCATCGTGTGGGTACGCACCACCCCGCGCGAGGAGCGGACGGCGCCCTCCGCGCGCTCGAAGTCGTCGCGGCGGCGGTTGACGTCCACGAACATGCGCGAGTACGGCGTGGCCAGCACGGTGGCGCCGTGCGCGTGAAGGTCGCCGTAGAGGTCGCACGCGAAGGTGTCGGCGAAGCCGTAAGCGAAGGTCTCGAAGCGCGCCTCGCAGTAGTCCTCGCGGGTGACCTCCGGCAGGGGCTCGGTGCCATAGTGGGGCACGCTGACGAGCACCGGGGTCCGCGTCCCCGGCGCCGGGTGCCTCACGATCGGAAACGGTGTGGCCATCGCCGGCGCTACATAACCCGAAGCACTGTGAGGAGTCTCATGTGGGCGCCTGCCCATAGTATCTAGTATCTTGCGAGCCAGATGCGGATCGGCGTGAATCTCCTCAACTTCGGGCCCGGCGTGAGCCCGGAAAGCCTGGCCGGCTGGACCCGGCTCGCCGAGACGCTCGGCTACCACTTCGTGATGATCTCCGACCACGTGGCCATGACCCCGGACGTGGTGGCCCGCTACCCGGCGCCGTTCTACGATCCGTTCGTCACACTGGCGTGGCTCGCGCGCGAGACGCGCCGCGTGGAGCTCGGCACCACGGTGGTGATCCTGCCGTATCGCCATCCGCTCTACACCGCGCGGCTGGCCGCCACCATCGACCAGCTGTCGAACGGCCGGTTCATCTTCGGCGTCGGCGTGGGCTGGGCCCGGCAGGAATTCGAGGCGCTGGGCATCCCGTTCGAGCGGCGCGGCGCGATGTCGAACGACTACCTGGCCGCCATCAAGACCGCGTGGGCGAGTGACCCGGCGTCGCACGCCGGGCCGTTCGTGACGTTCCGCGACGTGGGCACCGGACCGCCGCCCGTGAGAAGGCCGCACCCGCCGATCTGGGTCGGCGGAGCCAGCGACGCAGCGATGCGCCGGGCGGTGCGGCTCGGCGATGCGTGGCATCCCATCCGTATCCGCGTGCCGTGGCTGCGCGACACGGGCCTGCCGCGCCTGCGGGAGATCGCGGACAAGGAAGGCCGGCCGCGGCCGGCGCTCTGCCCGCGCATCCGGCTGCGCATTACCGACAGTGCGGTCGCCGAGGACGGACGCATCGCCGGCGACGGCAGCCTCGACCAGGTCCGCGCCGACCTCGAGGCGCTCGCCGCCCTGGGCGCGGCGTACGTGCTGCTCGACACATACACGGACGACCCCGAGGCCACCCGGCATCACGAGCCCGCGTGGCGCATGCTGGCCACGCTGGCCGAGCGCGTCCTGGACCTGCCGCGCGAGACGCTGCGGTGAAGCGGCGCAAGCCGGCGGCCGCCGGGCGTCCGGCGCCGCGGAGCGCCGGCAGCACCGGCGCGGCGTCTCGCACCGCGCGGCCGCGTCGCGAGACGGCCGAGCTGGCACGCATCGCCCGCTTCCTGACCGAGACGCTCGACATCACGACGGTGGGCCGGCGCGTCGTCGACAGCGTGTGCGGGCTGTTCGAGGTTCCCGGTGCCGGCCTGCGGCTGCGCGAGGCCGACGATGTCCTGGTGCTGGTGGCCGCGGCCGGCGACGGCCCGTACATGCCGATCGGCCACCGGGCCCCGGCCGATTTCGGGATCTACCGCCTGGTCGTCGAGAGCGGGCAGCCGCTTCGCGTCCCGGATCTGCTCGACGAGCCGGCGTTCAACCTCACCGACGACCTCCGGCAGCGCATGCAAGGCTCGCGCGTCCGCTCGCTGCTGGCGGTGCCGCTACGGGTGCAGGCGCGCATCACCGGCGTGCTCTCCATCGCGGCCGACGTCGGGCGCGTCTTCTCGGCCGAGGACGTCGCGCTGCTGCAGGCCTTCGGCGATCAGGCCGCGCTGGCGCTCGAGAACTCGCGCAATCACGCCGAGGTCGTGCGCCGCGGCCAGGAGCTGGAGGCGCTGGGCCGCGTCGCCGCGCTCGTCAGCGAGACGCTGGACCTGGCGACGGTGGGCGAGCGCATCACCGGCGGCGTGCTCGGGCTGCTCGCCGTCGAGAGCTCCGCCCTGCGCCTGCTCCAGCCCGACGGGCGGCTGGTGCCGCTGGCGCTCGGCGGCCGCGCGCGCGACTACGCCGGCGCGCGCGCCGAGGTGGGGCTGGGCGTCGGGCTCATCGGGACGGCGGCGCAGGAGGGCCGGGCCATCTGGACGGCCGACTTTCGCACCGAGACGCGCTTCGCCTCGAGCGCGGAGATTCGCGACCGCAACGTCGCCGCCGGCATCGTGGCCGGGCTGGCGGTGCCGCTGCGAGCGGCAGGCCAGATCACGGGCGTGCTCTCGGTCGGCGCGCCCGAGCCCCGCGACTTCACGGAGCGCGAGATCGCCCTGCTGCAGAGCTTCGCCGACCAGGCCGCCATCGCCATCACCAACGCGCAGTCGCAGGAGGCGCTGGCCAAGCAGGCCGAGCGTCTGCGCATCCTGCACGAGATCGACCGCGCGCTGATCGCCGAGCAGGCGCCGGTGGCGATCGCCGAGGCCGTGGTCTTCCCGCTCCGCGATCTCCTCGGCGTGCCGCGCGTCATCGTCAACCTCTTCGACGTGGAGGCCGGTGAGGTCGAGTGGCTGGCCGCCGCCGGCCGGCGGCGCCAGCACCTGGGGCCGGGCGTGCGCTACTCGCTGCGGCTGGCCGGCAACCTCGACGGCCTGCGCCGCGGCGAGCCGCAGCTCATGGACGTGCGAGCGCTGCTGCCGGATCCCGCCGCCGCCGCGCTGCTCGCGGCGGGGCTCGGCGTGTACATGGTGGTGCCGATGCTCGTGGCCGGCGAGCTGATCGGCTCGATCAGCGTGTGCCACGAGACGGGGCCGTTCGCCCAGGAGATCGTGGCCATCGCCCAGGAGGTGGCCACGCAGCTCGGCATCGCCATCGCGCAGGCGCGGCTGCACGAGCAGGTCATCCGCCAGGCCGCCGAGCTCGAGCGGCGCGTGGAGGAGCGCACGCGCGAGCTGCGCGAGGCCACCGCCGAGGCGGACCGCGCCAACCGCGCCAAGAGCGAGTTCCTCTCGCGCATGAGCCACGAGCTGCGCACGCCGCTGAACGCGATCCTCGGCTTCGGCCAGCTCCTGGAGATGGACGCGCCGGCCGGACGGCAGGCGGAGAGCGTGAGCCACATCCTGCGCGCGGGCCGTCACTTGCTCGGGCTCATCAACGAGGTGCTCGACATCAGCCGCATCGAGGCCGGCCGCCTGCAGCTCTCGCTCGAGCCGGTGCCCGTGCTCGAGACCATCGGCCAGGCGATCCAGCTCGTGACGCCCACGGCGGCCTCGCTCGCGGTCGCCGTGGCGGCCGACCCGATCGACGCGCATCTGCACGTACAGGCGGACCGGCAGCGCTTGCAGCAGGTGCTCCTGAACCTGCTCTCCAACGCCGTCAAGTACAACCGGGAGCACGGCACGGTCCGCGTCGCCTGCGAGACGACCGACGAGCGCGTGCGCATCGCCGTGACGGACACGGGGCCCGGCATCGCGGCCGACAAGGCGGCGCGGCTGTTCGTGCCCTTCGACCGGCTCGGGGCCGAGGCCACGGGGGTCGAGGGCACCGGGCTCGGCCTCGCGCTGTCCAAGACTCTGGTGGACGCCATGCAGGGCACGCTCGACATCGAGAGCGAGGTCGGCACGGGCAGCACGTTCGCGGTGACGCTGCCGCGGGTGCCGCCGCCGGGCGCGGCCGCCGCGGTGGCTCTCGAGGAGAGCGCGGCGGCCGGCGCCGCCGCCGCGCGCCAGCGCACGATCCTCTACATCGAGGACAACATCTCCAACCTGCGCCTCGTGGAGAGCATCCTCGGCCGGCGCCCCGGCTTCACCGTGCTGTCGGCGATGCAGGGCCGCGTGGGTGTCGACCTCGCGCGGGACCACCGTCCCGACCTGATCCTGCTCGATCGCCATCTGCCCGACATCTCGGGCGAGCAGGTGTTCCGCCTGCTCCAGGACGATCCGCGCACGCGCCCGATTCCCGTCGTCGTGCTCAGCGCCGACGCCATCGTCGGCGGCATGCAGTCGTTGCTGCGCGCCGGCGTGCGCGCGTACCTGACCAAGCCGCTGGACGTTCGCCGCCTGCTGGAGCTGATCGACGAGACGCTGGCCGACGGGCGCCGCCCGTGATCGTCCACCTCGTCGACGGGACCTACGAGCTGTTCCGCTACTTCATGGCGCCGGCCTTCGACCGCGCCACGCCCCAGACGCTCCGCGCCGTGCGCGGGGTGGTCGGCTCCGTGCTCGGCATGCTCGAGGACGGCGCCACGCACGTCGGCGTCGCGACCGATCACGTCATCGAGTCGTTCCGCAACGCGCTGTGGGAGGGGTACAAGACCGGCGAGGGCATCGAGCCGCTGCTGCGCGCGCAGTTCGAGCCGCTCGAGGACGCGCTCGGCGCCCTCGGCGTGGTCGTCTGGCCCATGGTGGAGTTCGAGGCGGACGACGCGCTCGCCGCCGCGGCCGCCATGGCGGCGGCCGACACGCGGGTCACGCAGGTCGTCGTCTGCACGCCCGACAAGGACCTCGCGCAGTGCGTGCGCGGCGCGCGCGTCGTGCAGCTCGATCGCCGCGCGAAGGCGACACGCGACGAGGCGGGCGTGATGCAGAAGTTCGGCGTCCCGCCCGCCGCGATCCCGGACTGGCTCGCGCTGGTGGGCGATAGCGCCGACGGGTTTCCGGGCTTGCCCGGATGGGGCGCCGTGTCGGCCGCGACCGTGCTGGCGCGCTACGGACGGCTCGAGGACATCCCGAAGCTGGCGCGAGAGTGGGACGTGCCGGTGCGCGGCGCGCTCCGTCTGGCCACCACGCTGGCCGAGCAGCGCGAGCGCGCGCTGCTCTTCCGCGTGCTCGCCACGCTCCGCGAGGACGCGCCGCTCGGTGTGGACGTCGACGGGTTGCGCTGGCGCGGGCCGCAGCCTGGGTTCGCGGGGTGGGCCGAGCGCCTCGGCGCGCCCGCGCTCTGGGAGCGCGCGCAGGCTACGGCGCGAGGACGCTGACGGCGCGCGTCGCCACGCGCCCGTTGGCCGCGGCGCCGTCCGCGGCGCCCAGCTCGGGGATCGCGTTGTCGGTGTCGGCCACGGCCGAGAGCGCGTAGAGGCCCGGCGCGAGCGTGGAGGGAACCGTCACCACGACGCCGGCGCCGACGCTGGCGCCGGCGCCGAGCCCCGCGACCTCCTTGAAACCCACCGCGGCGCCGTCGCCCGCGGCTGCTCCGGGGAACGGCTGCGCCAGGTAGAGCGTCACGCGGAAGGGCCCGGCGGGGACCGTCCCGGCGTTGCGCGCCGTCAGCGACACGGTCATCGATGCGCCGGCCTTGACCGTGGCCGGGCCCGAGATCGCCGTGATCGCCAGGTCCACGAAGTCGCCGACCTCGAGCGGCAGCGCGGCGGTGTTGTTGCTCTCGTCGCTCTCGATCACCGCATCGAGGGCATCGGCGCGGGCGATGAGGAACGACGCGCCGACCGGCGCCGTCGCGGGAATGAGCAGCGTCGTCGTGAGCGTCGACGTCGCGCCCGGCCCGAGCGCCGGGATGGCGCGCGCCGGCGGCAGCTCCACGTCCAGCAGCACGCCGTCGGTCGAGAGATAGAACTTCAGCGACGATGGCGGCGCCATGCCCGGGGATAGCGCCGCATTCCGCACGGTCGTCGTGACGGCGATGGTCCCGCCGCGCCCCGCACGGGCGGGCCCGGTCAGCCGGAAGATCTGTAGATCTGGCCGCACGGCGTTGATCGTCTTCGCCGCGACCCGTCCGTTGAGCGTGACGCTGTCGTTGCCTCCGAGCTCGGGGATCGCGTTGCCCGGATCGGCGACCGCCGAGAGCGAGGCGGGGCCGTGGACGAAGTCGGCCGGCACGATGGCGACGACCGTCCCGGCCAGCGAGGCGCCGGCGGCGAGGCCGGCAATGTCCTTGCCGCCGAGCTCGGTGCCCGCGCCGGGGGTGGGCTCGACGCCGGGGGCCAGGAACACGCTCACGCGGAAGGGCCCGGCCGGTGCGGTGCCGGCGTTGCGCACGGTGAACGACGCGGTCATCGGCCGGCCGGTCGCCGCCGCGGCGGGCCCGCTGACGGCAGTGATCTGTAAATCGACGAAGTCGCCGATCTCGATGGGGATCGCCTGCGTGTTGTTGTCCTCGTCCGCCTCGAAGATCTCGCCCAGCGCGTCGGCGCGCGCGATCAGGAACTTGCTGCCCGTGGTCACGGAGGCGGGAATCGCCAGGGTCGGCGCGGTGGCCCAGCTCGCGCCCGGTCCGAGGCCCAGGCTGCGCGGCGCGGGCGTCAGCTCGACGTCCGACGGATCCCACAGCGCGTCGTCCGAGAGGTAGAACTTCAGCGTGAAGGCGCCCGCGAAACCCGGCGACACGGCCGCATTCTTCACGGTGACGTTGCGCACGGCCAGCGTGCCGCCGCGCGCCGCGCGCGCGGTCGCCGGGGGCACGCTGGCCTCCAAGCGCGTGATGCGCAGGTCCGATCGCACCACGGCGATCGGCGTCGCCGTGACCTTGCCGTTGGCGGCGGCGCCCTCGGTGATCTCCGTCACCTCGCCGTCGACGTCGGCGACCGCCGAGAGGTAGTACGCGTTGTCGCTGAGGGTGCCGGGCACGTTGACGACCGCCGTCGTGGCCATGCTGGCGCCGGCGGCCAGCCCGGTTAGCGCCTTGAAGCCTACGTCGAGGCCATCGCCAGGCGTCGGAAGTGGCGACACCGGCGCCAGGAAGAAGCGCACGCGGAAGGCGCCCACCGGCGCGGGCCCGCTGTTACGTGCGGTGAACGACACGGTGAGCGGGCGCGCCACGCCCATCGCGGCGGGCGCCGAGACCGCGACGATCTCGAGATCGGGCAGGAACGGCACCACCTGGACCTGGCTCAGCGCCACCGCGCTATTGTTGGAGCCGTTCGTGCCGTCGGCGGCGTCGTCGGCCTCCGCCACCGTCTGGCCGTCGTCGGCCACCGCCGACAGGAAGTACGTGGCTGCCGACAGGTTGGCCGGGAGCGTCACCGGGCCCGTCAGCGGGATGCTCGCGCCGGGGCCCAGCCCCGTCACGCTGCGCAGGGCGAGACGCTGGCCCGAGCCGGGCGTGCTCACCGTCGAGAGATAGATACCGACCGCGAAGGGCCCGGCGGCCACGCGGCCGAGGTTCTTCACCGTCGTGCCGACCGTCATGGTCTTGCCGAGAACCGCGCGCGCCGGGCCGGTCACCGACGCCATCATCAGATCGGGCCGGATGATCTCGACGCGCGTCGGTGCGGTGCGGCCGTTGTGGCTCTCGTCGGATTCCGGCACGACGTTGTCGCCATCGACCACCACGGAGACGTAGTACAGCCCTACCGGCGCCCCCGGCGGCACCGTCACCACGATCGGCACGCTCGAGATGGCGCCCGCCGCCAGCGCCGACACGTTGCGCGAGCCGACGAGGGTGCCGGCGCCGGGCGTGTTGCTGGTCGCCGAGAGATAGACGTCGACGTGGAACGGGCCGGCGGCGAGCTGGTCGCCATTGTTCTGAATGGCATTCGGGATCGTGATCGTCTTGCCGGGGATGCCGGTGGCCGGCGCGCTCACGGAGGAGACCACGAGGTCCGCGGGCCCGCTCGGCGCGAACTTCAGCACCGAGCCCGTGAAATAGCTGATCAGGTACAGCTCGCCGGCGCCGTCCACTCCGAACGAGCTGACGTTGCCGATGACGCCGGTGCCCCCGAGCTCCGCGGTGTGCTCGCGCAAGTCCGCGGCGTGCGCCTCGCCCGTGTCGGGGTCGACGACCAGCGCGATCGACCACACGCGCTTGAGCACGAAGTCGGCGAAGAAGTAGCGGCCCTGCAGCTCCGGCCCGAGCGCGGTGCCCCGGTACACGTAGCCGCCGGTGATCGAGGCGCTCGCGCCGGGGCCGTGGTCGTACTCGTGGATGGGATTCGTGAGCGGCAGGTAGGCGGGCGGCAGGCTGGTCACGTTCGAGTGATTGCCCTCGCGGTTGCGCCAGCCGTAGTTCCGCCCACCGGTCAGCGGCGGCTCGTAATCGACCTCTTCCCACTGGCCCTGGCCGACGTCGCCGATCAGGAGCGCGCCGCTGCCGCCGAGAGTGACGTCGTCGAAGTTGAAGCGCCACGGATTGCGAACGCCGAACGCCCAGATCTCCGCCAGCACCGGCTTCGTCGTGCCGGGCAGCACGCCGCCGACGAACGGATTGTCGGCCGGCACCTCGTAGCCCTTCGGGTGATCGTCGGCCACGCCGACGTCGATGCGCAGGATCTTGCCGAGGAGCTTGAGCGGGTTCTGGCTGTTGTGCGGCGGGTCATTGCCGGCGCCGCCGTCGCCCACTCCAATATAGAGGTAGCCATCGGGGCCGAAGACCATGTGGCCGCCGTTGTGATTGCTGTTGGCCGAGTGGTCGATGAAGGCATTGCCGTCGGGCCACACCAGGTCGAATCGCGAGCCCGGGTCGGCGACGAGCGGATTGGCCGTGCGCTGGAAGCGCGCGACCACGATGCCGCCGTTGCTCCGGGTGAAGTTCACGTAGAACCGCCCGCTGGCGGCGGTGTCGGGCGGGAAGGCGATCGAGAACAGTCCGCGCTCGCCGCCGAACAGCACGCTGCCGCGGAGATCGAGAAAGTCGGTGGCCAGCACCTCCCCGCTCCTCACCACGCGGATGCGGCCGGCCTGCTCCACGACGAACTGCACCGTGGGATCCGTCGGGTCCTGCACGATCGCGACGGGCGAGGCGAATCCGGAGACGTACGTTCGCAGGCGCAGCGCGGCCTCGGCGGGCAAGACGGCGAGCAGGATCAGGAGTGATGCAAAAACGCCGGCGGCGGGCGCCCTCACGGTGGGTCCACCATAGCGGAGATCGGGGGGGCGTCTCAAACGTAGTACGCTGTGCCGCCATGAGCCCCCGAGCCCTGGCCGTCGAACTCGGTGAATTCGTTGCCGGACTGCGCTTCGAGATCCTGCCGCCCGCGGTGGTGGACAAGGCCAAGGCGGTGGTCAATCACGCCGTCACCGTCGGCATGGCGGGATTTCG
>Ga0075434_100006540_pt1 | contig 10690 bp, 6 predicted proteins | sample RhiMethybrSRZTD3_FD_75298 | JGI IMG/M metagenome (GOLD analysis project Ga0075434, IMG submission 75298) | Populus rhizosphere microbial communities from Tennessee, USA - Rhizosphere MetaG P. TD hybrid SRZTD3 | ecosystem: Host-associated > Plants > Roots > Rhizosphere > Soil | place: USA...
CCCAACATGTACAAGATCGCGGGCGAACTCACCGCGTGCGTCTTCCACGTTGCCGCTCGGTCGGTTGCGACCCATGGGCTCTCGATCTTCGGCGACCATTCCGACGTGATGAGCGCCCGCATGACGGGATTCGCGATGCTTGCGGCGTCTTCGGTCCAAGAGGCGCACGATCTCGCCCTCGTGGCCCAGGCGGCGACGCTGGAAGCGCGCGTGCCGATCATCTACTTCTTCGACGGCTTCCGCACGTCGCACGAAGAGAATACGATGACGATCATCCCGGACGAGCAAATCCGGGCGATGATCGACGACGATCTGGTGCGCGCCCATCGCGCCCGCGCGCTGTCGCCCGAGCATCCCGTGCTGCGCGGGACGGCCCACAATCCAGATACCTTCTTCCAGGCGCGAGAGGCCGCCAACCCCTTTTACGCGAAGGTGCCCGGTATTGTGCAAAAGGCGATGGATCGACTGGGCGCGCTGACCGGCCGCAAATATCAGCTGTTCCGCTACGCCGGCCATCCGCAGGCCGAACGCGTCGTCGTCGCCATCGGTTCCTCCGTCGAGGTTCTCGACGAGACGGCCGCGTGGCTCTCGGCTAATGCGGGCGAGAAGGTTGGGGTGCTGCAGGTCAGGCTGTATCGGCCGTGGGATGGCGACGCATTTCTTGCCGCCATGCCCAAGAGCGCCAAGGCGGTCGCCGTGCTCGATCGCACCAAGGAAGTCGGATCGCAGGGCGAGCCGCTTTATATGGACGTGCTCTCGACCTACGCGCGAGCCGCTGCGGCCGAAAAAATTGCGAAAATGCCGACGATCATTGGCGGTCGTTACGGCCTGTCCTCCAAGGATTTCGATCCGCCGATGGCGAAGGCCGTATTCGATGAGCTCAAGAAGCCGGATCCGAAGCACGGCTTCACGGTCGGGATCACCGACGACGTCTCGAATACCAGCCTCACTGTCGATCGCAGCTTCGACATTGAAGGTCCGGAGACAGTGCGCGCGCTGTTTTATGGACTTGGCGCCGACGGAACCGTCGGAGCAAACAAGAATTCGACCAAAATCCTGGCGTCCGAACCCGGTCGGTATGCGCAGGGTTATTTCGTGTACGACTCCAAGAAGTCCGGTTCATACACGATTTCCCATCTGCGTTTCGGTCCGAAGCCCATTTGTGCGCCGTATCTTCTCAAATCGGCGAGCTTCGTCGGCGTGCACAAATTCGACTATCTGTTCAAGATCGACACGCTCGCGGACGCCGCGAAAGGCGCCACCGTGCTCCTCAATAGTCCATTTGGCCCGAACGAGGTTTGGGGCCAATTGCCGCGCGAAGTTCAGGAGCAGATCATCGCCAAGAAGCTCAAAGTGCATGTCATTGACGCGTCGAAAGTTGCGTTCTCGCTTGGTCTCGGATCGCGCACCAACACCATCCTGCAGACGTGCTTTTTCGCGCTGTCCGGCGTGATGCCACGCGACGAGGCGATTGCGGCGATCAAGAAGGCGACGGAAAAGACCTATGCCCGCAAGGGCAAGGAGGTGGTCAAGAAGAACTTCGAAGCCATCGACGCCGCCGTCGCCAATCTGTTCGAGGTCAAGATTCCGGCCGCCGCCACCAGCGAGCTCAGCCGACACAAGCTCGTGCCCGACACGGCGCCCGAATTCGTCCGCAACGTGACGTCGGTCATGCTCGCCCTGAAAGGAGACGATCTGCCGGTGAGCGCATTGCCGATGGACGGCACCTATCCGACCGGGACGACGCAATACGAAAAGCGCAACATCGCCGAGGAGGTGCCGGTCTGGAACCCGGATATCTGTATCCAGTGCGGACAATGCGCCGTCGTGTGCCCGCACAGCGTCATCCGCGCGAAGTATTACGATGCGGACCGCCTCGCCGACGCGCCGGCCGAATTCAAAGCGGCGCCCATCAATGCACGCGGCTATCCCGAGTCGCGCTATACGCTCCAGATCTATGTCGAGGACTGCACCGGCTGTGGCGTATGCGTCGAGAACTGCCCGTCCCACAGCTCGGAGGGCTTCGACATCCGGGCCATCAACATGAAGCCCCGACTGGACCACGTCGAGAGCGGGCGCAAAAGCGTCGAATTCTTCGAGAAGCTGCCTTGGGCCGACCGCAGCCAGGTGAACTTCGCCAACGTGCGCGGCGTCCAGTTCCTGCAGCCGCTGTTCGAGTTCAGCGGCGCCTGCACCGGTTGCGGCGAAACACCGTACCTCAAGATGCTCTCGCAGCTGTTCGGCGACCGGTTGCAGATCGCCAATGCGACCGGATGCTCCTCGATCTACGGCGGCAACCTGCCCACCACACCTTGGGCGAAAAACGCCGAAGGCCGGGGACCGGCGTGGTCGAACTCATTGTTCGAAGACAACGCGGAATTCGGGCTCGGTTATCGGCTGGCGATCGACAAGCAGACCGAGCTCGCCCAAGTGCTTGCACGCAAGCTTGCGCCGGAAATCGGCGAGGATCTTGTCAACGCGCTGCTCGGCGCGCCGCAGATCACGGAATCCGACTTACGGATCCAGCGCGAGCGGGTCGCGGCACTCAAAGAGAAGCTTGCGCCGATGCATGGCGACGAAGCCGCCAACCTTATTGCGCTTGCCGACTTTTTCGTGCGGCGCTCGGTCTGGATCGTGGGCGGCGACGGCTGGGCCTACGACATCGGATACGGCGGCCTGGATCATGTCCTCGCCTCTGGCCGCAACATCAACGTCCTGGTTCTCGACACGGAAGTATATTCCAACACCGGCGGCCAGGCGTCGAAAGCCACGCCGATCGGCGCGTCCGCCAAGTTCGCGGCGGCCGGAAAGCGGGTTCCGCGCAAGGACCTTGCGCTGATGGCGATCGCCTACGGCAACGTGTACGTGGCGCAGATCGCCATGGGTGCCAACAGCGAACAGGCGCTCATCGCAATGCGCGAGGCGGAAGCTTATCCAGGGCCGTCATTGATCCTGTCTTATGCGCAGTGCATCGCTCACGGCACCGACATGCGGTTCGGGATGAAGCAGGCGGCACGCGCAACCGCGAGCGGTTACTGGCCGTTGTTTCGTTTCGATCCGACCATGCGCAAGCGGGGCATGAATCCGTTCCGGCTTGATTCGACACGGCCGCGCATCCCGCTCGAGGACTACCGCTATAACGAGGTGCGCTTCAAGTCGCTGACGCAGACGCGGCCGGACGACGCGCGCCACATGCTGGCGCAGGCGCAGGCGGAGCTCGAGGAAAGATACCAGGTCTACGAGGATTTGGCGGCTCGTGATGGCAGCCGCTTCCACCCGCATTGGGAGGACGCCCAGCTATGAACCGTCACCTTGCCAGCCGCTATCTCGGCCTTGAACTGGCGCATCCGATCATCGCTTCGGCATCGCCGCTGACCGCAAGCTTCGACGGCATGCGGCGTCTCGAGGACGCCCGTGCTGCAGCGGTCGTGATGGCGTCGCTGTTCGAGGAGCAGGTCCGGGCCGACGATACCCGCTACGCCACGGTCACCGAATACACCGCCGACTCCAATCCCGAAGCAGCGAGCTATTTTCCCGAGCTGACCGATTACCGATATGGCATTTCGGGCCACCTCGAGACGTTGCGGCGTGCGGCCGAGGCGCTCGACATCCCGGTGATCGCCAGCCTGAACGGCACGAGCGATGATGGCTGGCTCGATTATGCCGTCCAACTCGAGCAGGCCGGCGCCGCCGCGCTCGAGCTCAATGTTTATCTGCTGCCCACCGACCTGGCCGTGAGCGGGCTGGACATCGAGCGTCGCTACCTCGACATCGTGCGTCATGTGAAAACGAAGGTGAGAATCCCGGTCTCGGTCAAGCTCCCGCCGTTTTTCAGCGCCACCGGCAATTTCGTCGCTCAACTCGAGTCGACCGGCGTCGACGGAGTCGTGCTGTTCAATCGCTTCTTCCGGCCCGATTTCGACCTGGAGACCCTGAGCGTCAAACGCGACGTGCCGCTGTCGACTCCCGCCGATATCACGCTGCCGCTCACGTGGATCGCGTTGCTGTCGCGGCGCCTCAAGTTGTCCCTTGCCGCAGGCACGGGCGTCGACAGCCACGTCGAGGTCGTCAAGTTCCTGCTCGCCGGCGCCGACGTCGTGACCACCGCCTCGGCGCTGCTGCGCCATGGTCCGGAGCACATGACGACGCTTGTCGGCGGCCTCGAGCACTGGCTCGCGCAAAACGCATTCGCATCCGTCACCGGAATCCGTGGCCGCCTCGACGGAACGCATGTCGACCGGGCGGACATGTTCCTGCGCACCCAATACCTGCACACGCTGTCCGACTACGCGCTGCACCATCCGCTGTTCGGAGCTGACGGACGAGCGCCTCTACGCGCCGCACACGCGCATTGACGTGCGATCGCCTCGATATTGGCGACGTCGGCTAATTCTTCAGGAAACGACGGCGCAAGCGCGTTCCAATCGAAGCAACGTGATGCAAGCATTTTTTGCTGATGCCGCCTAAGCATTGCGTCGTGTTTTTCGCAACGCGGACGGCAGGCTGCACAAATGCAGGTCGTATTGTTCAGCGCGAAGAATTGCGAGCGCGCACTGTTTGGGATGCGCTGGCTGGTACGGATCTCCGGCGGCTGCTTTCGCGGCCGTCACCCCTTCCTCAACGATCACTCGACCGAGGGCGTCTCCGCACGCCAGGAGGACAGACATGGAATGGCTTAGTGGCTTGCTGAACTCGCAGCCGTTCGTTGCCGTGTTCTTAGCGGTCGGCCTGGGTTATGCGGTCGGTAATATCAGGATTGCCGGCTTTTCCCTCGGTGTCGGGGCGGTGCTGTTCGTCGGGCTTCTGATCGGCGTCATCGCACCCAAGTCGGCGCCTCCTGCCATCGTCGGGACGCTGGGGCTGGCCCTCTTCATGTACGGCATCGGCATCCAGTACGGGGTCGAGTTCTTCCGCGGTCTCGCGAGTCCGAGCGGGATCAAGGCCAATATTCTGGCGCTCGTGGCCGTCGTCGCCGGTGTGTTCGCCGCCATTGCGTGTGCGCGCTACATGGGCTTCGGGATGGATTTCGCGCTGGGAATTTTCGCGGGGTCGCTGACCAGCACCGGCGCCCTCCAGGCGGCCGCTGCTGCGGTCGCCAGTCAGAATCCCGCGATCGGATACGCCTGCGCGTATCCGTTCGGGGTGTTCGGCCCGATCCTCTGCTTCTATCTGTTCAACATGCTGCTCAAGCCCAAGGTCAAAGTGCCGGAGCCGAAGCGGCTGGTCACGTGCGAGATTCCGGCAGCCTCCCACAAGCTCACCGGCATGTCGGTTGCGGCTCTCACGCCCAAGATACCGCAAGGAGTCGAGCTGATCGCCATTCGCCGGCATGGCACGAACCTGCTGCCGCGGCCGGAGTACGTCTTGGCCGAACAGGATGTACTGGTGGCCGCGGGATATCCCGACGCGATCGCCAAACTCGAAGGGGTGAGCGGACGCCGCGACGCGATCGCTGACCGCCAGAATCTCGATTACATGATGGTCTATGTCTCGAAGCCGAGCATGGTGGGCATGCGCCTTGGCGACGTGCCGCATCCGGCGGGCAGCTCGATGGAGGTCATGCAGGTTCGCCGCGGTGACGCCGACATCCTGCCGAGCCCTGACCTCAGGCTGGAATATGGAGATCGGCTCGGTCTTATCATCAATCCCGAAAGCCGTGCGACCATCATCAAGCACTTCGGCGATTCCGTCCTGGCCGAGGCCAGCTTCAGCTTCGTCGCCCTCGGACTGGGGATGGCGATCGGAGCGCTCGTCGGCCTCATTCCCATTCCGATCCCCGGAGTCGGGAAGGTGACCCTCGGCCTGGCCGGTGGCCCGCTCGTGGTCGCGCTCGTGCTCGGCTCGCTCGGTCGCACCGGACCGGTCATCTGGCACTTGCCGGTCTCGGCCAACCAGGTGCTGCGCAACTTCGGGCTCGCTCTGTTTCTTGCGAGGGTCGGGATCGACTCGGGAACGCCCTTCGTCGAGCAAGTGAGCCACTCCGGTTTCGAGTTCGTCTTCGCCGGGATGATCGTCCTGTTCGCCGTCGTCCTCATTGTTCTGCTCGTCGGCTACTTCCTCTTGAAGATCAGCTTCGACGACCTGCTCGGCATCGCGTCGGGTGCGACCGGCAACCCGGCGATTCTCGCCTATGGCAATTCACTGGCCCCCACCGGCAGGCCGGACATCAACTACGCCATCGTCTTCCCCGGCGTCGGCACGATCGTGAAGATCCTCGCCGTGCAGATCCTGGCCGTGAGTTACGGGATCGCGGCGCATTGACTGCGGAGCTGCAAGATGCGAGTCGCAATATTCAGCGCGAAGAACTATGAGCGCCCGCTCCTCGACGATCTCAACGTCCGTCACGGACACGAGCTCGTCTATTTCGACACGCTTCTGGGGCCCCGTACGGCATCTCTGGCGGCAGGATTTCCGGCCGTCAGCGTCTTCGTAAACGACCGAGTCGACGACGTCACGCTCAAGCAGCTTGACGCCGGCGGCACCAAACTCGTTGCGACGCGTTCCACCGGCTTCAACCATATCGACCTGAAAGCGGCAAAGGCGCTCGGCATCAAAGTCGTGCGGGTGGCGGATTATTCGCCCAACTCTGTGGCCGAGTTTGCCGTCGGCCTGCTTCTCGCCCTCAATCGCAAGATTCCGCGGGCCTATAACCGCACGCGCGAAGGCAATTTCGCGCTCGACGGTCTCATGGGCTTCGATCTCGTGGGCCGCACCGTGGCCGTGATCGGCACCGGCAAGATCGGCACGATCTTTGCCCGGATCATGGCAGGATTCGGCTGTAGGGTGCTCGGCTTTGACGTACATCACTCGCCCGAATTTGAGAAAATCGGCGGCCGTTACGGCTCGATCGAGGACATTCAGGCCGACGCCGACGTCGTCTCGCTGCATTGTCCGCTGACGCCGCAGACCCATCATCTCGTCAACGCCCGCACGCTGGCCCGAATGAAGAAAGGTGCGCTGTTGATCAATACGAGCCGCGGCGGCCTGGTCGACACCGAGGCGGCGATCGAAGCCCTCAAGTCCGGCCAGCTCGGCGGCATCGCGATCGACGTCTACGAACAGGAGGCCAGTCTTTTCTTCAAGGATCTGTCGAGCACCGTGATCAAGGACGACGTGATCCAGCGCCTCATCTCATTCCCGAACGTGATCGTCACCGGGCATCAGGCCTTCTTCACGCGCGAGGCCGTCGGGACGATCCTGGAAACGACGCTTGCAAGCATTTCGGATTTCGCCGCGGGCCGCCCGCTCGCGAACGAAATTCAGGATGTGATTGCCACGCCTGCCCGTGCGGCTCGGGTGCCCGCATAGAGACAGAAGAAAAGACGATGCCGTCTGCCCGTTGCTCTCCCACTGCCCCTGTGGGGATCGCCATACCTGCCTTTGGTATCTTCGCCGTTCCGATGTCGAACGGCGCCCCTCGGTTCGACTGCGCTTGCGGAGTCGAATGTTCCGGCGCTGGCGCAGGCGAAGGTGAAGGATGCAGTGTCCACGCCGAAGGACGCGGCGTCGAAGGTTCATGGATCGATCGCTTGTGTCGCGGAGGCGCGCCCGAGAGCATCCCCCAAGCTCCGCTCGGGCGAGGGGCGCCACGCATCAGCAGCCGGCTCGCCGCTGGATCGGGCGTCCGCCAAACGAAGGCGGCGCTGTGGCCGCCCCGGCCTCAGTAGATTTCCGGGACGAAGCGTTTTCCGGCCAACGTCGCCTGATCGTCGTATTTGCCCTTGTTCGAACGTTTCGGCAGCTTGACCTTCTGGCGTGGAGCTTTTTTGAACGGAATGAGGCTGAGAAGGTGCGAGATGCAATTCAGACGTGCCCGCCTCTTGTCATCGGAATGTACAATGTACCAGGGGGCGTACTTGCTGTCCGTTCGGGCCAGCATCGCGTCTCGTGCCCGCGAATAGTCGTACCAGCGTCTGTATGATTCGATGTCCATGGGGCTCAGCTTCCATTGTCGAATCGGATCGTCGATGCGGGCCAAAAACCGCTTTTCCTGTTCCTCCTGCCCGACCTCCAGCCAAAATTTGATGAGCGTGATGCCGGCGCCGATGATGTATTCCTCGATCTGCGGGCAAAGCTCAAGGAAGCGCTCGTATTCTCTGGGGCCGACAAATCCCATGACGCGTTCGACACCCGCCCGATTGTACCAGCTACGATCAAAGATGACGATCTCGCCGGCGGCGGGGAAACGATCCATGTAGCGTTGCAGATAGAGTTGCGTCTTTTCGCGATCTGAAGGCGCAGGGAGAGCCGCGACGCGAAATACGCGAGGGCTGACCCGTTCCGTCAGCGCCTTTATGGTCCCGCCTTTTCCCGCGGCGTCACGGCCCTCGAACACGATAATGATCTTTGATCCGCTCCACTTGACCCAATCCTGCAGATGGCACAGTTGCACCTGCAGCTTATGCAGCTCCTTCTCATAGTCTTTGCGTTTCATTTTTGAATTGGCGGTTTCTTTGGAACGCTTGGACATGAGAGCACCGGGTTGTTGGGAGAGGGCCGTGCACGTTCGTGATGGGAATGGTCATGCAGTCTTCTCATATGCCGCAGTGCGCAGGCGACCGGCCGACAGCAGAGCCAGCGTATGCTTGGCGATCATGAATTCTTCGTCGGTCGGCACCACGTAGAGCGGGACGCGGCTGTCCGGCCGCGATATCAGCAATTTTCGAGCGGCGTTCGCCGCCGGATCGAGCGCCGCGCCCAGCCAGGCGAGCCGTTCCGCAATCCGCGCGCGCATTGAAGCCGAGTTTTCGCCGATCCCGGCCGTAAAGACGAACGCATCGAGCCCGCCGAGCGCGGCCGCGTACATTCCGGCGTAAAGGCCGACCCGGTAGGCGAAGGAGTCCAGGGCCAGGGTTGCACCGGGCTCGGAGCTCGCCTCGAGCTCGCGCACGTCATTGCTGACGCCCGACAGGCCCTTCAAGCCGCATTCGTTATAGAGGAATTTCTGCACTTCCTCCGCGCTCATCCCCTTTTCGGAAATCAGGTAGAGCAGGACGCCCGGATCGATCTGCCCCGGACGCGTGCCCATCGGCAGCCCGTCAAGGGCGGTGAAGCCCATCGTGTTCTCGACGCTGCGCCCATTGGAAAGCGCGCACATGGAAGCGCCGCTTCCGAGGTGGGCGACGATCACCCGCCCGCGCGCGATCGCAGGAGCGATCTCCTGCAGGCGCCCGGCGATATACTCGTACGACAGGCCGTGAAACCCGTAGCGGCGCACGCCCTCGGCGTAGAAGCGTTGCGGAATCGCATAATGCTCCGCCACGGCGCTGTGCCCGCGATGAAATGCCGTATCGAAGCAGGCGACCTGCGGCAGATCGGGCCGGCGCTCGAGAAGCGCGCCGATCGGCGCGAGATTGTTGGGCTGATGCAACGGCGCGAGAGGGACGTAGCGGGCAAGTCGCGCGATCACCTCGTCGTCGACCAGCACGGGGCGGTCGTATTCAGGGCCGCCGTGAACCACACGATGACCCACCGCGACGAGATTGAACTTCTGCGTCTCGAGGAGCCATGCGCCGACGACGTGGATCGACGTCGCCACGTCCGGCACTTTGTCGAGGTCGTAAGTCCGGTCGATCAGCGGCGCTTTGTCGGGCCCTTCCGCGCGTAGGCGAGGGCGGGTCCCGATGCCGTCCATCTGGCCCTTGACGAGGCGTTTCAGGCTAGCCGTCCCATCGGTAGCGAACACCTGAAACTTCACACTCGATGAGCCGGCATTGACGACGAGGATCGTATCCATGGCCGGTCACGCCGCTGGGGCCGCCGCCAGGCGCCGGCGGGCGTGAGCATAGAGAACCGCGACGGCGGCCGACGCCATGCGCGTACGGACGGAATCGGCGCGCGAGGTCAGAATGATCGGCACGCGCGCGCCGAGCACGATCCCGGCCGCATCCGCGTTCGCAAGGAACGAGAGATTCTTGGCGAGCATATTGCCAGCCTCGAGGTCAGGCACGACGAGGATCTGCGCGCGGCCCGCAACATCCGACCGGATGCCCTTGATCTTCGCCGCATCGACGGAGATCGCATTGTCGAAGGCGAGCGGCCCGTCGAGAATGCCGCCGGTGATCTGGCCGCGGTCGGCCATCTTGCACAGCGCCCCCGCCTCGATGGTGGACGGGATCTTCGAGGTGACGGTCTCTACGGCGGAGAGGATCGCGACGCGCGGCGTACCGAGGCCGATCTGCGTGAACAGGTCGATCGCGTTCTGCACGATGTCGCGTTTGGCATCGAGATCGGGAAAGATGTTGATGGCGGCGTCGGTAATGAACAGCGTGTCCGGATGGGTCGGCACGTCCATGACGAAGACGTGGCTGATCCGCCGCGCCGTGCGCAGGCCGGTCGCGGATGATGTCACCGCGCGCATGAGCTCGTCGGTATGCAGGCTGCCCTTCATGAGCAGCTCGCCTTTGCCTTCGCGGATCAGTGAGACCGCCTGGATTGCTGCGGCATCGCTGTGGGGCGCGTCGACGACCTGGAAGCGGCCGATGTCGAGACGATGTTCGCGGGCAACCGCGGCGATCTTGGCGGCGGGTCCCACCAGGGTCGGAACGATGATGCCGGCTTCGGCCGCCTCGACCGCGCCGCGCAGCGAAGTGTCGTCGCAGGGATGCACGACGATCGTCGTCGCGGCCGGCACTTCTTTGGCCTTGGCGATGAGCCGCTCGTACTTCGCATGCGGCGCCGGCGCGGGCCG
>Ga0075434_100006543_pt1 | contig 10689 bp, 11 predicted proteins | sample RhiMethybrSRZTD3_FD_75298 | JGI IMG/M metagenome (GOLD analysis project Ga0075434, IMG submission 75298) | Populus rhizosphere microbial communities from Tennessee, USA - Rhizosphere MetaG P. TD hybrid SRZTD3 | ecosystem: Host-associated > Plants > Roots > Rhizosphere > Soil | place: USA...
AGGTCGAAGTCGGCTTCCGTGGGGACTCGCTCCACTTCGTCGTGGTCGCTCATGAGGTCTCCCCTTCTTCGATCTCGCGGTTCCGTCGCGCGACGCCCGGGACGACCGGGGGCCGCATGCTAGCACGGTCGCCACCGCTCGGGCGCGTGACATATCATAGCCGCGGAGGTGGCGATGCGAGCCGAGGACTCCCTGGTGGTGGGGCTGGCGCAGATGGCGCCGGTCTGGCTGGATCGCGAGCGGACGCTCGCCAAGGTCATCGCGTGGGTCGAGGACGCGGCGGCCCGGGGCTGTGGGCTCGTGGCCTTCGGCGAAGCCCTCTGCCCGGGCTATCCGTTCTGGATCGAGCGGACCGACGGGGCGCGCTTCAACTCGCGCACCCAGAAGGAGCTGCACGCCCACTACATGGACCAGTCGGTCCAGATCGAGCGCGGTGACCTGGACGCGCTGCGGAAGGCGGCCGCCGCTCACCGCATCGCGGTCATCCTCGGCTGCATCGAGCGGCCGGCCGACCGGGGCGGCCACAGCCTCTACGCCTCGCTCGTGTACGTGACGCCGGCGGGCGAGATCGGCTCGGTGCACCGCAAGCTGATGCCGACCTACGAGGAGCGCCTCACGTGGTCCCCGGGCGACGGCCACGGGCTGCGCGTGCACCCGCTGGGGCCGTTCACGGTGGGCGGCCTCAACTGCTGGGAGAACTGGATGCCGCTGCCCCGGGCCGCGCTCTACGCGCAGGGCGAGGACCTGCACGTAGCGATCTGGCCGGGCGGGCTCCACAACACGCACGACCTCACCCGCGTGCTCGCCAAGGAGGGACGCTCCTACGTGCTCTCGGTCTCGGGTCTCATGCGCCCCGCCGACGTTCCCGCCGCCACGCCCTACCGGGAGCAGATCCTGGCCGGCAGCGCCCCCTTCCTCGCCAACGGCGGCTCATGCGTGTCGGGGCCGGACGGGAGCTGGGTGATCGAGCCGGTGATCGAGCAGGAGACGCTGCTGGTGGCCACGCTGGAGCACCGCCGGGTACGGGAGGAGCGCCAGAACTTCGATCCGGTCGGCCACTACTCCCGGCCCGACGTCACCCAGCTGATCGTGAACCGCCAGCGGCAGTCCACGCTCCAGATCAACGACCGGACGGAGTGACCGCCGGCTCTGGGTACGCGACCGAGATCTTGCCGAGCCGCCGCTCCGCCCGCTCGAGATCGGCGGCGAGCGCCGGGCTCAGCGGACCGCCCGCCTGCAGCCGGGCCACGTAGCGAGCCCAGGCCGCGCGGGAGCGCGCCGCGTCCGGCCCCGCCGCCACCTCCGCGGTGATGCGATCCGCGAGCGGCAGGTCCGGGCTCACGAGCTGGACGAGCGCCAGCGCGCGGTCGAGCTGGGCCAGGGCCGCGTCCGGCTGGTCGAGCCAGGCCAGCGCGAGCGCCAGGTTCAGCGCGGCGTGCACCTGGTTCGGCTTGATGCGGAGCGACTCGCGCAGCTCCGGCACCGCGGGCCCCGGCTCCCCGCGGGCCAGATAGAGGGCGCCGAGCGACGCGCGCACGTCGGCGCTCCCGGGAGCCAGCTCGCGCGCCCGCCGGCCGTGCTCGAGACCGGTGTCGAGGTGGCCGAGCAGGGTCTCGGTGAGGCCGAGCCCCGCCTGCGCGCGCGCGTTCGCCGGCGCGAGCCGAACCGCCCGGCGCAGGTGCTCGTCGGCGGCCGCGATCTCGCCCCGCGGAAGCTCCACGAACGCGAGGTTGACGAGCGGGACCGCGGCGGCGGGCGAGGCCTCGATCATTCGGGCGTAGAGCCGATCCTCGTCGCGCCAGTCCTCGTTGCGCCAGAGGGTGAGGCCGAGGTAGCCGAGCAGCAGCACGGCGAGGCCGACGGCCGGCGCGATCCGGAGCCGGGCCGCACAGCCGAGCGTCACCTCGCCGAGCAGGCGCGCGGCGAGCCAGCCGATGATCAGCGCGTAGCCCACCGTCGGCAGGTAGAGGAAGCGCTCGGCCATGAGCACGGTGGGGAGCGGCAGCAGATTGACCCCCGCGGAGGGCGCCAGCGTGATCCAGAACCAGAGCGCGCCGAAGCCGACCACCGGCCGCCGCGCGAGCGCCCACGCCGTCCCGGCGAGCGCGGCGCCGAGGCCCGCCACGGCGAGCCACCAGGACGGGTCCGGCGGAACCGTGACCGGCACGATGAGCCGGTAGGGGTTCGCGGGATACGGCACGATCGTCATCCAGGTGTACGACGCGATCGTCTGGAGAGTCGTGAGCGCGCGCGTGAGCGGCGGCGCCCAGGCGCCCGCCGCCTCGTCGACCGCGCCCCGCAGCGCGAGCCCGCGCAGCCCCAGGTAGAGCGCGAGCACGCCGGCGTACGGCGCGTAGCGGGCCGCCGCCCGCCACGCGGCGCGGCGATCGCGCAGGTCGCCGCGCACCCGCCAGTCCCAGAGCGCGAGGATCAAGGGCAGCGTGATCGCGACCTCCTTCGCGAGCAGCGCGAGAAGGTAGGCGCCGAGCGAGCCCGCGGCGGCGACCCACCCGCGCGCATCGCGGCTCCGGTCGTAGGCGAGCACGGCCAGCAGGAAGAAGAGGGTGGCGAGCACGTCGGTCCGGCCGGAGACGAAGCTGACCGACTCGGTGTGGAGCGGCTGGAGCGCGAAGATCAAGGCGGCGATCACCGCGGCCAGCTCCCCGCCGGTGACCCGGCGCGCGAGCGCGAGCACGGTCAGGACCACCGCGGCGTGGGCGAGCAGGTTGGTGAGGTGGAAGCCGAACGGTCGGAGGCCCCAGAGCGTCATGTCCAGGAAGAAGGTCAGGGTGACCAGCGGCCGGTAGTAGTGGCTCGCCTCCCCGACCTCGGCCCAGAACTGCGAGACCAGGAGGCGCGGCAGCTCGCCCCAGTGATGGAGCCCCCAGCTCTGCTGGATGAGCAGGGTGTCGTCCCAGACGAGGTCGTATCCGAGCGTCGCCGCGTAGGCCGCCACCGCCACGAGGGCCACCACCAGCGCGGCGGCCCGGCGGGCCTTCAGGTTCTCGGACGGCTCCGATCGCGCGGAGACCGGCTCCATACCTGCCAGATTCTCACGAACGCGATTATTCTCCGCGACTTCGGGATCAGCCGCCGAGCGCGGGAAACACCCGCTCCGCGAGCAGCTTGATGGTGCGCAGCACCTTGGCCTGCTCCATCCCCGGCCACTGCACCCGGAAGATGAAGCAGTTGCTGCCGAGGCGTTCGGCGTAGCGCCGGATCTCGCGGATCGCGTCGTCCGGATCCCCCACGATGAAGCGGTCCGCCACCAGCTCCTCGAACTCGTGGGAGAAGCTGTCGCCCTCGGGCAGCGCCTTGTCCTGGCCCCAGGAGGCGTAGGCCTTGTACTTGGCCTCGAGGAAGGGCTGGCACTCCTTCATCGCGGTGCGGCGGTCGGGCGCCACGTACAGCTCCTTGATGATCGGCAGCTCGGCCGGGAAGGGCCGGCCCGCTTCTCGCAGGGCGCCACGGTACACGTCCATCTGGCGCTCGAGCACCGCGAGCTTGGCGTGCGGGTTGATGACCCACGCGTCGCCGAGCCGCGCGGCGCGAACCACCGCCGCGTCGTTGTTGGCCGCGAACCAGATCGGCGGATGCGGCTGCTGCACCGGGCGCAGCATCATGCGGGCGCGGGTCAGGTGAAAGAACCGCCCGTGGTGCGTGACCTCGGTGCCCGACCAGAGCTGCTTGATGACCTCGAGGCCTTCCACCAGGCGCCCCACCCGCTCCTTGGGCGCGATGCCGAACGCCTCGTTCTCCTCCTCGCGATAGCCGAGCCCCACCCCGAAGATGAAGCGCCCCTCGGTGATCACGTCGAGGGTGGCCACCTGCTCGGCCACGTCGACCGGGTTCAGCAGCGGCAGGAGGATCACGGTGGCGCCCACCCGCATCGGGCCCGCGTCGGCGGCGAGGCGCGCGAGGGCGGGCAGGCTCTGCACCTCCTGGAACGGAGTGGAGAGGAAGTGCTGGCCCATCACGATGAGATCGAAGCCCGCGTCGCGCGCGGCCCGCACCTGGTCCACGTGCTCGCGGAAGCGCTCGACCATGGAGACCCCGGGCGGATGCTGCTTGGAGACGATGAGGCCGAATCTCATGGGCTCCTCCGTGACGAGAGGTCCGAGCGTAGCTTCGGGTGGGGCGGCGAGGCGGCGGAGGCGGGGGGGAGCAGGTCGCCCTCCCGGAAGCGCGTCCAGCGCAGCGGGGCGAGGTCCCATCCGGCCGCCTGCCCGTCGACCACGAGCTGGGCCATGATGTCGCCGATCGCGGGCGCGTGCTTGAAGCCGTGGCCGCTCCAGCCGAAGTCGGCGAAGAGCCCGGCGTATTCCGGGATGGCCCCGAGCACCGGCTCGTGGTCGGGCGTGACGTCGTAGACGCCCGAGTAGCCGCCCATCGAGAGCCCGTGCTCCATGCACGGGAAGCGCTGCGCGATCAGCTCCGCGTTGCGCACGATCTCGCCGGGGTCCGCCCCCTCGTTGTAGGAATCGGGATCCACCACGTCCTCGTACGTCGACAGCCCGTGGATCGTGAGGTGGCCGGTCTCCGGGCGCATGTAGGTGCCGTGCGGGCGGTCGAGGATGGCGGGGTGGGAGGTGAACTGGGGCGGGCGCCGGAAGAAGCACATCTGGTGGCGCTTCGGGGTCACCGGCACCTCGACCCCGAGCGGGCGGAGGAGGCGATCGGCCCACAGCCCGGCGCACACGACGACCACCGGCGCGCTGATGGTGCCCGCGGTGGTGCGCACGCCGGTCATCCGCTTGCCGTCCGCGAGGAGGGCCTCCACCGCCACGTACTGGACGATGGTCGCTCCCAGCTCCCGGGCCCGGCTCACCAGGGCGCTGGTGGTCGACGACGGATCCGCGTAGCCGGACTCGGGCTCGTGGGCGCCGGCCGCCACGTCGTCGACCGAGATCTCCGGGACCAGCCGCCGCACGTCGTCGGGCGCCAGCAGGTCCACCCGCGCGCCCAGCTCCCGGGCGCGGCGCACGTTCTCGCGCAGGTGGGGCGCGGTGTCCGCCCCCGCGAGCCAGAGCACGCCGACCTGCCGGAAGCCGGGTTCGTCGGCGCCGCCGATCACGTCGCCCCAGTGCTGGAAGGTGTCGGCGGAGGTGCTCCCGGTCCGGGTGAGGAAATCCATCGCGTAGAAGCGACGCACCAGCGCGGAGGAGCGGCCGGTGGGACCCGAGGCGAGGAACTTGCGCTCGACCAGCACCACCCGGCCCGCCTTCCGGCGGGCCAGATGGCAGGCCACGCTGGCTCCGTGCACTCCTCCTCCGACGACGACGACGTCCGCGGTCCCCGGCACGTCCGGCATTTGGCGCCTCCCGGGCGCCATTATGCACCACGAATTGACCGGGGTCCCGGCGCGATGGTTGAATACTCGCCATGCTGCCCGCCGACCTCGCGCTCACCGGCGGCAAGATCGTGACTCTCGACGCGCGGTCCCGCACCGTCTCCGCGCTGGCGATCCGCGGCGATCGCATCGCCGCGCTCGGCACCGACGAGGAGATCGCGCCGCTCATCGGGCCCGGCACGCGCCGGATCGACCTGCGTGGCCGGCTTGCGGTGCCCGGGCTCTTCGACGGCCACGCCCACATGGATCGCGAGGGCCTCAAGCGCAAGTGGCCGTCGCTCGCGGGCGCGCGCTCGATCGACGACATCCTCCAGATCGTCGAGAAGCTGGTGCGCGGCGCGGCCCCCGGAGAGTGGATCGTGACCATGCCCATCGGCGAGCCGCCGCTCTACGAAGGGCTGCCCGACGCGCTCGCCGAGCGGCGCTGGCCCACCCGGCACGATCTCGATCGGGTCGCGCCCGACCATCCGGTCTACATCCGCGCGATCTGGGGACACTGGCGCAACACCCTCCCCCTCGTCTCGATCGCAAACACCCGGGCGCTCGCCCTCGCCGGCATCGATCGCCACACCCGGCCGCCCGCGCCCTCCATCGCGATCCAGCGGGACGGCGCGGGCGAGCCCACCGGGGTCCTGATCGAGCACACCTACAAGCCGCTGGTCGAGCACACCCTGATGGCGGTGGCGCCGCGCTTCACGCTGGAAGATCGCGTGGCCGGGCTCGCCGAGTCGATGCGCGTCTACAACCGGTGCGGCACCACCAGCGTGCTCGAGGGCCACGGCATCTCCGCCGAGGTGCTCGCGGCCTACCAGGCGCTGCGCGAGCGCGGCCGGCCGAGCGTGCGAGCCCACCTCCTCTGGAGCCCCGCGTGGCCGTCGGCGGACCCCGGCGCGGTGAGCGCGCTCCTCCGGAGCTGGGGCGCGTGGCTCGCCCGCCGCGGGCTGGGCGACGAGTACCTCCGCATGGGCGGGCTCTACACCGAGTCCGACTACTCGGAGGAGAACCGGCTGCGGGGGGCCACCTCGCCCTACACCGGCTGGGCGGGCTTCTCCTACAAGGCGGCGCTGCCCGAGGACGTCATGGTCGAGCTGATGATCGAGGCGGCGCGCCATCACATCCGGGTCGGCAGCTTCACCCCGAACATCCTGGATCTCTACGAGCGCGTGAACCGCGCGGTGCCGATCGTCGACCGGCGCTGGATCATCGAGCACATCGGCGTCTACGGGCCGGAGGAGATCGCGCGCATCCGCGCGCTCGGCCTGGTCCTCACGAGCTACACCGGCCGCTACATCTGGCAGGATGGCGCCGCCCTCGCCCGCGAGCTCGGGCCCGGCGGCGCCTCGCGCATCACGCCGCTGCGCGCGCTGCGCGAGGCGGGCGTCCACGTCGCACTCTCCACCGACAACGTGCCGCCGTCGCTCTTCGACTCGATCTACCACGCGGTCGCCCGAAAGCCGCGCGGCGCGACCGCGGCGGTGGGTCCCGATCAGTGCCTGACCCGCGAGGAGGCCCTCGCGTGCGCCGCGCGCGAGGGCGCCTACCTCACCTTCGAGGAAGGTCTGAAGGGCACGCTCGAGGTCGGCAAGCTCGCCGACGTCGCGGTCCTCGACGGAGACCTCATGACGATTCCGGAGGACGCCATCCCCGGCGTCCGCGCGGATCTGGTCGTGGTGGGCGGCGCGGTCGTGCTCGAGCCCGCCTAGCCGCCGCGCTTGAAGTACTGCACGGCCCGCTCGTGGCGCAGGGCGGCCGCGCGCGTCCTGAACGTCCCCAGGTTGCGGCGGCGCCCGGTGCGGGGATTCTTCTTGCGCGAGTACAGCCGATACTCACCCGACGGTAGCTGACGGATCATGGGTAAGCCTCCGCCTCGATCCATGGCAACTTCGGTGCCACGCGAGCCGGCGCCTCACTGACCGGCCAGATGCTCGAGCATGCACGCCGCGATTCCGAGCGCGCTCACGATGAAGACGCCGGACGTAAGGATCCGATGGCGGTCCCAGAGAGCCAGCAGGCGATAGAACATGCGCGACCTCCTCCACGTCCCTTCATCCCGTGAGACGGAGGCGCGCCTAGGACATGCGCGAGGTCATTTTTTCCCGGGTAGAAGCTTCCCGGGTCGAAACGCGAGGACGGCCTAACGGCGCAGCGAGGTGGCAATCTCGGCGTGGCATTCCCCATGCGTGGTCATCAGGCAGGAGGCCACCATGAAGGCGATCACCTGCGCACTGCTCATCACCGGCGTCGCGCTTGCGGGCTGCGCCGGCCCGAGCACGACCGAGAAGACGACCGCGGGTCCAAGGACGGTCGCCGCCGCGGAGGCGAGCGATCTCACCGGGACCTGGCGCGGTCTCTATGCCTGGCCCGGCGGCACCTACTGGCCGGACGACGCCACGGGTACGCTCCAGATCAATCCGGACGCAACGTTCACCGCGAAGGTGACCCCATCTCCGGGCGCCAACAACCTGGCGAAGGCGTCCACCTGGTCCGGGACCGTCGAGGTCACCGGGAACCGGGTCGTGCTGCGGAGCTCCAAGGGCCCGTCGGTGAGCCTCACGCGGAAGGGGGACCGGCTCTACGGGATCACGCAGGATCCCATCGTCGAGGTTCCGGTCACGATCTCGCTTCAGCGTGATCGCACGGCCACCGCGGCAGCGTCCACGGAATCGGGCCCGGTGGCATCGACGCGCCGCTAGCGCGGCCGCGGCTTCGACGCGCGCGGCGCATGATCGATGCGCAGGATATCGAGCATGGCCCCGACCGCCGGGTCGGAGTACGCCCCATAGGCGTCCGTCAGGACGCCCTTCGTGCCCTCCCGGCTCTCGAGGGCATAGACGACGGCCATGTCATCCGGGTCGGAGACGCCCTCGAACCGATGGTACTCGCGGATCACGACGTCGCGTGGGAGGAAGGGGCGGCCCGCGTCGATGGCCACGAGCTTCTGGCCACGCACCATGAAGTGGTCCGTGAAGCCTCGCCGAGCGAGGTCCTCGATCGTGGCGGTGACGGTGTCGAGGCTCATTGGCGCTCCTCGCTCCGTTAGATGCTAGTCGGGGGCGAAACGTTTTCTCGGGCGAGGCTATCCGGGCCACCGGCGCGCCCAGTGGTCGGCAAAGGCGACCTCGGCGACCGGCCGGCGGACGACCGGGCCGAACGCGTCGAGCGGATAGCCGATCGGCATCAGGGCGAAGGTCTGCACGTCCTCCGGCACCCCGAGCACGGTCTTCACCTCGTCCTCGCAGCGGATGTGGTTGGTGGTGATCGTGGTGCCGAGCCCGAAGGCGCGGCAGGCGAGGATCACGTTCTGCACCGCGGGGTAGATGCTGGCGCCGCGGATGCGCTCGACGTAGCGCTGCTCGTCGAGATGGCGCGCGCGCACGTCGGCCGGCAGCGCCTCCGGCGGCGGGATCTTCGGCGCGGTCTGGCAGGGCACCAGGATCACCGGGGCCTCGGCCAGGTGGTCCCACAGGAACGAGCCCGAGGACATCAGCCGGCGGAACTGCTCCTCGGTCAGGTGCGGGGGCCGCCCGCGCGCCGCGTACATCGCGCTCGCGATGTCGGAGGCCTTGCGGTAGATGGCCCCGAGCCGGCGCCGTTGCTCCGCGTCCCGGACGACGAGGAAGACCCAGTTCTGGGCGTTCCCGGCCGACGGCGCCCGGATCGCGGCGTCGAGGATCTCGGTGAGGACCGTCTCCGGCACCGGATCGGGCTTGAAGCGCCGGATCGCGCGAGCGCTGTGGATCGCCGCGAGCACGCCGAGCTCGGTCACGCCGCCATCTTACCCGGAAAGCCCCCGGCTCCCCGGCCTGGAGTAAGATGCCGCCCGGAGGACCGAGCCGATGAAACGGAGCGTCGACCGCATCCTGACCACCCACACCGGTAGCCTGCCCCGGCCCGCCGACCTGATCCGCATCATGTTCGCCCGGGAAGAGGGGGTCCCGGTGGACGGCACCGCGCTGGGGGCGCGCATCCGCTCCGCGGTGGCCGAGGTCGTCCGCAAGCAGGTCGACGCCGGCATCGCGGTGGTCAACGACGGCGAGGTCAGCAAGCCGAGCTACGCGACCTACGTCAAGGACCGCCTCACCGGGTTCGGCGGCACCAGTCAGGCGCTGCAGTATCAGGACCTGGTCGATTTCCCGGAGATGGCCAAGCGCGTCTTCGGCGATCCGGGCCGCTCGCGGCGGCGGACGCCGGCCTGCACCGGGCCGATCGGCGTGCGCGATCCGGGCGCGGCCCAGGCCGACGTGGACAACCTGCGGGCTGCGATCACCGCGGTCGGGGCGCACGACGTGTTCGTCAGCGCGGCCTCGCCCGGCGTCATCTCCCTCTTTTTCCGAGACGACCACTACGGCAGCCACGAGGCCTACCTCTTCGCCATCGCGGACGCGATGCGGCACGAGTACGAGACGGTGGCGCGGGCCGGCTTCGTGCTTCAGCTCGACTGCCCCGACCTGGCCATGGGGCGGCACATCCAGTTCGCCGCGCTCGGGCTCGACGAGTTCCGGAAGATGGCGCGGCTGCATCTGGCCGCCCTCGATCACGCGGTGGCCGGCATCCCGCCCGAGCAGCTGCGGATGCACCTCTGCTGGGGTAACTACGAAGGCCCGCACCACTACGACGTGCCCCTCGCCGATCTCCTCGACCTCGTGTTCGCGGCCCGCCCGCAGGCGGTCTCCTTCGAGGCGGCCAACCCCCGCCACGCGCACGAGTGGAAGGTCTTCGAGCGGGTGAAGGTGCCGCCGGGCAAGATCATCATTCCCGGAGTGCTCGACTCGACCACCAACTTCATCGAGCATCCCGATCTGGTGGCCGAGCGGATCACGCGCTACGCGCGCCTGGTCGGCCGGGAGAACGTCATCGCCGGCACCGACTGCGGCTTCGGCACCTGGGTAGGCCAGGCCGCGGTCGACCCCGACATCGCGTGGGCCAAGCTCGCCAGCCTGGCCGAGGGCGCGCGCCGGGCCTCCCGCGAGCTCTGGTGACCGTGCACCTCAGTAGCCGGGCGCCTCAGTAGCGGGGCGCGACAACCGGGGCGGAGCGGAGCTGCACGCTGATCCGCAGGCCCGCGTGGGCCACCTTGGGCAGCCCGTGCTCCCAGGTGCGCTGGCAGGTTCCGCCCATCACGAGGAGATCGCCCTCGCCCAGATCGAGCGCGCGCGAGCGGCCGCCGCCGACCGGACGGAGGAGGAAGCGCCGCCGCGCGCCGAGCGCGACGATGGCCACGATCGCGTCCCCGCGCGCCGGCCCCAGGCGATCGCCGTGGAACGCGACGCTGTCCTGCCCGCCGCGGTAGGCCGCGAGCGAGACCCGCGGCAGCGGGCGGCCGTAGCGGGCGACGAGGG
>Ga0075434_100006546_pt1 | contig 10682 bp, 9 predicted proteins | sample RhiMethybrSRZTD3_FD_75298 | JGI IMG/M metagenome (GOLD analysis project Ga0075434, IMG submission 75298) | Populus rhizosphere microbial communities from Tennessee, USA - Rhizosphere MetaG P. TD hybrid SRZTD3 | ecosystem: Host-associated > Plants > Roots > Rhizosphere > Soil | place: USA...
CGGGCGATCGACTGGCGGTTTCTGCTGCCCGGCCCGGTGGACAGACGGTTCGGTCGCCTTGCGGTGTTGGGCGGCGCGCACGGGCTCGTCGCGCGCGCCATGAGTGCAGGGATCGCCGACGATGTCGTGGCCGAGCTGCCAGGACACGGCGGTGCGGATCTGGTGGCGGCCTACGCAGACGCCCCGTACGGCATACCCGATATCGCGCGAGCAGTGGCAGGAGGCGGCCTGCTCTACCTCGAGATCGATCGTCGCCGGCGTGGCGGCCGTGGCACGACACCGGGCCGTGTGTCCACGATGCTGCGGGCGGCAGGGCTGACGCCGTGCGCGTTCTACATCATGGAGCCGAGCTCACCCGAGCCTCGTGCGTTCATACCGCTCGACGAGCCGCACGCGATGAACTGGCATCGACGTACGTCGTACAGCGATCGCGCCTCGGTGCGGATCGCCAATGCCGTTAGGCGCCACGCTGTGCGGATCGGTGGCGCCACGGTTGCGGCGCTCGATCGCCCGTACGCGGTGCTTGCCGTTGCGGGCGATTCGACGGATTCCGTTCCGGGCGTGCTACGCGAGCCGGACGTCGTACCCATGCTCGCGGCCGCGGATGAGCCCAAGTCGGCGGTGATGCTTACCTATGGCAGCGATCGGATCCTACTGTTCCCCTTCGGCCCAGGCTCGCGTGAGCCGGTCGGAGTGGTAAAGGTGCCGAAGAACGAAGCGTTGGTGGATCGCACCGAGAACGAACAGCACCACCTGGCAGCGCTTCGGGACACGCTGGACGCCGACCTCGTTCGCGCGATTCCCGAACCGCTCGGCATCGTGCGGTTCGGCCGAACCGTGGCGGCGTGCGAGCGGTTCATGCCCGGCCCATCGCTGGCAACACGGGCCATGGACGCCGCGGTTTCCCTCGACGAGAAGATCTCCGACGTACGCCTCGCAGCCGCATGGCTGGCGCGGTTCCACCAACGGACCGAAGTCCGCCGCGCGACGGTTCAAGAGATCCGAAACAGCCTGGTCGATGACCCACTCGAGGCGTATCACCGAGAGCTCGGCACGCCCGCTGATCGCCCACTGCGCGTACGTCTCGCCACGATCGCCGATTCGTTAGGTACGCAGCAACTGGCCATCGCGACGCAGCATCGGGATTTCGCCGCGTGGAACGTCCTGCGTTCCGGTGACGCGCTCGCGGTCGTCGACTGGGAGGGCGCGCGCGAAGGATGTGGGGCGCTCGATGCCGTGCACCTCGTGACCACCTGGCTGTACTCGGTACGTCTTGGCGACGGTGTCAACGACGAGACGCGCTGCATCCATGACCTTCTGGATCCGACGCGAGACGCCACGGCCAGCGTGGCGCACGATGCCCTGTTGTCGTATCTCCAGGCGCTCGGCCTCGATTGGCGACTCGCTCCGCTGCTCGTCGCGCTTCACCGCATCGAGCTTGCCCTGCGCCGGCTCGCGCAGGTGCGGCTGCACCGCGAGCCGACGGACGAGACGCCGTTCCTGCAGGAAGCCCGCATCGTGCGGTCGCTCGCCGCGGATGTGGATCGATTGTTCCCGTTGAGCACCTCCTGACCACCGATCCGAACCCAGGCAGCGCATCGTTGCGGCGACGACTTCTCTTTCTCCTTCCTTTCCCTCCGCGGCATGACGCCATCCACGGTGGCGCGCGGGTCATGGCGTATCTCATTCGAGCGCTGGAAGCCCGCCATGATGTGGCTGCCCTGTACCTGCGCGAGCGCGGCGAGCTGACGATCGATGACGACCTCCAGGGTTCGCTTCGGCGCGTCGAGGAGGTTCCCTATCCTCGCAACCTCTCGTTCGCGAGTCGGGTCGCCCGCCGAACGGCGTCACTGCGTGGGATACCGTCCTGGGCGTCGTTCGTCGACGTCCCCGAGTTTGCGCATCGGGTGCGAGAGCTCGTGACGACGTGGCACCCCGACATCGTGCACTTCGAGTACCACGTGATGGGCCAGTACGCGCGCGCGCTGCCGGACCATCGTGCCGCGCGCATTCTGTCCGAGTACGAGGCTGGAGTCCTGGCCGCGCGGGAGCACATGGCCACGGGGAAGAACGGCGGTGCGCTCGAGTCGAGCCTTCAGCGACGCGCGTGGGAGCGGTTCGAGCGGCGAGTCATCGGGACCATGGACGCCGTCGTGGTGTTCTCCGATCGCGACAAGACTGCGCTCGCGCCGATTGCGGGCCCGACGCCCATCGTCCGCATCGGCATCGGCGCGCACGTCCCACGGTTCCCACTCGAGCCGTTAGGCGCCGCTGGGCATCCCCGCCTCGTCTTCATCGGAAACTTCATGCACCCGCCGAACGTGGACGCGGCGATGCGTCTCGTGGATCGGATCTTTCCAGCGGTTCGGACGCGTATTCCTGGCAGCATGCTGCGCATTGTTGGCGCGCATCCGCCGGCGGAGCTGCTGGCGCGGGCGCGTGACGGCATCGAGGTCACCGGGCGCGTCCCCGACGTCGCGCCGTGGCTCAATGCGGCGGCGCTCGTGGTCGTTCCGCTCCGCCTGGGCGGCGGGATGCGCGTAAAGGTCGTCGAAGCGCTCGCGTACGGCAAAGCCGTCGTGGCGTCGCCGCGGGCGCTCGAGGGGTTGAACGTCACGGATGGCGTCGAGGTGGCGGTGGCGGACAGCGACGATCAGTTCGTGAGCCGGATTCTCACACTCCTGGAGTCGCCCGACGCGCGCGGCGCGCTTGCGCGGAAGGCGCGGGAGTGGGCCGTGGCCAACCTCGGCGCCGAACGGTGGGTTGGGGAGTACGAGGCGCTCTACGACCAACTCCGTCCAGCCGATCGTCGGTCGTGAGCTCGCCTACCACGATCACCGTCGCAATCTCGACGCGCGATCGGCCGGGCGCGTTGGGCCGATGTCTCGAGTCGCTCGCGGCGGGCCTGCGACGGCCCGACGAGATCGTGGTGGTCGACCAGAGCGCGGATCAGGAGACGAGTCGGGTCGCCTCACGATGGCGCGACGCAGGCCTAACGATCCTGTACGAGCGGAATGAGGCGCGCGGGCTCGGAGTCGCCCAGAACGTGGCGTTCGCCCGGGCGCATCACCCGATCGTCGCCGTGCTCGATGACGACTGTGTGGCGGACGCGAACTGGTTACACGTGGTTGCGTCCCGGATGACTGATCGCCTCGATCTCGATGGCGTGACAGGGCGTGTCCTCGCGCTCGATGCCGTCGGAGCGCGGACGGTCCCGGTTTCGACGCGCGTCTCGATCGTCCGACGCGAGTTCAGCGGCCGGGCTTTGCCATGGGAAGTGGGGAGCGGTAACAACTTCACGATTCGACGCGAAGCACTCGCGCGGGTCGGAGGGTGTGACGAGCGGCTCGGTCCCGGCGCGCCGGCGCAGGGTGGCGTGGATATGGACCTGTTCCATCGGCTGCTTCGCGACGGGAGCCGAATCCTTTACGAACCGGACGCGATCGTGTACCACGAGCGGCAGACGCGGGAGGAACGTCGAGCGCGGCGGCCGATGTACGGCCGAGGAATGGGCGCGGCGATCGCGCTCTGGCACCGCGCAGGGGACCCCAGCTCGGGCTATGTACTCCGCGAGTGGGCGAAGCTTCGCCTGCGTCAGATGCGGCTGGCGGCTACGCGGCGCGATTGGGCAGACCTGCGCGACGAAGTGACGATGCTCCTGAGCACCGTGCGGGGACTGTCGCAGGGCTGGACGCTCGGCAACGGGAGTGATTGATGCGGATCGTCGATCGCGTCATGGGCGCTCTCGCGAGGCGGTTCGCCGCTGAATCGGTCCAGCGAGCACGCAGCGATGCGCGCTGGTCCCCTGCGCTCAAGGTCGGGCTGCGCCATCTCTGGTTGTATTATGCGGACCGCGCCTCGCGTGGCGCGGCAATCGGAGACGCCTCGGCTGCGGGATTCCGCATCTTCTCCCAGTTCGAGGAGGATGGCATCACGCTGGCGCTGCTCGCATCGTTAGGCGACGGGCCACGCCTCTTCGTCGACATTGGGGCGGGTGACGGCGTTTTCGCGAGCAACTGCGCAAACCTGGCGATCAATCTCGGGTTCCACGGGCTGTTCATCGATGGCAACGCCGCGCTCGTCGAGCGCGGACGCGCAGTCTACGCCGACCACCCGGACACGTCCCTTTATCCTCCGGTGTTCGTGAACGCCAAGGTGACGCCGGCAACGGTGAACGACGTGATCGCCTCCGCGGGTTTCACCGGCGAGATCGACTTCCTGTCGATCGACATCGACGGCAACGATTACTGGGTGTGGGAAGCCCTCACGGTCATAGAGCCGCGCCTCGTGCTGATCGAGACGCATCCCGAGCTGGGATATCGCTCGCGCGTCGCTCCGTACGCCGAGGACCCGGCGCGCGTCGATGGGATGCCTGCTCATTTCCTCGGCGCGTCGCCGTCGGCCATGACCGCGATGGCAGCGCGGCGCGGCTATCGCCTCGTCGCGGCAAACCGGTTCGGTTTCAATCTCTTCTATGTTCGCGAGGACCTGGCGACGCCGATGATGCCTGGGATTCCTTCCGATGACCTGTTCCGGCACCCACGAGCGAAGGCCCGAGTGCTCCCAGACTCCGCCCTCGCCAACCTGCCGTTCATCGAGCCGTAGGGACCCAGCCCGCCGTTAGGCTCGCCCGAACATTCGACGGGCGCGATCCCCGAGGCGCCCCACGATTCGGGCCGGCGCCATGACCGCACGGTAGCCACGCTGTCCCCGCTCGAGCCAGCGGCCCACCCGTTGCACGAAGCGATCGTCTTCCGGCGTGCGCCTCGCACCCGAGAGCTGCCAGAACGCCGCCCAGATGTAGAAGTGAAAGCCCACCAAGATCGCCGCGCGCAGCATGCCGGGAACCCCGTCGCGCCACGCCTTCCCGTCGATGAATTGTCGCTTGGCGCGCGTGCCCAGCGACACGAACATCGCGCGGGCGCTGAACACCTGTCCGCGATCGATCATCGATTGTGCCTGAAGCGGTGCGTAGCGAACGATGCGGTCCAGCACTTCTGGGATGTTCCGGTTTCGGTCGTGCACAAGGACCGTGTCGTCCGTACTCGGCACACGGTACTTGCGGGAGTCGGGGACCTGCGGCAGCGCGTTAGGTATGACGGGCCACTGGACTCGACTCTTTCGGTACATTCTCAGCTGCTGCTCGTAGCGCTCGTTGCGGTTCGACGGCGGGTAGCCAAGATCCCAGTTCATCCGCGGCATGACGACGGCATCGACGTCGTCTCGCCCCGCGGCGCGGCGCAGCTCGGCGGCGAGGCCCGGCGTCACGCGCTCGTCAGGGTCGAGCACCAGAATCCAATCGTGCGTCGCGTGCGCGGCGATCTCGTTTCGGATCAGCTCCACGATCGGCACGGCATCGCGGCGAACGACCCGCGCCCCGTTCCGCTCGGCGACGGCGACCGAGTCGTCCGTGCTGCCCAAGTCCATCACGATGCGTTCGTCCGCCCAGGCAACGGACTCGAGGCACGCCCCGAGGCGATCAGCCTCGTTGCGGCACGCGATGCAGACCGAGATGTGGGAAGGTCCCGTGCTCACGAGTGGGATGTCCGAGATGGAGAGCCTGACCTAGTGCGGCCCAGCCGGCGTCGCAGATGAATGAGCGCCCAGTGCGCCAGCAGCTTCGCGGAGCCGGCGAGCACTCTTGGTGACCGACTGAGACGAACCGCCTCGCGCAACTGCACGAGCGGTCCGCGCGTATCGCCTGCGCGAAGCATCCGGTGAGAGCGGCGGAGCGCGGTCAATGCCGTGTCCACCGTCGCAAAGTTCGTGATGGCGTCCGCCTCGTCGGGCGGCAGGAGCTCACGGTTGATGGAGATGGCACGCGCGAGGTCGCGGATGTTCTGGCCGGTCGATACGGCGCCTCTGCTCAGCGACGCCGCTCGCAGTCGGTACAGGGCGAGCGGCTCTGGCTCGTACCAGACCGGATAGTGCGCGGCGGTCCGTGTCCACATCTCCCAGTCCTCGCCATACGACTGAATGCGGTCGTCGAAGCCACCCAACCGCTCGTAGACATCGCGGCGCACGACGATCGACGGTGGTTGAAGGCGCTGACCACGCGCGATCTGGTCCAGCCAGTTCGGAAGCACGCCCGCGGCGGGCGCCATGAGCGGCCCGATCGTCTGCCAGTGCCCGGCGTCGTCCATGGCGATGAACCGGCAGAACGCGGCGCCGATACTCGCGTCGCGCTCGAACGCGGCGCCTAACGTCTCGTAGAAGCCATCCCGCACGGCGTCGTCGCCATGGAGGAGATGAACGAGGGTGCCCCGGCTGCGCTGGAGACACGTGTTGAAGTTCCGGACGTGGCCAACGTTGTTCGGCTGTCGGAAGAAGAACACGCGCCCGGCGCCGACGTCGCGTGTGACGCGCTCCGGATCATCGCGCTCTGAGTGATCGTCCACCACCTCGATCTGCATGACGTCCGGCCCTGGGTCCTGGTGCAGCACGGAGCACAGTGTTTGCGCCAGGTAGTTCGCGCAATTGTACGTCGGAATCATCACGGACCAGCGAGGACGCGCGACCCCGGTCGGGACGGGTGGTACGACGGCACGGTGCGGGTGCGGTGTGCTCGCGTGGTCCGCCACGTTCAGTCTCTCTCGCCGCGAGATGATGGTCCGCGCAGCCGTCGAGCGAAGCTGGAGGCACGGTACAGCAGCGGGCTGGTGAACTGCCGCATCTGGTGTCGCCACTCTCGCTCGAGCCCGGGGTCCGAGATGGATTCGGTCTCGAGATACGCGCCCAACCACTCGAGAAACTGGCGACGCGATGCGCTCGGCAGGTCGCTGCCGTCCCACTCGCCCAGGTCGCGCATGCGATGACACCACGAGTCAGGGTGCTGACGGTAGCGGTCCAGGCACGCGCCATCGATCCACACACTCGACGTGGCGAACAGCTTGTAGAAGAACACCTGGTCCTCGAACATGCCACGGAACGCGTTCTCGAAACCTCCGGCGCGCGCAATGGCCTCGCGGCGCATGAGCACGCCGCACGTGCACGGCGTGCGGGCGTCATCGCGCAGAAATCTGGCAAGCGCCTCCGGCGGCCTAACGAGCGACTCGGCCGCGAAGCCGCGCCGGCGGGGGCGGTCGCGAGCGGCGTCCTCCCGAGCGCCAGTCCAGCTGTACCAGTACTCGGTGATGCCGTACACCGCGCCGGCATCCTCATGCGCCGAGAGCACCCGGACCTGATGGGCCAGCTTCTCCGGCAGGTAGACGTCGTCGGCGTCGAGCAGGGCCACGAGGTCACCCCGCGCGTGCGAGATCCCGAGATTCCTCGAGGCGCTCATCCCGAGGTTCGCGTGCTCCGCGTGCTCGAGCACGCGGACGCGATGCGGGTCCCGCGCCGCGTACCTTCTCGCGATCTCCGAGCTGCCGTCGCGCGAGCCGTCGTCGACGAGCAGGAGCTCCCATCGCTCGTACGTCTGCGCGCGAAGGCTCTCGATCGCCTCGGCGAGAAATCGCTCGGCGTCGAGGAAGATCGTGATGACGGAAACGAGTGGCGTGTCAGACACGGAGTCCCGAGTCGTTCAGCGCAGCGGCGAACTCGTCGCCGTTCCAGTCGCGGACATAGAGGCGTGGCAGTGCGTACCGATCCGTCGATCGGTCGACACGGCCAGCCTGATTGCTGCACGCTCGTGTGAATCCTGCCTCTCGTACGATCGCCATGGTCTCGGCGGTATAGTCTCCGGCGCGCCCGAACGGATACGCGAAGCTCTCGATGCGTCGTCCAATGATGGACTCCACGGCCTTGAGACCGGTTTCGATGTCGGCCCGCTGCTCGGCACCCGTCAATGCCGCGAGTCGCGCATGCGATGCGGTGTGTGCGCCGATCGCAATGCGCACGCCGCGCGCCAGGCAGGCCAACTCGTCCGGCGTCAGAGGTCTCTTGTCCGGTCGTGGCGCGCTGTCCACGCCGGCCGCGTCGCGTAGTGCGTCGAGCGCGCCCTCGCGTTCGCGCCCACCGACATCTCGCAGTCGAGCCCAAACCGCGTCGTAATCGGAGGGCGCCACCAGGCGCTCGAGGTCATCCCACCAGAACTCCCGAGACCGGACCACCGCGTCGGTCGCAACGAACACCGTTGCCGGAACGTCGAACCGCTGAAGGATCGGGAGCGCCTCATGGAGGTTGTCCGCGTATCCGTCGTCGAACGTCACCACCACCTTGGCGGCCCTCGCGTTAGGCCGAGTCACCGAGTCGCCAAGCGCCGAGAGCGGAAGGGCCGTCGCGCGCCGGTGGAGGACCTCCATCTGCTCCGCGAAATGCGCCGGCGTCACGGCGATCGACCAGCGATCGTTCGCGAGGTGCGTCACCCGATGGTACAGGAGTATCAGTGGGTCCCGCGGACGCAACCGAGCGATCGCCTCACGCAGCATGGCTGGTCCTCACGTACCGACGGTGACGCGCGCGGCAACGATCACGGGGTAGGATGCGTCCGCCACGGCGAGCTCCTCGGACGTCAGCTCCGAAGCGGACAGGCCGTACAGGAATGCGCTGGCGGTGAGCACGTTGCCGAATGCGTGCACATCGACGTTCGTGCCGAAGGACTCGGCGAGTACTCGACGCAACGACGCTGGCGTAAATGCCCAATACCAGGCGTCACGCCACGTGCCCGAGTCGATCTGACTGATTCCGGGCACGGTGATCAGACAGGTCCCGTGCGGAGCCAGAATACGACGCAGCGTGGCGGCCGCTGCGCGCACGTCGTACACCAGGTGAAGGGTCTGGGTGAGGATCACGCAGTCGAACGCCCCCGACGGAATCGCATCGCCGTGTGCGAGATCCGCCACGATGGTCGCATCCGGATTGCCATTGTTGACGTGAAGCACGTCGCTTCGAGACACCAATGCTCCGCCAAACCGACGCGTGTACGTGGCGTCTCCAACCTCGAGGACGCGGCCTCGGATGTCGGAGGCGTTCCTGCCGAGAAAGTTCTCGATGTAGTGCCGGTCTACAGGCTGGCCCCGGTCAAACCCAAAGGCGCGGCTCATCGGGGTCAGCCGGCGCAGGTCGCCGAATCGGACGGCGCCCGGTGGAACCGGGCCGTCTCCCAACCGCCGACGTCGGAGCCATTCCTCCATTGGCCTCGGCAGCATCAGACCCGCCAGCCTGCCTAACGCGCTCACGATCGGTCACGCTGTGTGCGCCGGTAGCGCAATGGACTGCGATCGCGGAGCCATTGCACGAGGGACTCGGCCTGTCGGGCAACATGGTCCACGCGAGGCCGATGGAATGGTCGCAACGCTCGGCGCAGTGCGCGACGCACGCCCTCGTCGTGGCACGATTCGGCGTCGAGGTAGTCGGCCAGCCACTCGAGGTAGCGGCAATGCGCGTCGCGTGTGGTACCGGTCCTGTCCGAGACGGCGCACATCGAATCGGCGTGTTGGCGATATCGCTCCCACGATCGATCGACGACGAGGACGCGCTCGGCGAGCATCAGCTTGGCGTAGAACGCCTGATCCTCGAACATTCCTCTGAACTGTTCCTCGAACCCGCCGATGCGGCGGAGGACGGACGTCCGCACCAGCAGACTGACGGGACAGGGGACAAGCGCGTTCCCGGTGAGCAGCCGCTCGAGGAGGCGAGGCGGGTCGAGCACTGTTCCATCGGGGACGCGCAGTCTCGGAAAGAAATCGCGCGCAACGTCGGCCGGGTCTCCGGTCCAGCCGTACCAGTAGAGCGCATTCCCGTACATCGCTCCGACATCGGGATGCGATTCGAGGATCGTGACCTGGTCGCGCAACTTGTCAGGCAGCCACATATCGTCGGCATCGAGAAACGCGGTGTACGCACCACGGGCGTGAGCAATCCCGAGGTTGCGGGAGGCGCTGAGACCACGATTCCGGTGTCCGTCGTGCTCGAGGTACCGTACACGGGTCGGTTCGCGCTCCGCGTACTCGCGGCCAATGGACGACGCGGCGGGCCCCGAGCCGTCGTCGACGAGCAGCAGTTCCCATCGCTCGTACGTCTGCGCGAACACGCTGTCGATTGCCTCCCGAAGGAAGCGCTCGCCGTCGAGAAATGCGATCACGACGGACACGAGCGGCTGTCCGTTCGCCGGTGTATCCGCCGCCGTCATTGGATCGACTCCCACGTTGCCGTCGACGGCGGCACGATGTGGCCCTGCTCGGCGGAATGTTGCACCGAGCGACCCGGCGTCGGGGACTCGTGCACCTCGAAGCGGATGACGCGTTCCGCCACATCGAGCGTCTCGGTGAAGTAGGAGCCGGCCCACAGCGTCACGAAGTACGCGCCGGGAATGAGGGGCGGCAGGTCTATGACGATTCGTGTCCGCTGCGGACCAGCGTCTTCGCGAATGAAGCCCTCGACACGGGGGAGCGCCTGCATCAACCCGACGCCGGAGCCGTCGAGAATGTCCACCGCGATGAGCGCGGGCTTGTGACGCCCCCGCGGCTCGAGCACCACATCGAGCTCCAGCGCGAGCGCTGGTTGATGGCCCGTGACGCGTGAATCCACCCGCGTGAATGCGAGTGCCGAGTCGCGCGCGTTCGACGGCCGCGTCCAGGTCGACGCGTCCTCGTCGAACCCCTGCGCGACGTAATAGGCAATGCAGGTCCCAGGATCTCCCTGCCGCACGATCCGGCCGGCGTCGAGCACCATTGCCGTCCTGCATAACGAGCGGATGGCTGCCATGTTGTGACTCACGAACAACACCGTGCGCCCTTCGT
>Ga0075434_100006547_pt1 | contig 10682 bp, 11 predicted proteins | sample RhiMethybrSRZTD3_FD_75298 | JGI IMG/M metagenome (GOLD analysis project Ga0075434, IMG submission 75298) | Populus rhizosphere microbial communities from Tennessee, USA - Rhizosphere MetaG P. TD hybrid SRZTD3 | ecosystem: Host-associated > Plants > Roots > Rhizosphere > Soil | place: USA...
GAAGATGAACCCGCAATCCACTGCGGCCATCCGCTCGGCCAGGCGGTCCATGCCCTCGTCGTCGCTCGCGGTGTGAACCGCCTCGGTGATGCCGCGCCCGGCGAACAGGTCCTCGATCTTGCCGATCGCGACGACGGGAAGCGATGCGGCCTTCACGCGATCGAGAAGCGTCTCGCCCGACGGCGGCAGCGCGTAATCGCGGCGGTTCGCCGTCCGCCTGAAGCGGCCGGGCGCGCCGACGAACGGCCGCGCGATCACGCGGCCGACGCCGAGCCCTTCGCCGACCAGCGCGTACGCGATCTCGCACGCGCGGTAGAGCTCGGCGAGCGGGACGACCTCCTCGTGCGCCGCGATCTGAAACACGCTGTCGGCCGACGTGTAGACGATGAGCGCGCCGGTGCGCATGTGCTCCGGACCGAGTTCGTCGATGATCTGCGTGCCTGAAGCCGCCTTGTTGCCGATCACGGCGCGGCCCGTCCGACGCGAGAACGCGTCGATCACGTCGCGCGAGAAGCCGCCGGGAAACGTCGGGAACGCGCGATCGAGAACGATGCCCATCATCTCCCAGTGGCCGGTGACCGAGTCCTTGCCCGCGGAGGCCTCCGCCATGCGGCCGTACGCGCCGACGGGCGCCGTCCGGCAGTTTCCAATGCGCGCGATTCGATCGAACCCGAGCCGCCGCAGCGTCGGCACCGCCAGCGGAATCCGCCTGGCGATGTTGCCGACGGTGTCGCTGCCCTGGTCGCCGTACGCGGCGGCATCCGGCAACTCGCCGATCCCGACGCTGTCCATCACGATCACGATCGCGCGCCGGAAGGGCGCGCTACTGGTGGGAGAAGTAATTGGACACCGCTTTCGGCGTCTTGATGCCGGCGATCGCGTGCTTGAAGATCATGTGGTCGGTGCCGGACTGGTCGAGGACCAGCGCGAACCGATCGAAGTTCTTGATGCGCCCCTCGAGCTCGCTGCCGTCCATCATCCGGATGGTGACGGTGAGCTTCTCGCGGCGCACGTAGTTGAGAAAAACGTCCTGGATGTTCGGCTGCGCGTGCGTGGTCTTCGTTTCAGGGGCGGGCGGCATAGTCTTCCACCAGTCGCATCACGGCCATCACTGTCGGGGCCGATTCACCAGGTCCGTCGAACCAGATTAGATTAGGTTCTTTGCGGAACCAGATCAACTGGCGGCGCGCGTAGCGGCGGTTCTCCTGCGCGATGAGCGCGCGCGTCGACGCCTCGTCGCGGACGCCGTGCAGGTGCTCGAGCGCCTGGCGGTAGACGAGGCCGCCGAACGGACGCGCGTCCTCCGGCACGCCTCGCGCGATGAGCGCGCGGATCTCGTCGAGCAGCCCGCGCGCGAACTGCTCGTCGACGCGGCGGGCGACGCGATCCGCGATCTGCGCGGGCGCCAGGCGCAGCGCGATCGGGAGGACGTCGAGCTCCGGGATCGGGGGCGCCGTCCGGGCGAAGTGCGCCGTCAGCGGGCGGCCGGTGAGGAAGAAGACTTCGAGCGCGCGCACGAGCCGCTTCAGATCGCGCGGCTGGATCCGCGCGGCCGAGTCGGCGTCGACGCGCCGAAGCATCCGGTGAAGAAACGTGACGCCGCGGCGCTCCGCGATCGCCTCGAGGCGGCGCCGCAGCCCGGGGTCCGCGCCGGGACCCGGAAACAATCCCCGCGTCAGCGCGCGATAGTAGAACCCCGTGCCGCCGGCCAGAATCGGCAGCCTGCCGCGCGCGTGGATATCGCGGATCGCGGCCGCCGCATCGCGCGCGAACTGCGCCGCCGTGTATTCCACCGTCGGGTCGACGATGTCGATGAGGTGATGCGGAATGCCGCGCCGATCGGCGGGCGCAATCTTGTCGGTACCGATGTCGAATCCGCGGTAGACGGCGGTCGAATCGCAGTTGACGATCTCGCCGCCGAAGCGCTCGGCGATCGCGAGCGCGAGCGCGCTCTTCCCGGTCGCCGTCGGCCCGAGGACCGCGACGAGCTTTATTCCGTTCACGTCACTCGACAGGCACGCAGACTATTCTTTTTTTTCGGTGTCACGCGGCATTCGTGCTTCGGTCGTGCCGCGCCCTCAGGCCAAGCCGCGGCGGGCGCGTCTGAAAGCCACCCCATCGTCCGGATTTCAGCGAGAAGAAAAGTCGCTTTCCGCGGGTCATGCGACGCGGATGATCACGTACGCGACGAACGCGAGCGTCAGGATCAGGAGCCCGAGCTGCTGCGTGCGCGTCACCGCGGCGGCGCCTCGTTGTAGAAAAACGTGACGGTGAAAAACGCCTTGTCGGCCGGGTACTCCGGCGGCAGCGGCTGCGTCGGATTCGATCCGGCGAGCGCGCCGACGGCGGCGTTGTTGAACGCATCGATCGGACACGGGCCGACGACGCTGAGATCGGTGATCGTGCCGTCCTTGTGCACGTTGAACGTCACCACCACGTGTCCCTTGTTGTTCATCGCGGCGTACGGGATGAACCAGTTGCGCTTCACCTGGGCGATGAAGCGGCGGATCCACGGGCCGAATTCGACGCCCTTCGTGTCGAACTGGATTTCCGGACCGAACTGGCCGCCGGTTCCGCCCTGGTTGTCGAACACCTCGCCCTGCGTGTAGCGCTGCAGATTGCGCAGCGCGTCGCCGAGCGATCCGCCCGGCGTCGACGATCGACCCGACGCGCTCGTGTTCGGCGGGCGCGCCGACGGAAACTGCATCGCCGACTGCGACTCGGGGATCTTCGGCGCGTCGGGCGGGCTCGGCGGCGTCTCCGCCGGACGGCCTGCCGCCGGATCGGGCTGCGGCCCCTGGCCGCGCGCGACCGCCGCCTGCCGCTGCGCTTCGTCCATGCGGTTCGGGCTGTTGCCGCGGTTGAACGGCAGATCGTTGGTCGGCTTCGGCGCGCGCTCCGGCGCGGCCGCGCGGCGATCGAGATCCGACGCCTCGGCGCGCGGCGGCGGCTTGAACACCGGACGCTCGACGCGCGGCTGCACGAACACGAAGCGCGGCGGCTCACGCTCCTGCTGCAGCACGATCGGCGGCGCCGGCACCGTCTGCAGGAACTTCGGCAGGAAGCGCGGCAGCCACTTGGGCGACACGAGGACGAGGATCACCATCAGCAGGTGAAAGATGATCGTCAGCAGCACCATCTCGAGCGGGGTCAGCGCGCGGCCGACCGGCTCGATTGACGGGTGGTAATCCTCGAAATCGAAATACATCAGGGACTTAGCCAGTATAACAGTGGGGAATGGGTGACCAAGGGACTGGGGGACTCACAGCACGTAAAAGATCGTAAGCCAGTCCCCTAGTCCCCTAGTCCGCTGTCCCTAGTCTTCTCGCCGTGCCGTATACAGAACGACGCTGCCGAGCGTCAGACGGACGGCGCGCACGTCGGCAAAACCGGCGTGCCTCAGAATTTTCACGAACTCATCGGGCGCCGTGAACGCGTCGATCGACGCGGGCAGGTAGCCGTATGCCGCGCCGTGCCGCGACACCGCGCGTCCCACTACGGGCAGCACGCGCCGCAGATACCAGCGGTACAGCGGCCCGACGACCGGCGCGGTCGGCATCGCGAACTCGAGGATCGCGATCCGGCCGTGCGGCCTGAGCACGCGGTGCATTTCTGCGCAGGCCGCGTCGACCCGTTCGACGTTGCGGATGCCGAACGCAACGGTGATGGCGTCGACCGAGGCGTTGGCGACGGGAACGCGCGCGGCATCGCCGCGCACGAGCGCCACGCGATCGGCGAGGCGCGCGCGGACGATCTTCTCGCGCGCGACGCGCAGCATCGCGCCGGCGAAGTCGACGCCGACCACGCGCGACGCCGCGGGCCGCGCGCGCATGGCGGCGATCGCGAGGTCGGCCGTCCCCGTGCAGAGATCGAGCACGCGCTCGCGCCCCGTCAGCGCGAGCGACCGGATCGCGCGCCGGCGCCAGTGCACGTCGACGCCGGCGCTGAGGAGATGGTTGAGGAAGTCGTACCGCTGTGCGATCGCATCGAACATCCCGGCGATGCGCTCCGGGGACTTCGAGATGTCTGGCACGTCAGCGCACGTCCGCATGGCCGGCAATCATGAATTAGGAACGAGGATTCTGGAATTCATGGCTGCCGCACCTGCCCGGTCCATGCGGGGTACAGGTCGTGCTCGAAGCCGAGCGCCGACAGCACCTTCCCCGCCATGAAGTCGGCGAGATCGTCGAGCGTCTTGGGCCGCTGGTAGAACGCCGGCATCGCAGGGAGGATGATCGCGCCGGCTTCGGCGCAGAGGACCATGTTGCGCAGCTGCGGCAGGCTCATCGGCGTCTCGCGCGGCACGATCACGAGGCGGCGATGCTCCTTGAGCATGACGTCGGCGGCGCGCTCGATCAGGTTGCGCGACAGCCCGTGCGCGATCGCCGCGAGCGTCTTCATCGAGCACGGCACGATCGCCATGCCGCCGCAGGAATGGCTGCCGCTGGCGAGCGAGGCGCCGAGATCGCGGTTGCTGTGGATGTTGAGGTCGCCGGCGGCGGGCGCGCCGCCGTACTTCGACGCGAGAAAGTCGCGCAGCCGCTCGACGGTGGCGTGCTCGCCGAGCTCGTCGCGCAGCAGGCGGCGGCCGTAGTCGGACACGATCAGCTCGACCTGCACGCCGCGCTCGAGAAGCGCCGCGACGGTGCGTGCGGCGTAGATCGCGCCGCTCGCGCCGGTGATGCCGATCGCGATCGCCTGCCGGCGGACGCCCGGATCAGCGCCAGGGGCCATAGAGCGCCGCCGTGAGCACGAGCAGATACAGAATCCCGACGTAGCCGTTCAGATCGAACGCACGCTTCACCTGCGAGAGATCGCCGGCGCGCACGAGCGACTGCTCGTAGACGAGCATCGCGGCCACGGCGGCGACGCCGGCGAGGTAGATCGGGCCGAGCGGCGCGACGAGCGCGAGCGCCAGCAGGCAGGCGACGGCGCCCGCGTGCATCACGCGCGAGATCGCGAGCGAGATCGACACACCGAAGCGCACGGGAATCGATCGCAGACCGTGCGCGCGATCGAACTCGAGATCCTGGCACGCGTACAGCACGTCGAAGCCGCCGACCCACATCGCGATCGCCGCCGCCAGCAGCCACGGCTCCCATCCGCCGCGCCCGCCGGCAGCGAGCCAGCCGCCGACCGGCGCCACCGCCATCGCGAGGCCGAGGAACAGCTGCGTCCACGTCGTGTAGCGCTTCGCGAGCGAGTACCAGAACACGATGCCGAGCGCGACGGGCGACAACGCGAGGCACAGCGGCCCCAGTTTCCAGGCCGCCACGATGAAGACGGCGGACGAGGCGGTCACGAACGCGATCGCTTCGCGGACGGTCATCGCGCCACGCGGCAGCTCGCGCATCGCGGTCCGCGGGTTGAGCGCGTCCATGCGCGCGTCGACGAGGCGGTTGAAACCCATCGCCGCGCTCCGCGCTCCAACCATCGCGACGACGATCCAGACGGGCCCGGCGGGCAGGAAGGGGTACGCGCCGCGTTCGCGCAGGGCGAGCAGCATCCCCGCGAGCGCGAACGGCAGCGCGAACACGGAGTGGCTGAACCGGACGAACGAGGCGTAAACGCGCGTCGCGCGCAGAAATCGCGCCGCGCGCGACGCCGAAGCTCTCGGGCTCTCAGTTTCTCGGTTCACTGTTCCCGGTTCCAGGTTCCGGTTCTGGTTCCCGATTCCGGCTCGCCGTTCCGGTTCGCCCTTCTTGAGAACCGGGAACCAAAAGAACCGGGAACCTAGAACCGCGAACCGAGAACCTCGTCGATCCAGCGTACTTGCTCGGAGGTGATTCCGCCGACGAGATATTCTTCCACATCGATGTTCGGCGACGGGAGCGTTACTGCGATCAGCCTGGCCGACTTGCCGGGCTCGATCGTGCCGTAGTCGGCGTCGAAGCCGAGCGCCCGCGCGCCCTCGATCGTCGCGCTCTCCAGGAGCGCCGCCGCCGCCACTCTCGGCGCCAGCGCGCGCATCGTCGCCAGCTCGGCAAAGACGTTCAGGTCCGGCGCGCTGGCGAGGCTGTCGGTGCCGATGGCCACGCGGACGCCCGACTCGTAGAACTCCTGGATCGGCGGCGCGCCGGCGCCCGTGTGGCCGTTGCTGCGCGGGCAGGTGACGAGCGTCGTGCCGCGGGCCGCGAGGCGCGCGAGATCGGCCGCCGTCATCTGGACGCCGTGGACCGCGAGCACGCGCGCCCCGAGAAAGCCGCTCTCGTCGAGGAACTCCACGGGCGATCCGCCCGGCGGCATCCAGGCGGCGTTCCAGGATCCGACCTCCTCGAGAAACGCGCGCCACGGGCCGCCGCCGGTGCGGATGAACTCGATCTCTTCGGCCGATTCCGAAAGGTGGATGCTGCACGGCGCGAACGGATCGCGATCGAGCGACTCGCGGATCGCGCGCAGCACGAGCGGCGCGACCGAGTACGGCGCGTGCGCCGCCAGGCTCGTCCGCACGCGGCCTGTCGGCGGCAGCCCGTTGATCCGCCGGCGCGCTTCCTCGACGACGGCATCGGGATCGGCGGCGTTGAAGCGGATGATCTCGTAGAAGACGATCGCGGCGAGCGCGCTGCGGGCGAGCGGACCGAACGTGACGAGCGTGTTCGTGATGTCGCCGAGGATCGCCGTCCCGCAGGCGATCGATTCGTCGATCGCGCGATCGATCGCCTCGACGATTTCCGGGGCCGCGGCGTCCGGCCGCTGCCGTCGCGCCGCCATCACGCCGCGGATCCAGGTGACGAACTCGGATGCCGGCGGCACCTCGTCGCGCAGGTACGAGAGCTCGAGGTGCGTGTGCGCGTTGCACAGCCCCGGCAGCACGACGACGTCGCCGAGATCGATCTCCTGCGCGCCGTCCGCGAAGCCGTGCCGCCCGGCGGGATTGGGCGATCCGTACGCGACGATGCGATCGCGATCGACCGCGATCCAGCCGTTCCGAATCGCCGGCTCGGCGATCGGCAGCACCCACGCGGCGTGGTAGCGAATCACTGTCGGCGGGGGCCGCCGTGCGCCGTCATTCGCGCAGCCGGGTGGCCTTTCCGGCGTGGCTGCGGGCGGGATAGAAGCGAAGCTCCTCGGGCACCGTCACGTCGCCGGCCTCGCGCGCGGTCGCGAGCTCCAGCATCCGGGGCACGTCGCGCTCGCGGAAGATCGGGTCGCCGAGGATGTCGTAGTGCATGTTGCGGCGTTTCGCGGTAAACCCCGCGTCCTCGATGTTGCGGACGATCTCCGCTTCGTCCATGCAGTAGGCGGCGCCGGCGGCGCGGACGACGTTCTCCTCGATCATCACGCTGCCCATGTCGTTGGCGCCGTACGCGAGGCTCAACTGCCCGACCTTGCCACCCTGCGTCACCCACGACGCCTGCAGGTTGTCGAAGTTGTCGAGCACGAGGCGGGCGATCGCGAGCGTGCGCAGGTAGTCGACGCCCGTCGCCTCCGATCCCGCGAGCTCGGTGTGATCCGGCTGATAGCTCCACGTGATGAACGCGGTGAAGCCGCCGCTCTCGTCCTGCAGCGCGCGGAGCCGCAGCAGGTGCTCGATGCGCTCCTCGTCGGTCTCGAGAGTGCCGTACATCATCGTCGCCGTGGTGCGAAGACCCGATCGGTGCGCGTGCCGCATCACGTCGAGCCACTCGTCGGCGCTCGCCTTGCCGTGGCAGTGCAGGAGCCGCCGCACGCGATCGACGAGGATTTCGGCGCCGCCGCCCGGAATGCTGTCGAGGCCCGCGGCAATCAGGCGATCGATCACCTGCGGCACCGGCAGCTGCGAGAGGCGTGACAGGTGAATCACTTCCGGCGGAGAGAGCGCGTGGAGCTTGAACGACGGATAGCGCGTCTTGATCGCGCGGAACAGATCCTCGTACCACGTGAGCGGCAGATCGGGATTGTGCCCGCCCTGCAGCAGCAGCTGCACGCCGCCGACGGCGATCGTCTCGTCGATCTTGCGGAACAGCTCGTCGAAGCCGAGGACGTAGCCCTCGGGCGATCCGACGTCGCGATAGAACGCGCAGAAGGTGCACTTGGCGACGCAGACGTTCGTGTAGTTGACGTTGCGATCGATGATGTAGGTGACGATCCGATCGGGATGCTTCCGCGCGCGGGCGTCGTCGGCCAGGCGCCCGAGAAGCGCCGTCGGCGCGCGCCGGTAGAGCTCGACGGCCTCGTCGCGCGAGAGACGCGCGCCGCCGCGGACCTTGTCAGCGAGCGCCGTGAGGCTCTGCATCGTAAATGCGCAGTTCTCCGTCGAACGAGACGAGATCGAGCTCCGCGGCGTAGCGGTAGAACGTCGTGAGCCCTTCGATCTCCTCGGCGCCGAGGAAGTACCGGATATTATCCCGCAAGTACCGGCGGGCCACGGCCTGGAGCGCCGGATCGTCCGGGTAATACGCGGCGGCGACGTCGTCCGAGCGGGCGACGCCTTCGTCGCGCGCGCGCTGCAGCAGCGCGGCGTCTTCCGGCTCCACGGCGCCCGGCCACGCCGTCCAGAACGCGTAGACGAACGGCAGGCCGACTCCCGCCGTCCACATCCCGCCGAGATCGATCTTCAGCAGGCCCGCTGCTTCGTGGTCGAAGACCAGCGCGGTGTCGCCGATGACGAGCGCCGCGTCGGCGGCCGCGAGCATCGCATCGACGTCGGGCGCCATCGGGATCGGTACCGGCGCGATGCGGAACTCGCGCCGCAGCACGATCGTCGCGAGCGCGACCGACGTCCGCGAGCTCGTGTCCATCGCGATCGATCGGATGTCGCGCGGATCGCGGCGCGTGTAGATGGCCACGGACGCAACAGGACCGCGCGACGTCACCGCGGGACCGGGCACCAGGCCGTAGGCGCGCGGCCCTCGCAAGTACTCGATCGACGGGATCAGGCCGACGTCGATCTCGTGCGCGTGCAGGAGCCGGGCGCACTCGGAGGGGATGTCGTAACGCAGCGCGAACCGCGGGTTCGTCTCGAGGCCGAAGACGAGCGGACGCGCGTTGAGGTAGCCGACTGCGCCCAGACGGATCATCGCGCCAGGGGATCGAACCGGCCGTTGCGCTCCACCGGCTCGAGGCCGGCCGCGCGGATGTTGCGGCGGATCTCTTCGAGCGGGGCGCGCCGGCGCCCTTCGGTCGTCGCCTCGTCCGGCGACACCGCATCGACATCGTCGGCGCCGACGGTGAGCGCCACCTGCGCGAGCTTTGGACCGTAGAGCGACCAGTCGACCTGAATCGAGGGAACGTTGTCGACGACGAGCCGCGCCATCGCAACGCGCTTGACGTCCTCGTAGCCGGTCGTCGGCGCGGCCGGGTTGACGCGGCGCGGCAGCGGAGCGAACGCGCGCAGCACGCCGACCTCGCGCTGCAGCTCGGCGACCGCCTTCAGGAGCGGCATCGGATCGCTCGATTCGGCGCGCTCGACCGTCAGGCGCGCGAGCGCGAGGCCGGCGATGTTCACTTCCTCGATCGATCGGCGCGCGTCCTGCAGCAGATCGACGGCGGCGTCGCCGACGAACTCGAGGCCGGCGGCGCGAAGCTCCTCGAGAAGCGCGCGCAGCGTCACGCCTTCCTGCACCGACAGGCGCTCGAGATCCGGCAGCGAGAAGCCGGTGACGACCGCGTCGCCGGCCGCCGCCGACACCTCGCGCACGCGCGCGACCGCGGCGCTGCCCGACGCAGGGACACCGACGATGCGCAGCTCGCCCGCGGCGGGAAGATGCGCAGTCGGCGCGCCGACGTCCGCCGACACCGTCGCGACGCGCACGAACGTCGTCCTCATGCCGTGCAGCCTCCGTCGCACTTCGTCGGCCAGGACGCCGATCGAGATGATGTCGTGGCTGTTGGCGAGGCTCGTGAGATCCTGATCGGTCGCGGGCATTCCGATTGACGATATCACGGAGCGTTCAGGGACTCGAACGCATCGCGAACGCGAACACGATCTACGGATGCGTCACGGTGACCGTGTACGTGACCGGGGCGGTCTGCTGGCCGACGTCGCGGATCTGCACGCACAGCGTGCCGGCCGTCGTGACGCCGGTGACCTGCGGCGTCGAGCCGGCGACGACGTTCGACGACGCGCCGGCCAGCGGCGTGCACCCCGCATCGCCCGGCGTTCCGATCGCGAGCCCCATCACGATGGTTGGCGGCGGCGACGCCGCCGTCAGCGTCGCGTCGGTCGAGCCGGTCTTCGACACGGGAAAGCTGTGAAAGACCGTGCCGCCGATCGGCACGGTGCCCGAGAACGTGTCGGTCGTGCGCGCCGTGCTCGGCGCGCTCACCGTGCCGCTGGTCGTGTCCTTGCTGCAGTCTGCGGCGCCGAGCCCGGCGGCGACGACGAGCGCGAGCGCGACCGGCCTCATGAGTGCAGCACGGTAATGGTGTAGTTCACCGCCTCGACCAGATTGCCGAGGTCGAACACCGACACGCAGAAGCTGCCCGTGACAGTCGCCGTGCCGCGCAGCTGCGCGTCGGGCGACGCGACGATCGGCGCGCCGCCCAGATTGTCGAGAAGCAGGCAGCTCGCGCCGCTCGGCGTGCCGATGCCGAGGCCGACCGACGCCCCCGGCGTCACGTTGAGGAGCCGCACTTCGATGCCGCCGATCTGCGACACGGTGAACGGATGCGTGTTGGGGCCTGCGAGCGGGAGGAGCGTGCCGGTGAACGTTTCGGTGACCGTCGGCGTCGCGGGCGTCGGCGTCGCCGGCGCCTGCGGA
>Ga0075434_100006549_pt1 | contig 10681 bp, 10 predicted proteins | sample RhiMethybrSRZTD3_FD_75298 | JGI IMG/M metagenome (GOLD analysis project Ga0075434, IMG submission 75298) | Populus rhizosphere microbial communities from Tennessee, USA - Rhizosphere MetaG P. TD hybrid SRZTD3 | ecosystem: Host-associated > Plants > Roots > Rhizosphere > Soil | place: USA...
GCGTGCCAGCAGGCGAAGAGCACCTCGTGGTACTCGACGCAGTTCTTCATGGCGAGGCCGACCCGGTCGCCGGGTTCCAGTCTCAGTTTCCGAAAACCGGATGCCAGGCGCGCCACCCGGTCGGCGAGCTGCCCATACGACAGCACGGGACGCTTGCCGAGCGCGATGGCGCGCGCGTCAGGCGCGAGCCGCGCGCTTCGTGCCAGTAGATGCGCCAGATTCACGGAGGCGGAAGAGGGTCTCGGCGTTGCGGGTGGTTTCCTCGGCGAGCTGCTCGAGCGGTTTGCCAACGGCGCGCGCCACGGTCTTGGCGATGTGGGCGAGGAATGCCGGCTCGTTGCGTCGCGATTTCGGCTGCGGCCGCATGTCGCGCGGCGTGAGGTAGGGCGAGTCGGTCTCGAGCAGCAGCCGATCGGCGGGAATGTCGCGCACTAGCTCGAGGAGGTGCGTGCCGCGGCGCTCGTCGCAGATCCAGCCGGTGATGCCGATGTACAGGCCGAGCTCGAGATAGGCGTGGAGCTCGTCCCTCTCGCCGGTGAAGCAATGGGCGACCGCATGCTTCACGCGGTGGTGCCGCAGGATCTCGGCGAAGCGGGGATGCGCATCCCGTGAGTGCAGGAAGAGCGGCATGCCGAGCTCGAGCGCGAGCTCGAGCTGTGCGACGAACCATTGCTCCTGCGAAGGATGCGGCGAGTAGTTGCGGTTGAAATCAAGGCCGCACTCGCCGATCGCAACCACGCGCGGATGTTTTGCTATCTCGCGCAGCTCTCCGATCGTGGCGGGCCCGCAGTCGCGAGCGTGGTGCGGATGCACGCCGGCGGTGGCGAAGAGTCCGCAGCGCTCGGCGATGTCGCGCGCCATCTCGCTCTCGAGCACGGTGGTCCCCGTGACGACGATGGTCGAGATACCGGCGCTCGAGGCGCGCGAGAGCACCGCATCGAGGTCGTTATGGAAGCTCGGGTGCGTGAGGTTCGCGCCGATGTCGGTGAGCATTACGCGGCGAGTATAAGGCGGCGAAGTTGCTCCGCTCGCGGCATGCCGGCCGCGGCGAGGCTGTCGGAAAACGCCGAGCCCGCGCCGACGAGCGGCGCCACGTCGCACTCGAGGAAAACCAGACGGTCATCTGCCCGAATGAAATCGATGCGCGCGGCCCAGTTGACGCCGAACAAGGTCGCTATGCGCAGCGCCGCCTTCTGGACCTGCTTGTCGACGATCGGCACGCGGCGCGGGCGTAGCAAGTATTTGCGCGCGAAGGAGTAGATCGCGCCAGGTGGCAGTTCGATGCGAAGCGGTACGCCGACTGTCTCGTGCAGCACAGCCACGGTGATTTCCGTGCCGGCGACAACCTCCTGCGCGAGGTGATCCGCGGGGATGGGACCGGACTGAGCAAGGCGCACGCCGATCGAATCGCAGCCGCGGCGCGGCTTGATGACCATCGGGAACGACGTCACATCGGCGGGCGTGTCGATGCCGGCGGCGCGCGCACGGTCGGTGGCGGCGCGCTTGTCGTAGCAGAGCTGCATCACGGCAGCACCGGGGCCGATGTAGGGGATTCCGGCAGCCGTCAGCCAGCCGATGGCGCGCAGCATGACGGGATCCGACAGCCGGAGCAGTCCGCCGCTACGGTTGAAAGTGCGGAGCGGGGCGCCGAGCTCGATAGCGAGGGCGCGCGCTTCGGCGCGATGGATCCACGCAAGGGGATGTGCGCGCCAGGGCTCGCGCAGGACGACCAGTTATTCCGCTCCCTGCGGGAGGCCGTAGCCGAGCCGGATCTTCAGGGCCTTGATGGTCTCCTTGACGGTGCCGGAAAGCGGCAGCGCGATGCGTGCGAGATCGGCTTCGTGCAGCACGATGCTCATGTCCTTTTCCGCCCACGGCATGCCGGAGAGATCGGAGCGCTGGTCCATCGCCCAGTTCTGCGCGCTCGAGTGATGCAGCGCCTCGCGCAGCTTCTGCGGGTCGACGCCGAGCGCCTGGCCGAGGCGCAGCCCTTCGTCGTTCGCCGAGGTGCAGGCCCAGAGGATCAGGTTGTTGACCATCTTGCCGACCTGGCCGGCGCCGGGGCCGCCGAGATGGAAGATGTCGGAAGCGAACGCGCTGAAGGCGGGCCGGCAGGCCTCGAACGCTTTTTCGTCGCCGGCGCCGAAGATGAGGAGCTTGCCGGCGACGGCCGCACGCTCGCCGCGGGCGAGCGGCGCATCGAGCAGCACGACACCGCGTTCACGCAGCCGCTCCGCCAGTTTCACCGCATAACGCGGCGCAATGGTGGAACCGATGGCGACGATCAAGCCGGGGCGAGCGGCCTCCATCGCCCCGCCGGCGCCGAAGAGCACTGTCTCGACTTCGTGGTCGAAGCCCACGACGACGATCAGGGCATCGCTCGCGCGCGCCACTTCGCGCGGCGCATCGAGGACGGAGACGCCGAGCGCGGCGGCGTTTCGCCGCGCGGCGTCAACCGGGTCGCAGCCCGCGACGTTGTAGCCCTTGGCGATGAGATGCCGCGCCATCGGCGCGCCCATCTTGCCCAGTCCGACGATTCCGATTTTTTGTATTGCACTCATCGCAGGCTCTCGGCGAGTATATCGAGCAGGAGGATAGACCCTAATGACCAGGCTGTTTCGCACCATCGCCGGCATCGCGCTGGCGATTTCCGCAGTTCCGCTCTTTGCGCAGGACTGGCCGCACAAGCCGGTGCGCCTCGTTCTTTCGCTCGGACCCGGCTCCGGCGCCGACATCGGCGCGCGGCTCTACGCCGACCGCCTCACCAAGCTGTGGGGCCAGCCGGTGGTGGTGGAGAACAAGCCTGGCGGCGACGGCGTCATCGCCATCAACGCCGTGATCCAGGCGAAGGACGATCACACGCTGATGTGGGGGCCGACCGCGAACTTCGTCGGCCATCCCTACAGCCTCGACCAGCTGCCCTACGATCCGAAGGAGCTCGTACCCGTGGCGCGCGTCTCGGGCACCGTCGTCACGCTCGGCGTGCCGGCGAGCATGAACGTCGGCTCGCTGAAGGAAATCCTCAATACCGCGAAAGAGAAGCGCGGCTGGCTCAACTGGACGACCGCGGTGACGATGACCGACATCATCCTCGAAGGCTTTCTCAAGACGCAGGGCATCGAGGCCCAGCAGGTGCGCTACAAGCAGCCGGCCGAAGCGGTCAATGATCTCGTCTCCGAGCGCCTGCACCTCTACAGCTCGGCGTACGCCATCGTGCGTCCCACCGTGCAGTCGGGGAAAGTGACGCTCCTCGCGGTGCAGGCGCGCAACCGCGTGCCGGGCCTGGATCTGCCGACCGTGTCTGAGCTTGGCTTTCCGGGGCTCAACTTCGAGGGCCTCGTCGGCATCATCGCCGCGCGCTCGAGCAACCTGTCGGACGCGGCCAAGGATCGCATCGGCGCCGACATCAAGAAGGTGTCGCAGGATCCGCTGGTCGCCGAGCGCCTCGCTGCCACCGCGCAGCTCAACGTGCCGGGAAATGCCGCCGAGTTCGCCACCTCGATCGCGGAGCAGACGAAGCAGTTGAACGACTCGGCGAAGCTCCTCGGCTTGAAGCCGAAGTGGTAGCCGCAGCTTAGAGTTTCTTCAGGCGGTAAAGCAGCTCCAGCGCCTCGCGCGGGGAGAGCTCGTCGGGATTCACGCTGCCGAGCGCGTCGCGCAGCGGATCGACCGCGGGCTCGGGCTCGACGGTTTTTCCTTTCGCAAACAAGTCCTCCTGCCCGCCGCGGCTGACCGCCGATTCCTCGAGCAGCTCGAGGTACTTGCGCGCGCGGCGGATCACGTCCTTCGGCACGCCGGCGAGCGCGGCGACCTGCAGGCCGTAGCTCTGCCTCGCCGGGCCTTCCTCGACCGCGTGCAGGAAGACGACGGTGTCCTTGTGCTCGACCGCGTCGAGGTGCACGTTCTTCACCTCCTTGTACTCGAGGGCGAGGCGCGTCATCTCGAAGTAGTGCGTGGCGAAGAGGCTGAGCGAACGGTTGCGCTCGACGAGATGTCGCGCGATGGCCCAGGCGAGGGCCAGGCCGTCGAACGTCGAGGTGCCACGCCCGACTTCGTCCATCAGCACGAGGCTTTGCGCCGTGGCGTTGTGCAGGATCGACGCGCTCTCGGTCATCTCGACCATGAAGGTCGAGCGCCCGCCGGCGAGGTCGTCGGCCGCGCCGATGCGCGTGAAAATCTGGTCGATCGGTCCGATGCGCGCCCCCTTGGCCGGCACATAGCAGCCGATGTGCGCCATCAGCACAATCAGCGCGACCTGGCGCATGTAGGTCGACTTGCCGCCCATGTTCGGGCCGGTGATGAGGAGCAGCGCCCGCGTCGCCGATAGCCGGCAGTCGTTGGCGATGAAGTTTTCGATCTGCGCTTCCACCACCGGGTGGCGACCCGCATCGATCTCGATCATGCGTTCGTCGACGAACTGCGGGCGCGCGTAGCTGCGCTTGAGAGCGGTGGCGCCAAAGCTCGCGAGCACGTCGAGCTGGGCGAGGGCCCGCGCGATGCGCTGCAACTGGGGCACGTGCGCGTTCAGTGATTCCAACAGCGCGTCGTAGAGCGATTTCTCCAGCGCAAGCGCGCGGTCGCGGGCGGAAAGCGCCTTGTCCTCGAAGGTCTTCAGCTCCGGGGTGATGTAGCGCTCGGCATTCTTCAGCGTCTGGCGCCGGCGGTAGTCGACCGGGACCTTGTCAGCCTGCACATTGCTCACCTCGATGTAGTAGCCATGCACCGAGTTGTACGCGACCTTCAGGTTCGGGATACCGGTACGCGCACGCTCGCGCGCCTCGAGCTCGGCGAGGAAGGTGCCGCCGTTCGTCTGCAGCGCGCGCAACTCGTCCAGCTCCGCGTTATAGCCGTCTGCCATCACGCCGCCGTCGACGATGCGCGCCGCGGGATCTTCCTTCAGCGCCTTGCGGAGGAGGGCGACGCATTCTTCGGGCGTGGCGAGGTCGGCGACGATCTCCGCAAGGAGTGTTGGTTGCTGTCGTATCGCGTCCCGAATATTGCCCAGCAGGCCAAGGCTCTCGCGCAGTCCGGTGAGTTCGCGCGGCCGTGCGCTCTTCAGCGCCACTCGCGCAGTGATGCGCTCGACGTCGGAGAAGCCGCGCAGCACCTTATGGATCTCGGCCGTGTCGTCCATGAGGCACGCGACGGCCTCATGTCGGCGCTGCAGCGCTTGGCGGTCCCGCAGCGGGTGGTGCAGCCAATGGCGCAGCAGCCGGCTGCCCATGCCGGTCGCGCATTCGTCGAGCAGCGAAAAAAGCGTCGGCGCGGGCTCGCCGCGCAGCGTTTCGGTTAATTCGAGGTTCCTGCGCGTCGCCGCGTCCAGGCGAACGTACTCGCCGGCGCGCTCGGCCGTGACGGTCGTGACGTGCGCAAGCGCCTGCCCCTGTGTCTTGCCGGCGTAATCGAGCAGCGCGCCGCAGGCGCCGATGGCGAGCGTCATGTCCTCGACGCCGAAGCCGGCGAGCGTGCCCGCGCCGAGCTGCTTCAAGAGGCGCCGCTTGCCGGCATCGACATCGAACTGCCAGACCGGCAGGCGCGTGGTGAAGTAACCGTCGAGCACCACGCCTTCGGCGACAAGGACCTCCGCCGGAGCGATGCGTCGCAGCTCGTTTTGCAGGCTTTGCGGCGCGATCTCGGCCACCCGCAGCGTGCCGCTCGCAAGCGAGAGCCAGGCGAGCCCGATGGTCGACTTGTCCCGGGTAAGCGCAAGCAGGATGTTGTCGGCCTTGTCTTCGAGGAGCGAGGAGTCGGTGAGCGTTCCAGGCGTGACGATGCGCGTCACCTGCCGCTCGACCGGACCCTTGGCGGTCGCGACGTCGCCGACCTGCTCGCAGATGGCCACCGACTGGCCGAGCTTCACCAGCTTGGCGAGGTATTGCTCGACGGAATGCACCGGGACGCCGGCCATCTTCACCGGCGCGCCGGCCGAGAAGCCGCGTGCGGTCAGCGTGATGTCGAGGAGCCGCGCGCCCTTCTCGGCGTCGTCGTAGAAGAGCTCGTAGAAGTCGCCCATCCGGTAGAACACCAGGATGTCCGGGTGCTCGCCTTTGATGCGCAGGTACTGCTGCATCATGGGCGTGTGGTCAGAAGCGTTGATTCTTGGAGCCTTTCCCTCGGGTGCTGATCGGCGCCTAATAATAGCGACTTGAACCGCAAATGATCCGGATCCGCGAAATTGACCACCTGGTTCTGCGCGTGCGCGACATCGACGCGATGCGCCGCTTCTACTGCTCGGTGCTCGGCGCGGAGCACGTGGCGTGGCGGCCGCAGTTCGGCATGTCGCACCTGCGCATCGGCCGCTCGATGCTCGACCTGATCACCGTCGATGGGCCGCTTGGCAAGTCCGGTGGTGCCGCAGCCGGCAAGGAAGGCCGCAACCTCGACCACTTCTGCTTCCGCGTGGATCCCTTCGACCAGGAAGCGATTGTCTCGCACCTGAAGAAGTGCGGTGTCAGCGTCGGCGATATCCGGCCGCGCTACGGCGCCGAGGGCAATGGCGTTTCCATCTATCTCACCGATCCCGAGGGGAACACGGTCGAGCTGAAGGGCCCCTCCGACGGCAAGGAACCTCCAGGAGAGTTTTCAAGGTGAAGAGCACGCAACGTTTGAGAGATCTGCTTGCGCGCCCCGGCGCGGTCATGGCGCCCGGGGTGGCCGACGCGCTGAATGCCCGGCTCGTCAAGCGCCACGGTTTCGAGGCCGTCTACATGACCGGCGCCGGCACCACTGCCGTGCGGCTGGGCATGCCCGACGTCGGCTTGCTCACTGCGACGGAGATGATCGACAACGCGGGCCGCATCGCCGAGGCGAGCGGCCTGCCCCTCATCGCGGACGCCGACAACGGCTACGGCGGCGTGCTGAACGTGCGGCGCACGATCCAGGGTTTCGAGCGCGCGGGCGTGGCGGGAGTGCATCTCGAGGACCAGGTGATCCCGAAGCGCTGCGGCCACCTCGCCGGCAAGCAGGTGGTGCCGGTGGAGGAGGCGATTGCCAAGATCCGCGCCGCCGCCGACGCGCGCACCGATCCGGATTTCGTCCTTATCGCGCGCACGGACGCGGTGGCGGTGGAGGGGTTCGAGGCCGCGCTCGAGCGCGCCGCGAAATACCGGGAGGCGGGCGCCGACGTGCTGTTCATCGAGGCACCGAACGCCGAGCAGCTGCCGAAGATCGCGCCGCGCTTCAAGGGCGTGCCGCTGCTCTACAACATGGCGACGAGCGGCAAGACGCCCTTTCTCTCCAAGGCGGAGATCGAGCGCCTCGGCTTCAAGCTCATCATCTATCCGAACTGGATGATGCTCGCGGCGATCAAGGCGGCGAGCGAGGTACTGGAGACGCTGAAGAAGGAGGGCAGCATCGCCAGCCTCGCGCCGCAGGTGCCGAGCTTCAAGGAGTTCTTCGACCTCGTCGGCATGGACGAGGTGCAGGAGATGGAAGCGCGCTACGGAGTGGAGGAGAGCGCCCGGGCGAAGTACTGACGGTCGAGATAAGGCGCGCTGCCCTTGACGGTCGTGCGATGCATGTGGCGGCGCTTGCTCTCGGGGTAGGGCGTGGCATGGTGCATCACGCGCCGGTTGTCCCAGAAGACGAGATCGTGCAGGCGCCACTTGTGGCGGTAGACGTACTTCGGCTGCGCCACCCAGTCGTTCACCCAGGTGAGCAACTCCTCTGGCGCGTTCTTTATGGAAACCACAAACCCGCCGGCGTAGATCGCAGGCTCGCCCGTTTCGGGATGCGTGCGGATCATCGGATGCTCGACGGGCGGGTTGCGGTCCTGCTCTTCCTTCGTCTGCTGCGGCCGCATCCCTGCCTTCGCTGATTCGCGCGCCCAGCGCGAGGCGAAGTGGTGGACTGCTTTCGCGTTCAGCAGCACTTCAAGTTTCTCTGGAGGCAGATCGCGGCACGCCGCGGTCATGTCGCAGAACATGGTGTCGCCGCCCTCGCTCGGGATGGCGCGCGCGTAGAGGAGCGAGCCGAGCGCGGGCTCGGGCATGTACGACATGTCGGTGTGCCAGTAACGGCCGGCGTCGGCGATGCCCTTCGGCCGCCCGTCGGGATGCCGGTCGCTGGAGACCATCAGGATCTGCGGCGCGCCCTCGAGGTTGAACTGCATCATCGGGTGCACCTGCAGCGGTCCGAAGCGCGCGGAAAAGGCGATGTGCTGCTCGGGCGTGAGCACCTGGTCGCGGAACACGATCACGCCGTGCTCGAGATGCGCTTTCCTGACCTCGGCGAAAGTGCGCTCGTCCAAGGGGCGGGCGAGATCGACGTCGGTGACCTCGGCGAAGAAGGTCTGGCCTAATCTGCGTACCTTCATCGCTCTAGAATACTCCAGTGCCACACAGCCTTTTCGAGAAAATCTGGGACCGGCACGTAGTGGCGCAGCGCGCAGGCCAGTTCTTGCTCTACGTAGACCGCCACCTCGTGCACGATGGCGGCTTTCACGCCATGGCCAACCTGGCCAAGCGCGGTCTCAAGGTGCGCCGCCCGCAGAACACCTTCGGCACGCCCGATCACTACGTGCCGACCATCAGCCGCAACCCAGCGGATGCCCCGACTGCCGAGATCCGCAGGATGGTGGAAACGTATTCGACCAACATGAAGAACAACGCCGTTCCGCACGTCGAGATCGCCGACGCGCGGCAGGGCATCGTCCATATCGTCGGGCCGGAGCAGGGACTGACGCTGCCGGGCATGGTGCTCGTGTGCGGCGACAGCCATACCTCGACGCATGGCGCGCTTGGTGCGCTAGCGTTCGGCATCGGCCAGTCCGAGAACGAGCACGTCCTCGCCACGCAAACGCTGTGGCAGGCGCCGGTGAACACCCTGCGCATCAGCATCGACGGCGCGCGTCCTGCGGCCGTGACCGCAAAGGACGTGATCCTCGCGATCATCGCGAAGGTCGGCGCGGGCGGCGCTGTGGGTCATGTCATCGAGTACGCCGGCAGCACGGTGCGTGCGATGAGCATCGAGGAACGCCTCACGATGTGCAACATGTCGATCGAGGCCGGCGCTCGTGCCGGCATGGTGGCGCCCGACGACACGACCTACCAGTACTTGAGCGGCCGGCCCTTCGCGCCGAAGGATTTCGATCAGGCGGTGAAGTTCTGGAAAACGCTGCCGAGCGATCCTGACGCGCGCTTCGACAGGGAAGTCAGCATGGACGCCGAAAAGCTCGAGCCGATGGTGACCTGGGGCACGAGCCCCGAGAACGCGCTCCCCATTTCATCCAGCGTGCCCGGCGCTCCGCAGCGTGCGCTCGACTACATGGGGTTGAAGCCGGGCACCCGCCTGGAGGGGATCGCAGTGGACCGTGTCTTCATCGGCTCTTGCACCAACAGCCGCATCGAGGACTTGCGCGCTGCGGCGAAGGTCGCCAAGGGACGCAAGGCGCGGGTGCCCGCCATCGTGGTGCCGGGGTCGGGCCTGGTGAAGAAGCAGGCCGAAGCCGAAGGCCTCGACAAGGTATTCCTCGAAGCCGGCTTCGAATGGCGCCACGCCGGCTGCTCGATGTGCGTCGGCATGAACGGCGACCTCGGCACGCCGCAGGAGCGCATCGCCTCCACTTCCAACCGCAACTTCGAAGGCCGGCAGGGCAAGGGCGCGCGCACGCACCTGATGAGTCCGGCGATGGCCGTGGCCGCCGCGGTCACCGGCCGGCTCACCGACGTGAGGAAGCTCTGATGGCGGAGAAATTCACCTGCTTCACCGCCATCGCCGCGCCGTACGACCCGGTCAACGTCGACACCGACCAGATCATCCCGGCGCGCTTCCTCAAGGTGCCGCGCGGACAGGGCTACGGCGAGTTCCTGTTCCACGACGTGCGGGAGCAGCCCGATTTCTTCTTGAATCACCCGGTTTTCGGCAAGGCGAAAATCCTGGTCGCCAACACCAACTTCGGCTGCGGCTCCTCGCGCGAGGGCGCGCCGTACGCGTTTCACGACGCCGGCTTTCGCAGCGTGATCGCGCCGAGCTTCGGCGACATCTTCTTCAACAACTGCATGAAGAACGGCATCGTGCCGGTGCGCCTGGAAGAAAAGCGCTGCGGCGCGCTGCGCGAAGCGCTCAAGCAGCACCCGGGCGGCGAAATCACCGTCGACCTGCAAGCCAACAAGGTCACGACGCCGATCGGCGAGTTCGAGTTCTCCGTGCCGCCGTTTTTCCGCGAGATGTTGCTCGAGGGCGTCGACGAGATCGGCCTGACGCTGTCGATGCTTCCGAGAATCGAGGCGTTCGAGAAGGACTACGCCGCCTCGACGCCGTGGCTCACGCCGCTGGCGTAGCCTTCCAGGCGTCGAGGATTTCCGCCCCGGTCGCCGGCCAGACCCCGGGGTGGCGCATGAAGTGCGCCAAGGCTTGCTCGAGGATCCCGATGCGGTAGGGCTGGCCGATCGCCCATGGATGCAGCGTGACGCTCACGATGCGACCGCCCTGGCTTGCGGCTTCGCCGTAGAGCAGGTCGAACTGGTCGGTGAGCTGGTGCAGGAGCTCATCCTCGTCGTGGTGCATGCCGAGAAGAATCACGGCGTCGTCGATGTCGCCCGAGAGCGGCATGGCGACGAGGTCGCGCGCCCTCGTCTTGAACACGTAGGGCATGTCGTCGTTCACCCAGTCGCAGACGTACTCGATGCCGGCTTCGGCGAGCAGATCCGGCGTCTGCGACGATTCCGAACGCGCCGGCGAT
>Ga0075434_100006551_pt1 | contig 10678 bp, 7 predicted proteins | sample RhiMethybrSRZTD3_FD_75298 | JGI IMG/M metagenome (GOLD analysis project Ga0075434, IMG submission 75298) | Populus rhizosphere microbial communities from Tennessee, USA - Rhizosphere MetaG P. TD hybrid SRZTD3 | ecosystem: Host-associated > Plants > Roots > Rhizosphere > Soil | place: USA...
ACGCCGGTGCCCGAATTGCCGAAATCGAGGGGCCCCGCAGGCGTGGCCAGGCCGCCGACGCCGCGCCCCAGCACTTCCCATACGGCCCCGACAGGACGGACCGGGCAGCCCATCGCCGCCAGGGCGCGCCCGGTATTGAGCACATCCTCGCCCTGCAGAAGCCCCGTGATCCGGGTGCGCCCGCTGGCCAGGGCCCCCAGCATGAGGGCGCGATGGGAAATCGACTTGTCCCCGGGCACGCGCACCGTGCCGCGCAGGGCCGGGGAGCGCAGGGCAAGGAGGGGTTGCTTAGCCGTGTGCAGCATCTCGGGCCTTAGCCAGGAGCTCGTTCCTGCTGGTAGTTGCCCCCGCGGCCCCGTCATAGAGCAGCGGCTTGCCCCCCTGTCAACAAGCGGCAAAACGCCTATATGAACGCCAGGAAATGTGACGTTTGCCCGGCCGATTTGGTTTTGACACCCCAGCTGGCGCGTGGCAATGAACCCCCCAATCCGACAGCCCAGAGGCCTTTTCATGTCGACGAAAGCCGAGCGTGGCACCAAGCGCACGTGCCAGAACCCCGAATGCGGCTCGCGGTTTTACGACCTCAACCGCGACCCGATCGTCTGCCCGATTTGTGAATCGACCTATCAAATCGTAGCCTCACCGATCGCCATGGCGGCGGCGGCGCCGATAGCCGACACCGTTCGCCGAGCCGCCAAGAAACCCGCCTATGATGTGGCGGGGGTCAAGCCCGAAGACGTGCCCGACGCCGAGGGTGACGAGCTGGCGGCCGTCGAGGGCGACGAGGAGCCGGCCAGCAGCGATGATGATGAGACCTTCCTCGAGGAGGAAGAGGAGGACGGCTCCGACATGTCCAATATCATTGGGGGCCCGGTGGCGGAGCCCGATGAGCCGCAATAGGCAGGATCCCAGCCATCCCCGGGGCGCGACGAGCCGCGCGCCTGCCCGCGGGCCAACGGCCAAGGCGCGCCACGACGGCGCCCACTTGCACGAAAGCCCGTAGCGGAATACTTAGGCGGGCCGGCGGCCGGGGCGGCCTGCCGGTTTCCCACGATACTGGGGCCGTAGCTCAGTTGGGAGAGCGCGTGAATGGCATTCACGAGGTCAGGGGTTCGATCCCCCTCGGCTCCACCACTGCCCCAGTCCCCCCTACGCTTTCGATCCGCGTCCAGCGCCCAGCGCTGAAACCGCCGGCGCTATCGTCGCGCAGCTCGCCACGCACGTTGCTGCGCCGCCCGGCAGAACCTGCCGGGCTGCGGCACGTCGCCCGAGAGGAATGACGCAGGGCGGGCAAAAGCCATATACTCTTCAAGCAGACAAAATCCGCACAGCGAAGGGAGAAAGCGCATGAGCCAGAGCATTGGGACGAGCGTTAGCGGCCTCAACCGCCGCAGCCTCGCCAAGGGTCTCGGGGCCGGGATTATTGCGGCGGTGGCACCCTTTAAGATCGGGCGCGCCCAGGGCGCCGGCCTGAAGGTCGGCGTCTTGCTGCCAAGGTCCGGGGTGCAGGCGGGCATTGGTCAGGACTGCCAGCGCGGCGTCGAAATTGCCGCGGGCATTCTGAAGGACATCGGCCTGCCGGATCTTGTGATCATGAGCGGGGATACCGAATCCAACGTGGAGACCGCCCGCTCGCGCGCCGAGCGCCTGATCGGGGAAGGCGCGCAACTGTTGGTTGGCGCCTTCGACTCCGGTCAAACTACGGCGATCGCCCAGGTGGCCGAGCAAAAGGGCATTCCCTTCGTGATCAATATTGCGGCGGCGCCCCCCATCACCGAGCAGGGCTACAAGTTCGTATTCCGCAACTTCCCCACGGCGGGGATGATCCTCAGTGACGCGTTCGCCAATCAGAAGGCGATCTTCGAGGCCACCGGCAGCGCGCCGCAGTCCGTCGTGTTCATGCATGTGAACGACACCTTTGGCGTGTCGATGCAGAAGGGGATCGACACCGTCCTGCCCAAGTTCAACATGCCCTACAAGATCCTCGAGACCATCGCCTACGATCCGGCCGCACGCGATCTCTCCGTGGAGGTCGCCAAGGCCAAAGCCACCGGGGCGGAGGCTCTTTTGACGGTCAGCCGACTGAACGATGCCATCCTGCTCACGCGTGAGCTCGTCAAGCAGCGCTGGTCGCCGCTGGCGATTTTGAGCATGGGCCCGGGCTGGTACGAGGACCAATACATCAAGACGCTCGGCAAGCTCTCCGACGACCCGCTGAGCTTTGTGCCCTGGTATGATCCCAATAAGAAGCTGAGCAAGCAGCTCGAGGATGCCCTGGCCAAGGCCCATCCCGGCATCAATCTCAACACCAACCACATTTATACCTTCGAGGCGCTGCTGATTGCTGCGGACGCCTACAAGAGGGCGGCTTCGAGCGACCCGAAGGCGCTCGCCGAAGCTATCCGCACCACCGATATCACGCAAAACGTCAGCATCGGTCCGGGCATCAAGTTCGACGCCAAGGGCCAGAACGACAAACTCAAGAATGCCGGCATCCAGAACCGCGGCGGCAAGCTCGTGACGGTCGCTCCCATGGCTGCGGCAAACGCCAAGGTCGTTTGGCCCTTGACCGCCTACGACAAGCGCGCTTGATCGTGGTCTAGTTCGGCGCTCCGGCCGAGCCGGAGCGGCTTTTCGCAGGACCGCTGCCGGTGCCCGCAACTATCTATTTGAACGTTGCCGTCAGCGGCCTTCTCACCGGCCTGGTTTATGGGCTGATGGCGCTCGGGCTGTCCGTCATTTTCGGCGTGGTGCGCGTGGTCAATTTCGCGCACGGCGAAATGATGACGATCGCGATGTACATCGCCGTTGCGCTCTTTGCCGCCTACCGGCTCGACCCGCTGTTGATGCTGGTGCCCATTGCCGCGGTCCTGTTCGCCCTCGGCTATGTCATGCAGGCCGGTCTGATCAATCCTTTTATCAATCGACCGGAACACAGCCAGTTCATGTTGCTGGTGGCCGTGGCGATGATCATCGTCAACGCGCTGCTTCTCATCTTCGGACCCGATGCGCGCAGCGTGCAGACGGCCTATGCTTATGACAGCTTCCAGCTGGGGCCATTGATCGTCGATGCCACCAAGGTCTATGCCGCCGTGGCCGCCGCTGTGGTCGCGGGGGGCCTGTTCGCGTTCTTCCGCTACTCGCTGACCGGCAAGGCCATTCGCGCCTGCGCCGATAACTATCAAGGCGCGCTCGTGGTTGGGCTCGACGTGCGGCGGCTTTACGCGCTGACGTTCGGGCTCGGCGCGGCCTGCGTCGGTGCAGCCGGCTCCATGTTGGTGCTGCTGTTGGACGTGACGCCGGCGCTCGGTCCCAGCTACACGCTACTGGCTTTTGTCATCGTCATCACCGGCGGCCTCGGTTCAATGCCGGGCGCGCTTTTGGGTGGGATGCTGATCGGCGTGACGGAGGCGCTTGCCGGCTTGCTGTTCACACCTTCGGCCAAGAGCATGTTCGCCTTCGGCATGCTCGTGCTCGTGCTGCTGTTCCGGCCGCAGGGCATTCTCGGCAAGAGCGCGTCATGAGGTCGGGCTGGCTCGACGACGTCCCTCAGCGTGGGCTTGTCCTTCTGCTGCTGCTCCTCTTCGCGCTGATCCTGCTGCCGGCCTTCGCCAACGACTACCTGATCACGGTACTGATTCTCATCCTCTATTTCGCCTACGTCGGGCAGGCGTGGAACCTGATGATGGGTCTCGCCGGGCAGCTTTCGCTTGGCCATGCGCTCTACGTCGGGCTTGGCGCTTACGCCGCCGCCGCGCTTTACGTGCACTTTGGCGTGAGCCCGTGGATCGGCCTATGGGCGTCGCTGGCGATTGCCGCCGCAGCGGGCGGCGCCATCGGCTTTCTCGCCTTCCGCTTCGGGGTCGCCGGGGTCTACTTCGCCATTCTCACCATTGCCTTCGCGGAATTCGCCCGTCTGGCCTTCGACCACTGGTCCTGGGTGGGCGGTTCAGCCGGGTTCTTCTTGCCCGTTGCCAATTACGCGCGCAACGATCTCCTCAACCTACGCGGCAGCCCGACCATGTTCTACTATCTGTTGCTGGCGATGACCGCCGGCGCCTTCGTGCTGTGCCACGCGCTGTTGCGCAGCCGCGCCGGCTACTACTGGTTGGCGATCCGCGAGAGCCCGGACGCCGCCCAGGCGCTCGGCATCGATCTCTTCCGTTATAGGATGTACGTGGTCGTGCTGTCGGCGGCCATGACATCGTTGGGAGGCGTCGTTTTTGCCTTCTACTACAACAACCTCTTTCCCGAGCAGGTCTTCCACATCTCGCGCTCCATTGAACTGATCCTGGCACCCATCATCGGCGGGATCGGTACGCTGTTCGGGCCCATCGTCGGCGCCTTTCTGTTGACAACCTTGGCCGAGGGCCTCGACGAGATCATGCGCGCGATCGGCCTCGATGTGCCCGGCGTGAAGCAAATTTTCTACGGTTTGTGCCTGCTGATCGTGGTGATGTTTCTGCCGCACGGCGTATGGCCGCCGTTGGCCAAGGCGCTGCGGCTCGACGGCGAGCCAAGCAAGGATCACTCGGGGTGCTAACGTGCCGGCCTTACTCGAAATCAGCGGCGTGTCGAAGAGCTTCAGCGGCCTCAAGGCCGTTCAGCAGGCGAGCTTCAACGTCCCCGAAGGCGAGATCGTCGGCCTGATCGGTCCCAACGGCGCCGGCAAGACCACCTGCTTCAACCTGGTTGCCGGTGTCTATCGTCCGGACGCGGGCGAAATCCGCTTGGCGGGAAGGCGCATCGATGGCTGGCGCCCGGACCAGATCTGCCGCGCGGGCGTCGGACGCACGTTTCAGCTGGTGAAGCCGTTTGCGGGCTTGAGCGTGCTGGAAAACGTCGTTGTTGGCGCGCTCAACCAAAGTCCAAGCGTGCGCGCGGCCAAGGAGATTTCGGCCCGCGTGATCGAGCAACTGGAACTGAAGGCCAAGCAGCACGAACCGGCGGGTGCCTTGACGCTGCCGGACCGCAAGCGCCTGGAGGTAGCCCGCGCGCTGGCGACCGGCCCCCGCATTCTGTTGCTCGATGAAGTCATGGCCGGCCTGCGTCCCACCGAGACGGATCGGATGGTTGCGCTGTTCAAGGACCTCAACGCCCGGCTTGGCCTGACGATCCTGATGATCGAGCATGTCATGCGCGCCGTGATGGCGCTGTCGCGCCATGTCGTGGTCCTGCACCATGGACAGATCATCGCCGCCGGTACACCCGCGGAGGTGACGCGCAATCCCGCCGTGCTCGAGTGCTATCTCGGCGAGGACCAACTGTGATACTCCAGGTAGAGCAGCTCGACCTGTTTTATGGCGACGCTCAGGCGCTGGATGGGGTTTGCCTCGAGGCCGAGGAGGGCGAGCTGGTCGCCATCGTCGGCGCCAACGGTGCGGGCAAGTCGAGCCTCATCCGCAGTATCGCCGGCATGGAAAAGCCCGGCCGCGGGCGCATCCGCTTTCGCGGCCGCGACATCACCGGGCTGGCAAGCCACCTCATCTGCAATCTCGGCATTGGCCAGGTGGCCGAGGGCCGGCAGATTTTCCCGACGCTCAGCGTCGAGGAAAACCTGGAAATGGGCGCGTTGTTGCCGCGCGCACGCGGGCGCATGCCGCAGACCCTGCGCGAGATCTATAGCCTCTTTCCCCGTCTCGACGAACGGCGCAGACAGCTGGCCGGAACCATGTCGGGTGGGGAGCAGCAGATGCTGGCGATCGCGCGCTGCTTGATGGGCCAGCCCGAGCTCATCATGTTCGACGAGCCGTCACTTGGCCTGGCACCCGCGCTGGTCCAGGGTCTATTCCGCACCATCCGCAGCATCAGCCAGCGCGGGCTGACGGTGATACTGGTCGAACAGAACGTCGCCGCCTCGCTGAAATTGGCGAGCCGCGCCTACGTGCTCGAGAACGGACGCATCGTCACCAGCGGCACCGGCGCCGCCTTGCTGAGCGACGCCCGCGTGCGCCAGGCTTATCTCGGACTAAGCTAGCTATTCAGCGGCTTTCAAGGCCGCCGCCGGGTTGCGCAGCTGGGCGAGCAATGCCGCCTCGCGGGCCTTGGCCGCTTTGTAATTGCGCAGCTTGATATGGCCAAAACCCTTGATCTCGAGGGGCAGGGAGGCGAGCGCGGTGGCGGTGGCGTGGGTTTGCGGCGACAGACGCTGGCTCAGCTCATCGAGCAGGCGCTCGTAGTCCGCAATCATCTGCCGCTCGAGCTTGCGCTCCTGTGTATAGCCGAAGGGATCCCAGGCCGTTCCACGCAGCCGCTTGCCCTTCGCCAGCAGACGAAACACCGGCAGCACCCAGCGGCCGAACTCAAGTTTGCGCGGCTCGCCGGTGGCCTTGTCGCGGCGCGCCAGCAGCGGCGGCGCAAGATGGAAGCTGAGCTTGCCGCGCGCCTGAAATTGCTCAGACAAGGCCGCTTCGAAGGCCGGGCCCGTGAACAGACGCGCCACTTCGTATTCGTCCTTGTAGGCAAGCAGCTTGTGGTAGCCGCGCGCGACCGCAGCGGTGAGGCCGCTGAGACCCGGCGCCAGGTGGCGCTCGGCTTCGCCGATGCTGGCGATCCGCGCGCGATAGCGCTCCGCCAGAGCCTGATCCTGGTAGTCGGCGAGCTGCGCGGCACGATCGGCGATGAGCTCCTCGAGCGACTGCGGCTTGGATTTGGCGAGCGCAGATGGGCCCAGCATCCTCGCCAGTGCCGCCGTATCGTGCGCTCCCAACCTGCCGAAGCGAAAGGCGTTCCGGCTCATTTCGACCGCGGCACCGTTGAGCTCGATGGCCTGCTCGATAGCCCTGGAGCCGATCGGCACATGCCCAAGCTGATAGGCGTAGCCGAGCAGAAACATGTTGGCGGCAATCGAGTCGCCAAACAGCTTCACGGCCAGGGTGTGCGCGTCCAGCGCATGCACCGGCGCCTTACCGGCCCGCGCCTCAATGGCATGGCGCAGCGCCGCGCCGGGAACTTTCAAATTGGCGTTGCGGGTGAAGTCGGCCGTCGTCATTTCGTAGTCCGAGTAGACGATGGCCGTGTGGTCGGGTTTGACGGTCTCGAGCACCTTGTTGGAGGCCGTGACGACGAGATCGCAACCGAGCACCAGGTCGGCACCGGCCACCCCGGCGCGGATGGCGTGAATCTGCGCTACCTCGCGGGCCACCCGCATGTGGCAGGCAACGGCGCCTCCTTTTTGCGCCAGGCCCGTCATATCGATGGCGCCGAAGCCCTTGCCTTCCAGGTGTGCCGCCTGCCCCAGCACGGCCGACAGCGTCACCACCCCGGTACCGCCGACGCCAGTCACGAGCATGGTAAAGGGACGATCGAGGGCGGGCAGGCGCGGCTCCGGCAAACCAGCCAGCAGGTTGACGATGCCGCTATCGGCCACCTGTTTTGTGTCGGCCTTGCGCACCTTGGCGCCGTGCACGGTAACAAAGCTCGGGCAGAACCCGTTGAGACAGGAGAAATCCTTGTTGCAGGCGGATTGATCGATTGCACGCTTGGTGCCCAGCGGCGTTTCCAGCGGCACCACGGCGACGCAGTTCGACTTCACCCCGCAGTCGCCGCAACCCTCGCACACCGCCGCATTGATGAAGACGCGCTTGTCGGGATCCGGGAAGAGCCCGCGTTTGCGCCGGCGCCGTTTTTCCGCCGCGCAGGTCTGATCATAGACCAACACGGACACGCCCGGCACCTCGCGCAGCTCCTTCTGCAGGCTTTGCAGCTGGCGCCGGTGATAGACCGGTACTCCTCGCGGGATGAAGCCGGAGGGATATTTGTGCGGCTCGTCGGTGACGACGACGACTTTCTCGACGCCTTCCGCCAGCACTTGATTGACGATCATGCCGACGGTGATGCCGCCATCCAGGCTTTGCCCGCCGGTCATGGCAACCGCGTCGTTGTAGAGGATTTTGAAGGTGATGTTCACACCCGCGGCGCGCGCGGCGCGAATGGCCAAGCTGCCGGAATGGATGTAGGTGCCATCGCCCAAATTCTGAAACACGTGCTTGGTTTTGGAGAACGGCGCCTCGCCGATCCAGTTGGCGCCCTCACCTCCCATCTGGGTGAACCCTTCGGTACTTCGGTCCATCCAGTGTGCCATGTAGTGGCAGCCAATACCCGCGTAGGCCCGCGAACCCGCCGGCACCACGGTGGAGGAATTGTGCGGACAGCCCGGGCAAAAGTAGGGGATGCGGGTCGCCGGCTCCGCCGTCTCGGGTTTGTTTCCGCTCAGCCGCTTCAGCTCCGCCACCTTGGTCTTGATCTCGTCGCCCGCGCCAAAGCGAATGAGGCGCTCGCCGAGCTTGATGGCGATATCGGTGGGGTCGAGGGCATATTTGGCCGGGAATAGCCACTGCTCGTTTTCGTCCTTCTTACCGAGAATGCGCGGACGCTCGGGAAGATCGTAGAGCTGCTCCTTGACCTGGGTCTCGATCAGCGAGCGCTTCTCCTCGATCACCAGGATCAGGTCCAGCCCTCGCGCGAAATTGAGGATGCCCTGCGGCTCCAGCGGCCAGGTCATGCCGACCTTGTAGAGCCGGATGCCGAGCTCGTTGGCCTTGACCTCGTCGATCCCAAGCTCGTCGAGGGCCTGACGCACGTCGAGGTAGCTCTTGCCGCAGCTAATGATGCCAAGCTTCGGAGCCGCGCCGCCGCGCAGCACCAGGCGGTCGAGATTGTTGGCGCGCGCGAAGGCCAAAATCGCGGCGCGCTTGAAGTCGTGCAGCCGGGCCTCCTTCAACAGGGCCTGATCGCCGAGGCGAATGTTGAGCCCCCCCGGCGGTAGCGCAAACTCGTCCGGAAGCTTGACGTCAACTCGGTCGATGCGACCATCGACGGTCGAGGTTGCCTCGATGTTGTCCTTGACGCACTTGATGCCGACCCACACGCCCGCGAAGCGCGAAAGCGCAAAACCCAACACGCCATAGTCCAGGATCTCCTGCACACCGGCCGGATTGAGCACCGGGATCATGTAGTCGACGAAGGCGAATTCGGATTGATGGGCGCTGGTGGAGCTTTCGCAGGTGTGATCGTCACCCATCAGCGCCAGCACGCCACCGTGCTTGGAGGTGCCGGCGTGGTTGGCGTGGCGGAAAACGTCGCCGGTGCGGTCGAGGCCCGGACCTTTCCCGTACCAGACGCCGAACACGCCATCGTATTTGCCCTCGCCTCTGAGCTCGGCCTGCTGGGAGCCCCACAGCGCGGTGGCGGCGAGATCCTCGTTGAGACCGGTCATGAACCGGATGTGGTTGGCCTCGAGGGTTCCCCGCGCGCGCAGCATGGCGGCCTCGAGGGAGGCAATGGGTGAGCCCCGATAGCCCGTGACGTAACCGGCCGTATTCAGTCCGGCGCGGACATCGCGCGCCCGCTGGGCCAGCATCAGGCGGACGATGGCCTGGGTGCCCGTCAGGATCTGGTGCGTTTCGTCGAGGGCGTATTTGTCGTCGAGGCTGACAGCGTGTTTGGGCATCTCGCGTGTGAGCTCCGGGCTTTCTCCGGGCCGGCAACCCTGCGCCGGCCATGCGGATCAAAGAGTGATGGCAGAGTCCGGCGCCAATCGCAAACGTCTGGCCCGGCCCCGCTGTTGCAAAGATGGGGTCGAAGGTTGGGGGACGCAATCGTTGGCGCCTCGACCGGGGGGCGCGGATTGCGCACCTGCGAAATCGGCCACCAAGCCTTGAACTTGCGAAGCCCGGCCCAGGGCCACGGGCCCGCGCCGGGTCCCCAAGCCAGATCTTACGGCCCGACCACCCGCATGCGCCAACCCAGGGCGACGATGGCCACCACCAGCGCCGCAAAGGCGAGTTCCAGCCAGCCCACCGCCTCGCCCAGAAGCGCGGCGGCGGCCGCGAGCGCCACGAACGGTTGCAGCAGCTGAAGCTGCCCCACCCTGGCGATGCCGCCCAGCCCCAAGCCCTTGTTCCAGGCGAAGAACCCCAGAAACATGCTGAACACCGAGACATAGAAGAACCCGGCCCAGGCCGAGGCACGTGCGCTAAGGCTGCTGGGCCAGGCCAACAGCACGAGCGCCACCGCGAGGACGGGCGCCGAAGCGACGAGAGACCAGCAGATGACTTCCCAGCCGCCGATGCGCCTCGCCATTTCGCCGCCCAGCGCGTAGGCGAGCGCCGCCGAGACGGCCGAGGCCGCCAGCAAAAGATCGGCCCATTTGAGTGCGTCGGACGCCGCCCCGGTCAGGATCGAGTAGCACAGGACGCTGGCCGTACCGGCCAGGCCGCAGGCCCAGAACCCGAACGAGGGACGCTCGCCGGCAACGAGGGCGCCTGCCATGGCGGTCAGCAGCGGCAGCACGGCCAGCACGACGGCGCCATGGCTGGCCGGCGCATGTTGCATGGCGATCGCCATCAGCAGGGGAAAACCGATAATAGAGAAGAACGAAAAGGCGGCGAGCCGCGGCCATTCCCGCCGCGCCGGCGGCGGCGGGCGCGCCCACAGGAGCGTGGCGCCGGCCAGCACGGCCGCCAGCAGCGAGCGGCCAAGTGTCACGAACAAGGGGTCGAAATCCGCGACCGCCAGCCGGGTCGCGGGCAGGGTGAGCCCGAAGATGATCACGCCCAGCAGCCCGAGCAGGAAGGCCTGGCCCTGGCGGCTCAGGTGGCGTCGAAAATCCATCGACCGGATCGGCGCGAGCTTGCCCCTCACCCGCGGTTGCCGGCCAAGAGCTTGCGCGAGATCA
>Ga0075434_100006552_pt1 | contig 10678 bp, 8 predicted proteins | sample RhiMethybrSRZTD3_FD_75298 | JGI IMG/M metagenome (GOLD analysis project Ga0075434, IMG submission 75298) | Populus rhizosphere microbial communities from Tennessee, USA - Rhizosphere MetaG P. TD hybrid SRZTD3 | ecosystem: Host-associated > Plants > Roots > Rhizosphere > Soil | place: USA...
TTGCGCGCGCCGATCTGGATCACGTCCGCATACTCTTCCACCAGTTCCAGCGATTCATTGTCGATCGCCTCCGTGATGATCTTCAGCCCGAACTGCTCGCGAATTTCCGCCAGGATCCGCAGCCCGTCTTCGGCGAGACCCTGAAACGAATAGGGGGATGTGCGTGGCTTGTAGGCTCCGCCGCGAAAAAACTGTGCTCCGGCCCGATGCACCCTCTCAGCCACTGCGAACGCCTGCTCGCGGCTCTCGATCGCGCAAGGACCGGCGATAATGGCCAGGTTCTTTCCACCGATTGTGGCCTGTGTTCCGGCAAACTTCAGAACAGTGTTTTCTTCCTTGACGTCGCGGCTGACCAGCTTGTAGGGCTTGCTGACGCGGATGACTTCCTGCACCCCCGGCATCTCATCGAGCGTGCCCTGTTCGATCTCCCCCTGGTTCCCGGTGATGCCAATGGCCGTCCGGGTGGCTCCCGGCATGGAATGGGCGCGATATCCCAGCGACTCAATCTTCTGACAAACGGCGCGCACCTGCTCTTCGGTGGCGTGCGCCTGCATGACAACCAGCATGTCCCACCTCGAAGCGTGAGTGTATCGCAAGTTCGGTGTAGGAACACTCTCGTATTCAGCGATGCTGAAGGCGAAGCGAGTTATTCAGTTTGACTGACTACCATGAACTTCTTCGTCTTCGCGTCGGAGAATTGCAGCTCGTAGGTCTGCGTGGATTCATAATTGTTCTTGTGAACGTCCTCGATCAGCTTTGCCTTCGCCGAGCGCCAATAGCGTAGGCCTCTTGGCTGGTGCCTCCAGTTCGTATTCTTTGCCGTTGATGATCACGTTGAGCTTCAGATCGCCTGAAGGTCCGATGGATGTTGGTACCATTAGCCAATGAGACGAAGTGATATGGACATCTACGGAATATTCCCCACTGCTCGACTGTCCCCAGCAAGGCGCAGAGAGCAAAGTGAGCCATAGAACAAAGGAGACAACGTTCCTCATGATTCCTCCGTCGAGCTTGGATGGATACAGACTGCAACGATACGCGTGAACTAGATTCCGAAAGGCGTCGTGCTTTACACCCGCCTGCCGGGCCCAGTACCTTCTAGATCATGCCGCGCTCCATGGCCCAGGAACAGGACATTCTCCGCCGGCCTCCGCCAAGGCGCTCGCCCAGCCGGACCTCGCGGCGCATCGGCATTCACACCTCGATTGCCGGAGGCGTCCAGAACGCCGCCGAACGAGCGTATCGCCTGGGCTGCAGCGCTTTCCAGATCTTCTCGACGAGTCCCAGGCAGTGGGCGCCGTACGACATTAGCCGTCCGCAGTGCGACGAGCTACGCCAATTGCGCGAGAAATACGACCTCAAACCACTGGCGATCCATACCAACTACCTGATCAATCTGGCCGCCAGCAATGAACTCTTTTTGAAGAAATCCGTCGAAGCGTTTCGCGGAGAGGTGGAGCGCGCCATTGCGATCTGCGCTGAGTATCTGGTGCTGCATCCGGGGTCATTTCGCGGAGCAGAGCGGGAAGTCGGGTTGTTGCGTACGGCGGCCGCCATTGCCGCCGCTACCACGAATCTCGATCTTGCGAATAACGGGTTGACCATCCTGATCGAAAATACGGCTGGGGCAGAATTCTCTTTAGGCGGGAGCTTCGACCAGGTCGCCGAGGTGATCGACCGCCTTCGCGATATCGTACCGATCGCCGCCTGTATTGATACCTGTCACACCCATGTTGCGGGATACGATATTGTGAGTGAGAAGGGAATGACGCAGACTCTTGCACTGCTCGATCAGACCATCGGCATAAAGAACGTTCCCGTCTGGCACTGCAACGACGCCAAAGCCGAGCGAGGCTCGAAGCTCGATCGCCACGAACATGTGGGCAAGGGCAAGATTGGACCGGAAGCCTTCCGCCGTCTGTTGAACGACCCGCGTACAGCCCAGGCCGCCTTCATTGCCGAAACTCCCATCGACAGGCCGGGCGATGATCGAAGGAACGTGGACGCTCTAAAGCGGCTGGTGAAATCCAAGTAGCGCCGGCGTCCCGCCGGCTGTCGCGAGGGTGTCTCGACCTTCGCCCACGGGTTCGATCACGCCCGCGATGTAAAATACAGGATTACTCTTAACGACCTTCACCCTATGGCCACGGAGAACAAATCCATCGCCACCCGCGACGAACGCTACGACGCCCAGCGCGTCGAGACCAAGTGGTTCGATCGCTGGCAGCAGGACCCGGCTCCTTACGCCGCCGAACCGAAGTCCACCAAGCCCAAGTACTACGTCCTCGAGATGCTGCCTTATCCCTCGGGCGTCCTGCACATGGGCCACGTCCGAAACTACGCCATCGGCGACGCGCTTGCGCGCTACATGTGGATGAACGGCTACAACGTGCTGCATCCCATGGGATGGGATTCGTTCGGCTTGCCCGCTGAGAACGCCGCCATTCAGAACAACACGCCTCCGCGCGAATGGACGCTGCGCAATATCGCCAACATGAAGGCGCAGATGAAGCGCCTGGGATTCGCCTACGACTGGTCGCGCGAGGTGACGACCTGCTTCCCCGAGTACTACCGCTGGAACCAGTGGTTCTTCCTGAAGATGTACGAGCAGGGACTCGCCTACCGCAAGAAGAGCAAGGTGAACTGGTGCCCGAAGTGTGCCACTGTATTGGCGAACGAACAGGTGGTAGGAGGCAATTGCTGGCGACATGAAAACACGCCGGTCGAGCAGCGAGAACTCGAACAGTGGTTTCTGCGCATCACGAAGTACGCCGATGAATTGCTTCGCGATCTCGCCAAGCTGGGCAATTGGCCCGAAAAAGTGCGCACCATGCAGCGTAACTGGATCGGTCGCAGCGAGGGCGCGCTCGTCGACTTCGATCTGGGTGGCACAGTGGGTCCGGCAGGGTCGACCATCACAGTCTTCACGACGCGGGTCGACACCATCTATGGCGCAACATCGGTTCAACTCGCGCCTGAGCATCCGATCGTGGCCGACATCGTCGCGCACAATCCGGAATTGCGCCCCAAGATCGAGCAGTTGATCGCCGAGCAGCGCAAGGCCAAAGAGGTCGGCGATATCGGCGAGATCGAAAAGCATGGCGTCTTCACGGGTCGCTACGCCAAAAATCCATTCAATCAGGAAGCCCTTCCGGTTTGGGTGGCCAATTACATCCTGATGGATTACGGCACGGGCGCGATCATGAGCGTGCCTGCCCACGACGAGCGCGACTACGATTTCGCGAAGAAGTACAAACTGCCCATTCGCGTCGTCGTTCTTCCCACCAGCGGTGACTCCGAGGAAACGGTAACCGAGCCTAAGCTGCCCTATGTGGTGGAAGACGGTCTGGTGGTGAACTCCGGTCAGTTCAGCGGACTAAGCAGCCAGGAAGCTCTCAAGAAGATGGCGGAGTACGCTGAACAGAACAGCTTCGGCAAGGCGACCGTCACGTTCCGAATCAAGGACTGGGGAATCTCGCGCCAGCGTTACTGGGGTACACCCATACCCATGCTCTATTGCGAGAAGGACGGCATTGTCCCCGTGCCAGACAAAGATTTACCTGTCATTCTCCCGGACAATGTTGACATCACGCTCACAGGCGGCTCGCCGCTGAGCCGTGTGCCGGAATTTGTCAACACGACTTGTCCCAGGTGTGGCGGCCCCGTTCGCCGCGAGACGGACACCATGGACACGTTCGTTGACTCATCCTGGTATTTCTATCGCTACACCGATGCGCACAACGACTCTGCACCTTTTGACCGCGCCATTGCGGGCTACTGGTTCGGAGAGGCCGGCATCGATCAGTACATTGGCGGCGTCGAACACGCCATCCTGCACCTGATCTATTCGCGCTTCTGGACAAAAGTGATGCGCGACATGGGCATGCTGAAAAACGACGAGCCCGTAGAGCGCCTCTTCACGCAAGGCATGGTGATTAAAGACGGCGCGAAGATGTCCAAGAATCTGGGCAATGTGGTCTCGCCTGATGAAATGGTTGCCCGTTACGGTGCCGATGCCGCGCGCCTCTACAGCTTGTTCGCTGCCCCGCCCGATCGCGATCTAGATTGGCAGGACACAGGGATCGAAGGCATCCAGCGCTTCCTTGGGCGCGTTTATCGCTTTGTGCTGCGTAACGCGAAGCCGGAGTCGCCCGATTGGCGCAAGTCGGTCCCGGAAGACCTCGGCGGGCAGGCGCGTCAGGTTCAACGCAAGCTCCATCAGACAATCAAGCGTGTCAGCGATGACTTCAAAGGGCGCTGGCACTTCAATACCTGTGTGGCGGCCATTATGGAGTTGGTAAATGAACTGTATGCCACGGAAGAGCAACCAGGCGCCGGTTCACAGGTTCCACTTCCGTTGCTGGCTGAAGTACAGCGCGACCTCGTGCTGTTGCTAGCGCCTTTTGCTCCGTACCTCGCGCACGAGTTGTGGGAGATGCTCGGTGAGCAGGGAAGTCTGTTGCGAGCACCGTGGCCGAAGTACGATGCGGCGCTCGCAAAAGAGGAAGAGGCAGAAATTCCTGTGCAGGTGAACGGCAAACTGCGGGGCCGTGTCCTCGTGGCTGTCGATGCGGGTGAAGCGCTCGTGAAGGAGCGCGCGCTGGCCGATGAAAAGGTGAAGGCGGCGATCGCCGGCAAAACAATCGTCAAGGCGATCTACGTTCCCGGCAAACTTCTCAATCTCGTCGTTCGATAACAAGGACAAAAAAGGCGGGCAAGCGCCCGCCTTTTCTCTCGCATCACCACCGATCAGACTTCAGTTCTTTGCGCTTTCGGTCGAGGCAAACACCAGTGACTCCTTCCGGTTTCCGAACGTAAGTTCGTTCACTGTCTGGGTGCCACTCGCCGATGATAGGGTTACCGCGCTGTATGGCGCGGGCGAATCTTTCTGCACGAGTTTGGCGGAGGTTGTTGTTACAACATTTTTTCCCTGCAGGATCTTCACCTGCACGTCCGGCCCGCTGCCGTCCCATGTGGCCGTGTAATTGCCAGGCTGTAGCTGCGTCGAGCCTACCTGTGCCGGTGACGACAAGCTGAATTTGCCTTCGTTCTTATCCTTGGCGAATGCGCCGAGTGAGATGAACATCGCCAACAGCATCAAGCAGACAGAGTACTTCCCAAATCTCATAGAGCTTCTCCTAACAAAGCATGGCTGTGGTTCGGAGTCGGGCGGCGACTCGTTGCCGTTACTGATTCACGGAAGATTGTGAGAAAGCTTCTGGTACTTCGATGTTCGACAAGCAGCTGAAGTTGCCGAAAAATTCTCAGCAGACGAATGCGCCGCGATAAACAAGACAATTTGTGATCCCTGCGTAAATTTGAGCAAAGACTTCGTCAATCTGTGTCGATCACGCGTGATGTGGGGCCACAAAGCTGAAGCACGCGTGCTGAGTTATGCTAAGAGGCGATGGCCATCTGGTCGCCTACCGGCGAAGGCTTCCGTAGCATATTTCGCAGGCCCACTTTGCCTCTTGCGGAAATCGTGTGGAGATGGAGTTTCGGTGCGACTGCTGTAGTGCTCATCGGCGTAACCCTTCTCGAATATCTGAATACGTTACCCGTTTCGCCCGCCGATCTTTTCATGCTTCGGACCGGACACCCGCTGCTTGTTTCGAATGCGTTGTCGCACATCGTGCGCGGGAGCGGGGTTCATCTTGTGCTGGCCCTGATCCTCCTCTTTCTCGCTCTCGCAATTCTGTGGATCGCCCTCGCCTCAGTGGGCCGCGCCGCCACGCTCGATTCCCTGATCGCCTACATTCGGGATCGGGCGATCAAAGCGAGCCAGATAATTCCGGAATCTGCGCCAGAAGTCACTACCGTGGTCCAGACATCATTTTCATGGCGTCTGCGTTCTCTCACTGGACTGCACTTTCTGCGTACCGCACTCGCGCTTGCCGCCTGTGCAGGATTTCTGGGCGCACTTGTTCTTGCGGGATTCGCATCGTCAAAGACGGATCCGCACCCTGCTGTCGTATTCGTACTCGCCCTGGTTCTGGGAACGTTCGTATGGATGATGTGGTCGGCAGTCAGTTGGTTTCTGTCGCTGGCATCGGTCTTTGTAGTCGGGCAGGGGCAGGACGCATTCGCCGCTTTGTGCTCATCCATCGGCCTGTGCCGTGACCGATTTGGAGCTGTGGTTGCCGTCGGCACGTGGTTCGGCCTGACGCATCTCGTGCTCTTCATGGTGGCTACGTCGGTGGCAACATTTCCCTTCGTATTTGCGTCGCTCCTGCCACCATCGGTTGTGCTCGTAGCTGTCCTGATCTTGACGCTGCTCTACTTCGCATTGGTCGACACGCTCTACATCGCGCGCATGGCAGGCTATGTCGCGATACTCGAGGGACCCGTTGTTCCCACTGCTGCGAGTCTGCCCATCGTTGCGAGCACTCAGCATTCAGCACTCAGCATTCAGCCTCGAACGGCTGCGGTCGATCAGGACGAACTGATTCTTAGCGACACAAGTTCGCTTGCTCCCTTGCGCGACCCGTGTGCACTTGCGTCGCCAATGGAAGCTGCGCAGGTTGATCAGGACGAGCGAATTCTGTGTGACACCCAGAACATCTCAGGCACTGCATCTGAGTCCAGTTCTCAAGACGAACCTAATGCGAAATGAGTCGCCAAGAGCGAATCGCCAGAAGCCAGAAGTTTCTAAGTGTTGGCCTTAGCCATTCTCAGGGAACCCACCGGCCTCGTGGGCATCAAACCCACCCGACCGTCAAGAACGCGGGGAGGGTGGGGCACCAATTCGTTCTGAGATTTATCGATTCGGCTTGTTACTCCGATATCTGAAGACCCAAGGCCTAAGACCCAAGACCTTAAGACCCAAGACCCAAGAGCTAACACCTGAGACCTGCCTCCTGCCTCCTGCTTTACACTATTTTCCGAATCTGAGAAACTCATCCGTGGAAACTCAATCGATCGTCGTCCTCGACTTCGGGGCGCAATATTCCCAGCTCATTGCGCGCCGCATCCGCGAACTCAGCGTCTTCTCCGCCGTCCTTCCATGCAATGCAAGTCTCGAAGAAATCCGCAGCTACTCGCCCGTGGGCATCATTTTGTCGGGAGGCCCGTCCTCGGTCTACGACAAGGACGCTCCGGTGGCCGATCCGCAGGTATTTGCCCTTGGACTTCCGGTGCTCGGCATCTGTTACGGCTTGCAGTACATGGTGCACGCGCTGGGCGGAAAAGTGCGTCCCGCGAGCAAGCGCGAATATGGACATGCGCAGGTCGAGATCGATGGTGTTGCGTCGCGCCTTTTCGAAGGACTGCCGAAGTTGCTGAATGTCTGGATGTCGCATGGCGATGAAGCCGAAAACCTGCCGGCAGGGTTTCATCTCACAGCCAAGTCTCCAAACGCAGTAGCCGCAATCGAAAACCCAGTGCGGAAAATGTGGGCGGTCCAATTCCATCCGGAAGTGCATCACACGCCGCTGGGCAAAGACGTTCTGCGCAATTTCGCCTTGAACATCTGCGGCGCCCAGCCCACCTGGACGCCGCAACACTTCATCGATGCGACCGTGGAACAGGTGCGCAAGCAGGTCGGCTGCGGACGAGCCATCTGCGCGCTCTCTGGCGGAGTCGACTCTTCTGTGGCTGCTGTCCTCGTGGATCGCGCCATGCGCGATGGCTCTGGCAAGACTCGCCTGACTTGTGTCTTCGTGAACAACGGTGTGCTGCGCAAGAACGAATTCGAAAAAGTTCAGCAGACCTTGCGCGACAAGCTCGGCCTGCACCTCGTGGCCGTCGACGCCAGCAAGCGCTTCCTCACCCGCCTCGCCGGCATCACCGATCCCGAAGCGAAGCGCAAGATCATCGGCAACGAATTCATCGGTGTGTTCGATCAGGAAGCCCAGCGCATCGAGAAAGAAGAGGGCAAGGTCGAATGGCTGGTGCAGGGCACGCTCTATCCCGACGTAATCGAGTCGCGCTCGGTGCGCGGTCCCTCACAGGTCATCAAGAGCCATCACAACGTCGGCGGCCTGCCGGAGAAAATGCAGCTCAAGCTTATCGAGCCGCTCAAGGAACTCTTCAAAGACGAAGTCCGTCGCATCGGCCGCGACCTGGGTATGCCCGAAGAGATCCTGCAGCGCCAGCCCTTCCCGGGTCCCGGCCTCGCCGTGCGCGTGTTAGGCGAAGTCACCGAGGAGCTCCTACGTATTTTGAGAGACTGCGACGAAATTGTCGTCGACGAGATTAAGAAAGCCGGCCTCTACCAGAAGATCTGGCAGTCGTTCGCGGTGCTGCTTCCGGTGATGTCGGTCGGCGTCATGGGAGACCAGCGGACCTATGCCAACACCTGCGCCATCCGCGCCGTTCACTCCGAAGACGGCATGACCGCCGACTGGGTCCCACTCCCCTACGAAGTCCTGAAAACCATTTCCAGCCGGATCGTGAATGAGGTGAAAGGCGTCAACCGAGTCGTCTACGACATCACGTCGAAGCCGCCCGGAACGATTGAGTGGGAGTGAGAATTCAGCTACTGGCTACTGGCTTCTGGCTGCTGGCAGGCGCCTGCTGCCGGCCGGTTAGCAAAGAACCGTCTCTCCTTCGCGACTTCAACGATCTGTCATCCCGACCGAGCGAAGCGAGCGGAGGGACCTTGTGTTCCCAACCTTAACCGCCGGTCAGCCTGGGTTGAGTCAAGAAAACTCAGCGAAAACATTGGCGTGCCAGAAAGCCAAAAGCTACCAGCCAGCAGCATCAATCCCGGTGCACCGTCTCCATCGAGAACGCCGGCAAGCACACCGCGATGTACTCGGCGCCCCCCTCCTCCGGGGTCGAATACTGCACCCACTCTCCTCGATGGGCCACGACCGCCTGCCCGCTCCGCACATCCAACTGGCCAATTCTTGTGTATGACTCGCACCATTCCGCGGAGCACAATCGTGAACTCGTCAAACTCCGGCGTCTGGCCCGGTTCGCTCCAACCCTGTGGGCTGCGCATGTGGGCGACGCTTACCCCGCTCGTCGATGAGTTGACTCGGCCGACGTATTCGTCAATGAGCTTGGGTTTGTTGCCAGCGGCTTGGATTCGGGTGGGCTGCACGATGAGAGTCGGCATGGCTAAGTTTCTCATGTCGCAGAAAGCAGCGCCGCCGTTTCGAAAAAGCTCCTGCCGGAAGTTGCTGGCATGAGCCCCTTGAAACGGCGGCCTTACGCCACGACTGGGTTTACGGGCAAGGATACGGCGTTCCTGGAATCGCAGGCCTGCCAGGAATCACAGTCGGCGGGGTGCCGGGTGTGTTTCCGACCGCCGGAGTTCCGGGAATGATCGTTGGCGGCATTGCTGGTGTTTCAGGTGTGTAACAGGTTCCCGTGTTGCTCGTCGAGGGCGACGGCACAGCAGGAGGCGGACGCTTCGCAACCGGCATCGGGGTCACTGGATTCTCCTGCGCATCCTTCTCCACTGCGCTAACTTGCCTCTGAGTCAGCGTGAGCGATTCGGGCAAGGTCATCTGCATTGGAGATCCAGTGTCAACGAAGAAGTGACGGCTGTGCGCGAGAAACACGAAAGAGAGGGCGCCCCCGGCGGCAAGGCCTACCATCCCGCCGATAGCCGTACTCTTTAGCCCACCCGGGTTGAAGTTCATACCATTGATATCGGTGCCGTGGCCGCCCGCGGCGTGTCCAATCAGTGTGCCCAGGCCGAGTCCCGCCAGAGGCGCGATGATGGCGCCCGCAACATTCTTCCCGCCCGCATCCAGCCAGGCCGTACCCTCTTCCCCTTCCACATGCACCGGCCCGGATGTGTTCGTCACCATGCCGTTGGGAAAGACCAGCGAGGCTGATTGCAGGCGCACTTGCGCCCGTGAACCTTGGCGCCACATTTTGTCGAGCTTGCCCTGGACGAATGTACCCGGCGGTACGACGATCTGATCACCCACCACGATGGGTGCGACGGTCTGTGTGTAAACCTCATCCCCGCGACGGATGCTGCGGCTCGCCACCGGATTGGTTAGCACCAAGGCAAAACGCGTCCCGGCGGGAATGGTCACGGACGCCGCACTCGGTGGGGGTGCATTGGGCGACGCATCAGGTGAATTTTCTTTCTGCTCCTGCGCGAAGCAGCTCAGGGTGAACAGCAATAGGGGAACTACAGAGAAGAGAGGTTTCGGTTCTATCCCGGCCAGAGTCAGAAAGGCAACCTTGGTCGAAACGGTTCGACGCGAGCGATGCGGAATCGCCATACGGTACCCCCTGTCATACTTCTCAAAGACCTAGCTTGCACGCGACTCGTCCGCGTGCAGTCCACGCGCTTAGATTCTCAAGCGCTGTCGAAGGGTACTCGTGATTCGCGTCAAAGTTTGAATAGCTTCGGTAACAAAATGTAAAAACGGATGGATACAACATCCACGAGGGAGGGTATCGCTGTCGTTTCTATTCCACCTTTTCTGCCACCCAGCGCGAAATTGCCGTGACCATCTTGCGCGGAGCAAAGCGCACCGACTCGGCCACCATCCAATTTTTGAAGCCGGAGATCGCCAGCGACTTTCCTGCCATCAGTGCGCGATATCCGTCTTCGGCCACGGTCTTTGCGTCCATAGGCGCAAGGCGTTTGAACAGCCGCGAATTCTCCGTCTGAGCGCGTATTTGAAATTCCGTCAACGTCGCACCCGGACAGAAACAGGTTACGGTGACTCCCGAATTCCGGAGTTCATCAGCAAGCGCCTCTGAGAAA
>Ga0075434_100006553_pt1 | contig 10678 bp, 7 predicted proteins | sample RhiMethybrSRZTD3_FD_75298 | JGI IMG/M metagenome (GOLD analysis project Ga0075434, IMG submission 75298) | Populus rhizosphere microbial communities from Tennessee, USA - Rhizosphere MetaG P. TD hybrid SRZTD3 | ecosystem: Host-associated > Plants > Roots > Rhizosphere > Soil | place: USA...
ACGATCTTTTTGGATGAAGTCGGGGACTTGCCGCTTCATCTTCAGGTCAAGCTGTTGAGAGTGCTTCAAGAAAAGAGTTTCACCCCCGTAGGCGGAAACAAAGCCATAAAAGTCGACGTACGGGTCATTTCGGCGTCGAATCGGGATCTGCGCAAGGAACTCGAAGAAGGACGTTTCCGCGAAGATCTCTTTTATCGGCTGAATGTTGTGCATATGGTCATGCCACCGCTACGCAGCAGAAGAGAGGACATACCGGCACTGACTCATTACTTCCTGAAGAAATTTGCTACCTCTCATGCCAAAAAAGTCGAAGAAATTTCCAGCGGCGCGCTCATGCGGCTAATGAGCTACTCGTACCCAGGAAACATTAGGGAATTGGAAAATATTTTGGAGCACGCTGTGGCCGTAACTGGCAAAAACGTAGTTACGGAAGACGATCTGCCACAGCACCTCAAAGAGGTGCCCATTTTAGAGGAATCAGATCTTTTCGAACGCACGGCGCCGGCGGGCGCAGAAACATTTTTCGATAAGGGCCTTTCATTGGACGCGGAACTGGAAACTCATGAGAAGTGCATCCTTCTGGGTGCTTTGAAACGTGCGAATGGTGTCCAAAAAAGGGCCGCGGAATTATTAGGAATAAACTACCGCTCTCTCCGCCACCGCTTGGAAAAATATGACTTGCTTCATTCAAAGACCTTCGAATTCGGAAACCATCCCGAGGAACAACAGTGACGAATTTTGTCACTTTTACGACTCCGAAAATTCCGTAATAGTGAAAGCGATCCAGGCGTAACCTTACTCAAATAGCCGGTAAGCGTGGCCAGCGAGTTCTCAAAATAATCGAAAAACCGGCATGTTGTCTCGCCTAACTACCGATCAGCCGGCAAAAGGTGTGCGTTTGCTCATACTACAAACCCCGCTCACATCTACTGGTCCTCGTTTTGCTGAATTCGCCGACAATTGTTTAAGACTAATTCGGCGACAGGAGGTGACTCGGAAGAGCAATAGGCGCGGTTAAAGTATATGGCAAAATCGTTTGTTTTAAACCAACCAGTGCAAAGGAGACACAGAGTGGATAGATTAAGAATGCAGGGCGAATCCGGTTTTACATTGATCGAGTTATTGGTTGTCGTCGCTATTATTGGTATCTTGGCGGCTATTGCGATCCCTCAATTTGCGGCCTACCGAAAGCGTGGTTTTGAGGCGCAGGTGAAGTCAGACTTGAGGAATGCGGCCGTGTCTGAGGAAGCCTATTTCGCGTCGACTAGTCCAAGTGCCTACAAGTCCTCTGCGACGGCGTGGGTTGGTGGAGCAAGTCCAACTGTTCCAGGATTTAACGCGACGAATGGTGTTGCCGTGACGTCCGCCGTGGGTAGCAATACCTTTTTACTGACGGCGACGCATACCAATTGCACGGGCGTGTCATGGACGTTTAGCAGCACAAATGGGACAATCTCTGGTCCTTCAGGTGGATGCCCGTAAGTAATTAGCTAGTAAATCGGCCAAAAAAGGGGGGCACAACGCCCCCTTTTTTTTTACCGCCACGGGTGGTTCATTTCCAAGGAACTTCGTTATTAGTGACTTGTATAAAAGATGCCGGATTGGGGTCTCTATTGCGGAGTAAGTGCGCTCGACCACTGCAGCATGCAGATCCGGCGTATGGCGCGCCGGTTCGCGTTCACTGCGCAGAACTTTTTTTCATGAGTGGCGCCGACGGAGAAAGAAGTGCTTCAGAACTCGAAATGGCAGGATAAAACGAGCGATTGCTTAGCGTTGCTGTTGTTAGTGGCAATGTTGGTCTCCTTCTGCGATGAAATGATTTTTTCAGGAAAGATTCCATTCTTTCGCGATTTAGCTGCTTATTTTTATCCGATTAAGTTCAGTGTTGCGGAAAGCTTCAAAGCTGGACAGTTGCCGCTTTGGGAACCGCGAATGGCAGCGGGGTTTCCGATTTTGGCTGAATTTCAGTCTGCCGTTTTTTATCCGCCGAGTGTAGTGTTCTACATAATGCCGTTTTTTGCTGCAATTCAATTTTCGTACGTGTTTCACTATGCAGTCGCGGCATCGGGATCCTACGTTCTGCTTAGATCATGGAAGCAGCCGATTTTTGTTGCTCTCATTGGTTCGATGCTTTTTTCGTTTGGGGGAACGATGGTTTCTCTGACGAACCTTTTGAACCATTTCCAAAGTGCCGTCTGGTTGCCTTGGCTAGTTTACTGCTGGGAACGTGCTGTAGAAAACAAACGGTGGTCGGCTCTCGTCGTGTTTTCAATAATTGCTGTTTGCCAATTGCTTGCCGGGTCTCCGGAAATCTTCGCGTTCTCCGCCGCATTGCTCGTGGCAGACATTGTTCGTATGTACTGCAAAGGCCAATCCGGTGTGTTCTCCTCTAGTCTGGCGCGATTATCGGCGGCGGCGTTGATGATTATCGGAATCGCAATGGTTCAACTGCTTCCTACGGCTGAGCTAATTTTGCTGTCGCGGCGTGATCATGCCATTCCGGCGGCTGAAGCATTTGCCTGGTCACTGCCGCCATCGGCATTAATTGGCCTTTTACTTCCAATGCTCGAACCGGACACCTCCTTGTCCGTCGGCGTTAGGTTATTGTTCACGGATAAGCTTCCTCTTTTCCTCAGCAACTACATCGGCAATATTGCCGTATTCGGGTTTTGCTCGTGGCTCATTACTGCAGCGGTGAAAGAACGTCTCATCGTTACCGGAATTATTATAATATCTTTGCTATGTGCCTTTGGCAGTTATACGCCGGTCTATCCGGAACTTTATAAATGGCTTCCGGGCTTTCACTCGATCCGCTTTCCGGAAAAATTTTATTATATTACGTTCGCACTGCTCCTGTTTGGGACTATTCGGGGCATCACAGCCCTGATTGATGGCACTCATTTCTCTCGGACACGCATGATCCTGCTCGGAGTACCAGCGGGTTGGCTTGTCATTTACTTAGTCGTTCGCTCGAATTCAAATCTGTTTGCTCACTGGATTCATCCGCTTCAGCCTCCTCAGACAACGATAAATCCAGCGACAATCGCGGCGATTCTCTTTAGCATAGAGAAACAAATAGCGATCTCGGTAATTCTAGCGGGAGTCTTTCTGCTGCATCACTTAGAACTGTTGCGAGCAGGATTATTGCAGGTCTTGTTAGTTCTAGTTGTTTTTGTGGATCTGAGCGTAGCGAATAAACCGTTACACTTTCTTCGTGAAAAAAATACAATCCAAGACGCGCCGCGAATTCTTGAAAAACCGCCACCGCATGGTCGCATCTTTTATTATCCCCCGGGGAACAATCTACATCCGAGTTTTGTCAGCGTCACGGGTCAACCGTCGTACGAGAAGGGTACTGAAGTGGCGCTGAACAATCTTTTGCCTAATGCCGGTTTAATGTACGGATTCGAATATTTTCAGGATATAGATGCGCTCGGACGCCGGAGCTACACCGATTTCCTTAATTTCATCAATGCCTCAGCAGCGGATGAAAGGGGCAAACTTTTACGGGCTTTGAACGTGAAATATGTAGTCGCGTTTCACTCGCTCAATGTTAAAGGTATCAATTTTATTCATGAATTTCCGGAACATTATTCCCGGCTTTATGAGGTGACTGACAGCATGCCTCGAACCTATCTCGCCGCGCATCCGGTTTATGATCCGGATCCAATCGGTACGTTGCGACGGTTGTCGAGCGACGCGTTTGATTCAGCTCGAGAGGTGGTCGTCGATGCTCCGATAAGGCTGGAGGGACAGCTCGAGTTCCGAGGTGACTCCAAGATCGAACTCTATCAAAACCGTCTAGTTCGGATTAACGCTCGGCTTAACGAGCCTGGCATTCTCGTACTCACCGATGCCTTCTATCCTGGGTGGAAAGTATATGTGGATAAACATCCGCAGCGAATTTTACGCGCGAACTACTTATTTCGTGGTGTTGAGCTCACTCCAGGGAATCACATTGTAGAATTTGTGTATGATCCGGCATCGTTCAAGATAGGGTTGCTCATTTCGCTCATGACAGTGGCTTTGGTCCTAGCAACACCTGTATGCATTAGGTTATGGCACGGCCACGGTATGATTGTACCCCAAGGTGCTCCGGCGGAAATTCATGTTGCCGTGAGCCCTGACGCTCAGGTTACTCGAGGTTCGATGTGCTGATATCAACGTTTGTTGAACTCGAAAACCGAAACCAAAGGAACGGCGGCGAGATGAGTCCCTAAAAATGGCACCACCTGCGAATCAATAAGTCGTTTTTCTCTTGGTCCTAGTGCAGTCCGCCGGTTGAGCAAAACATAAAACTGAAAAGTTTGGCCGTCCGTAATTTGGATATCGTCTCGCAAGCGCTTTTCGTTCTGATAAAAGCGAAACATAAAATTCGCCCATGACGCGTTGATGATCGCGTGAGGTGGTAACTTCTCGTTCAGCATCTCCACGAATTTTGGCGTAAATGCTTCCATGAAGTAACTCGTCTCAAGCCCGAGATGATACGCACCAGGGAGTCCACCAACGAGCCGATTGTAATAACTAAGCTGGAACGGATGCGATAAATAAAGGTCTAAAAACGGACTGAAGCAGAGTAGCGGCAGCAAAAAAGCTGCAACCTTTAACTTTCCTAGGCTCGACCGAACAGCCTGAAGATGGTTGGAACCGATTTGTACCAGGAACCTAGACACAAAGTGGAATCCAGCGCCAGCTAAGGCGGCTATAAAGGGCAAAGAGGAAAGTAATTGCCGAACGCCATCATGAAGCACTGCGCCCGGTAGCATGCCGAGGCTCATAATGAATGTCCCACTAACGAAAAAGAGCATAAGCGCAGCTCGTTGTTTTGAGCTGTAGGCGATTGATAATATTCCGATCAGTGCCAGCACAATGAACGGTTCAGGTGTGGTGATGGCGACGATAAAAAACGAGTAATACCATGGCAACTGACTCGAAAGCAGCGTTCTACCGAAGAATGCCACGCCAAAATTGGTCTCCGGCCGATAGCCACGGCTAATCCCTTCATACAAGAATTCCAAAACACGTACGCCTGTGGCGTGCCATAGATAGGGCTGTATCGCTACCATAATAATTGGCGCGACGAACAGCATTGTGAAAATATTATTGCTGTATCGATTGCGTTGAAATATTTGCGCCCACAACACCATGGGAATCGGAATCAATACGGCTGGAAATTTGGTTGCGAGGGCGAGACCCCAAACGACTCCGAGGACAATGCTCCACACCCAGTTTTTAATGCCCTTCCAAAACGCATACGTTGTCACAAACCAAAACGAAGCCAATGGCAAGTCTGTTACCGCCATATGCGCGAATGCAAATAGATTGGGCATCAACAGTATGGCCATTGCCGAGAAGATACCGGTTAGTTCTCCAAAAAGTTCTTTGAGCCAGAGATACGTCACGGTCACAAGCACAGCGAAAAACAGAGCCGGTGCCACTCGGTAGGAGGTAAATTTGTCTAAAGAAGGGTAGAGCACCAGGTGCGTAACACCTGAAATAATTCGAGAAAACGGGGGATGTGGAACGTTGTAGGGATTCCAATGCCATGCTGCCGCGATGACATTATCATCGAGTAATGCAGTCAATTTCGCACGCGGTCCTTGGACGAAGTCTGCGAGCCAACCGATATGCAAATCGGCAGCATGAAAATACGCCGGTTCGTCCCAGACCACGCCATAATCACGGGCTGTGATGATGACGATTAGAAGCGCTCCAAGAAAGAGTGCACCGGGAATAAACCAGTGCAGCAACAATGAATTCCACAAGGCGCTAACACTTGTTACTCTGCTCGACTGCGACTCGGCCATTTGAGAAATAAGGGGCTTATCGATGAGCAGGTGTTTGGGCATTCAACAGTGCGCTGGGTTTTGCCATACGGCAAGCACAGATTTGCCGAAAGTACCCAATGAAACTCGGTCGACGGCTCGTGAAAGCGGAACACAGATGCGATCCCACAGTTCTACCTGAGACAAAGTAGGAAGCGATTGACGCAGCGCAATTACATTTGCCAAAGAAACAAAAACTCCAAGGCTATCAAGATACTTAAGCTTTATTTCCTTCCAACCGGACGGCATAAGCTTGCGCAAACTCTCCTTATTGTAGCGCCGTAGGTGCCCGATGGTCTTGTCAAATTCACTAAAAAGCCATTGGTGTGCAGGAGATACCACCACAATATGGCCTCCCGGTCGGACCAGCTGCGCCGCTGTCTGAATTTGCAAACCATCATCGTCAATGTGCTCCAAAACATCTATGTACAAAATACAATCGAACATCGGTTTTAGGGCGAGCGCAGCAAGGGATCCCACGATCAAAGCTGCCGGCGGAGCAGCATTTCGCGTCAGAAACAACTGTAGGTGCTTTGCTTGATTCGGATCAGGTTCGAGGCAAAGCCACTGACGCGCCGAACCATCGTTTAATGCGATAGTTGTACCGCCTATTCCGGCGCCAATCTCAAGCACATCTCCAATGAGATATTCGCCGACCTCAAACTTAATGTAAAATTTCCAATTCCTGGCTTGCGCGAATAGAGGGAGTTCGCGGCCCGGATAGGAAAACTCAAGCGACTTGCCCATAAACCCGCTGAACAGCGCCGACCAGATGAACATAGTCCCTGGCGGGAATAAAATTGACCCGGTCGCGGGATGCCAATATTACAAAAATGAAAACTAAAACCACAACGGACATCTGAATCAAAATTACCAATAGGAGTCCCGTTGCGTAGGTGGCCCAACCAGGAATCGCCCAAGTCGTAAATAGGCGAACGGCAATTACACTCAGTAGAGCCCCGAGATCGAGCAATATTCCGAGAAACACAAGCAGCAACAGCCGAACGCCAATTCGATCGCCGAAAACCGCCATCGCGCTGAGTCCGTGTACGACAAGTCCTACAATGTTCATTTGAGAAGCTCCGGCTAGTCGACAGCCACGCGCGGTCGGAATGAAGTCCACAGGTAGCTTCGCTTTATGCACGGCTGCTGCGTAGTGATTCCACAGCTCGGAGACCGAGACCAATCTCTTGAGCGCAATTGCCGGTACGACACTAAAGTTGCCAACTCGCACTTTGACGCCAGTCAACAAAAAATGAACAAGGCGGTACAGCTGATAAAGAAACTTAAAAAGCCAACCTTCTGAGCGACGGGTCCGTGCAGCGAAGACGATTTTGTGGCCACTCGTAATGCATTTTTGCACCAGGAGCGGAATGTCACTGGGTTCGTCTTCTCCGTCGCCATCCATAATAATTATATACTGGCAATTCACATTCGCCTCGATGTACGACAATCCGACTGCTATTGCGCGCTGATGACCAAGATTGCGTCGGAGGGAGAGTACGTCAATGCTTTCAAGCGATTGGTACTCAAATGAAAAAAAATTTGCCGCGGGTACTACGGTGGATCCATCATCAACCAAAAAAACGCGCGCATTGATGCGGATCGCAGCTAATTCCCGGTCCAGTCGTGGCAACAACAACGAAAGCGCGTGCCAGTCATTGTAGACCGGCATCAAAATAACTAGGTGATTGGCTGCGGTCGAGAGATCAATCACTCGAATGGAACCCTCGATATGTGTGTACGCCCGCTATCGTATTCGAGCTGAGCTTTTAGATTGTTTTTGCCATCGATATGACGGACACCAAAAGCAATCAATGAATCGAAATGTCCTTTAGAATACCACATCGTCCGAACTGCGAAAACTCAAGTTTGTAGATCAGTAGGCTAGTAGAGGTGCAGTCTGACTCGACGGCGCAAGGTCCTAAAAGAGTTACTGTTTTCAGCGGTAGCTCCGGTGAAGAGATGCCACATTCGGAGGTCGCGTTTTATGGATTGAGCGAGTAGGCGTCTCGAGCTGTCGCAGTCGAAATTCGCCGCCCGAGTAATTTGGTCGAATAACACCCTGGTGGCGAGAATGAAGCCGCAGAGAACTCAGGCGATCAACAGGAGGAAGATTGCGAGAGACAAGATCCGGACGATTTGTTTGGCTTCGGGAGCCGCTGAACTTTTAACGGCAACCATGTCGATCAAGCGCCGAAGAACAGAAACAGCGCTGCAGCCATTGTGACAACGGCACAGAGGCCGCCGATGCTCGCGACCATAAGCCCTTGATTGGTAGTATGGATTGTTGGCGGGAGAACGTTAGCTTTGAATCGGTGCATCATATGGCTATCGGACAGCAGCTTAAATGCCACATCACGATAGCGGGTCGTCAGAGCGGCATTTGATAATTGCTGGAGGATCTTGCGCAATGGCAAGAAGAGACGGTTTAAGAAATAGGGGCGGATCAGCCTTTTTTTCTTGCGTAAAGCCTTTAAACAGACAATTCTGCCGCGACGGTTAATAGCTAAACTTATTTCTTGGTCGTTTCTTCCGTTACGTCGCTTCCCTTCACCCAACCGACTAGCCCTTTAGAAGTTTTAACCATGTACCACGAATTGTTGCCTGCGCTTTGTACCATCGGTGAAAGCGTGTCGCCTTGTGACAACTGCTCGATCTTTTCGGTTTCTTCGTCTTGCCGCGGGTAAAGCCCAGTCGTTTTTGCCGAAACCACTAAACGTGCTGGCAGTGCGCGGCCGCCTACGTCACCGATCCCGCCGACCGTACCATTTCCGTGTACAGCGCCTCCGGTCCCTTTGCTGCCAGTGATTCCTTGTCCGTGTGGGACGCTGCCCACCGCGCGGCCATACTCGAAGAATCCCTGAGCCAAAACAACAGTCGGTAGCAGGCACAGGAATAGGCTCGGCAAAACATCCGTGACGAATTTCTTCATTTGGTATCCATCCTTCAATTCTTCCCCGCATCATATATCGCCGACCTGGAGCCAACAACTTTTTTTCTCGCGAAGGGTACGCCGGCGGCGAAGGTATTTCAGCAAACGGCTCCGCTCCTCGAAAGTGTTTCGCGGCAGCTTCTGGATTGCAAAACTGTCCCCGGATGGTGGGCACTTATACACCCGCCGAAATAAGGAAAATCTCGTTGACACCAATGGGATGCCCACGTATATTGAAATTCCGTGGTGCGCTTCCTGAGAAGCCATCACGGTTTTCTTTTTTTGCAAGACCGTCAGCTTTTTCGTGATCAACTCAACTATTTTTCATCGATGAGCCAATGAGCGTCGTCGCTGTGATCCCGGCGCGTTATGGCTCGACCCGATTACCAGGCAAGCCGTTAGCGATGATCGGCGGCAAGCCGATGATCCAGCACGTCTATGAGAATGCTTCCAAGGCAAAGCTGCTGGATGAAGTTATCGTAGCGACTGACGATGTGCGAATAGAGCAAGCCGTCAAAAATTTTGGCGGTAATGTTATGAGGACCTCGAAAGATCACGCGAGCGGCACCGACCGGCTGGCGGAAGTCGCGCGAGAGTTCAAATCAACGGACTGGCTCGTCAATATTCAAGGCGATTTACCTTTCATTCGCGCGCGAACGATTGTGCGAGCGATCAAGCCGTTGATGAATGATCGGAAGATCCCAATGGGAACGGTCTGCACAGCGATTTATGATATGAAGGAGTGGCGCAACCCGAACGTGGTAAAGGTGCTCAAAGATCAAGCAGGCTTCGCGCTTTATTTTTCGCGAGCACCGATTCCATTCTTTCGAAATACCGAGATCGACTTGGCTGGGAAAACGACTACGGCGTCATCCAAACAGCGCTTGTGCGGCTATCGCCATCTAGGGCTATACGTTTATCGGCGTGATTTTCTGCTGAAATTTGCTGTTCTGCGGCGAACCGCGCTAGAGCGGATTGAAAGCTTGGAGCAGCTTCGGGCACTGCAGAATGGTTATCCAATTTACGTCGCGGAGGTCGATGAAAATCCCATTGAAGTAGATACACTGGATGATCTCAAAAAGGCCGAAGGTTATTTCAAAACCCGAATGCATTGAAAGGAAGCCATGGCGACTGTCAAAACCAAGTTCATTTTTGTTACCGGCGGCGTCGTTTCTTCTCTGGGGAAGGGACTCGCCGCGGCTTCGATTGGCGCACTTTTAGAGAGCCGGGGTCTCAAGGTGACCATGTTAAAAATGGATCCGTATATCAATGTCGACCCAGGTACTATGAGTCCCTATCAACACGGTGAAGTTTTTGTCACGGACGACGGCGCGGAAACCGACTTAGATCTCGGCCATTATGAGCGCTACGTTTCAACGCCAATGGGAAAAAAGAATAACTGCACGACGGGGCAAATTTACGAGACTGTGATCGCCAAAGAGCGCCGTGGCGATTACCTAGGCGGCACGGTGCAAGTCATTCCGCATATTACGGATGAAATAAAACGGCGGATCCTTGCCGCGGCGGAAGGTTACGATATCGCTATCGGCGAAGTCGGTGGCACTGTGGGTGACATCGAAGGATTGCCGTTTCTCGAGGCAGTGCGTCAGATCGCCTGGGATTGGGGCCGGGAGAACGTTCTCTATGTTCATTTGACTCTGGTTCCTTACATTACTGGCGGCGGCGAGTTGAAGACCAAACCGACGCAGCATAGCGTTAAGGAGCTGACAGGATTAGGAATACAGCCGGACATTTTACTTTGTCGCACCGACCGCATCCTCGATCGGAAAATAAAAACGAAAATAGCACATTTCTGTAATGTTGCGGAAAATGCGGTCATCACCGCGAAGGATGTCGAATGGATCTACGAAGTGCCGTTGGTTTTCCACGAAGAAGGACTCGATGAGCGAGTTGTCGA
>Ga0075434_100006557_pt1 | contig 10673 bp, 8 predicted proteins | sample RhiMethybrSRZTD3_FD_75298 | JGI IMG/M metagenome (GOLD analysis project Ga0075434, IMG submission 75298) | Populus rhizosphere microbial communities from Tennessee, USA - Rhizosphere MetaG P. TD hybrid SRZTD3 | ecosystem: Host-associated > Plants > Roots > Rhizosphere > Soil | place: USA...
GGCGCCACCGAGGGTTTCACCGTCGTCGGCGAGGCCAGCACCGGCGCCGAGGCCGTCGCCGAGGCCCGCCGGGCCCGGCCCGATGTCGTCTTGATGGACGTCCGGATGCCGGTCATGGACGGCATCGAGGCCACCCGGCAGATCACCGGGCCGGACGGGGCGGACGGCGCCCGCGTGCTGATCCTGACCACCTTCGACCTGGACGAGTACGTGTACTCGGCGCTGCGCGCCGGGGCCAGCGGCTTCCTGCTCAAGAGCACCCAGCCGGCCGACCTGATCGCGGCGATCAAGGTCGTCGCGGCGGGAGACGCGCTGCTCGCCCCCAGCGTGACGCGCCGGCTGGTGGCCGAGTTCGTGCGCCGCCCCGCGCCGCCCGCGCCCGCCAGCCAGGCGCCGGCCGCCATGGCCGCCATCACCGCGCGTGAGCGCGAGGTGCTCGCGCTCATCGCCACCGGCCTGTCCAACACCGAGATCGCGGGCAGGCTCGCGATCAGCGCCGCCACGACCAAGACCCACGTCAGCCACCTGCTGGCCAAGCTGAACGCCCGCGACCGGGTCCACCTGGTGATCCTCGCCTACCAGGCCGGCCTCGGGCCGCCCGGCTGAACGGCGGCCGGGCCGGGGCTCGTCCGGCCCGGCCCGTCCTCATATGCTGCCGGCATGCGCTTGTTCCAGGTAGACGCCTTCGCCGACCGCGTGTTCGCGGGCAACCCGGCCGCGGTGTGCCTGCTCGGCGGCCCGGCCGGGACACGGTGGATGCAGTCGCTCGCCGGCGAGATGAACCTGTCCGAGACGGCGTTCGTCGAGCCCCAGGCGGCCGGGTACGGGCTGCGCTGGTTCACCCCGGTGGCGGAGGTGGGCCTGTGCGGGCATGCCACCCTGGCCAGCGCGCACGTCCTGTACGAGACCGGGCTGGTGGAGCCGTCCGAGCCGGTCAGGTTCGATTCGGTGAGCGGGCCGCTGACCGCGCGGCGTGAGGACGACCTGCTCGTGCTCGATTTCCCCGCCCGCCCGGCCCGTCCGGCGCCGGCCCCGCCCGGGCTGCTGACCGCGCTCGGGGTGGACGGCGCGGAGTGGACGGGCCAGGCCAAGGACGACCTCATGGTGGTCCTGGGCCGCGAGGAGGAGGTCACCGGGCTGCGCCCGGACACCGTCGCGCTGGCCGGGTACGGGACCCGGGGCACCATCGTGACCGCGCCGGCGGCCCGGCCGGGCGCGGATTTCGTCTCCCGCTTCTTCGCCCCCGGCGTCGGGATCGCCGAGGACCCGGTGACCGGCTCCGCGCACTGCACCCTCGCCCCCTACTGGGCCGGGCGGCTGGGCCGGCCCGAGCTCACCGGCTACCAGGCCTCGGCCCGGGGCGGGACGGTCCGGGTGCGGGTGGAGGGGGACCGGGTGCTGCTGGCCGGCCGGGCCGTCACCGTGTTCTCCGGCCAGCTGAGCGACGCGGCGCTCCCCCCTCTCGCGGCCACGGCCGTTAAGGGTCAGCGGCCGACCGCGTAGCCCTGCATGCCGCGCGCGTTGGCCGCCGCGTACAGGAACCCGCCGGACCGGGCGACGGCGCTGACCCGCCCGAGCGACCACGGGGGCCGCACCGTCACCCGGTGCCCGCGCCCGCCCAGCCGGGCGGTCACGTCCCCGCCCACCCGCTCCTCCACCGACACCGACAGCGGGGACGACTCCCGCGGGTGGAACGACGAGGGGAAGTGGCTGGTGTGGAAGGCGGGCGCGTCGATCGCCTCCTGCAGGTTCATGCCAAAGTGCACGTGGCGGAGGAAGAACGACAGGGACCACTGGTCCTGCTGGTCGCCGCCGGGGGTGCCGAACGCGAGGTAGGGCTCACCGCCGCGGAGCACCAGCGTCGGGGACAGCGTGGTGCGCGGGCGCTTGCCCGGCGCCAGCGTGTTCGCCAGCCCCGGGGTGAGGGTGAACATCTGCGCCCGGGTGCCGAGGCAGAACCCCAGGCCGGGGATCACCGGTGAGCTCTGCAGCCAGCCCCCGCTGGGGGTGGCGGCGACCAGGTTGCCGAACCGGTCGGCGGCATCGACGTGGCAGGTGTCCCGGCTGTGCTGCGCGCCGGCCAGCCCGGGCCGGGTGAGATCGGTCACCGGGTCCCCGGCCCAGCCGTCGGTCACCGACAGCCTCGCCGCCATCCCCGCCGCGTAGCCGGGCAGCCGGGGCTCGGCGCCGCCCGGGCGGCCCGGGCGCAGGTCCGGTGACGCGGCCGGACCGACCAGGCCGCGGCGCTGCGCCGCGTAGTCCGCCGACAGCAGCGCGGCCAGCGGGACGTCGGCGTACCGGGGATCGCCGTACCAGGCCTCCCGGTCGGCGAACGCCAGCTTGGCGCACTCCACGACGGTGTGGATGTACTCCGCGCCGGCCGGGTCCATCGCGCCCAGGTCGAAGCCCGCGAGCAGCGCCAGCTGCTGCAGGAACACCGGGCCCTGCCCCCACGGCCCGGTCTTGCCCACGGTCAGGCCCTGATACTCCGCGGTGACCGGCGGCTCCGCGCTGGCCCGCCACAGGGCCAGGTCACCGGGGGCGAGCAGGGCCCGGTGACGTTCCCCCGTGACGTCCATCACCTCGGCGCGCTCGGTGTACGCGCCGATCGCCTCGGCCACGAACCCCTGATAGAAGGCGCGGCGGGCCGCCTCGATCTGCGCCTCCCGGCCCGGGCCCGCCGCCTCCGCCTCGTCCAGCAGGCGCTGGTAGGTCGCGGCGAGGACGGGGTTGGCCAGGCGGGTGCCCGGCGCCGGCACCCCGCCCGCCAGGTAGATCTCGGCCGAGCTGGGCCAGTGCTCGCGGAAGGCGTCGGCCACCGACGCGATGCCGGCGCTGATGCCGGGCACCACCGGGTAGCCGTCCCGCGCGTAGCCGATCGCGTACTCCATCACCTCGCGCAGCCGCAGCCGGCCGTGGGCGGCGAGCAGCAGCATCCAGGTCCCGAATGCGGCGGGGACGCAGGCGGCGAGCAGCCCGCTGCCGGGCACCAGATCCAGCCCGAGCGCCTCGAACGCCGCTACGGTGGCGGCCTGCGGCGCTGGCCCCTGGCCGTCCAGCACGAAGGCCTCGCCCTGGCCGGCGTCGTACCCGATGACGGGTACCTCGCCGCCGGGCCCGTTCAGGTGCGGCTCGACGACCTGCAGGACCAGTCCCGCCGCAACCGCCGCGTCGAACGCGTTCCCGCCCTTTTCCAGCACGGCCATTCCCGCCGTTGAGGCGAGCCAGTGGGTGGAGGCCACCATGCCGAACGTGCCCGCCAGCTGCGGCCGGGTGGTGAAGGCGGACCCCTGTGGCATCATGCGCGCTCCTCGGGCCGGGCGCCCGGGTGCCGGGCAGTCACACGCTACCTCCGCCGCCGCGATCGCCGGTTCTGGTCATCCGCTGGGCCGCGATACGGTCACCCCCATGACTGATGACCTGTTCCCGCGGCTGCGGGCAGTTTGCGACCTTGATGTGGCCGAGGTGCGCGAGGGCGCCGGGCGTCACGAGTACGACGGTGTCATCCAGGACCTGTCGCCGGACGGGGTGCGGGCGGGGCTGGCCGCCCTGGCCCAGGCGGCGGAGTCGGGTGACCCCCTCGATGATGTGCACGATGAGGCGCATCTGGCCGCGTTCGAGGATCACGCCCGGGTCTCGCTCGGGGAGCTGGAGCTGCACCGGCGCAACCCGCTGTACCACCTCTTCGGCCTGGACCTGGCCGGCTACGACCGGGAGTACGCGCCGCAGGCGGAGCGGGACCGGGCCCGGCTGGCCCACCTGTCTCACTGGCCGGAGGCGGTGGACGCCGCCGTCGCCGCGCTCGACCAGGTGAGCGCGCCGGTGGCGGGCGCCCTGCTGGACAGCATGAAGGGCCTGGCGGCCGGCATCCCGGCCGACGCGCCGGAGGCCGTGGCCGGCCCGGCGCGGGCGGCGCACGAGCGGCTGGTCGCGGCCGTCACCGGCATGGCCGCCTCCGGTGACCCGGACCCGGCCCTGGGCGGTCCGGCCCTGACCGCGCTGATGAGCAGCTCGGAGCGGATGGAGGTGGACCTGGGCGGGCTGGCGGAGCGGGCCGACGCCGAGCGCGGCCGGCTGCGGGAGCTGCTCGCGGGCAGCTGCGCCCGGATCGACGCCGGGCGGCCGCCGATGGAGGTGGTCCGCGAGCTGGTCCGCGACCATCCCGGCGCCGGCGGGGTCATCGACGCCGCGCGGCACTGGACCCAGCGGGCGATCGACTTCACCCGCGAGCGCGACCTTGCCCCCTACCACGACGGGGAGTGCCTGGTCGGGCCCGCTCCCCCGTCCCGGCGATGGGGGACGGCGATGATGTCGTGGGCCGCGGCGGGCGAGCCGGAGGGCCCGTCCTGGTACCACATCACCCCGCCCGACGCATCGTGGCCACAGCGCGAGGCGGACGAATGGCTGGAGATGTTCAGCGCGACGACGCTGCCCGGGATCACCGTGCACGAGGTGGCGCCGGGGCACTTCTCGCACGGCCGGGCGCTGCGGCACGCGCCCACCCCGGTCCGCCGCCTGCTGCAGTCGAGCGCGTTCATCGAGGGCTGGGCGCACTACGCCGAGGAACTGTGCGTCGAGCAGGGGTTCGGCGGCGATGACCCGCGGTTCGAGATCGGCGTGTGGCTGGAGGCGCTGCTCCGGGTCACCCGGCTGGCGTGCGCGATCGGTGTGCATACCGCGGGCATGACCGTCGAGGAGGGCGCCCGCCGGTTCGAGGCCGACACGCAGCTGGTCGGCCCGGCCGCGCTCGCCGAAGCCCGGCGGGCCACGTTCGACCCGACCTACGGCCGCTACACCTGGGGCAAGCTGACGATCCTGGACCTGCGCGAGCAGGCCAGGCAGCAGTGGGGCGAGGGCTACAGCCTGCAGCGGTTCCACGCGGCCCTGCTGGCGCTCGGTTCCCCGCCGCTCGGCCTGCTCGGCACCGCCATCGTCCGCGGCTGAGCTGGGGCCCGGTTCCGGCCCGGGCCGCCGGCCGTGTTGACGCGGCCGCCGCCGATGTTGACCCGGCCGCCGGTTTGACCTGGCCGTCGGCCGGTGCAATTATTTGACGATGTCAAATAATTATTTGACATCGTCAGTTACTGCTGCCGGCAGCGATGGTCCCGCTGACCCGGTGACCGACGGCCAGGTAACGGCAGTGCGCGAGTTCAACCGCTTCTATACGAACGTGATCGGGCTGCTCCGGGAGGGGCTGCTGGACACGCCCTACTCGCTGGCCGAGGCGAGGATCCTGTTCGAGCTGGCGCGGGAGAAGGAGGCCGAGACCGCCCACCTGCGCCGGTGGCTCGACATCGATGCCGGCTACCTGAGCCGGCTGCTGGCCCGGTTCGAGGCCGACGGGCTGGTGACCAGGACCCGCTCCCCGCTCGACGGGCGGCGTCAGGTCATCGGGCTGACCGGCGCCGGGCGGGCGGTCCAGGCCGACCTCGACGCCCGGTCGGGCGACCAGATCCGCGCCCTGCTCGCCGGGCTCACCCCCGACGGCCGGCGGCGCCTGACCGGGGCCATGGCCAGCATTCGGGAGACCGTCGGGCCGGCGCCACCGCCGGCCGCGTTCGTGCTCCGGCCGCCCGTGCCCGGCGACCTGGGGTGGGTGGTGCAGCGGCACGGCGCCCTGTACGCGGCCGAGTACGGCTGGGACGCGTCCTTCGAGGCGCTGGTGGCGCAGATCGTCGCCGGCTATGCGGCCCGCGACGATCACCGCGGGGAAGCCGTGTGGATCGCCGAGCTGGACGGCGAGCCGGCCGGGTGCGTGTTCTGCGTGCGCAAGACCGGCACCACCGCGCAGCTGCGGCTGCTGCTGGTCGAGCCCCGGGCCCGCGGCCTGGGCATGGGCGGCCGCCTGGTCGCCGAGTGCGTCTCCTTTGCCCGCCGGGCCGGGTACCGCGAGATCGTGCTGTGGACCAACGACGTGCTGCACGCCGCCCGCCGGATCTATCAGCGGGCGGGTTTCCAGCTCGTCTCCTCCCAGCCGCACCACGCCTTCGGTCACGACCTGGTGGAGCAGGACTGGCGGCTGCCGCTGGCCTGAGCGCGGCCAGCGCTGAGGTCAGTCGGGCGAGCCCGGTACCACCAGCCCCGTCTCGTAGGCGAGGATCACCGCCTGCACCCGGTCGCGCAGGCCGAGCTTCGCCAGCAGGTTGCCGACGTGGGTCTTCACCGTCGCCTCGCTGACGAACAGGCTCACCGCGATCTCGGCGTTGCTGCGGCCCCTCGCCAGCAGCAGGAGCACGTCCTGCTCCCGGGCGGTGAGCGAGGCCAGCCGCGAGGGTGACGGCGACGTTTCCGGCGGCCGGCGCGCGAACGCCTCGATGAGGCGGCGCGTCACCGACGGGGCGAGCAGGGCGTCGCCCGCGGCGGCGGCGCGCACGGCGGCGATGAGGTCGTGCCGGGGCGAGTCCTTGAGCAGGAATCCGCTGGCGCCCGCCCGCAGCGCCTCGTACACGTACTCGTCCAGGTCGAAGGTGGTGAGCATGACCACCTTGGGCGCGGCCGCGGGATCGCGGGTGATCAGCCGCGTCGCCTCCAGCCCGTCCATGCCGGGCATCCGGATGTCCATGAGCACCACGTCGGGCCCGTGGGCGGCCGCCTGCGACACCGCCGCCTCGCCGTTGGCGGCCTCGCCGACCACGGTGATGCCGTCGGCGGCGTCGAGGATGACGCAGAAACCCGAGCGGACCAGTTCCTGGTCGTCGACGACGAGCACCCGGATCGGGCCGGGCGCGGCCGGGGCCGTCATAGCGAGGGCAGCCGCGCCGTGACGGCGAAGCCGCCCGCGGGGGTCGGCCCAACGGTCAGGTTGCCACCGCAGGAGGCCACCCGCTCGGCGATCCCGGCCAGGCCGAGCCCGGCCCCGGCGAGCGGGGAGCCCGGCGTGACGGCGCCGCCGCCGTTCCCGTTCCGCCCCGGCCCATCCGTCGAGAGTGCGCCCGGCGGTGGCCCATTCCGCCGCGGCCCGGAGTCGGCGACGCTCACGGTGATGTACCCGGGCTCGTAGGACAGCGTGACGGCGGCGCGGGCCGCGTGGGCGTGGCGGATCGTGTTGGTCAGGGCCTCCTGGACGATGCGGTACGCGGTCAGGTCGACGCCCGGGGCGAGCGGGCCCGGGGTGCCCACGACCTCGAAATCGACGGCGAGCCCGGCGCCGCGTACCTGGTCGAGCACGCCACCGAGCTCGCCGAGCGAGGCCGAGGGCGCGGTCTCCAGGCGCTCGGACGGGCCGCGCAGCACGCCCAGCAGCCTGCGCAGCTCGGTCAGGGCCAGGCGGGCCGTGTCACCGATGATCTCCACCGAGCGGCGCGCCTGCGCGGGCTTGTCCGGCAGCAGCGACGTCGCCGCCTCCGCCTGCACCGCCATCAGGCTGACGTGGTGGGCCACCACGTCGTGCAGCTCGCGGGCGATCCGGGCGCGCTCGGCGGCGGCCTCGCGCGACACCACCCGGTCCAGCTCGGCCTCGGCGCGGTCGGCCCGGCTCTGCGCCGCCGCCAGGTTCGCCCGCTTGGCCCGGCTGAGCGTGCCGGCCACCCAGGCGGCGATGAAGATCATCGCCTGGAAGATGGCCTCGTAGGGCTCGCTGTGGCCGGGCGCGGACAGGGAGATGGTGATGCCCGCCACCGCAAAGGCGACGGTGACCCACCGCCACACGGCGCTGCAGCGGTCGATCACCGTGTAGAACGCGATCGCGGGCCCGAGCGGGAACGGGGCGAACCCGAACCCGATCTGGTCGTAGGCGACCCGTGCCGCGGCAATGGCGATGATGACCGGGATGGGCCAGGACCGGCGCCAGACCAGCGGGATGCCCTGGGCGGCGACCAGCACCAGGGCGAGCCACAGCGGGTGCAGCTGGGCCCGGTACGGCAGCAGCGAGACCACGTTGACGGCCGCGAGCGCGACCGCGAGAACCAGATCCTGGATCCGCTCCTGCCGCCGCGGCGGGAGCGCGGCCACGCGCGCCGCGAGCTCCTGCGGAAGCCCGGCCACCTGCGCCGCCAGCCTCTTCACGACCCGATGGTACGGCCTGGCCCCGCGGCGGCGGATCGCCCGGCCGGATGAACCGCCGGCTCAGCCGAACGGCGGAACGGCGGCGCCCGCCCGGCGCGGTATTCGGGCCTGAGTGGGAGTCGGCAAATCGCCTCGCTGCCCGATGTGGAGGCCACCCCCGGGCCGGCACGCTGATCCTATGAACACGACCACCGGGGCACAGAGCCCGTCAGCATCACCGGGCCCCGCGCCCGGCGACGCGGGAGGCCAGCGGGCCGCGGCAGCGGGCCGGCCGCAACGGACGCCCAGGCTCGGCATCGCGATCATCGCGGCGGCCGCGTTTGGCATGGAAATGGCCGTCAGCGCGCGCTACGGATACGTGCGGGATGAGCTCTACTTCCTCGCCGCCGGGCATCACCCGGCCTTCGGCTACGTCGACCAGCCTCCCCTCACCCCGCTGATGGCCCGCCTGTCCGCGGTGCTGTCCGGCAACACCCTGGTCGGGCTCCGGGTCGTGCCCGCGCTCGGGCTCGCCGCGCTGGTGGTGCTCACCGCCGCGATGAGCCGCCTGCTGGGCGCGGGCCGGGCCGGGCAGCTCCTGGCCGCGCTCGCGGCGGCGACCTGCGCCGAGTACCTGGGTGCGATGCACGAGCTGACCACCACCATGCCCGCCTTCGTGTTCTGGGCGGTCACGCTGTACCTGGTCATGCGGCTGCTCGCCAGCCGGGACCCGCGGTGGTGGCTCGCCGTCGGCGGCTGCGCCGGGATCGCCAGCGAGGCCAAGTGGGACATCGCCTTCCTGCTGGCCGCGCTGGCCGCCGGCTTCCTGGCGGCCGCCGACGCGCGCCGCCTGCTGCGCAGCCGTTACCTGCTGCTCGGCGGCGTGATCGCCGCCGCCCTGGCCGCGCCGGACGTCATCTGGCAGGCGGCGCACGGCTGGCCCAGCATCGACGTGTTCCGCGCCCTGCAGGGCGATGCCGGGCACAACCGCGCCACCTACTGGATCGCGCAGGTGCTGTTCACCGGCCCGGTGCTCGCCCCGGTCTGGGTGACCGGGGCGGTCTGGTCGCTGCGCAGCGAGGCCGCCCGCCGGTTCCGCCCGGTGGCCATCGCGTGCGTGATCTCGGTAGTGCTGCAGTTCGTGCTCGGCGGCAAGGCGTACTACCCGGGTGCGGCCTACACGTTCCTGCTCGCGGCCGGCTGCGTGCCGGTTGAGCGCTGGCTCGCCGCGCGCCAGCGGTCGGCGTCCCGGATCAGCCCGGCGGCCCGGCTGGGCGCGGCGATGCTGGTGGGCGCCGTGGTGGCCGCGCCGATCTCGCTGTCCGTGCTGCCCGCGCGGGTGCTGGCGACGGTCCCGCTCCAGAAGATCAACTACGACCTGGCGGAAAGCATCGGCTGGCCCCAGCAGGTCGCGCTGGTCGCCCGCGAGTACCACGCGCTGCCGCCCGGCCAGCGGGCCGGCACCGCGATCCTGGCCGGCAACTACGGCGAGGCCGGCGCGATCGAGCGGTACGGGCCCGGCGACGGCCTGCCGCCGGCGTACAGCGGCGCCAACAACTTCTGGTATTGGGGCCCGCCCCCGGCTCGCGACCGGTCGGCCATCGCCATCAACATCGACCCGGCGCTGCTGCGGCGGCTGTTCACCAGCGTCCGGCGGGTCGCCGTCTTCCGCAACGGCCTGGGCGTCAGCGACGATGAGCAGGGAGTCGTCATCTACCAGGCGGCCGGGCTGCGCACCAGCTGGGCGGTGGCGTGGCCGCTGCTGCGCGACTTCTCCTGACCCGGCGGCGCTAGGGTGGAGGCCATCCGGGCTCGGAGCTGAAGGTAAGGATCGATGCTGGCACGAAGGGCAACGCTGGCCATCCGGGCCGGGGCCGCCGCCGCCGGGCTGGCCGCCGTCGCCGCGGCCGGCCTGACCGGGTGCACCGCGAAGACCGTGCCCGCCCGGCCCATCCAGATCGGCACCAGCTACGTGCCCGTCCCGCAGTCGGCCGGCACCACTGTCGCCTACGTGGTGATCCGCAACAACGGTGCCGCCGACCGGCTGGTGTCGGCCCGCACCAGCGCGGGCGGGCGGGTGGCGTTCCGCGCCCCGGCCGGGCGCGGCGACCTCGTCATGCACACGGTCGGCTCGATCGCCATCCCGGCGCACTCGACCGTCGCGATGGTCCCCGACGGTTACCACATGCTGATCACCGGCGCCGGGCCGATCCACGGCGGCAGGGACATCACCCTGACCCTGGTCTTCGCGCACGCCGGCCGGGTCTCGGTGGTGGCGCAGGTCACCGACCCGTCGACCGGGGGAAGCAGCTACTTCCTCAACTGAGCGCCGTACCTGCTCGCCCTGGCCCGCGCGCGGCCCCTCGCAGTATCTAGTTGCGATCAAGCAAGTAATCGGGGGTAGGCTCCCATAGGTGCGGGATGGACAGGCCGGCGGCCGCTACAAGTGGGTGGCGCTGTCCAACACCACACTCAGCATCACGACGGCGACCGTCGACGCCTCGATCGTGATCATCGCCATGCCGGCCATCTTCCGCGGCATCGGCCTGGACCCGCTGGCGCCGGGTAACGTCACCTACCTGCTGTGGATGATCATGGGGTACCTGCTGGTGACGGCGGTGCTGGTGGTGACGCTCGGCCGGCTCGGCGACATGTACGGCCGGGTGCGGATCTACAACCTGGGCTTCGTG
>Ga0075434_100006558_pt1 | contig 10673 bp, 10 predicted proteins | sample RhiMethybrSRZTD3_FD_75298 | JGI IMG/M metagenome (GOLD analysis project Ga0075434, IMG submission 75298) | Populus rhizosphere microbial communities from Tennessee, USA - Rhizosphere MetaG P. TD hybrid SRZTD3 | ecosystem: Host-associated > Plants > Roots > Rhizosphere > Soil | place: USA...
CGCACATTGCCACCTGTGGAGGTCGGAATTGATAAGAGAATACGTGAAGAACGGATTGATCGGCGGCTTGGCGCTCGTCTGCGTCGCCTCACGTCTTGTGCCTGGAGCTCATCAGGCCCCGCTATTCTCGGGACCGCAAGTCCTGATGGCGGCAGAGCACTCGGCCACACCAGCTCATGCTGACGCTGCCGCTCCTGCCAAATCGGGTCTGGCGCTCAAAATCGATTCCGCTCTCCACGCATTCAGCTCAGCGGTTGGTAAACTGAGCCATCCAAAAGCTCTTGAGACGGCGTTCAGCAGCTACTACGCGTACGTGAACGCGCACCCGGGCGATGTGAAGAAGCCGTTGCTCTATTTCGTCGATTACGGTTTGCCGAGCACTGAGCCCCGCGGCTACATCTTCAACATGAAGGATCTATCGGTAGTCGAAGGTCCCTTTACGGTTGCCCACGGCCGCGGTTCGTCGACTTCTCAATACGGAGTCCCGACCAGGTTCTCGAACGGTTTCGGCAGCGCGATGACTTCGCTTGGTCTGTACGTCGCGCAGGAGCTTTATCACTTCACCGGTCACACCGCCGGCGCTGTGTATAGCTCGGTCGGTCTGCGCCTGCAGGGCGTGACGCCGGGTTACAACGACAACGCACGCGCACGTGGGGTAGTTGCGCACGGTGCGCCGTACGTCAGCTCGTCCAAGGCTGGTCGCAGCGAAGGTTGCCCCGCGATGGAAGAGCAGCGCGCCGAGCGCGTGCTGCCCGAGCTCGCGAACGGCGGGATGGTCTTTCTGTTCTCGCCGAATTCGAATCTGACCGCCAGCGTGGAATGATCTGATTGGCGCGACGGCGCTAACGTAGCTCGCGGTTTGCGAGCAACTTGGCGCCGATGACATCGGCACACCTCCTCAAAATCGAAAAGCCAGTCGACGGCTCGCTGTGGCCGCGCTGGCTTTTTTTGCGCGCGTTAGGGCTGATCTTTTTTTCCGCTTTCTACTCGCTGGCGTTCCAGATCCATGGCCTCATCGGCGAGCGCGGCATTCTTCCCGCCGGCGAATATTTGCACCAGCTAAGCGCGGCGATGGGTGGGCTGGAAAAGATCTGGTACGCGCCGACGCTGCTGTGGCTCAATGCGTCTGATGCTGGGCTCGCGCTAGTGATTACGCTCGGCATCATCGCCTCGGTCTTGTTGGTTTTCAACGTTGCACCGCGCGCGATGATTGTCGTATGCACGCTTCTCTTCCTCTCGTGCATCGCCGCACTGCAGGATTTCTCTTCGTATCAGTCCGACGGAATGCTGCTCGAGGCCGGTTTCATTTCTTTTTTCTTCGCGCCGCGTGGCGTCCGACCGGGACTTGGCGCGAATGATCCGCCATCGCGCTTCTCGTTGTTCATGCTGCAATGGGAGTGGTTCCGGATCTATTTCGAGTCGGGGCTGGTCAAGATTCTGAGCGGTGACCCGACCTGGCGGAATCTCACCGCGATGGACGAGTACTATCAAAACGGCCCATTGCCGGCGTGGCCGGGATGGTATGTCCAGCATTTCCCGCACTGGTATCACGCGGGCACGGTGATCCTCACTTTCTTCGTCGAGCTCGTGCTGGTATGGACGCTGTTTCTCCCGCGACGATTTCGCATCGGATCCTTCTATCTCTTCACGGCACTTCAAATCGGCATCATCGCCACCGCGAACTACTGCTTCCTGAATTACCTGGTTCTCGTGCTCGGTGTTTTGCTGCTCGACGACCGCTTCCTCTCGCGATTTGGATTTCCCGTGGTCGATACGATTTCGCTTGCGTCCCCGCCCCGCTCGCCAGTCGGTCGGAGGGCGGAGTCCGCGGTACTTGCAGTGGCTCTCTACACCACGATCGTTGCGTTTCTGTGGGGAGGATCGAGCTCGATTTTGGCGCTGCCGAACCGACTGCTGGCGCCCTTCCGCATCGCCAACGCGTACGGATTGTTTGCGGTCATGACACCGGCGCGGTACGAGATCGAGTTCCAGGGCAGCAATGATGGTAGAGCATGGGTGCCGTACAGGTTTCGCAATAAGCCGCAGGACGTTTTCGAGCGACCGGGGATCTACGCCCCATACCAACCGCGATTCGACTGGAATCTGTGGTTCGCTTCACTCGCTCCGTGGCAGCAGAATCCGTGGGTCGTGGTGACCGAACAGCGACTTATCCAGGGAAGTCCGAGTGTCCTGTCGTTATTTCGCGGCGATCCATTCGCCGGCAATCCGCCAAGGATCGTTCGAGCGATGGTTTATCAGTATTGGTTCACCGACCTCGCGACGAAACGCCGTACCGGAGCCTGGTGGCGGCGGGAGGAGCTGGGTGAGTTCAGTCCGTCAGTGCAGCGGGATACGGTGGGCAATCGAGCGCCTACTCTGCGATGAAGAACGCTCGCGCCCACCGTGCCCGCGCTTGATCAGTTTCGGTTGGCCGCTCTGCGATTCCGCCCGTTTAGGTATGTGGCCCACAGCAGGAGTCCCATGGCGACTCCGAGCAGCATTCCATGGACGCCGTCGAACAAGCCGTCGCCAAAACTGGATGTCGGGTGCGGCAGCAGGTTCATCAGGAAAAAGAAAAGCAGGAAGACCATTCCGATCTTGATCATCACTCTCGGATTCTTCTCTCTCAACAGCATTGTTTCTCCGTTATTCGGTTGTGAAATACCACGCCATCAAGGCCAGTTTCACGGCGCCCATCGCCATGACAACTATTAGCAGATCCCAGTTCAGCACTCCGTTCGCGAAGTAGCGATAGGCATACAGACCAACAGCTACCCACGCGCCTGCCAGCCCGGCGATGCTCGTTGAGCGCTGACGATGACGGAAAAACCGCTCGTCGAGATCGGTGCCGATTATTGGAATCTTCATTTCATTCTCTCCAGGCTGAAAATCTCATCCGTGCTTTTGCCGAATATCCGCGCAAATGTCAGCGCCAGTTCTAGACTGGGCACATAACGCTCGCGTTCGATCGAATTGATGCTTTGTCTCGAGACTCCGACCGCGTCCGCGAGTTGTTGCTGGGTCCATCCGCGTTCAGCACGGAGCTCTTTGACTCGATTTCTGATAGTCGGCGCCATGTCAAGTTAACTTTCCACGCCTAAACATATGACGATTCAGAGGAATGTCAAGCAAACTTTACTTGACGGCGCCGAACCGGGCTCTACTTTGAAGCCCTATTGCTGAGCTGCGCCGATCACATTTTTTCATCGCTCGCTACCGTCGCGCTGAAGATGAGCTCGGTGCTTGGCTAAGCGATTGTAGGACAAAAGGTTAGGCCGCAGTTCCGCGGTTGCCTAGAACCCCGATTTGCTGTAAATTTCGGGCTACTTTCCTCGGAGGCTTTTTGCCTTCCCACACAGCCTCCACACCGCGTAGCAACCACCGGATTTAATGACCGCTCCGAACAACAGAGAGCGCATCCTCCCGCGCCTCATCCACGAAGAAATCAGAGAATCGTTCATCAACTACTCGATGAGCGTTATCGTCTCTCGCGCACTACCCGATGTGCGCGACGGACTCAAGCCAGTCCATCGCCGAGTTCTCTACGCCATGAACGAGCTCGGACTCGTTCCCGGCCGCCCATACAAAAAGTCCGCGACCGTTGTCGGCGATGTGCTCGGCAAGTATCACCCGCATGGTGACACATCGGTGTACGACGCGCTCGTGCGCATGGTGCAGGATTTCTCGCTGCGCTATCCGCTCGTCGATGGGCAGGGAAATTTCGGCTCTGTCGATGGCGACCCAGCCGCCGCGTATCGCTACACCGAAGCGAGACTGACGCGTGTCGCGATGGAGATGCTCGCCGACATCGACAAGAACACCGTCGATTTCGCGCCGAACTTCGACGATCGCCTGCAGGAACCAAAGGTTCTTCCTTCAGCGATTCCGAATCTGGTCGTCAACGGGTCCTCGGGAATTGCGGTCGGCATGGCGACCAACATCCCGCCGCACAATCTTCGCGAAGTTGTCAGCGCTCTTACTGCGCTGATCGACAATCCGGAGATGAGCGCCGGGGAGATCAGAAAACTCATCAAAGGTCCTGACTTCCCGACCGGCGGCTACATCTACGGCCGCGCCGGCATCAAGGATTATCAGGAGACTGGCCGCGGCCGAATCGTCATGCGCGCGCGCGCCGTCATCGAAGAGAAGGAGCGGCAGAGCAAGTCGCAGATCGTCGTCACCGAGCTGCCCTACCAGGTGAACAAAGCGAAGCTGATCGTCGACATGGCGGAGCTCGTGAAGGAAGGGAAGCTCGAAGGAATTTCCGCTCTGCGCGATGAGAGCGATAAGGATGGAATGCGGATTGTCATCGAGCTAAAGCGCGATGCCATTCCGCGCGTGGTGCTCAATCAGCTGTACAAGCACACCGTGATGCAGTCGACGTTCGGTGTGATCATGCTGGCGCTCGTTCCGGATAGACAGACCGGACAGCTGGTGCCGAAGGTGATGCCGCTCAGGGACGTTCTGCAGCACTACATCGAGCACCGTCACGAAGTCGTCGTTCGCCGCACTCAGTTCGAGCTCGATAAGGCACTCGAGCGCGAGCACATCCTCGAAGGCTTGAAGATCGCCGTCGACAACATCGACGCCGTGATCAAGCTCATTCGCGCCGCCCAGGACACTCCGACGGCGAGCACCCAACTCCAGAAGCGATTCAAGCTCAGTGAGCGCCAGGCCGAGGCGATTCTCAACATGCGGCTCGCCAAGCTCACGGGTCTCGAGATCGAGAAGCTGGAAGCGGAGCTCAAGGAAGTGCGCGGATTCATCAAGGACATGAAGGACATCCTCGCCTCGAAGCCGCGTCGCATGAAGATCATCCGCGACGAGCTTTCTTCAGTCGCCGACAAGTACGGTGACGACCGTCGCTCCGAGATCACCAGTGACGAAGGCGAGTTCACCATCGAGGATCTGATCGCCGAGGAGGACATGGTCATCACCATTTCCCACTCGGGTTACATCAAGCGCACGTCGGTCTCGACGTATCGCAAGCAGCGTCGTGGTGGTCGTGGACTGAGTGGGGCAGGACTCAAGGATGAGGATTTCATCGAACATCTCTTCATCGGCTCGACGCACGACTACATCCTCTGCTTCACCGACGACGGCAGATGCTTCTGGTTGAAGGTTTATGAGATTCCGCAGGCGGGCCGCGCGTCCAAGGGCAAACCAATCGTCAACCTGATCAACGTCTCGCCCGAGACGCAAATCAAGGCGATGGTGCCTGTGCGTGAGTTCTCGGAAACTCAGTTCCTGTTGTTCTGCACGCGCAACGGCACGGTCAAAAAGACCGCGCTGTCGGAGTATTCCAACGTTCGCGCGACGGGAATCAAGGCAATCAAGATCGAGCAGGGTGACGAGCTGATCGACGTGCAGGTGACGAGCGGCTCCAATGACATCGTGCTCGCAACACGTCACGGCTTGTCGGTTCGCTTCCACGAGCAGGACGTCCGTGAGATGGGACGCGACACAACCGGGGTCAAAGGTGTCGAGCTGCGCGAGGGCGATTCCGTCATTGGCATGGTCGTTGTCAAGCGTGATGCAACGCTGCTTGTGGTCACGGAAAACGGCCTCGGCAAGTGTTCCAACATCGGGGATTACCGAGTTCAGAAACGCGGTGGCAAGGGCATCATCACGGTTAACAGAACCGAAAAAACCGGCGATGTCGTTGCGCTGATGGAAGTTCTGCCTTCGGATGAAATCATGATCATCACAAAACATGGTGTGATCATTCGTAGCTCGGTGTCTCAGGTCAGAGTGACTGGTCGTATCGCGCAGGGGGTCAAACTCGTCAATCTCGACGAAGGCGATCTCGTTACCGCTGTCGCGCGCGTCGTATCTGAAGACGAAGACGGAGAAGGGGCGGAGAACGGATCCGGCCCCGATACTGGCAGTGATGTTGAGCAGGTCGAGGCTCTCACCGACGAATGAAGACCAAACGCCCCGCCGTGAATAAACACCTCGAAGAGATCCACGAATTACGCGCCGCTTTGCGAAAAGCGGAGAGCGAGATTCAGCGTCTGCTCGACGAGGCGTCAGCGCGAGGTGCGTTAGTCGACATTCTGCACGACGTAATGGGCTCGCTGTCCATGGGCGAGCTGTTCCACATGCTCGCCCGGCGTCTCGCCCGCGCGCTCAATCTGAGCCACTCATCGGTGATCTTCGCCAAGTGCGGCGACAAGATGGGCACCGTCGCATCGGCGCACGAAGACCCTCAGTTGGAGAACTTGCAGGTCGAGCTGGACAAGTATCCGGAGATCGAAGCCGCACTGGCGAGCGAGCAGCCGGTGTTGATCACCGATATCTGGCACTCCGACTCGTACCGGCAATTGCGCGAGGCGTGGGAGAAGGATGGCAGCGTAATCTCGGTTCGGTCGATCATCGCACTCCCATTTCGTTTGGATCTCGATCGCACGGGAGTATTTCTGCTGCGACGGACTGCCGAGAAGGCGTCGTTGAACGAAGCCGACGTCGAATTTGCTGAGACCGTGGTAAAGAGCGCGATGAACGCGATGCGTCGCGCGCACATGGTGGAAGTAACTCAGGCGGACAACCTGCGTCTCGAGGCGTTGGCGCGCACCGATCCGTTGACGCAGCTGCTCAATCGTCGAGCGCTCCTGCAGCAGCTTGGCACTGAAGTCGAGCGCACTCGTCGCTACAACGCGCCGCTCAGCATCCTGATGATCGACGTCGACGAGTTCAAGGACGTGAACGACACTCACGGCCACCTCGCTGGCGACCAGGTCCTCGTCGAGGTCGCGCTGCTGCTCGCGCGCACCGCACGCAGTGTCGATTCGGTCGCGCGCTACGGTGGCGACGAGTTCGTGATTGCCGTTCCGGAGACCGGAGAGGCTGGCGCGATCGCGTTCGCTGAGAGATTGCGCGACAAAATCCAGGCGCACGCCTTCGACATCGGCAAGGGTGAGCCGCTGAAGCTCACGGTCAGCATCGGCGTTGCTGATTTCCCCGAAGCAAAGGTCGAGACTGCAGAAGATCTGCTCGATTGTGCGGACCAGGCACTGTACCGGGCAAAGGCGGGTGGGCGAAACCTCGTTTGCGTATAGCGGGATGGGGGATGCGGGATGCGGGATGGGGTAAAGCGGTTTAGCTTCTAAACTCGTCTCGCTACGCACCGAAGTTCCAACATCGTTCGCCTTTGCCATGCCCACTTCGCGACGCTGGCTCCGCAGTTCCCACATCCCCCGTCCCGCATCCCTCATCCCGCTTCTTCTTTTCGCTTGCGTCGTCGACTCCGCGAAAAAAGAAACTGCCTCTGATACCACCCACGGCGCTCCGATAATCACCGTGACTCCCGTCAATCGTGGTACTCACGGGATGGCGGAAGAAGTGCGCTGGATGTTCTCGCCGGATCGCAAAGAGGTGATCGTTGTTGCCGATCCAGCTGGTGTAGAGAATGAGCCGGTGCCCGATGCTTTCTTCTTTGGCGACGAGACGCACGGATTCCAGACGCAGATGGACAGCGTGTGGGATGTTTCTCCGTCCCCGGACTGGAAGTGGATCGGATTCAGTCGCGCCTACGCGGTGCTCGGTGGCGGCGGAACAGGAGCAGATCTTCTCAACGATGCGGCGCGGCGGACGTCGATCGACACGGCAACTCTGAAGGCCGGATCGTTCGCGTCGAGCGGGATGTCCATGGCGCGTGCCATTGCGCAGGCTGGCGTGATCCGGATCCCCGATAATCCACGCGCTCAGGCGTCAGCTGATAGCTCCGCACCAAGATTCTTTCCGATCGCGTTGGGCTGGCGTGTGCGCTGGACAACTGACGGATCGACGCTCGCTCTCGGAAATAATCCAGGATCGGCGCGTGACGATGCTGAGAGCGAAACGTGGGCGGCGCTGGACCCCACTACAGGCATGCTGCACGGATCGCTGCCGGCGAATGCAAAGCTGGCAGATGTCAAATTCACCAAGGGCCCGACGCTGGACCAATCGCAGCCAATCGATCTGACACAGGCACCGTCAATCTCGATCCAGCGCGGCGACAAGCGCTATACGATCGAGAGTCGCCGTGGCGTGATCACCATCGCTGAACCGCCGACCCAGGGAGCGACGGGCGCGGAGCGGGTAGTCGGTGCGGGTGTCGCGCTCGCCGCGACCGCCGGCGGGCGCTACATCATCGCGCTGGCACCGAGGACCCGACCGCAGCCGGGAGAGACTGCGGTCGAACCTGTCGTGTACACTGTGGTGTGGTAGCCGGAGAACTGCGGGCTTAACTGCTAACCAAAGGTAGGCAGTCGGCAGAGAAGCCGAGGCTTAAGATTGCAGCGATGCTCTCACTATTCGAAGCGGTCGACGGTGCGAATGCGTGTAGCAACGCTGCTAACTCCTGGCCGTGCAATCTCTGCGACCTGCCTACCTTTGGTGCAGTTCAGAGCCCGCAGTTCAGCGTCCGATCCGCCGCAGCTCCACCAACAAACAGTGATCCTGAATGACGTCGATGGCGGCTTTGGCGAGACGCTCGGCGGCTTCTTCGTTACGAATGCCCAGCTGAAACCAGACCGTCTTGGGTTTCTTCGCAATGATGTCGTCGACGTGCTGCGGGATGTCTTTCGGCCGGCGAAACACATCAACCATGTCGATATCGCCGGGGATGTCGACGAGTTTACGGTAGACCTTCTTTCCCATCATCTCCGTTAAATCGGGATAGTAAACGGGAACAGGAATCACTTCGTAGCCAGCCTGGGCGGCGTGTTCCGGTACGTAGTACGCCGGCTGCGATTCATCGGGCTTCATGCCCAGCACGGCAATACGGCGAGTGTTTTCCAGTATCTGTCGTATCTGAGCGGGCGATTCAATTAAGTGATCGCGCCACGTATCGGTACCTAGCATGCACTCTTAAATTGCAAGAGCGAGTCCAGCTCACATCATTGGAGATTCACACGTAATGCGTATGCTCGTGCTTGGCGCGGGGCTGCAAGGCTCCGCGTGTGCTTATGATCTGCTGCAAAATCCGGAAGTAAAAGAAGTGCGTCTGGCCGATCTGCATACAGGCCATCTGCCGCAATTCCTGGCGCCCTTTTCGGGTGAGCGATTGATCTTCACTCCGCTCGATGTGCGCGATCGCGAGGCGACGCTGGCGCTAATGCGTGAGTGCGATGCGGCGATGAGTGCGATCCCGTACTACTTCAACTTCGAGCTAGCGACACTCGCCGTCGAAGCCGGCGTTCACTTCTCGGATTTGGGCGGTAACACCGAGATCGTCTTCAAGCAGAAGACGCTCGACGCCGAAGCAAAAAAGAAAAACATCACCGTCATTCCGGACTGTGGACTTGCTCCCGGCATGGTCAACATTCTCGCCGAGCACGGGATCAAGCAGCTGGACGAAGTAGATTCGGTGAGAATCTTTGTCGGCGGACTGCCGCAGCATCCGGAGCCGCCACTCAATTACCAGATCGTGTACTCGCTCGAGGGCGTGCTCGATTACTACACGACCTTGTCGTGGGTGCTGCGGAATAGCAAACGCACGCAGGTAAAAGCATTGTCGGAGATCGAGCCAGTCTACTTCGGTGGATCGCTCGGCGAGCTCGAGGGCTTTCACACCGCCGGCGGTCTGTCGACGATGGCTTTCCGATACGAAGGCAAAGTCCCGACGATGGAATACAAGACGCTGCGGTATCCTGGCCATGCGCGAATCATGGAAGCGGTTCGCGAACTGGGATTGCTCGAGCTCAACCCCGTCGATGTGAAGGGCATCAAAGTCGTTCCCCGCGATCTCGTCGTCGCGGCGATGGGTCCACGACTCACCAAGCCAAATGGCCACGATCTAGTTGCGTTGCGAGTGTTCGCGGAGGGCAGGAAAGCAGGCAAGCCGAAGCGCATTGGCTGGGAGATGGTCGATTATTACGACGAGGAAAACGGAATCAGCGCGATGGAGCGTTCTACCGGCTACTCGTTATCGATCACCGGCCAGATGCAGGTACGCGGCGAGATTGGGAAAGCGGGAGTATTTACGCCCGACGAGGCGATTCCAGCGGAGAAATACATTCGTGAACTGGCGCAGAGAGGCGTCATGATTCACGAAATGAGATGAGGAGCACTGAGGCTTTCGGACCAACGGCACTGCTGACTGCTGACTAACTGAGGACCGAGGACATGCCTGATCTACGCTCTCCGGGTTGGACGATTTATCTGTTGCAGTTGCTGGTATCAGCTTTTGTCGCCGTGCTCTTTCTTCAATCCGGACTCGACAAAGTTTTCGATAGAGCGGGGAATCGGGCTTACCTCGATGAGCATTTTGCGCGGAGCCCTCTAGCGCGCACGGTCGGGCCAATGTTTCTGACCGTCACCATTCTCGAAGTCGCTGCCGGTGTTCTGAGCGGGCTTGGTTTTCTTCAACTGCTTTTCTTGCGCTCTTCTGGCCTGGCCTTTTACGGAGCGCTGATCGCTGCTGCCAACATGGTTGCGCTTTTCTTTGGGCAACGCGTTTCTAAAGACTATGCAGGTGCAGCGGCATTAGTACCGTATTTTCTGCTGGCGTTATTCGCGATGGTAATTCTGGCGCAGCCAATCAGCGTTGGTCACTGACAGCGAACGGCCGCGGGCCGGATTGGTGCGGACCGGGTAATCAGTCAGCAGTGCCGTTGGTCCGCACATGGCAGTCCGCACGAACGCCGACTACATGATGGCGCGTAACCCAAAGCTCAACGTGCGACCGGGGA
>Ga0075434_100006559_pt1 | contig 10673 bp, 9 predicted proteins | sample RhiMethybrSRZTD3_FD_75298 | JGI IMG/M metagenome (GOLD analysis project Ga0075434, IMG submission 75298) | Populus rhizosphere microbial communities from Tennessee, USA - Rhizosphere MetaG P. TD hybrid SRZTD3 | ecosystem: Host-associated > Plants > Roots > Rhizosphere > Soil | place: USA...
GAAATCACGAACTGCTCCGGGTGCGGAAAACCTCAGCGCGGCTAGGCCAGACCGTATATCGCGAATCCCTTGGCAGTCCAAGGCAAATTGGCCAGGACCGCCGTTGCGACGGCGTCGCTGGCTAAGCTCGACGCCGACGTCAATATCGATTGGCCACGACGATCACTGTGGCACTTTTCCCAGCGGCACGGTCGTTCCCGTGCGCGCCAACCACTCGTCAAAGTCGAATGGCGTAGGTTGCCCCACCATCCGTCTGGGGTGATGGAGCTGGCTGCTGAAGACGCTGAGCTGAGACAGGTCCGGGTCATCCAGCGAGATCCCCGCCATGTGCGCCAGGCTGTAAAAGACTGACCGCGTCGTGAGGGGATGCGAAAGATTCAATCGCGCAGTCGCAATCTTGTCCGGAAACTGCTGTGCGTACTCGTCCGAATGCCAGAACAACAGTGGAATGGGCAAGTCGTATTCGTTGTTGTGCGCGTGTCCAAACAGGTTGCGGCTGTCGTCGCGCAGGTTGTCGCCGTGATCGCTGACGTACAGGATCGTCTTAAGACCCGGCTGCTCGCGTAGCAGCGCGATGAGCTGCGACAGTACGTAGTCCTCGTAAAGGATTGTATTGTCGTAGGCGTTGATCAGCTCCGTGTTGCTCAATGACGCGCTCGTCCCCTCGAACATGCCGGCGACGCGACCGTCTCGATACCTGGCAAACTCCCGCGGATACCGGCTGGTCAAGTTAAAATGGCTGCCCAGCATGTGCAGAACGAAAAATCGCTTCTGCACGCGATCGCCCTCCTTGGCGAAGATCTCGCGCATGGCGTTGATCAGGACAATGTCGTACTGCCGCTCGAAGAAGCGCACGACATCAGCTTCGTCGGTGTAATGGCTGATGGCGGCCATGGCGATCTCGCGTTGTTGCGCCGACAGCCAGTATGTGCGGAAGCCGACATCACGAAACAGCGTGATGATGGACTTCTCGCGGGCTGCGCGCTGCTGGTTCTCGATGCTGCCGCGGGTGAGAATCAGCGGCACCGACACCTGGGTCTGCGCCACTTGCGTCACCACGTTCTGGAACGCGAGGAGATTCGCAGTTTGCCCGAGCAGCGGCGTCGTGTCGCGACCGTAGCCATAGAGACCAAAATTGTGCCGGCGCGCGCTTTCCCCCACCACCAGGACGTACGTCTCAGGCGCGGCCGGCGTCATCGAACGGGTCGCCGAGAAATCGAAGGACTTCGCGAGCTCGCGCAACCGCAATTCTTCCTGCCGGGTAAGGACGGTCAAATAACTCTGTGAAAAGATGCCGAACGGACTCGACCGGTCGTTCATCGCGACGAGCGACCATGATCCGAAATAATGGTAGACGGCCGCGTAGATGACCGCCATCAACAGCAAGGGCAGCACGGCGAACGAGCGCGGCACCGTTACGCGCAGACGGCAGATCTTGACCATGCATAGCGAGTACGCCATCAGCATCAGCATGATGCTGCCAAAGGTGCGCGTGAAGTCCGCTTCCACAAACCCTTGGGCATCCTCGAGGTTTCCCACGACGAGGGAGATCATGCCCGACGCGAACCGGGTCTGGTAGTTGACGATTGTGAACAGGTCGATGCCCGCCGTGACATAGAACGGCAGCAGGCAGGCGTGAGTGATCCACAAACGTCTTGCGCCCAGCAGTTGCACGGCAAGCAAGCCGAGAATCGAGACCGGCAGGGTGAAGAGGAAGGTCTTGTCGCGGAGCCGTCCCTCGTAGAGCAGCACCGGCGACACAAGGTAAATGTTCATCAGGATGACGTAGCGCCAGCGCCACAGCCATCGTCCCGCCGCCGCCGGCCCGAAGGCCCACCTCGAGTCAGAGCCGCTCGTCACTTGGACCATCGAGCATTCCTTGCATCCTTCAGAACACACCAGTGCCGTCGAACGGCAGCAGCTACTTGATTGAGACACCCTTGACTAGGCCGGCTCACGCTCGGCGCTTAGGGATCGCTACAATTCTTATTACAACATGACCATTCACTGCTGTCCCAACGAATTTTTGTACAAGCTTTTGATTTATCATGGTGAACGGACTGACGTCCGACTTGAATTTCTCAGCCCGCATTCGGCCGCTCTGGGACCAGTTCCGCTCGCGGGGGGAAAGCACAATCTATGCCGGCCGATACTTGTTTGCTCGGATGATGGACTTCGTGTCATTGCTTGTGTTTCGTCGGTGCGTTGCCCGCTACGACGGCGAGCACGATTGGTCACAGAGCTTGGCTAGCGCGTCTTGGCCGTGCATTCAGGCTTGCGTATGATCCGGTCGAAACGTTGGCTGTAAACCATGCGTCCTGAACCAAGTTTCAGATGCCACTATTTTAGCGCAATGCTATTTGCGGTCTGGCTCTGCCGAGCGACGTGGCGGCTATCATGCAATCTGCGATTGCGAGTCGGTAAGCAAACGTGCTGAATTTCATGAGCTCTTCCACGGATAAGCGAACGCGGGTTCTATTCATCAACTCGGCGCTTCTCGCCGGCGCAGACACATGGATCCATTTCCTGCTCCTGCGCAACCTGCCGCAGGACCGTTTCGAGCTGCATGCAGCCGGGCAGCCGGGATCGCCTGCACCGGCGTTCGACGAGTTACGCGCCATTCCTGGCATCGAGCTGCGTCCGACAAACTTTGGGCCATCGCTATGGCAACGATCCAAACTTCAGAAGCTTGCCAGCATCGCTGACGCTCTGCCGGCTGCGGTGAGCTTCCTCGGGCTCGCCGCGTATATCCGCCGCCAGCGGATCGAGATCCTGCATTCCACCGACCGGCCACGCGATGCCATTGCGTGCGTGGTCCTTGCGGCCCTCACAGGAGCCAAAGCCCTCATCCACGTGCACGTGAACTACGGCGCCTGGATGAGTCGCGGCGTCTTGTGGGCTCTTGGCCGAGCTGATGCGATCGTTGGCGTATCGAGGCACACGGCGAGAACCTTCGTGGAGGCGGGATATCGATCAGACCGCGTGCATGCGATTCTCAATGCGATCGAACCCTCACGTTGGGATCCGTCTCTTCATCGCGCGCCCGGGCGGGCTTCGCTTGGGGTGCCGGATGGTGCACCACTGATCGTGAGCGTGGCGCGTCTTTTCCCCGGGAAGGGGCACTTCGAGCTCCTACGCGCGCTCGCACTGATCAAGCGCAAGTATTCGAACGTGCGGCTTGCGATCGTGGGCTCAGACTACCCCGCCGACAGTGGCACGACTCAGATGCTCAGGGAGCAGGCGCATGAACTCGACATTGCGGAGAACGTCGTGTTCACTGGCCAGCGCTCGGACATCGCGTTGCTGCTGGCGGCCTGTGACGTCTTTTCGCTTCCGAGCTTTGAGGAGCCTTTTGGACTTGTGTTCGCGGAAGCGATGGCGATGAAGCGACCCGTCGTGGCCTTGACCAACGGAGGCACGCCAGAGGTCGTGGAGCATGGCAAGTGCGGCTTGCTTTCCCCTCCTGGCGACATCGATGCGCTGGCAGCCAATCTCCTGCGGCTGTTGGATGATCCTGCACTGCGCACCCAATTTGGAGAGTATGGCCGCTCGCGGGTCGAGGAGCAGTTTACGCCGCAGCGCATGGCGTCCGACTTTGCCGCGCTCTATGCGCGCATGCTGACGTAAAATGGGCATCCTGGCGTGAAGTGACTTGCTTCCGGGGGTTGCTACTGGATGTGCCTGCCGCCTACTGAACAAGCGAGCGCACGAACAAGTAACTCTTCCCCACTGCGGGCAGCGAGGCAAAAGCACGCTCGCGCAGCCTGCCACTGAAATTCAGAGCGTAGCGGTTCGTGAGCAAAGCGATCTTGCCGCCATGCGCGGTGTACGGGTCGACAAGATCGCTACCTCCATCTTCCCACGTGAAGGCGAGCATTGGACGGATCGCCTTGCTCCTATTCGGCATTCCGCGGTGCCAGAGCATAGACGACCGGACGATCACGTCGCCGGCGCTCGCGCATATGCGAATCGCAGGCTTTCCGGAAAGAGCATACTGCCAGTACTTGTACTCACGTAAGTGGGTGCCGGGCGTGACCTCCATCGCACCATTCTCGAGGTCCGTATCGATAGGTACGACGTTCACAATCAAGAAGGCCGATGCGGCATAGCCATCAGCGTGCGGATTCTGTGCGCTGCTATTCGGCAGATTGAGATTGCAACCAACATTGGGCATGCGCGTTGCAGATGGCGAAATCTTTCTGACGAGATCGAATACGCCGTATTGCTCGAGCTCGTCGTATACAAACCGCGATTGCACGCCCGGGAAGCAGTTGAGATGGCCGCTGATCGTGCCGCCGCCGGCAAACAGCTCACCGCTCCTGCGGGCGCGGGTGTATTCGCCCCGCAGCTCTTCGGTCAATGCCGCAAGCCGCGATTTTGAGACCACGTTTGGCAACGTCACGTAACCTTCGCGTGCAAAGGCCGAACTCAGGTTCTGCATCTGCTCAGCGAGCGGTGTCATGGATGGTCTCCTTTACCATGCCCAATTTCCTGGATCGGCACAGCATAACCAGTTGGGCGGCAAAATCCCACAGCGGACGCCGAGTAAAGATAACGGCTCAGCGACCAAATACGTTACTTACTGCGAAGCTGCGTCACAACGGCGCCTTGGATGCAGTCTTCTCATTCAGGAGAGCAGCTATCAAGTTCTTACGTGATGCGAGCGTCGTACGAAAGTTCGCGCGTCGCTCGGCGAGGCGCTGTCGCCGAGCGTTAAACCCTCTCCAATCGAGGGGCATGGAGGATTAACCATCGCGATCGTACTTCGGCTGCCGCGGCGAGCCTAGATAAACGAGTATTATATTACCTGATCGGGCGCCCTCCTCCACCCATCAACTAGGTCCGAGGTCGCAAGCCCGCAAAATTGCTCAACTGGTAGAGCCGGGCGATTGCCACTGCCGATACTCCAGCAATGGCGACGAGATCGACGGCCGTGCGTGCCCATGGCGCGTCGACATTCCATGCGTCGATCTCATGCAGAGAAATGAAGCGAATAATCCCGAAGCCAACGGTCAGGCTCGCAAAGCCAATAGCGAGGCGATAGCGCTGGATAGAGTGCCAAGCCCACAGCAGGCCCCACACGACCAAAACCATGACCACCACTGCGACGGCAATGCTCGCCGTGATCTGCAGGGCCCGGCGGTCTTCGTACCAGCCCCTCTGTTTAAAAATGTCGCGCAAGAAGCCTCCGAACCCGCGCAGCAAGCCGAGACCGCGTGCCGTCTTCATCAAGAACAGCACGAAAAATGTAACCGACAGCCCCCCCCAAACCACCGCATCGAAGCCCGGCGAGCCGTTGTAATTGGCCCGTCGGCAAGCAACGGCGGTCCACAATCCGAGCAAGCAGGGGACCAGCAGTGCCGCGACACGCAAAACATCGTCCGTCATTCGCGCAATCCTTAACCGAACAAAAAAAACCAACCCGGTTCCGCGAGAGATCCGGTCGTCGCATGCAAGAACGCGTAACGGCGCCGTCTCGACACGTCGGCGCAGGGATAGTTTCCGGGCCGGTGTGAACACCATGAGCCTTGCCCGAGCCTACCACATCGTCCAGCGGCCAGGTCGTGGTCGTATGGCATGCGTCGCTGCGGAACCAGCAGGCGGACCGTCGCAGCCAGAGCACACCGCGCACCAGGCACAAAGGGTCTATCGATTGACTTATGATGCGCCCCGGAGGTAGCCAGGCACATTGTTAGGTATAACTCAATCGGGAGGTGGATATGAAAGCTAGGACAACCCCTCTATCTATACGCGACCGGAACAGGGGGGCGCAGGCGCGTCGGCGCCGGTAGTGAGAACAAGGCATGTTTGATCTGGCCCAGCTGGTGTCCATCGACGAGATTGTCGCCAATACGGCGACGGTGTGGCTGAGCGGCCGTCCTCCGCGCTGCAAGCGCCTGATCGGCCGTGCAGGCTATGTGTGAAATCGATCGGAACCTGCTCTGGACCAAAGACATGTGCGTGGATTGGCGACGACTATGAGCGACGTACTCTCCCGGCACGCCCAGACTATTCCATCTCTGGATGGCATTCGGGCAGTTTCGGTTCTGATTGTTGTACTGGCTCACTCAGGCCTTGAGGCCATCGTACCGGGCGGGCTCGGTGTTACGATCTTCTTTTTCCTAAGTGGTTATCTGATCACCACTCTCATGCTGACTGAGAGTAAGCGCACCGGAAAAATCAATATTCCTCAGTTCTATGCGCGTCGCATGTTCAGGCTGATGCCGCCCTTGTTCGTTTCTCTCGCAATCGCCTATGGTCTCACATATGCGGGATTGTTGGCTGGCGGAATCACAATTACGGGGCTGGCAGCTCAACTTTTGTATTTCGCCAACTACTACGGATTGTTTTTCGATCCAGGGAACACGGTCCCAGACGGCACGGGCATCCTCTGGTCGCTTGCGGTCGAGGAACACTTCTACATTTTCTACCCACTCCTTATGACCCTGCTGCTTGGTAGCAGCTTTCGGCCTCGCACGATCGGGACACTGCTCGGTGTTGGTTGTCTGGTGATCCTCGCGTGGCGCATCTATCTCGTGCAGTTCCCCGATTTTGTGACCAACCGCACGTACTATGCCTCGGACACACGAATTGACTCGATTATCTACGGATGCATTCTGGCGATCGTCATGAACCCTGCGCAGAACCTGCGCCACACCGACACAATGTCCCTCCGTGAATGGGCGATAGTGGCAGCCGCCATCGGCACATTGCTGGTAACACTGCTCTATCGAGATAACGCATTTCGAGAAACAATTCGGTATAGCCTCCAGGGCCTTGCCCTGATGCCGTTATTCTATTTCGCGGTTCGTTTCTCCGATAATCAGTTATTCCGCCACTTGAATTCGCGTTTGGCAATAACGCTGGGCACGTATTCATATGCAATTTATTTGATCCATCACGTCGTGATCAGGTTGATTGCCACAAAAGCTCCCGCGATCGCTGCAAATTTTTTTATCCTCTTCCCGATCGCACTACTGGTCTCGATTGCCTTTGCTGCAGCTGTTGATCGCTTTGTTGATCATTATTTTAGACAGCTGAGGCGCAAATTCCGACCCAAGCTTGGGGAAAAGGGTGCCGTTTTCAACGAGCACAAGTGAACCGCAATCCGGCTTGTCGCTTCGGACATCAAACTGAAGTTCGAGTCCTCGGTCTGCGGCCTCCACTTTCTTGGACCTCTCTCGTACATGAGCTTTGGACCACTCTTCCGCCAAGTTCATCAAGCGCCATGATGACCGCCTCGTCACCGAAACCAGGCCTTGAAGATCAATTGAGTAAGCTCTGCTTGCCCCATGCTCGGGTCTTTTCCGTCCCATACTGGTCTCCTTCCCAGCCATGACGGTGAATCAGAAAGTGACTGATTTGGGAATCAAAATCGACTCAGCTAAACTTAATCCTTTGGTGAAGGGCCAATTGCACCGCTGGGTTAACCGCGAAGAATTGACACACCTCTTGCGGGAGCAGTTCTGTTTGTGAGGAACTGTCCTCAATAATCCGTTTCGATCTCGGCGCGCCACGTTTCTGAACTCTGTTAAGTTAGACGACTCGCAACGCGGTAGGTCAGTCGTCTGCGATGTCAGGGATCAAGAAAATCCAGGAAGGTTTAAATCCATGAAGGTTCATGGTTAAACTGGACTCTGATGGCTTGGGCGCCAAAACCGAGCTAACGGGCTAACAAACCTGGACCAAGGTGCTGAAATTACCTAAGATGCACCGGGGAGCGTTCAGTACACGAAGCAAACCTGAGTGAATTCCATGGCCTCCATTGACGACAGCCAAGTGACAGACGACGCAGCCCATCTGGCGATCGGCCCAGCGCAACCTGAAATCGCAGATATCTTGGGGATCGCCCGTCGGGGTTGGTTCTTGATAGTCGCTGGCACGATAGTCGGGCTCATTTGCGCATTCATGATACTCTCCACTATCCCTCCGGTCTATAAGGCAAATTCTCGCATCGTGTTCGAAAGAACACTGCCGCGATACATGCAAACGAATAAGGTCACCAACGAGCCGATCATCGAGGACTATGACACGTTGGGCCAGACCTACGTCATTTCGTCCGAGGGCATCCTAATGGAGGTGGTGAAATCTCTCTCCCTCGCGACTGACCCTGATTTCGTGGCAGAAAAGGACAGCCAAACCCTGAGATCGCGCGTTCGCGGCTTATTTCGAGACACCGCACAAGCCTTAGGTTTATCGAAAGAGCCTGCTGAGAACCAGTCGATGGAGGACCGGAAGGATCCGGAGAAGATTGCCTTTGAAGGCATCATTCGCGATTTGACAGTCAGTCGGGAGGATGTGCCGAGCGTCATCACGATTGCTTTTTCGTCGAAAGACCCCGTAAAGGCGGCAACAATTGTTAACGCGATCGTCGACAGTTACATGGAGGCAAATATCGCCGGCAAAGTTACATCGACCAAACTCGCCGGCAAGGTTGTGCAGGAGCGCGTCGAAGAGCTGAAGCAGCAGGCCGCGGACGCGCAGCGTGCGCTCCTTGAATACAAGGCGGCCAACAATATTGTAGGTACCGACCAGACGACGCTTTCGCACAACCAACTCGCCAATCTTGGGAACCATCTGACAGCTGCCAAGATCGCGATGGCTGAAGCAAAGACCCGCATGGAGCGGATCGCCGGCAGTCCTGATGCGGCTGCCCTGTTCGCGCCGGACAACGAGCTCATCGCAAAGTTGCGCGGGGAGCTATTGGATCTTTCCGTTCGCGCGAACGATATCGAAAGACGAGTTGGAAAGGACCACTTGGCTGCAGTGAAGGTCCGCACCAGGATGGAGGAGGCGCGCGAAGCGATTGCCAATGAGCAAAGGCGCATCGCGGGATCATTCGGCAAGGACTACGAGCTTGCACGTGCCCGATATGACGAGCTATCTGACACAGTTTCGCGAGTGATAGGCGAGGAGGGTGCCAATAGCGAAGTACAGGCTCGGATGCGTGAGCTTGAGAATGCAGCGGGCACTCTTCGGAACCTATACAATCGGATGCTCCAGCAGGTCAGCGAAATGAATAGGGTCGAGGCGCAGCCCTCGATCATGCCGGACGCCCGCGTTCTGATGAGGGCGGCACCGCCAACACAGACCGAGGCCTCGAAGAAGCGGTTGCTGATCCTGGCTGGCGGGTCGGCGATGGGGTTCCTCTTGGGAGTCGGCATCGTTTTCGCCAGGAACTTTCCGTTTGGCGTTTTCAGAACCTCCCAGCAAGTGACTTCTGCGACTGGGCTGCCTTGCGCTGTCCTGCCGGAGATCGTGAATGCCAAGGAGCGCGCGTCATTGAGGGCCGGTGAATATCCCCTGGACTGGCCCTATTCACGATTTGCTCAAACCCTGCGCAGTATTTGGGCCATGATCAATTCCGCCCAAAGGGAATCCGGTGCGAAGGTCACTTGCGTTGTCTCCTCAAACCCTGGAGAAGGTAAGACAACCGTTGCAATCAATCTCGCGGCGCAATTCGCCCGACACCCAACCACGCGTGTGCTTGTCATCGACGCCGACTTCTATCGCCAATCGCTGACTCAACAATTAACCCCCGATGCACGCGTAGGGCTCAAAGAGGCCTTGGAGGAGCCATCGGCTCTCGCCAAATTTGTCGTCAGGAAAGAGCGCCTGAACTTGGACGCCCTGCCCTGTCCTGTTGTCGATCAGGCGCCAAACGTGGCGGGGTTGCTCGGAACAGCGGAGATGGAGCAGCTGATCAGTGTCGCGCGCGAAGCCTATGACTTGGTGATTATCGAGGCGCCTCCGATGGCCGCGGTTGTCGACTACAAAATGATCGCGCGGCACTGCGACCGTTTTGTTTTCGTCGTCGAGTGGGGAAAAACAAGTCAGCGCCTTGTCCTCGAGTGTCTTTCTGACGCTTCGGAGTTGTTGGATCGAGTCCTCTGCGTAGTCCTGAACAAGGCGGATCCCTCTGCGCTGCGAAGCATCGAGTACTACAAGGGCGATGGATTCCACGCTTATTACACCGATAGGAAGAGAGCGTGAGACCTCTGGCCATCCGGAACTCCAGCGCGTGTCCCTTTGCGCACCGCTGGAATCCCCAATGACCCGCCTCTCGAAGGATAGGGATTGCGGCCGCCCTACCCGGTTATCATAGAAGCCCATTTTTGGATCGGCTCAAAAGCGGGCGTCCTGCCAGGCCACATCGGTAGCGGCGCCCCAACTGGTGCAGGCAGCATCGTCAGAAAGGCCATCCCTCCGCGAGGTGTGGCGACGGATCCTGCGCGTGTGCTTCACCTGAGAGAGCTTGACTAACTCATGCCCTGGCACTTCTGCAGACCGATTGGCACACTATGGCCGGACGGGTAAGGGGATCGCAGACTGAGAAATCCTGCTCCGCGAAGGAGCGGAGAACGACGCGCGGTGCTGCGAGTGCGAGGATGGATGGATAACGCTGCCACGAAAACCGTCTTGGTCACGGGAGGAGCGGGCTATATCGGCTCGCACACCTGCAAGATCTTGGCGCAAGAAGGGTATCAACCCGTTGCTTTCGATAATCTGTCATCGGGGCACACGTGGGCTGCCAAATGGGGACCTCTGGAAAAGGGAGACATCCTCGATCGGGCGGCTCTCGACCGGGCCATCGAAAAGTATCGCCCGAATGCCTGCCTGCACTTTGCCGCGTTCGCCTACGTTGGAGAATCGGTTTCACATCCTGGAAAGTA
>Ga0075434_100006562_pt1 | contig 10669 bp, 8 predicted proteins | sample RhiMethybrSRZTD3_FD_75298 | JGI IMG/M metagenome (GOLD analysis project Ga0075434, IMG submission 75298) | Populus rhizosphere microbial communities from Tennessee, USA - Rhizosphere MetaG P. TD hybrid SRZTD3 | ecosystem: Host-associated > Plants > Roots > Rhizosphere > Soil | place: USA...
CTCCGGGTCGGACGCCGCGCGAACCAGATCGCGAACCGTCGTATCGCTCGCCTGCAGCGCCGACGCGGCGATTTTCCCCCGCCACGCGAACGGCGCGCTGCCCGGTTCGGGGCGGGCCGAGACGAACGTGCCGCGGCCCACGTACCCGCGCACCAGCCCGCGCGACTCGAGCTCGCGGTACGCATTGACCACCGTGGCGCGGCTGACGCGGAGCGTGCGCGCGAGATCGCGCTCCGGCGGCAGCCGGTATCCGGAGGCCACGTCGCCGCGCGCGATGGCGCCTTCGAGTGCCGCGACCAGCGCGCGATAGAACGGCCGCGTGCGCGGCAGCGACTTCAACAGACCAATGACCGATTGGTCCGTTTGCTGTAGGGCTCTGCGCGCCATACTTGCAGTCCAATTCTAGCGCGGACGGGTGGCGCGGAGGACGCAGAGTCAGCAAAGGCCGCAGAGGGTGCGCGGAGAACGCAGAGGAGATGCGATGGACGGATTGGTGTATGTGAGCGGCGCGTTTCGACCCGCCGCCGAAGCCTCGGTCAGTGTGTTCGATCACGGGTTGCTGTACGGAGACGGCGTGTTCGAAGGCATCCGCGCCTACAACGGACGGATCTTCCGTCTCGAGCGCCACATCGATCGGCTGTTCGATTCAGCGAAAGCGATCCGGCTCGACATCCCGTATTCCGCGCCCCAGGTGTGCGACATCGTCATCGAGGCATGCCTGCGCAACGACATCACGGATGGATACATTCGACTGGTCGTCACGCGCGGCGCGGGCGATCTCGGGCTCGATCCGCGCAAGTGCTCGCGCGCCGAGGTCATCGTCATCGCGAAGCCGACGATCGTCATCTATCGTTCACCGTCTGCCGGCATCCGTGTCGTCACATCGACATTCCGCCGCAACCCGCCCGACGCGCTCAGCCCCGCGATAAAGTCGCTCAATTACCTGAACAACGTCCTCGCGCGAATCGAGGCGAACGATCGCGGCGCCGACGAAGCGCTGATGCTCGACAAGAACGGGTACGTCGCCGAAGCGACCGTCGACAACTTCTTCATCGTCACCGAGCACGGTCTCGTCACGCCGCCGACGGCGACGAACCTGAAAGGCATCACGCGCGAAACGATCCTTGGTGTGGCGGCGGGTCTCGGCATTCGAGCGGCGGAGACGCCGTTCACGCTGTTCGACGTGTGGACCGCGCGCGAAGCGTTCATCTGCGGAACGGCGGCGGAAGTGGTGCCGGTCGTCTCGGTCGACGACCGGATCATCGGGGGCGGCAAGGTCGGCCCGGTGACCGGCAGAATCATCGCGGCCTACGATCAGCTGGTGCGATCGCAGGGCACGCCGATTCGCCCGGCGCCATCGCCGCGCGAAGCCGTCGCCGGCTACCGCGTCTAATCGCAGGCCAGTGGCATTGATGCACACACGTTCGTAATGAGCTTGTCGAACGCTCGTGGTGATCCCTTCGACATACCGCTCATGGTGGGCCCTTCGACTCACCGCTCATGGTGAGCTTGTCGAACCATGAGCGGTTCGCCTCAAGTGTACTTGTCGAAGCACGAGCGAACCACGAGCGGTACGCCTCAGGCGAGATACGCGCGCAGGGCTTCGAGCGTGCGAATCATCGACTCCCGCGCGATGGAAGTCACGATCGGCGCGGCGACGGGCCGCGCCACGAACGGCACTCCGCGACTGAGCGTGAGCGACTCGACTTCGATCGCGACACCGCCGCTGATCCGCTCGTAACGCCAGTAGGAGTTCAGCGCCCACAGAAAGCCGCGGTCGCCGCCGACTTCGTCGATCCGCGTCGCGACGCTTCGCGCGGTGGCGAGCGTCGGCGTCCATCGCTCGAAGGTCATCTCGTGCTCCGTGTCATAGGTTGCGGTGACGATGGCGTGCCGGACGAGGCGCATGTAGACGCGCAGCCAGTCGGGACGGCGCGCCAGCACGCGTGACGCGAGGACGTCGTCCTGCGGCGGCGGCGTGCCCGGATTCTGCAACCGATCGAGCGCGTGCTCGAGCGTGACGTTCGGAACGAACACCGCGCCTCGCCAGTCGCTGATCGTTCCGCCGTTCACGTGAACAGTCTCGCCAGTGGCGACGATGTCGACGGCGGGCGGGCGGGCATCGTATCGATGTGCGCAGACGCGCGCTTCGGTTACCGCGACATAACGCGTCCACGCATCGACCGCGTTCGGGTTCGCGGCGGCAAGCGCCGTTGACGGCGCGACGGCGAGCGCGACGGTCGCGATCCTGAACACCCAGAGATCCGCGATGACGAAGTTCGCGATGCTGATCGTCACGACGGCGAGCGCGTTGGCGGCAAGTGGATGCAGGCCGAACACGCCGACGTAGAGTGCCATCGCACACGTGTTGCCGACCACCGACGCGAGGCCGGTCGACAGCGCGAATCGCGCGAACTTCGCGATGCGCGCCAGCGTCGACGTCTTCGTGCCGTCGCGATCTCTCCACGTCACGCGCTCGTGCCACAGGAAATTGTGGGCGACCGCCACTTCAACCGCGACGATCGTCGCAGGCAGCCACGACCAGTGCGCAAATGCCGTCAGCAGTGCGAGCGTGGCGAACTGCAGGATGAAGCCGAGCCATCCGATGGCCGCGAACAATCCGAATCGGCGCACGTTATCCGGCATGATCGACCCCAAGCGCCTGAACCGGGCTGGTCGTACCGGCTCGTCGAGTGTCGCGGGGCGGCAGCGGTTCCGCGAGGTACAGCGCCGTCGCGTTCCTGACAACGGACACGAGGAACGCGACGAGGAGCCCGGCGATCGCGACGCTTGCGCCCGCGTCGAGCATTCGGACGCGATGAGCGGCAATCGTGACCCACGGTTTCTGAACGACAACCATCGCGCCAATTGCGAGCACGATGCGCAGCTCGGTCGGACCGAAGCCCGCGAACGAGATGCGAAAGATTCGGAGCGCATGAGTGGCGAGATAGGTTTCGGCGGCAACGAGAAAGTACGTCGCTACGAGCGCGACGGCGATCGACGGCTGCATCAGGCCTGATGCCGCCATTCCCGCGACGAGCGCCGCCGTGCCCGCAAGATCGATGACGTGATCGACGTAGTACCCGTAGCGGGGACGCTGCTGATTTCGAACCCGTGCGAGGGTTCCGTCCAGGCTGTCGCCAAACCAGTTCGCGGCAAGCGCGAGCACGAATGCGGCTGCGGCAATCCATCCTCCGTCCGGTATGTGCGCGAATGCGAAGCCGGCGAGTGGCATCGAGATGAAGCCAATGAGCGTCAGGTGATCGGAAGTCGCCGCAGCCGGCAGGCGCTGCGCGATGGCGACGAGCAGCCGGCGCTCGGCCGCGGCAAGCACGCTCAGGTGCTCTCGGGTGTGGTCCATGAAACGCCTCCACCCCCGAATGCGCGGCGCGCGGGCCGACCGGCTCAGCGATACGGTGCGTGCGCTATCGCGTGCAGCGAGGCGTAAGATGCGCGGGGAGGTTGGTCATGGCTGATCCGGCGAAGTGCGCGCATCCGGCCTGCAACTGCACGGTTGCCAAAGGCGGCCCCTTCGGGAAGTACTGCAGCGATCACTGCAAGGCCGCCGGCGACAAGACCGAGCTCCGTTGCGGCTGCAACCACCCGGCCTGCCGCTGAACGACGCGGGGTCGCGCTCACGCGCGGCGCGACTCCAGTTCGTCCCACCGTTCGTACGCGCGCGCGATCTCGCGCTGGAGATGCTCGAGCCGCGCGAGCGCCTCGCGAATGGCTTCCGCGCCGGTCTTGTAGAACTCCGGCCCGGCCACATGCGTGGTAAGCGCCCGCTGCTCCTCCTCGAGCGACTCGATCTGCGCGGGAAGCGCCTCGAGCTCGCGTTCTTCCTTGTACGACAGCTTCTTTCGTTCCGCGACGGCCTGGCTGCCGCGCCGCGTATCGGTCTTCGACGCCGGGGTGACGTCGGACTTCACGTTGCGCGCGGCTCCGCTCTCGGACTTGATTGCGGACGATCTCTCGCGCTGACGCAGCCAATCCTCGTATCCGCCCACGTATTCCTGCACGCGTCCCTCGCCTTCGAACACGAACGTGCTCGTGACGACGTTGTCGAGGAACGCACGATCGTGGCTGACGAGCAGCAGCGTTCCGGGCCACTCGACGAGCTGCTCTTCGAGCAGCTCCAGCGTCTCGAGATCCAGATCGTTGGTCGGCTCGTCGAGCACGAGGACGTTCGCAGGACGCGTGAACAGTCGCGCGAGCAGGAGCCGGTTCCGCTCGCCGCCGGAAAGTGATTTCACCGGCGAGCGCGCGCGCTCGTTCGAGAACAGGAAATCGCGCAAGTAGGCGTTGACGTGGCGCGTCCGGCCGTTCGCCGTGACGGTGTCGTTTCCTTCTCCAACCACCTCGAACACCGTCTTCTCCGGATCGAGCTGCTCGCGCTGCTGGTCGTAGTACGCGATCTGCACGTTCGCGCCGCGACGCACCTCGCCCTCGTCAGGTAGCAGCCCGCCGATGATCATGCGCAGCAGCGTGGTCTTTCCCGATCCGTTGGGACCGATGACGCCGATGCGATCGCCTCGCACGATCCTTGCGCTGAAGTCTCGAACGACCGGCTGACCGTCGTACGATTTCGCGATCCGATCGACCTCGAACACGAGCTTGCCCGACATCGCGGCCTGCTCGATCTGCAGCCGCACGGCGCCCATCTGCTCGCGCCGCGCGACGCGCTCCGCGCGCATCGCCAACAGCGCGCGCACGCGTCCTTCGTTCCGGGTCCGCCTCGCCTTGATTCCCTGACGCAGCCACGCTTCTTCCTCGGCGAGCTTCCTGTCGAAGCGTTCCTCTGCCAGCGCCTCGTTGGCCAGCGACTCGTCTTTCCTCCGCACGTACGTTTCGTAATCGCCGGGCCACGACGTCAGCCGCCCGCGATCCAGTTCGACGATGCGCGTCGCGAGGCGCTGGAGGAACGCGCGATCGTGCGTGACGAACATCACGGCACCGGGATATTCGACGAGAAATTGTTCGAGCCACGTGATGGCTGTGATATCGAGATGATTGGTCGGCTCGTCCAGCAGGAGCACATCCGGCTGACCGACAAGGGCGCGCGCCATCAGCACCCGCCGACGCCAGCCGCCGGACAACGTGTCGACGATCGCGTCGGCCGGCAGCTCGAGGCGCGAGAGCACGAGATCGACGTGATGCTCACGCAGCCACGCCTCGTCCTCCTCGAGATGATGCGTATGTCCTTCGGCGACGACGTCGAACACCGATCGATCGGCCGACAGCGGCACGTCCTGTTCGAGACGCGCGAGGCGCAGCGCCGGCTGACGCCACACGGCCCCCGCGTCCGCGGGAACCTCGCCGCTGATGATCTTCAGGAGGGTCGACTTCCCCGTGCCGTTCCGGCCGATGACGGCGATACGTTCACGGGCGTCCACCTGCAGCGACACCGAGTCGAGGAGCGGCCGGTGGCCATAGGCGATGGATACCCGGTCGAGGGACAGTAAAGGCATTTGCTGCGTCGAGATCGCATCTATAGTTTACGCATGGTTCGCAGAACGATTCCGATCGCGCCGGTTGCGGTCGTGCTCCTCGGCGCAACACTCGTCGCGCAGCCGCCGAAACTGACGCTCGATTACCCGGCGATTGCGAAACGGCTCGTGCAGCAGCTTGCGCTCGAGCCCGGCGAGCGTGTGATGTCGATCGCGCATCCCGGAACGTTCGCGGATCTGGTCCCGTACATTCGCTACGAGGTCATGCGTGCCGGCGGGATCGATCTCGGCGTGGTCGAAGTGATGCCCGAACCGTGGCCCGAATCGTTCGACGCCACGGTGATCGCAAAAGGCGCGCGCGACGCTCGCAGCTACTACAAGAACATGTTCCGCGACGTCGACGCAGCGATCATGATGCCCGGTGCGACGACGTCGCATCCAGCGTACCTCGCGATGCAGGATTTGCTCAAAGACGATCTGACCGAGCATCGCGGCCGGCGGACGATCCATTTCCACTGGGTGGAAAACGGCAGCGCGTACCCGATTGCCGGACAGCCGCTGCCACCGCGGTTCGCGATCGATGGACTCTATCAACGCGCGCTGCTGCAGGCCGACTACAAGGTGCTCGCCGGAACGCAGCAACGATTCGCGGCGGCGCTGCGCAACGGCGACGTTCACATCACGTCCGCGAGCGGGACCGATCTACGGTTCCGCGCGGGCGATCGCCCCGTCAACCTTCAGGACGGAGATGCCTCGCGCGCTCGCGCGTCGAAGGGCACCGTGCTCATCGATCACGAGATCGAGCTGCCGGCCGGCGCGATTCGCGTCGCGCCGCTCGAGGAATCGGTGGAAGGCCTTCTGGCGTTTCCGCCGTCTCAATGGGAAGGACGGCCGGTGGACGGCCTGAAGCTGCGCTTCTCGAAAGGCAAAGTCGTCGACGTCATCGCTGCGTCCGGCCGTGAGTTCGTGCAGGCGGAGATGGACAAGGCCGGCGACGCCGGAAAGTCGTTTCGAGAATTCGCGCTCGGATTCAATCCGCTGCTTGCCGTTCCCGAACGCGGTCCGTGGATTCCGTACTACGGCTACGGATCCGGCGTGGTCCGTCTGTCGCTCGGCGACAACTCCGAGCTCGGTGGACGTGTGACCGGCGGGTATGTCCGGTGGAACTTCTTTACCGATCTGACCGTCACGGTTGGCGATCGCGTGTGGGTGCGCAACGGCAAACTCATGTAGCAGGAGGGTGACCGTGGACAACTTCCTTCAGGACCTCCGGCATGCGCTGCGGCTCGTGCGGCAGAATCCCGGCTTCACGGCTGCAGCGGTCGCCGCGCTTGCGCTCGGCATCGGCGCGAACTCGGCCATCTTCTCCGTCGTCAACACCGTCCTGTTGAAGCCGCTTCCGTACCCGGATCCCGATCGGTTGATCGTCTTCACGAACACGTCGCCGCAGGGAGCGGGGCCCGGCGCGTCGCCGACGAAATACAACATCTGGAAGCAGCAGACCGGCGCCTTCCAGGATGTGTCCGGGTTCCGATTCACCTCCATCAATCTCACTGGAAGCGGCGGCGATCCCGAGCAACTCGTCACCGGCGTCGTGACCGCCGACTTCTTCCGTCTGTTCGGCGCCACGACGATCGCGGGCCGCACATTCTCCGCCGACGAAGATCGTCCGAACGGCGGCCACGTTGTCGTGCTGAGCGATGGATTCTGGAAGCGCCGCTTCGGCAGCGATCGAAGCATCGTCGATCGGACGATTGCACTGAACGGCGAGCCGCACGTGGTCATCGGCGTGCTGGGCCCGTTCGACACGCAAGCCATTCAGGGACCCTCGGGCGCGCCCGACGTGTGGCTGCCGTTTCAAATCGATCCGAACACGACGATGCAGGGTCACTTCTTCCTGACGGCTGCGAGGCTGAAGCCGGAGGTGACCGCGGCCGCAGCGGCCACGCAGCTGCAGGTTGCCGCGAACCAGTTCCGCGAGAAATTTCCGCGAGCCCTGCTGCCGCAGGCTGGTTTCGGAATGCAGTCGCTGCAGGAGCTGATCGTCAGAAACGTGCGCTCGTCGTTGTTGATCTTCGCCGGCGCCGTCACATTCGTGCTGCTGATTGCGTGCGCGAATGTCGCGAACCTGCTGCTCGTCAGAGCGAGCGCGCGGCAGCGCGAGATGGCCGTGCGCGCCGCATTGGGCGCAGGACGAGGGCGCATCGTCCGCCAGTTGCTCACGGAGAGCATCGTACTCGCGCTGATGGGCGGCGCGCTGGGCCTCGGGCTCGGCATCGCCGGCATCCGCGCGCTGTTGTCGGTGAATCCCGGCAGCATTCCGCGGGTTGGTGCCGGCGGCGCAGCGGTCGGCGCCGACTGGCGTGTTCTGTCGTTCACGATCGTCGTGTCGGTCGTAACAGGGATCGTATTCGGATTGTTCCCCGCATTGCGATCCTCGCGTACGGATCTGACGACGACGATCAAAGAGAGCGCGGGGCGATCGGGCAGCGGCTTCCGTCAGAACAAGGCACGCGCGCTGCTGGTCGTCAGCGAGATGGGACTCGCGCTCGTGCTGCTGGTCGGCGCCGCGCTGCTCATTCGCACGTTCGTCGCGCTGCGAGCCGTGAATCCGGGATTCGACTCGCACAACGTGCTGACGCTCCGGATGTCGCTGACTGGAGATCGCTTCTCGAAAACCGGCGCCGCCGCGCAGGTGATGCGCGACGGCGTCGAATACCTGAAGGCAGTGCCGGGCGTCGAAGTCGCCGCCGCGGCATGCTGTCTGCCGCTCGAAGGCGGCTTCGGACTGCCGTTCGTCATCGAAGGCCGGCCACTCGACAAGAGTCCATTCCACGGCGGCGGCGGCTTCACGCCAATCTCGCCGAACTATTTCAGCGCGTTCCGCATTCCGGTTCTTCGCGGCCGCGCGTTCACCGATCTCGACGTACAGGGTTCGCCGGGCGTCGCCGTGATCAATGAATCGATGGCGCGTCAATACTGGCCGAAGGGCGATCCCATTGGCGAACGCATCACGATCGGCAAGGGACTCGGTCCGCAGTTCGACGAGCCGCCGCGTCAGATCGTCGGCATCGTCGGCGATGTGCGAGACGGCAGCCTCAATCGCGACCCGCAGCCGATCATGTACATCCCGTGGGCGCAGCTCGTCGACGCGCACAGCGCGAACCTGCTCGGCATCACGCCGATTGCCTGGGTCGTGCGCACGCGCAGCGAGCCGCACGCGCTGGCCGGCGCCATTCAGAGTCAGCTGCGGCAGGCGACCGGACTGGCCGTCGCGCGCAGCCGGACGATGGATGAAGTGGTCGCGCAGTCGACGGCGCGAAGCGACTTCAACATGTTTCTGCTGACCGTGTTCGCCGGATCGGCGCTGCTGCTCGCCGCGATCGGCATCTACGGTCTGATGTCGTATTCCGTTCAACAGCGCACGCAGGAGATCGGCATCCGCGTCGCGCTCGGCGCCGACTCGGACCGCGTACGCAACATGATCGTCGGTCAGGGCATGGCGGTGGCGCTCGTCGGCGTCGCGATCGGGCTCGCGTCGGCGTTCGGGCTGACGCGCGTCATGCAGAGCTTTCTCTTCGGCGTGACGACGCGCGATCCCGCAGTGTTCGTCGCGGCGCCGCTGCTCTTGAGCGCCGTCGCGCTCGTGGGCGTATGGCTGCCGGCGCGCCGCGCCGCGCGCGTGGATCCAGCCGTGACGTTGCGCGCTGAGTAAATGTGCGGGGCCTATAATCGCCCCATGAGCACCATCAACCTCACGGTCAACGGTCGAGCTCACACCGTTGACGTCGATCCGGCAACGCCGCTGCTGTACGTGCTGAGCGACGACCTCGCGCTGCGCGGTCCGAAATTCGGCTGCGGTCTCGGTCAGTGCGGCGCGTGCACGGTCCTCCTGCGCGGGCGCGCAACACGGTCGTGCGTCACGCCGATCAGCAGCGTGGCCGGTGCTGAAATCGTCACGCTCGAAGGTCTCGGCACGCCCGAGAAGCCCCACCCGATTCAGCAGGCATTCATCGACGAACAGGCCGCGCAGTGCGGTTTCTGTCTGAGCGGCGTCATTCTCACGGCAAAAGCATTCCTCGACGAGAACCCGAAAGCGAACGACGCCGAGATCCGGCAGGCATTGTCCGGCGTGTTGTGCCGCTGCTTCGTGCACACGCGCATGCTGAAAGCAATCGACAAATACAAGAACGGCGCGGGCCGGCAGGCTGCGCAGGAGCGGGCGCGATGACACGCGACGCCGCCGCCGCTCTCGCACGCGCCGGCTTCTCCCGTCGCGATTTTCTGAAAACGTCAGGCGCGATCATCGTGTCGTTTGCCGCGACTGACGCAGCGGCATTCGGCGATGTCGTGCCGTCGATGCAGGGCCGAGGCGCCGCGCCAGGCCCGTTCGACACGCGCGCCTCCCACGTCGATCCGGCGCAGGTCGATTCGTGGATCGCAATCGCCGCGGACGGGACGGTGACGGCCTACACCGGGAAGTGCGAGTTCGGTCAGGGCATTCTGACCGTCCAGGCACAGCTCGTCGCGGAGGAGCTGTCGGTTCCGTTGAATCGTGTACGAATCGTGCAGTGCGACACGGACGTCTGCCCCGATCAAGGCACCACGTCGGGCAGCCAGTCGACGCCGACGAATTTCAATCAGCGCAACCTCGCGCAGGCCGCCGCGACCGCGCGTCAGGCGCTGCTGCGGATGGCGTCGATGCGTCTCAACGCGCCGATCGATCAACTGTCGGTGAGCGACGGCGTGGTCGCCGCGGCATCCGATCGATCGAAGCGCGTCACATACGGCGAGCTGGTCGCCGGCCGGAAGTTCATGCTGCCGGTGGACCGCGACACGAAACGGAAGCCGCCGTCGGAATGGAAGGTGCTCGGTACGGCGACGCCGCGCGTCGACATGACCGCGATGGCCACCGGCACGTTCGAGTTCGTGCACAACGTCCGAGTTCCGGGCATGCTGCACGGCGCCGTCGTGCGGCCTCCGACGGTCGGCGCGACGCTCGTCAGTCCGATCGAAGAGATCGAGCAGTCGGTCCGCGGACTTCCCGGCGTGGTGAAGGTCGTCGCGCGCAAGAACTTCGTCGGCGTCGTCGCCGAGAAACCGTGGCAGGCGATGCAAGCGGCGAGCAAGTTGAAAGCGACCTGGAAGGCCGGACCCGCTCTGCCGAGTCAGCAGCAGTTTTACGACTATCTGCGGCGTCAGCCGTCGCGCGATGCGTACGT
>Ga0075434_100006563_pt1 | contig 10668 bp, 10 predicted proteins | sample RhiMethybrSRZTD3_FD_75298 | JGI IMG/M metagenome (GOLD analysis project Ga0075434, IMG submission 75298) | Populus rhizosphere microbial communities from Tennessee, USA - Rhizosphere MetaG P. TD hybrid SRZTD3 | ecosystem: Host-associated > Plants > Roots > Rhizosphere > Soil | place: USA...
GGGGCGGCGCCCGGCGATGGACAACCCGGCGCGAAGAAGGATGAGAACGTCGTCGATGCAGATTATGAAATTGTGGACGAGGATAAATCGAAGAAGTCCTAAAAGGGGGCGCTGATGTCGGTGAAGACGCGGGACTGGTTGAAGTTCGGAACGCTGGTGGCGTTGGCGTTTGCGCTGGGTCTGGCATTCGCTTCGGCCTTCAGGCTTCCGACACGGGGTGAAGCGGCTGTCCGGTCGGTGCTGCAGGACACGAGCCGGCCGATACCACAGGCCAAGGCTGCTCTGGACCTGGGCGAGTCGTTCGCCTCCGTTGCCGAGCATGTGAAGCCGGCGGTGGTGTACATCAAGTCGGAGCGGCGGGAACGCGTATCGAACCGCCGCTTGCCGCCGGGCTTCGAGGATTTCTTCCAGGTCCCGCGTCGCCCCCAGGTGGAGCAGGGCTCAGGCTCAGGGTTCATCGTTTCGCAGGACGGTTACATCCTGACCAACAATCACGTCGTGCAAGGAGCCGATCGCGTCACGGTCCGGCTCTACGACAATCGTGAGTTCGAGGCCAAGACCGTCGGGACCGACCCGACCACCGACGTGGCCGTCATCAAGATTCAGGCGACGGGTCTGCCGACGGCGCGCATGGGTGACGCCGATTCCACGAAGATCGGCAACTGGGTGTTGGCCATCGGCAACCCGCTCGGCGAGAACTTCACGTTCACCGTGACCGCCGGCATCGTGAGCGCCAAAGGCCGACTGCTCGGCGGTCTCAATCCGAGCCGTTACGCGATTCAGGATTTCATTCAGACCGACGCCGCGATCAATCCCGGCAACTCGGGAGGTCCGCTCGTCAACGTGCGTGGCGAGGTCATCGGCATCAACTCGGCCATCGCCAGTGAGACCGGGTTTTACGCCGGCTACGGGTTTGCAATCCCGATCAACCTCGCCCGCACCGTGATGACGCAGCTGATCGCGACCGGGCATGTGGAGCGCGCGGTCATCGGCGTCTCGATCCGGGCAATCACTCCCGAAGACGCAGAGAACGCCAAGCTGCCCGAGATCCGTGGTGTGGTCGTGAACGAGTTCTCGCCGCCGGACGACTCGCCCGCGAAGCGCGCGGGAATCCTCGAAGGCGATGTCATTGTCGCCGTCGATGGACAGAACATCGAGTCGGTCGCGCAGCTGCAGCAAAAGATCGGCTTCAAGAAGCCGGGTGAGACTGTTCAGGTGACAGTGGTGCGCGAGGGTGGCGTGAAGAAGACGCTGCCGGTCAAGCTTGCCGCCGCCCCGACGAGCGAGCCCGAAGAGGTCTCGAGCAACGATGACGCCGCAGGCTCGCGCGATTCGGCGCCGATGGAGAGCAAGCTGGGGATCTCGGTCGAGCCGCTGTCGCAGGAAAACGTGCGCGATCCCGATCTCCGGCAGGTGATGCGGTCGGGCGGCGGCCTGATCGTGTCGCAGGTGTCACCCGATGGACCGGCCTTCCAGCGGTTGTCCGATGCGAGCACCAACTATCCGGACATCATTCTGAAGGTCAACGGCAAGCCAACCGCGTCGCGCGCCGAGTTTCGGGCAGTGATGGCGGGCGTGAAGCGCGGAGACATCGTGACGCTGACCGTTCTGGTCAGTACGCCCGACGGGTGGCAGCAGCGGATCGTGCGGTTACGCGCGAGTTGACGTCGATGGTAGGGGCGCAGCATGCTGCGCCCCTACACGGCGCTCCGTCAACATCACCAGCGCCGTCGCCGCGAGCCAAATGACGAACACGCCCTGCGCGTAGTACATGTAATTCAAGAACTCGCTGAAGATCAGGGCCACGGCAGCACCCACGAGCGCGACGACCCACGCCATCCACGCCAGCCACCTCGGCCAGACTCGCCCGTTCCGAATCGCCCAACCAAACATGTAGGCCATGAGGCCGAGCATGAACGTCGCCAGCCGCTCGGCCGCGAGCCCAATCGGATGCAGCATGTCGTAGACGAACACGGCGTGCGTTCCGGTCAACCCGGCGTCGGATGTCGTATAGGCGCGCGCGAGCTGATACCCCGCGCCGACCATGAACAGGATGTTGATCGACCAGACGGAGAACGCGAACGCACCCATGCGCACCGCCGCGCGACCGGGCGTCGCTCCCGGAGTGTCGTTGTGCCTGAGCGCCACGCCGATCACACCGGCGTACATGAACGCGAGACCGAACAGCAGCGCCCAATGGATGAGGCGCCAGCGCGTCGTGTGCGCGACCATGGAGAGCTGCGCGGCGCCATCACCCGAGAGCAGCGGATGCATGAGACCTGCGATTCCAAACAGCAGCACACCCACGAGGAGACAAAGCCCGTAGAACAGCGGACGGCGCGTCATGGGGCCCTAATCTAGCACGCGCTTGCCCCGACGATATATTGTGCCGCAATGGACCTCAATCGCATTCTGCGCGAGGGCTTCATCGCCGGATGCATCGGCGCCGCCGCCGTCGCCCTGTGGTTCCTCATCGTCGACTCGATCAACGGCCAGCCCCTCTTCACTCCCGCCATGCTCGGGAGTGCGGTGTTTTGGGGCTCTCCCAACCCCGCACACGTGCTCATCGAGCCCGCGCGCATCTTCGGGTACACGATGATTCACGTCAGCGCGTTCGTCGTGGTCGGCTGTATCTGTGCCGCGCTGGCTGCCGAAGTCGAATACGCCCCCTCGACGCTCTTTTTGGTGATAGTTGGGTTCTGCTTCTTCGAGGTCGGGTTTTACATCCTCGTCGCGCTGATCGCGAAGCCGCTGCTGGGTTACCTGGCCTGGTGGAATGTGGCGATCGGCAACGGCTTGGCCGCGCTGGCGATGGGCTATTTCCTCTGGCGGGAACATCCCAAGATCGGAGAAGAGTTGCGCCGACATCCGCTGGGGGAGACAGAAGACGGAGAATGACATGCGGCATGCGGCATGCCGAATGCCGCATGCAGTCAACGCCGCATGTCGTATGCCTCGTCAGGTACTCCCTGTTCAGCATCGCCTCGCTGGTCCCACACCGAATATCGGAACCAAATCACCGTCATCACGATCCACAGCATCAGCCCGCCGAGCACCCACATCAACAGCCCACCGATCTGCTGATCGTCGAGCGGAGAGAGACCACCCACCCGCGGCGCGGCCGCGTAGAACGGATAGAGCACCGAATCGGATAGCGTGATCAGCGCGCCCGTCACCGACATCGGAATTCCGAGCAGGAACAGATACAGCATCTGAATCAGATGCTGCGCCCGCGGCAGCTCCGGCACGGGCGACAACACCGGCCACCACATCAGCGTCGCCGTCGCGAGGAAAACGAGGTGCTGGAGGATATGGAGGTTGTGATTACGCAGTGCGGCTTCGTACAGCGCCGGGACATGCCAGATCACGATCGGCGCCGAGAAGATGAGGGCGGCCGGCAACGGGCGTGTCACGACGCGCGCGAACGCGATCACCCACCGCGGCCGGAGCAGCGGCCGCACAACATGCGCCGGGGTCCCGTAGAGCAGCAGCGGCGGGAAGACGAGCGTCAGGAACAGATGCTGCGCCATGTGTGCGCTGAACAGATAGGTGTCGGAGAGATTGTGCAGCGGCCCATTCAACGCGAAGAAGAGGACCAGTAACGCACCGGCAAAGCTTGCGACGTGCCGACGTGCCGACGTGAGACCGCCTAAAAAGACGTAGAGCCCGCCCAACACGGCGAGCCCGATCACGACGCTGGGATGCAGATCCCACCTATTCCACGCGTTCACGTTCCTGTGCGAAGCCGCACCGCTCCATAAAAGATGAAGAGGAGACTCACCACCACGGCGAGCGCGAGCAGCAATGGGCCTCCAAACAAGAACGCAAAGAATCTGTTGTCGAACTTCAGATGCATGTAGAACATCACGACGAGCGTGAACTTCACGGCGGAAAGCACCAACAGGACCGGGACCAGCACCGCCTGAAACGCGGGCACGTAAAACACGCCGACCTCGATCAGCGTGATCATCACGAGGATCGCGGCGATCCGGAGATATGTCCCTGTGCTGGCGTGCGCCCCGGCCTGCTCGCTCATCCGCGCTCCTATTGAATCAAGTAGACGACGGTAAAGATCACGATCCAGACGACGTCCACGAAATGCCAGTACAAGCCGGTGATCTCGACCGTCATGGCGTTCGCCGGACCGAGCTTCCCCCGCAGCGCCTGAACCCAGAGCGTCAACAGCCAGATCACGCCCACCGTGACGTGTGCCCCGTGCGTTCCCGTCAACACGAAGAACGTCGAGCCGAAGAGGTTGGTGGTGAGACCGAGCCCTTCGCGCACGAAGTGACTGAATTCCCAGTACTGGCCGCCGAGGAAGACCAGCCCGAGCAATGCGGTCACGAACAGCCAGATCTTGCCCTGCTTCATGTCGCCGCGCTGAACGGCCGCCAGCGCGAGCACCATCGCCAAGCTCGACATCAGCAGGTCGAACGTGCTGAATGACGTGAACGGAATGTTCAGAATCTCGTGTGGGAACGGGCCGGTGAGGCTCCGTCCCTTGTACACGAGGTAGGTCGAGATTAGCGAGCCGAAGAGCAGGCACTCGGAGCCGATGAAAGCCCAGAACGCCATCTTCCGGTTGTCGAGCCCCATGAAGCTGGCGTGTCCGTGCGCGACGGCGGCGGCGTGCTCTTGCGTGTCGTATCGCATTTACATCTCGAAGGGCTCAAAGGCCCAGCGGTAGATGCCGACGACGAGGACCGCCACCCCGACAAACACGATGGGCAGCGTGCGCGAGATCGCGCCGATCGCCATGATCGGCAGGCCAGTCGCGGTAATCATCGGCCACCATGAGCCGCCCGGCACGTGAATCGGTGCCGGCGGCTGCTCAGGCAGCGGGGTCATCGGTGCGTGGCGCTCCGTTCTCCACAGCGGCATGCGGCTCGCGACAGTCGGAATGACGGTGAAGTTGTAGACAGGTGGTGGTGACGGGATGGCCCACTCGAGCGTCGAGCCCCCCCACGGATTGTTCGGCGCGGTGATGGGCTGCCAGCGCGTCCGCAGCAGATTCCAGAAGAAGACCAGCGTCGCGATCCCGATGATGAACGCGCCGATCGTGGACAGTTCATTGAACCGGCTGACGCCGAGTTCCGACGAGTAGGTATAAATGCGCCGCGGCATGCCGAGCAGGCCGGAGAAGTGCATCGGGAAGAAGGCGAGGTTCATCCCGATGATCGTGAGCCAGAAGTGGAGCTTCCCGAGCGTCTCCGAAAGCATCCGGCCCGTCATCTTGGGCCACCAGTAGTACATCCCCGCAAACAGCCCGAGGATCGTGCCGCCGAACAGCACATAGTGAATGTGCGCGACCACGTAATAGGTATCGGTCTGCTGCAGATCGGCCGGGGCCGAGGCATGGGACACGCCCGACAGCCCGCCGATGATGAACATCGCGATGAAGCCGAGCGCGAACAGCATAGACGTCGTGAACCGGATCTGCCCGCCCCACAGCGTGCCGATCCAGTTGAAGATCTTCACGCCCGTCGGGATCGCGATGAGCATCGTCGTGCCGGCGAATACCGAATCGGCGATCGGGCCAAGGCCGGACGAGAACATATGGTGGCTCCACACGCTCCAGCCTAGAAACGCGATCACCACTCCCGAGTAGACGACGACGGTGTAGCCGAACAGCGGCTTCCTGGAAAATGTCGGCAGGACCTCGGAGATCACGCCCATGGCCGGCAAGATGAGGATGTAGACCTCGGGGTGCCCGAACATCCAGAACAGGTGCTGCCACAGGATTGGATCGCCGCCACCCTGCGGCACGAAGAAGTGCGTGCCGAAGAAGCGGTCGAACATCAGCAGCACGAGCGCCACGGTGATCACCGGGAACGCCGTAATTATCAGGAACTGCGTGACCAGCGTCATCCAGGTGAATACCGGCAGACGCAGCATCCGCATGCCGGGCGCGCGCATGTTCAGAATCGTGACGATGAAGTTGAATCCCGCGGCGAGTGACGCGATCCCCAGGATCTGAAGTCCCAAGAGCCAGAAGTCGACGTTGGGGCCGGGCGAGAACTGGCGCGAAGTGAGATTCGCGTAGCCGAACCAGCCCGCGTCCGGCGCAACCGACAAACGGTCAGCGCCAAACAGCGGTCCCGCGAGGAAGCTCGCGTTCAGGAACAGGCCGCCGAGCAGGAAGACCCAGTAGCTGAACGCATTGAGTCGTGGGAAGGCGACGTCGCGCGCACCGATCTGTAGCGGGATGATGAAATTGAAGAACGCAGCCGACAGCGGCATCAGGGCCAGGAACACCATCGTGGTCCCGTGCATCGTGAACAGCTGATTAAACGTCTCCGCGCTGACGCCGAGCCCGCCGTCCGGCTTGATGAGCTGCGCCCGGATGATCAGCGCCTCGAGCCCGCCGATCAGGAAGAAGCCGAACGCCGTCCAGAAGTAGAGCAGGCCGATCCGCTTGTGGTCGGTCGTCGTCAGCCAGCTCTTCATTTGAGGCTCTGGAGGTAGGCGACGATGGCGTCGAGATCCTGTGGCGACAGATTCTGTGGCGGCATCAGCGCGCCCGGCTTGAGCGACGGCGCGTTCATGATCCAGCGGTGCAACGACTCGGTCGTATTCGGGAACAAGGCCCCGGCGATCGTCGTCCGGCCGGCGACGTGAGTCAGGTCGGGTCCCACCTTCCCCTGGGCGACGCCTTCAATCGTATGGCATCCAATACACGCGCTGCGCTTGAACACCGCCTGTCCCGCCTCCGCGGGAGAGCCCTTCGCCGGCGTGGCGGGACTGGCGCGCTGCCCGTCCACCCAGCGCTGAAATTGCGAGTCGGTCTGTACGAACACGCGCAACCGCATGTTGGCGTGCGACGCGCCGCAGAACTCTGCGCACTGGCCCCAGTACTCACCGGTCGAGTCCGCCTTGAAGGCGATTCGGTTGGTGCGTCCCTGAATGAGATCGCGCTTGCCACCCAGCGCCGGCACCCAGAAGGAGTGAATAACGTCGCCGGAGGTCAGCTCAACCTGAATCGGCGTACCGACCGGGACATGCAGCTCGTTGTACGCGCTGATGCTCAACGTGGGGTAGCGGTACTCCCACCACCATTGGTGGCCGATGACCTGGACTCGTAACGCGCCCTCGGGGGCGCGACCGGCGGTGTCGAACACCGTCCGCATGGTGGGAACGGCAATGAACACGAGGATCAGCGCGGGAGCGAGCGTCCAGCCGATCTCGAGGACCGTGTGGCCGTGGATCGGCTTGGGCTCCGGCGCACCGGGGCGCGCTCGAAAACGCGCGATCGCGATCAGGAGCAGCGTCTCGACGAGGAGGAACACCACCACCGCCCACCAGAAGATGTTCTTGAACAGGCCGTCCAGCTCGTGGCTGAAATCGGAACGGGGAGCGAAAATTGTCTGTGGGTGATGTCCGCCGACGCAGCCGGCGACAAGTAGCAGCAGAGCGGCGAGTGCTAATCGCACGGCGTCAAAGTAGACGGGCGCTACAGTGCCCGCAACCGCTCGGCAAAAAGGACCTTGCCATCGACGGATACGGTTTTGTGACACGGGTACGGCTGGCGGGCGAAAAGCGCTAGATTTCGCGCCGGACGCGCGACCGTGGCGGAACTGGCAGACGCGCCAGCCTTAGGAGCTGGTGGGGCAACCCGTGGGGGTTCGAGTCCCTCCGGTCGCACTTCTGTAGACGCCGAGCCGCCGAGACGCAGAGCGGATTACAGATCTAGGGACCGAGGAAAACCCGCCCGCGACTGGCTTCCTCATCAGGTTAGATTATTCCCGACATGCCAGAGATTCTCGTTAAGAAGACGAAAGTCGAACCGGGAGAGGCCTCGCTCGAGGTCACGATCCCACCCGACAACGTGAAGGCGGCCGAGGAGCGCGCGACGAAGTTCTATCAGGAGCGCGCGCGACTGCCTGGCTTCCGCCAGGGGAAAGTTCCGGCCGCGGTCGTGCGAAAGAAATTCGCCGACGGCATCCGCGAGGAGACGTTGCGCGAGCTCGTGCAGGAGAGCTGGCGCGTCGCGCAGAAGCAGGAAGAGCTGAAGCCCATCGCCGATCCGCACATCCACAACCTGAAGTGGGAAGACGGCGCGCCCGTCACGTTCGAGTTCCACGTCGAGCTGAAGCCCGAGCTCAAGCTCGAGCGACTCGGCAAGTTCAAGCTCACGCGCAAAGTCGCCGCCGTGACGGCCGCGCAAGTCGATGCGCAGCTCAACGCCATGCGGGAGCAGCGCGCCCCGTGGACGCCGATCGCGGGCGAGAAGCCGAAACCGAAAGACCTCGTGGACGTGACGATCGCCACGCGCGAGAACGGCGAAGAGAAGGATCCCCAGCCGTTCCAGTTCGTGCTCGGCGAGGGTCGCGCGATTCCCGACGTCGAAGAGCGCATCATGAGCCTGTTGCCCGGCGAGTCGGTCGAGGCGACGGTGCGCTTCCCCGACGATTTCGCGGAGGAGGCGAAGCGCGGCCAGACCCGCGACGTGAAGATCAGCTTGCGGGAAGTGAAGCGGCAGGAGCTGCCCGCGCTCGACGACGCGTTCGCGCGCGAAATGGGCGACTTCGAATCGCTCGATGCGCTGCGCGCCGCGGTCACGGCCGACCTCACCAAGGAAGCCGAGCGGGAAGCGGACGCGCGGGTGCGCGGGGAGCTGATCGAGCAGATCGTGCAGGCGAACAATGTCGTGGCGCCGCGGCCGCTGGTCGAGCGCGTGCTGGGCATGTACGCGCAGGCGTACGAGGTGCCGCAGGAGCGCTGGGAGCAGTTCGCCAAGGAGTTCCACACGATCGCCGAGTCGCAGGTGCGGCGTGATCTGGTGATGGACCATGTGGTGGAATCGCAGAACCTGCGCGCGACCGAAGCCGACCTCGATCAGAAGATCCAGGAGCTGGCCGAGAAGCGCGGGATGAAGCCCGCCGAGCTGTACGCATCGCTGGAAAAAGCCAAGCGGCTCCGTGATGTCGCGCGGAGCATCACCGAGGAGAAGGTGTTCACCTACCTCCTGTCGCAGTCCACCGTGGAGCAAGCGTGACGACGAAGAGCGAAGGCCATATCTATCCGCCGTACATCATCGAGCGCTCGAGCCGGGGCGAGCGCACCTACGACATCTTCAGCCGCCTGCTGATGGACCGCATCGTGTTCCTCGGCACCTCCATCAACGACGATGTCGCGAACATCATCATCGCCCAGCTGCTGTTCCTGGATGCCGACAATCCCGAGCGCGACATCTATCTGTACATCAACTCGCCGGGAGGCATCGTCTCGTCCGGAATGGCGATCTACGACACCGTGCAATTCCTGCGGGCGCCGGTGAATACGATTTGCATGGGGATGGCCGCCTCGATGGGCTCATTTCTGCTGGCCGCCGGCCGCAAAGGGAAGCGTTCCGCCCTGCCGCACGCCAGGATCATGATGCACCAGCCCTCGGGCGGCACCCAGGGGACCGCGGCGGACATCGAGATCCAGGCCAAGGAAATCCTGTTCCTGCGCCGCAAGCTCAACGAGCTGTACTCCAAGCACACCGGCAAGACGGTCGATCAGATCGAGAAAGACATGGATCGGGACCGCTTCATGTCGGCCGAAGAGGCGAAGGACTATGGGCTGGTCGATCACGTCATTTCGAACTACGAGGAAATCAAGGAAGACGGGAAGGCCAAGAAGTGACGCACTTGCGCCGCTAGGCACGCGTTCCCATACTAGGAAGACGATGTCGCACGATAAACACCTCCGCTGCTCGTTCTGCGGCAAATCCAAGGATTCGGTCCGGAAGTTCATCTCCGGGCCGTCGGTCTACATTTGCAATGAGTGCATCGCACTCTGCAATGAGATCCTGGCCGAGGATGAAGAGCGGGAGGTCGCTGAAGCCATCACGCAGGTCCCCACGCCCGCCGAGATCAAGGATGTCTTGGACCAGTACGTGATCGGGCAGGACCGCGCCAAGAAGACTCTCGCCGTCGCCGTCTACAACCACTACAAGCGCATCAATTCGCACTCGGGCAGGGACAACGAGGTGGAGCTCGACAAGAGCAACATCCTCCTGATCGGCCCGACCGGTGTCGGCAAGACCCTGCTTGCGCAGACCTTGGCGCGCATCCTGGACGTGCCGTTCACCATCGCCGACGCGACCACCCTCACCGAGGCTGGTTACGTCGGCGAAGACGTAGAAAACATTCTCGTGCGCCTGCTGCAGGCTGCCGACTTCAACGTATCCGAGGCCGAGCGGGGCATCGTCTATATCGACGAGATCGACAAGATCGCGCGCAAGTCTGAAAACCCCAGCATCACGCGCGATGTCTCGGGCGAAGGCGTACAGCAGGCGCTGCTCAAAATCCTGGAGGGCACGGTTGCATCCGTGCCCCCACAGGGCGGCCGCAAGCATCCGCAGCAGGAATACATCCAGGTCAACACCAAGGACATCCTCTTCATCTGCGGCGGCGCGTTCGACGGGCTCGAGAAGATCATCGAGTCGCGCACGGGCCGGCGGCAGATCGGCTTTACAAAGGAAGAGGTGGCCGAGGGCGTCGCGGCCAAGGTCAAGAAGAATCCGTTCGTCGACGTCGAGCCCGACGACCTGCTCCGGTACGGCCTGATCCCCGAGCTCGTGGGCCGCCTACCGGTGACCGTGCCGCTCGACGCGCTCGACGAAGACGCGTTGATCAAGATTCTCACCGAGCCGAAGAACGCGCTCGCCAAGCAATACCAGAA
>Ga0075434_100006565_pt1 | contig 10668 bp, 6 predicted proteins | sample RhiMethybrSRZTD3_FD_75298 | JGI IMG/M metagenome (GOLD analysis project Ga0075434, IMG submission 75298) | Populus rhizosphere microbial communities from Tennessee, USA - Rhizosphere MetaG P. TD hybrid SRZTD3 | ecosystem: Host-associated > Plants > Roots > Rhizosphere > Soil | place: USA...
AACACACTGCCGTTTCACTTCCGTGGCTCGACAACCGTCAGCTTCAATTCAGGTTTGTCTGAAATAGGCTTGCTTATGAGAGTGCTCGCTCCATATTCGGGAAATCTTGAACATCTGCGCGATGAGTTTGGGCGACTCGACCGGATTTTGGAGTCTGCAATTCAGCGATTTCGGGCAGAGCGGAGAAACGGCAATGCGGAAGACTTTCGAGCCCTCTACATTTCGGACGAAGAGATCGACCGGCTCCTGCACTCAGACGAGGGGTGGACTGAAGGCCAGGTTGCATCGCGGGAACAGGCCGGCGCATTGAGAAACGAGATTGATGCACGAATCGCCGACACCGCCGGCACTCCAGCGCGTTTACGACTGTCTCACCTCTGTTCGGTTTTTGGATTAAATCCTCTGGAGCGCGATCTTGTACTGCTTGCGCTCGCGCCGGAAGTTGACCTGAGGTATCAACGACTCTTTGCGTACTTGCAAGACGATGTAAGCCGCAAACGTCCAACGCTGGATCTTGGTCTCAGGCTTTTCTGCTCGAATATTGATGAGAGGATCGAAGCGCGAGCACTCCTGGCGGAGAGCGCTCCGCTGGTGGCGATGTGTCTGCTTGAGTTGCAGGAAGACCCACAAGAACGCGCCGCGCCGTTGCTTGAGCGATATCTCAGGCTTGACGACCGCGTGGCCGACTTTCTGTTGGGGAGCGACCGGCTTGACGGCCGTCTTTATTCGAATCTGCGCGTCGCCAGTTGCGTCGCTCCCAGTCGCGATCTGCAAGAGCTGGTGATACCTGAGGAGCTGGCGGCCCGCCTGCGAAAGTTTTCGCTGATCGATTCCCGCCGCCCGACGGTATGCCTGTTTCAGGGGCCTCAAGGTGCGGGCAAAAAGCTTGCGGCTGAAGGAATCTGTCGCGAGCTAGGCAGGTCGATGATCGTTGCCGATGTCCCGGCGATGCTGGCCTCGGGAATGCCGTTCCAGAAACTCTTCCGGCTCGTGATGAGGGAAGTGCGCCTCTACGGCAGTATCCTTTATCTGGACCGGTGGCACGAAGTAATCGCGGATGATCATCAGCGGTTGGCCGCTATCCGATCGATAGAGCAGGAGCTGGAACGCTTCCCGGCCTTGATCGTCATGGGAAGTCAGTCAGCGTGGCAGCCAGACGCGCCGGGAATTTACGACTTCATCTCCATCGAGTTTCCGTTACCTGACGAACGGTTGCGGCGCAGGATCTGGCAAACGCACCTGAGCAACGGTCATGGCATCAGCGATTGCGTCGATTCGGATTATCTGGCAGGCGCCTTTCGTTTCACTGGAGGCCAAATAAGCCGCGCCATCTCCCATGCCAAAAGAAAAGCTCACCTCGAACATGGGCTGGATTACCAATTGACAATGGAAGACCTGGCCGGGGGATGCCGGCTTGAGTCACGACAGCATTTGATTGCTTTCTCAAAAAAGATCACCTCGCTACGGGCTTGGCCGGATCTGGTTGTGCCGAAAGACACGCTGGCGCAGTTACGCGAGCTGTGTCAGCAGGTACGTTACCGGGCTGAGGTTTTCGGAAATTGGGGCTTCAACCAGAAGGTCAGCCTGGGCAAGGGACTAATCGCGCTTTTCACCGGCCCGTCAGGCACAGGAAAGACCCTTTCAGCCGAGATACTTGCTAACGAGCTGGGCCTGGATCTCTACAAGGTTGATCTTTCGTCGGTGGTCAGCAAGTACATCGGCGAAACAGAGAAAAACCTTAGCCGCGTTTTCCAGGACGCCCAGACCAGCAACGCCATTCTGTTCTTCGACGAGGCCGACGCGCTCTTTGGCAAGCGCTCCGAGGTGAAGGACGCTCACGACCGCTACGCGAATATTGAAATCAACTATCTCTTGCAACAGGTCGAGGAATATGAAGGAGTGATCATCCTGGCTACCAACCTCAGCAAGAATATTGACGCGGCATTTCAGCGGCGGATTCACTTCTGTGTTGAGTTTCCGTTTCCGGACGAGAATAATCGGGCCCACATCTGGCGCGGTATTTTTCCGTCTCAAGCGCCTCTGGGTAGCGATATTGACTTAGAATTTCTGTCGCGAAAGTTCAAAATCGCAGGTGGGAACATCAAGAACGTGGCGTTGGCCGCCGCCTTCCTCGCTGCCGAGGCAGGTAGTCCAATTAAGATGGAACACCTAATCCTGGCCCTCAAGCGTGAGTATCAGAAGCTTGGCAAAGTTTGTGAACGAGCCGAGTTTGAAGCCTACTACGATTTGGTTCGCTGATGGGACAAACACAGTCCATCGCTTCGGCTGAGGGTGCGAAGGCATCTTCGATCCTTCGCGCCGTTACCCCGGCAATTCAGAAGTCGCCGAACCACGACGGCGGTCATTCCTCAACCTCCCCGCAACAAGCCGTGAACATGATTACCGGTGGCCATCCGCAGACCGCACCGCAGCAGTTCGGTTCTGCGCTGCAGGCCATGTCTGGCTCGCCCTCGATGCAGGCAGGTGCGCTGCGCCAGTTGCAACGGTCGTACGGCAATAGTTACGTCGGTGGCGTGATCCAGAGGAAATGCGAATGTGGTGGGAGTTGTGGCGGGTGTGGCGGCGGGGAAAGAAAAAGAATTCAGCGCAAGGGTGAGGGCAACGTCTCGAGCACCAGCGGGGCCGTTCCCGCAATTCAACGCAGCGGCGGTGGCGCCCCACTCGACAACGGCACGCGATCGTTTATGGAGTCGGGATTTGGGACCGACTTCGGCGGAGTTCGCGTCCACACAGATGGCGGCGCAGCGCAGGCTTCCCGCGAGCTGCATGCTCAAGCATTCACGATGGGCCAGGACATCTACTTCGCCTCTGGCCGCTATCAGCCTCAAACGCAGGAAGGTCAGAAGCTAATCGCGCACGAGCTAACGCACGTCGTGCAGCAGGATCGCGGCGGGGTTGGTGGGGGCCAGACGAAACTGACAGTCGGCGAAGCCGGCGACGCCTACGAGCGCCAGGCCGACGCGATGGCAGCACAAGTTGTTTCGGGTGGTGCTGTCTCGTCCGACGCGATGATGTCTGGCGCCACCCCTGCGGTCCAACGCCAGGAATCGACATGGGACGAGTTTGTCGGTTACCTGGAAGGCGCCGTCGAGACGGTCGAAGGAGCGGTCGAGGACGTTGAAGACACTGTCGTTGGAGCGGCACGTGAACTCTGGAACTTTGCAGAGGGAGTTGCTGAGGCTCTTGGCGGCATTGTGTCGTTTTCGGAAGGGCGACTAATAATTGACGTCCCGGAAATGCAGGTGGCAGACGCCTACGATATGCAGTTTAGCTTGCCGGAGATCGGCGCGGACATCCCGTTTGCCATCGGCATCATTCCGATCGCTGAAGTCGTAGAAATTTACGGCATGCTGGCAGTTCACGTCGGCATTACGCCGGAGCTTTCCGGACAGTTTGGCCCCGCTTATTTGCACCATACAACAATCATCATCGATCCGCTGGCGCCCGGCTTTTACGCGTCAGGCGGTCTGACTGTGACAACTGCGTTCGGTGTGGGCGGAGAACTGAGGACAGGCGTCCACGGCGAAGTAGGCATCATTGTTATCTGGCCCGACCCGCCGCTAATTCTCGAAATTCCAATTGCAGCAATCGAAGGTGGTCTCGCGGGATTTGCACGCGCCATCGGTTCACATACATTTACGATAAGCGGCGAGATGGGTTACGGCGGCGGAACCTTTGGTCTCACCACAGACGTGAGCGACATCGTCGGTCTGGCTTTCGACTGGGGACTTGCCGGTTACGGTTCGCTGGAGGTGTTGGGTCTCAATCTCTGCACGTTTTATTGGCCCTTGTTCGAAGATCATTGGGACACGACAGTGCTGCTTGGCGGCGGCCTGGATCTCTCCATCGATTCCAGCGGAGCCGACCTTGATATCACCGTGGACGATCCGGTGTTGGATCCGCTCCCATGGGACGACCTGGGGATCCAAATCGGTCGCGGAATGTTTGCGGATGATTGTCCGCTGTGCGCCGCACTCTACCGGCTTGGGTTGATGCCATCACAGTGGGGGGGTCGCTGGAAGGGACACCCGAAGCCGGAATGGCCTGGCCCGGCAACCGGAATTTATCCTCGCGATCCGAAAATCCCCAGTGGCTCGCTTTGCCGCGGCGCGTGTGGCCCAAACTGCGACACTTGTGATCCTCCGGAGGACGAAGCGGAAGAGAAGGTGGTCTGCGAAGAGGATGGCGACCGCCATCGTTGGTGGTTCTACCCTAAGTATCAAATTTGTCGTTCCCACCAGGGTTGTCGCGACCACGATGCATGCTACGACTGGTGCGCCGCGACCTTCGGCGAGAAAGGCTTGATCGGTTTGATCTTCGGTCCGTGCCACCGCGCCTGCGACTTTGAGTGCATCTGCAACTACGGCGCAAAGCAATGTGTCACCTGGATTGGCGGAGGTTTGCCCTACGACCACCTGATGCAGTTCTCGGATGAGCCGTATACCGTTGAAGGCTGCAAAGGACCGTGCCCCGAGGAAACGGATGAATCATCAACTGGCTACCAGATGTGCTTGCCGGACATTACGCTGTTTGGGAGAAAGCGCCTCTCCAAGGGTACCAGCATAGCTTCCCGCAAGTATCCTCTGTACACGACCGTGGTTGAGGTGCCGTACATCGGTCCGGTCGTAATCCACGTATTCGCCCAAGCAAAGTTATCAGCAGAAATCGGAGCGGCTTTGGGTCCCGCCTTTCTGAGAGATGTTTGCCTCGACGCCGATCCTCACACCGGGATCTACAAAGGTTCTGCCGAGTTACATTTGAAGGCCTCGGTCGATGGGTTGGTGAAGCTTAAGGGACTCGTCGATGCTTCGGCGAAATGGTTGTGCCTTATTGAGGTAATTGGACTTGAGGGCGGCTTGCAGGCAACCGGGACAGGCGAATGGGAAAACGAGATCGTCGATCGGGTCGAGATTGAGTGTGTGCAGGGCGACACAGTTCTCAGCAACGACTTGTCACTGAATTCGTGTCTCAAGCTCGGGTTCGATCTCGATGCCTTTCTGAAAGTAAGGCTCTTCACCTTCACCGTACTCGAAGAGAAATGGAACCTGATAAAGAAGCGCTGGAAAACTTGTTGGGACGGAATCGAGCTGACCGCACTCGCGACTGGCGGCGCCGATCCGGCGCTGATCGCACCAGCGATTGGAGTTGGGGCTCTGCTCGCGTTCTTGCTTACTGATACAGGAGATCTTGAAACACCACAATTGCCGGACGATCCGGCTGCGGCTAGCAACTCTACCAATCCTTGCGGCGACGACGAGCCGGATGCTGATTGCGGCAGCGCGCGACTCCCGCTCACGCACGTCACTTTCAATCCGGGACCGCAGGGCCAGGGCGGCAGCATCGAAGCGAAGCCGCTGACGCGCTGCGAAGGCAACACGCACGGCTCGCAGCCCGATCGATCGATCTTCGCTACCCAGTGGGCCTGCCTAGTGGCCAATAATCGGAACCAATATTACGTGCGCGCCCACTTGTTGCACGGCGAGACCAGCACTTCAGGTCCACGGAATCTGCACGGGCCCGGCGACGACATGAGAAATCTAATACTCACCGATAAGAGTCTCAACACCAACATGTACAATCGGGCAGAAAAAGACGCGCTGGATCGGGTCCACGGCCCCAACGAAGAGGTTCTCTGGTACCGGTCGGTGGTTGATTCATATTACCCAGGCCGAGACTTCTTCGGCCAGTCGATCACAGTCAGTTACGGCTCGTTCGATCCCGTCACCAACACCGAAGGCCCGCAGCTTGGCGGTGGGACTTTCCCGAACAGGCGAGTTCCGCCCAACTGCCCATAAAGTAAGAAAGGAATTGCGATGAGCACGCCAGAAGCAACTGGGGCCGCCGGTGGCCCGGAAGAAACCAACGAACCTCAGAGCGCGCTCGAAAAACTTCGCTCAGAGCTGGTCGGAGGGCTGCTCTACACGCACCATCGCGCCAACTCAAACACAAATCGCGTGCTCGAGTCGGCGTCCTTTCTCTACGCGCTCATCGAATTGCTCAACGAAAGAGAGCTCATCAGTATTCCCGAATTGGATGAGCGGAAAGCAAAGGTAGCTGAGCGACTCGAGAAGCGGTTTTTGAACAAGGGTATGGGCGTCGTCATTCAAGAACCTGAGCAGGACAAATACGCTGTTGCCGAAAAGGAAGTCCGGATAGACTGCGAAAATCGCACTCACCTTTGCAAGGCGGCCTGTTGCCGTTTGTCGTTTCCGCTTTCGATGCAAGATATCCGCGAGGGCAAGGTGAAGTGGGACCTGCGCTCGCCTTATCTGATCGCCCAAGACGCCGAAGGCTACTGCCAACACATCGAGCGTTCGAGTTGCCACTGCACCATTCGCGAGAATCGGCCTCTGCCGTGCCGCGTCTACGACTGCCGTGAAGACAAACGCATCTGGTTGGATTTCGAGAAGAAACTTGTGAATCCCGATATCGATGAGCTCTTCAAGCAGGCAAACGGCGCGGCCAGAAACGAAGAGAGTTCGAAGGGGAAGAAAACTCTTATTGCAGATCAGTAGCCTAATTCCGAAACCAGCCCCCACTGTTAAACTCAAGGGCCTCAAAGACAACGTTGTCCTCCACTTGGATCATCGTCCATTGACAAACTGATTAGCCAAGAGTATATCTGGCTCACACTAGGTCTTACTTCTCGGCAACTTATCGTTCCTGGCGTCCCTCGCCCCACGCGCGTCACGGTTGCTCATTTGTCCGCCCCGCGAATTTCGCGACTGGAGGTATTCAAAATGTTGTATTCAACTTCTTCTGACTCACTTGGCACGTTTTGTTTACTATCTAAACAGATTCTGGCCCAGACATTAATCTTCTAGAGGAACCACGAGTCGATCCCGATCTAAAACGATTCCTGACTCGACTTTAGTCCTCCAAATTCTTGCTGAAAGAAAGAAGTTGCAATGTCACCGCTACACTTTCACCTCTTTGGGAAGTTTCGTGTAGAGCGCAACGCTCGGCCCATCAAAGGTGTGGACGCGGGGAAAGAGCAGGAACTGCTTAGTTATCTGCTCATTTATCGTGAACGCCAACATCCTCGCGAGACCCTGGCGTCGTTGCTTTGGGGCGAGACCTCAACCGAACGGTCGAAAAAATACCTCCGGCAAGCGCTTTGGCACCTTCAAACCTCTCTGCGGTCTGAGAACGACAAACGTTCGGACGTGTTGCTGATCGAGCACGACTGGATCCAACTCAATTCCAATTTCTGGCTAGACGTGGCTGAATTTGAAGACGCCTTTGCGTCAGCCGAAGGTGTGCCGGGTCACCGACTTGAGTCGAAAATAGCTGGTGCGATGCAAAAAGTCGTGCGACTTTATCAGGGCGATCTACTGGCCGGGTGCTATCAGGATTGGTGCCTTTATGAGCGCGAGCGGCTACAAAACATGTATCTCTCGATGCTCGACAAGCTGGTTGAGTACTGCAAAGAGCATCGCGACTATGAGCGGGCCAAGCGCTATGGGTCGACGATCCTTCAGTACGACCGGGCCCGCGAGCGGACCCATCGACGGTTGATGGAGGTGCATTACTTGGCCGGTGATCGCACCGCCGCGTTTCGGCAATACCAACGTTGCGTCGCTGCGCTCGACGAAGAGTTAGGCGTGGGACCCGAACGGCGTACCGTGTCGCTCTATGAACAAATTTGCGCCGACCAGGAAATCGGACGTGAGTCTTCGCAAAGCGCCGGAAGATCTGCAGTTGAACCAGTGCGGGAAGTCCTGGGACGACTGCGAAAACTTCACGTGCTTCTTACAGCCGTGCAGCGAAGAGTGCAAAGAGACATTCGGGCGGTCGAGGGAATGAAGCTGGACAAACGCTGAGCCCGACGCTGAACTTCGAAACGTCATTCTGTGGAATACAGTGCGCCCAACGAAATGGATCACTGCGTAAGAGAAACTGAACGCGTTTTCCAACCAAGATCCAAGTTTGCATTAGCGCAGCCTTGCAACCGCATCTTAAGTCAGGCATGATGACAACGTTTTAATCCTTCTCTCGCGCATCAACGGTGATGCGCCCGCGCATAAGACGATTAGCGCCGGACGTTTGGATGGTTCGAGAGCAGGCTTGTTTTACAACTCGAAGCGCTCTTAATGAAGAGCATCCGAACCTGGTCCTTCGACTGCTACCGTTTCGCCGAAGCTAAATCCGATTCGAGCTTCTTTGTCACCCCGAACAGGGAGAAGGCAGACCTACATGTCAACGAAACTTTATGTTGGAAACCTCGCTTTCCAAACCACCAGTGAAGACCTTCAGAGCTTGTTTGCTCAGGCCGGCACGGTTGAATCAGCGAGTGTGGTCGAAGACCGCATGACCGGACGTTCGCGAGGCTTCGCGTTCGTCGAAATGGCTACCAAAGAGGAAGCCGCTGCGGCAATTGACCAGTTCAATGGCAAGGAAGTCGGCGGCCGCGCGCTGAAGGTGAACGAAGCCAAGCCGCGCGAGAATCGCGGCGGCGGCGGCGGCGGTCGCGGAGGCTTTGGCGGTAATCGCGGAGGCTACGGCGGTAATCGCAACAGTGGTGGCAGTCGTGGTGGAAACTACGGCGGCAATCGCGAACCACGTTGGTAATTAACGGTAGCGGATCAGTGCTGAGAGAGAGATGCTTGCTGAGCAAGATCATCTCTCTCTGACGTAACATGGATTTGCTTCTTTTGCGATAAGCTCTGGCGGTAACGCTCTGCCAGGTCCAAAGCAACATTACACTTGGTTAACAGGGAGATTCTATTTGGCCAAAGATGATTTGATTCCGGCTGCGGGAACTATTATTGACAAGCAGCCCAACGCGTTCTTTAAAGTTCAGCTCGACAACAGCGAGCATGTCGTTTTGGCGGCGATCTCAGGTAAGATGCGCAAACATCGCATTCGCATCCTGGTTGGCGATCGCGTTAGCGTCGAAATGTCCCCGTATGATCTGACACGCGGCCGCATCACCTATCGCTTCAAGTAAGAAGGTTGGGTCTCGTTCTCCCCCCGGAGTGTTGTTATCCGTACCGACTTTAGTCGAGTCTTTTCGCTAGACTGACTACAGTCCAAACTCAAGCGTTTGGTAACAAGGCGTTTCTTGAAACTTTTGGGGTTTCAGTTCGTTTCTGGCATCAACCAAAATGAAAATCCTTCTAGTTAATCCAGAATTCCCGGAAACCTACTGGAGCTTCCGCCACGCACTACCATTCGAAGGCAAGCGCTGCGCGTTTCCACCGCTGGGACTCTTAACAGTTTCCGCGCTGCTACCGCCAACCTGGGAGAAGCGTCTGGTCGACCTGAACATCCAGAAGCTGAAAGATTCGGACCTTGACTGGGCCGACATGGTCTTCGCCACGGCGATGCTGGTGCAAAAGGAATCGCTGCGAGAGGTCGTGAAACTGGCCAAGGCGCGTGGCAAACGCGTCGTGCTCGGCGGGCCGTACGTGACCAGTACGATCGAAGAATTACCTGACGCCGATCATGTCTTTCGCGGCGAAGCTGAAGAGACGCTGCCACAGTTCGTTGAAGACCTCGCCCGCGGCGAAACCAAGCCCGTCTATCAGGCTGCCGAACGGCCGGCGCTCGCAATGACGCCGATCGCCGATTTTGGGCTCGCGAATCTGAAGCGTTACAGCGCGATGTCGGTCCAGTATTCACGCGGCTGTCCCTTCTCGTGCGAGTTCTGCGACATCATTGAGATTTACGGAAGAGTTCCGCGCACCAAGAGCAATCAGCAAATGCTCGCGGAGTTCGATGCGCTCAAAGCCCTCGGCTGGCGCGGCACTGTCTTCATCGTTGACGACAATTTCATCGGCAACAAGAAGAACGTGCGGCTATTGCTGCCCGACCTCGCGCGTTGGCAGAAGGAGAACGGCTATCCATTCGAGCTACTGACCGAGTCCAGCGTTAATCTCGCTGATGACGAAGCGCTGCTCGCAAACATGCGCGAAGCAGGCTTCAATCGCGTCTTTCTGGGAATTGAAACGCCGGTCGAAGAGAGTCTGCACGAAGCGCAGAAGTCGCAGAACCGCGGCAACCTCGTCGAGTCGGTCCGCACCATTCAACGGCACGGCATTGAAGTAATGGCCGGGTTCATTGTCGGTTTCGATAACGATCCGGAAGACATCTTCGAACGGCAAATCGATTTCATTCGCCGCAGCGCAATTCCGCTCGCGATGGTCGGTTTGTTAAATGCGCTTCCTGATACTCAACTCTGGAAGCGACTGGAACGCGAGGGAAGGCTGTTGGGTGAAGATGCCACAGGCAACAACACGGTCTGCACTTTCAACTTTAAGACACGCATGGACCCGGCGTTGCTGGTACGCGGGTATCAAAGAATCATGCAAACGATTTATGGTCCGCGCGAGTACTATGAACGTGTGCTCGACTCCCTGCGCCGCACCCGAAATCATTCTGTCGAGCCACGTGTGTATAGCCCCATCGCCGGCCTGACTGCGCTGGCGAGAATTCTGCTCAAGCTGGGAATCATCGATCACGAGCGAAAAGAATTCTGGCGCTTCTTTGTTCAGGCCGTCATCAAACACCGCAAACAATTCGCCGACTCACTGCGATTGGCCGCCGTTGGCTACCACTTTCGAAAATTGAGTGATGCTTACAGCGAAAACTGACTTTCGTCTGCGAAATGTCAGTTCTCCGTAAAGCAGGATGGTTGAGGATCAA
>Ga0075434_100006568_pt1 | contig 10667 bp, 12 predicted proteins | sample RhiMethybrSRZTD3_FD_75298 | JGI IMG/M metagenome (GOLD analysis project Ga0075434, IMG submission 75298) | Populus rhizosphere microbial communities from Tennessee, USA - Rhizosphere MetaG P. TD hybrid SRZTD3 | ecosystem: Host-associated > Plants > Roots > Rhizosphere > Soil | place: USA...
CACTTCACGAAGGACCTCTCGGTCGGCGCCAATTCGTTCGTCGAGGGGATCCAGCGCCGATACAACGTGAGCCAGGCCGAGGCGCTGAGCGCCCTCCGCGGGCGAGGCGACGGGCCCATCGACGTCGCGTCGATCGTGCAGTCGACGTGCGAGGACCTTTCGGTGCAGATCGATCGCGCCATCGCGTATCTCAAGTCGGCGGGCGACGCGGAGCGCGTCGATCGGATCCTGCTCTCGGGCGGTAGCGCCCGCGTGCCGGGTCTCGCCGAATTCCTGAACGCTCGACACCAGGTGCCGGTCGACGTCGTGAATCCGATGCAGCGGCTCCTGGTCGATTCGGGCCTCTTCAACGGCGACTCGCCGGAGAGCGTGGCCCCGGTTCTCACCGTGGCCATCGGCCTCGCGCTGCGATAGGGGGATTGAGTCCATGATTCGCATCAACCTGCTGCCCCGCGACGAACGCCAAGTGCGCCGGAGCATCGTCATGCCGAAGTTCGGCGCGCTCCTGCCGGTCCTGGTCCTGCTCCTGGTCGCCGCCCTGTTCACGGCGTTCTCGGTCGTGCAGGCGATGCAGGTGGGCCGCCTGAAGGCGGACATCGCGCGCGCCGAGCAGGAAGCCGAGAAGCTGCGCCCGCAGATCCAGACCATCCAGGAGCTGACCCAGAAGCGCGAGGAACTCACGCGGCGCCTGAACGTGATCACGAACCTGGACAAGACGCGGCTCTGGCGCGTGAAGCTCGTCGACGAGTTGAGCCGCTGCATTCCGGAGCACCTCTGGCTCGTGAGCTACGAGGAGACCGGCCCGGACAAGGTCAACATCGAGGGGGTCACCTTCTCGAACCTGCTGGTCGCCGACTTCATGTCGCGGCTCGAGGCGTCCCCGCTCTACGGCGACGTCGATTTGCAGGTGGCGGAGAAGGGGACGATCGACCAGCGGAACGTGGTGAAGTTCAAGATCACGGCGGCGATGACGCTGTAGTGGAACCGACGCGGACGACGCACAGGGGAGAGCGATGGACCTGAAGGATCCGAAAACCCAAAAGATGATCCTGGTCGGGCTGGGCACCGCGGCGCTTGTCTATTTCTACGTCTTCGCCGACTTCGTGCCGTTCAACTTCAAGGCGCGGTCCAAGGAGATCGCGAGCCTGAAGGACGACTACACGAAGAAGTCGAATGAGCTGACGAAGGCGCAGCAGCTGGTGAACCGGCTTCCCGAGCTGAAGAAGGAGTTCGCGCTCCTGAATCAGCGTTGGGAAGTGGCGCAGGAGCTGCTGCCCAGCCAGAAGGAGGTCGCGAGCCTCCTCCGGAAGGTCACGATCGCGGGCCAGGAGGCGGGGGTGAAGTTCCTCCTCTTCAAGCCCGGCACGGCGAATCCGCAGACGTACTTCACCGAGAACCCCGTGCAGGTCTCCGTGACGGGCGGCTTCCATCGCGCCGGCACGTTCCTCAGCGAGATCGCCGAGCTCAGCCGGCTCGTCAACGTCTCGCAGCTCAAGTTGAAGGGATTTGACAAGGGCGATCTGGACGACACCGTGCAAGCCGACTTCGTCGCGACCGCGTACACGCTGGCCGAGGGGAACCCCAATGAACCTGCCAAGCAGCCTGGCGCTGCCACAAAGTAAGCTCCTCAAGGGCCGGACCGGCATCCTGGTCTTGGCGTTGCTCGTCGCGCTTCTCGGCGGCGCGCTGTACTTCGCCATGCGCGCGGCCGCGCCGGCGAGGATGCCGACGCCCGCCACCTCGCCGGCGGCGCAGGCGCCGGTGAAGACGCCGCCGGTTCCGAAGGAGCCCGCGCTCGTCGTGTACGGTCCGCCGGCGCCCGATTGGGTCGAGCGCGTGCCGATGCCGGCGCCGGGTGCCGTCTCGACGACCGCGGCGGGCGCCGTTCCCGCTCCGGCGACGGCGGTCGGAACGCCCGCCGGTACTACGGCCACCGCGGTTCCCTCGGCGGCCACGGCCGTCTCCTCGACCGGCGCCACGGACGGCGCGGTGGGGGCTGCGATCGACGCCGGAGCCGCGGAGACGCCGAAGTCTCTCGATGCCAGCGTGCTCTTCGCGCGCGACCAATATACCTACACGAGCGGCGGACGGCGTGATCCGTTCCAGTCGCTGCTCGACGGCAGGTTCCAGAGCCAGACCGGAGACGGCTCGCTCGTGGACGTCGGGGACATCCACCTGGTGGGAATCATGTGGGGCGCCTCGGACAAGTTTGCACTGGTGGAGGACAGCCGCGGCCGTGGATTCGTGCTGCGGGTGGGAGATCCGGTCGTGAACGGCTACATCTCGGGAATCGCGAAGTCGGAGCTCCAGATCGTACAGAACGCCTTCGGCGAGTCCCAGACGTTGTCGATCAAACTGCAACCGAAAGAGGGTGACGAGAATGCGGCTCGAAACTAGCGGTACGGGCGCGGGTCGCCGGAAAGCGTGGGGGGCGCTGACGGCGCTCCTTCTCCTGGTCGTGGCGGCTCCGGCGCTGGGCGTGACGGTGAAGAGCATCTCGCTGAAGGATTCGAACGGCGGGACGCAGGTCATCGTGGAAGCCGATTCGCCGATCAACTACCACGACTTCACGCTCGAGTCGCCGGACCGCATCGTTCTCGATTGCCCCGGAGCGACGCTCGCGTTCGCGGAGCGGACGTGGGCCGGCCGCGACGGCGCGCCGGTCAAGGCCGTCCGCGCCACCGAGATGGGCTGGGGCCAGGACACCGGCGCCCGCATCGTCGTCGACTTAGCACAGGCCAGCTCGTATGGCGTGAGCCAGCTCGGCAACAACATCGTGCTCGCGGTCGAAACGCCCGCACCGAAGGACGCCGACAAGGTGACCGTCGAGAGCGCGCCGGTCGCGTCCTCGGATCCGTCGGACAACCGCCGGATGTCGCTCGACGTGCAGGGCGCCGAAGTGCAGACGGTGCTCCGCAGTCTGTCCGAATTCAGCGGCAAGAACATCGTCGCGAGCAAGGAAGTGAAGGGCGCGGTCACGCTCCGCCTCCGGAACGTGCCGTGGCGCCACGCGCTCGACATCGTGCTTCGCGCCCAGGGACTGGGCATGGTGGAGCAGGGCCAGACGATCGTGATCTCGAATCTGGAGACGCTCCGCAAGGAGGAGATGGAGCGGAACACGGCCGCCCGCGCGGCGGAGGAGCTGCTCCCGCTCCAGACGCGGATCATCCCGGTGGCCTACGCGAACGCCGAGGAGATGGGCAAGGCGCTCGAGAAGACGCTGACGAAGCGCGGCCACATCGAGATCGACAAGCGCTCGAATTCGCTCCTCGTCACGGACATCGAGGACCGCCTCGACATGGCCGAGTCGATGATCCGGAGCCTCGACACGAGGACGCCGCAGGTCGAGATCGTGGCGCGCCTCGTCGACGTGGACGTCACGGCCACGCGAAGCCTCGGCATCGACTGGGGTCTCCACAACGTCGATGTCTTCGACGCGGGCGTCTCCGAGAACGTCGACATCAACGCCGCCGACGTGAACAACCCGGCCGGCCAGGTTCGCCTGGGCACGGTCAAGCCGTTCGGCAGCGTGGAGGCCACCCTCCAGGCGCTCGAGACGCAGAACAAGGCCAACATCATCTCGAATCCGCGGATCACGACCGTGAACAACCGCGAAGCGTCGGTGGTCGTGGGCCAGCAGATTCCCCTCATCGTGCAGGACTTCGCGGGCAACGCCGTGACGCAGCTCACGACGATCGGCATCAAGCTGAACGTGACGCCGCACATCAACGTCGGCAACAAGATCACGATGGACATCCATCCGGAGGTCTCGGACCTCGCGGCGCAGGCGACCGTCCAGGGCGGCATCATCATCAACACGACGATGGCCGACACGCGGGTCATGGTGAACGACGGCGAGACGGCGGTGATCGGCGGACTCATCCGGAGCAACGAGACCGAGACGAACCGCGGCGTGCCGATCCTCATGGACATCCCGCTGCTCGGAAACCTGTTCCGCTCCACCTCGACCACCAAGGCCAAGCGCGAACTCCTGATCTTCGTGACGCCGAAGATCCTCGGCGTGGAGACCGCGGCCAAGTAACGACGCGCCCGCCGCTGGCCACGAGCCTTCGGCGCCGGTATACTGCGGGGCCTTCCCACACGGGAGGGCCCCGTTTTCATTCGTGGGCCGAGGCGGAGGGGGCGTGAGGGAACGCGTGGCTCTGATCGGGCTGTCCGGGGCGGGCAAGACCACCGTCGCGCCGCGGGTCGCATCTCGGCTCGGCTGCGATTGGATCGATCTGGACGCCGAGATCGCGCGCGCGGCGGGCGTGGACGTGCCGTCCTTGATCCGCGGCGAGGGCGAAGCGGCGTTTCGCGCGCGTGAAGCGGCGGCGCTTCGCGCGGCTCTCGAAGAGGACCCGCGCGCCCGCCTCGTCGTCGCGTGCGGCGCCGGCGCGCTGGCGCTGCCCGAGAGCCGCGCGCGGCTCGCGGCCGGCGCGGTCACGGTCTGGCTCCGGGTCGCTCCGGCGACCGCCGCGGAACGGCTTGGAGCGGCGCCCGAAGCGGCGCGGCCGCTCCTCGGCGGGGACGCGCCCGAGGGGCGTCTCCGGACGCTCTGGGAGGCCCGCAGGGCCGCGTACGAGGCGGCCGCCACGGGCACGGTCGACACGGAAGGCCGCTCGCCGGACGAAGTAGCCGACGAGGTCGTGGCCCTCGTCCGGGGGGCGGGATGGGCTTGATCCGGGTGATCGGCGGGGAGCTTCGGGGCCGGCGATTTCGCGTGCCGGACCGGGGCGTCCGCCCCACGTCGGAACGCGCCCGTGAGGCGGTTTTCGACATCCTGGGGCCGTCTCTCCTTTCGGGGGCGCGGGTCCTCGACCTGTACGCGGGCTCGGGTGCCCTCGGGATCGAGGCGCTGAGCCGGGGCGCCGCATTCGCCGACTTCGCAGAGGGGAGCCGGAGCGTGGCGCGGACGCTGGAACAAAATCTGGAATCGCTCGGGCTCTCGACCCGCGGCCGGGTGCACGTGACCGACCTCGACCGGGCGACGTTGACGGTCCCGGGCCCCTGGAGCGTCGTGTTCCTCGATCCGCCCTACGACGGGGACGCGGGGGTAAGGTGGCTCGCGACGCTTGCCGCGGCGGTGTGGCCCGACGGCGGTGGACTGGTCGTCTACGAGCGGCGAAGCGGTACCCCGGTGAAGGCACCGGCCGAGCTCGTCTTGAAGACCGAACGGGAGTACGGGGACGCGGCGGTCGCGTTCTACCGCACGGGCGGGCCCAGCGGGCCGACGTCCCAGGGAGGGTCATGAACGCCGTCTTCGCCGGAACATTCGATCCCGTCACGAACGGACACGTCGACCTGATCCGCCGGGCGCTGCGCGTCGTCGATCGGCTGACCGTCGCGGTGGCCTCTCGACCGGAGAAGCAGGTTCTGTTCTCGCAGGAGGAGCGGGTGGAGATGATCCGCGAGGCGATCGGCGCCGAGCCCCGCCTCGCCGTGGAACCCTTCACGGGACTGCTCGTCGAGTACGCCCGCGAGCGGAAGATCGGAATCATCATTCGGGGCGTCCGGTTCGTCTCGGACTTCGAGTACGAATTCCAGATGGCCCTCATGAATCGGAGGTTGAGCGATCAGGTGGACACGATCTTCCTCATGCCGAGCGAGGCGCACACGTTCGTGAACTCGACCCTCATCAAGGAGATCGCGCGGCACGGGGGCGACGTCGCGCCCTTCGTCCCGCCCGGCGTCGCGGCCCGGCTCAAGACCGCGCTCCAGGCCAAGCGATGACGCGGCGCCGGATCAGCGCGCGCGTCGCCGCCCTCAAGCCCTCCGAGACGATGGCCCTGAGCGCCCGGGCGCGCGCGCTTCGCGCCAAAGGGGAGAAGGTCGTGTCGTTCGCCGCGGGGGAGCCGGACTTCGACACCCCGGGCCACATCCAGGAGGCCGCCATCGAGGCCATTCGGGGCGGGCATCACCGGTACACGGAGGTCGCCGGCGTCGCGCCCCTCCGCGTGGCCATCGCCGAAAAGCTCGAGCGCGACAACGGCGTTCGGTACGCGCCGCAGGAGATCGTCGTCTCGAACGGCGCGAAGCACGCGATCTGGAACGCGCTCTTCACGCTGCTCGAACCGGGCGACGAGGTGCTCTGTCCCGTTCCCTACTGGGTGACCTTCCCCGAGGTGGTGCGGCTCGCGGGCGGCACGCCCGTGTTCGTCCGCCCCGAGGGCGGTCGTGCCAAGGTGACGACCGCCGACCTGGAGCGCGCGACGACCCCCCGGACCCGGGTCCTCATCCTGAACAGCCCGAACAATCCGTCGGGCGCGGTCTACGATCGCTCGGAGATCGAGCGGATCGCCGCCTTCGTCCTGAAGCACGATCTCTTCGTCCTGTCGGACGAGATCTACGAGCAACTCGTCTACGGCGACGCGCGCCACGTCAGCATCGCGTCCATCGACGAGGAGGTGCGCCGCCGCACCGTGCTCGTGAACGGCGTCTCGAAGACGTGGGCCATGACGGGGTGGCGGATCGGCTACGCCGCGGCCCCGCTCGACGTGGCGGAGGGGATGGAGCGGCTGCAGGGGCAGTCCACGTCGAACCCGGCGGCCGTGTCGCAGCAGGCGGCGCTCCGCGCGCTGACGGGAGACGCGGGGCCGGCTCGGGAGATGCGCGCGCGGTTCGCCGCGCGGCGCGATCTCGTGGTGGAGCGCCTGGCCCGGATCCCGGGACTCAGCCTGGCGCCGCCCGACGGCGCCTTCTACGTCTTTCCGGACTTGAGCGAGCGAATCTCCGCCGCCGGAAACGGCGTGCGCGATTCGACGGGGCTCTGTGATTTTCTCATCGACGACGCGAAGGTCGTCTGCGTGCCCGGCTCCGCGTTCGGAATGGAGGGGCACATCCGCATTTCCTACGCGATCGGCGAGCGCGAGATCGTCGAGGGCCTGGATCGAATGGAGGCCTCGCTCGACCGGATGGCGCCCGCGCGAGGGGCCGCGAAGGGATCCTGAGAGGAGCCGAGCGAACGAATGCCGACCTACGATTACGAGTGCGAGAAGTGCGGGCTTCGCTTCGAGATGTTCCAAGCGATGTCGGACCCGCCCCGGAAGCGCTGTCCCAAGTGTCGCGGCAAGGTCCGACGGCTGATCGGGACGGGCGCCGGAATGATCTTCAAGGGGAGCGGCTTCTACACCACCGACTACCGATCGGACTCCTATAAAGAGCAGAAAAAGAAGGAGTCCGGGGATTCTCCTAAAGCAAAAGATCAACCCAAGCCGAAGGCGCCCGAAAAGGGCGGCAAGAAGGGCCGCACAAAGTCCGGAAGTTCTGATCTCTGAGGCAATTCCGTTTGACGCGCCCGGAATCGCTTGGTAGGGTTCGCCGGGTCGTGGACGACGGCCCTGCTCCCCCCGCACGCCGCATCGCCGCAACCGCGTCGGTATTCAGCGACATTGTAAATAACGTGTTTACAATTATTTATATCATCTACATCAACTATCTGTTGAGAGGAGACCGATGGCGTATCGCGTGACCCTGATCCCGGGGGACGGCACCGGCCCCGAGCTCGCGCAGGCGACGAAGCGCGTGCTCGAGTCGACCGGCGTGAAGTTCGACTGGGACGTGCAGGACGCCGGCGTCGACGTGCACGCGCGGGAAGGAACGCCGCTTCCCGATCGAGTGCTGGACTCGCTTCGAAAGAACAAGGTCGGGCTCAAGGGACCGATCACGACACCGGTCGGCACCGGCTTTCGAAGCGTGAACGTGGCGCTCCGCAAGGAGCTCGATCTCTTCGCGTGCGTGCGCCCGTGCAAGTCCTATCCCGGCGTCCGGTCCAGGTACACGAAGGTCGACCTGCTCATCGTCCGCGAAAACACCGAGGACCTCTACGCCGGCATCGAGTTCGAGAAAGGCTCGCACGGCGCGCACGCGCTCCTGGATCTCGTGCGGAAGGAAGCCTCGCGCGAGATCCGCGAGGATTCGGGAATTTCGATCAAGCCCGTGAGCGTGATGGGCTCCGAGCGGATCGTGCGGCACGCCTTCCTCTACGCGAAGAAGAACGGGCGGAAGAAGGTCACGGCCGTGCACAAGGCGAACATCATGAAGTATTCGGACGGGCTCTTCCTCGAGGTGGCCCGGCGGGTCGCCGGCGAATTTCCCGAGATCGCGTTCAACGACCGGATCGTCGACAACATGTGCATGCAGCTGGTGCAGACGCCCGAGGAGTACGACGTCCTCGTCCTCACGAACCTCTACGGCGACATCATCTCGGATCTGGCCGCGGGGTTGGTCGGCGGGCTGGGCGTCGCGCCCGGCGCGAACATCGGCACGGACGCCGCGCTCTTCGAGCCGACGCACGGGAGTGCGCCGAAGTACGCCGGCAAGGATCGCGTGAATCCGCTGGCGATGATCCTGAGCGGGATGCTGATGCTCCGGTACTTGGGCGAGACGGAGGTGGCGGACCGGCTGGAGCGCGCCATCGCGGCCGTCATCCTCGAGGGGAAGAAGGTCACGTACGACATGAAGGCCGATCGAAACGACCCGTCGGCCGTCGGCACGCAGGCGGCGGCCGACGCGATCACCGAAGCCTTTCGAAAGACCTGAGGGGGCGCCGTGCTCGCGGATCGCGCCCGGATTCACGTGATCGCGGGAAAGGGCGGGGACGGCTCCGTTTCGTTTCGCCGGGAGAAGTACGTGCCGAAGGGCGGGCCGGACGGCGGAGACGGGGGCGACGGCGGGAGCGTCGTCCTGGCGGTGAATCCGCACCTGCGCACCCTGCTCGACTTTCAGTCGAGGACGCGCTTCAAGGCGCCGAGCGGCATGAACGGGAGCGGTAATCGGAAGTCGGGGCGCTCGGGCGAGGATCTAAGGATCGAGATCCCCGCCGGGACGCTCGTGGTGGACGACGAGACCGGAGCAACGCTGGCCGACCTAGTGCGGGACGCCGAGACGTTCGCGGTCGCCCGGGGCGGGCGCGGCGGACGCGGGAACGCCCGGTTCGCGACGCCGACGCATCAGACGCCGCGCGAGTCCGAGCCCGGCCGCCCCGGCGAGGAGCGACGCTTGAGGCTCGAGCTTCGCCTGATCGCCGACGTGGGCCTGGTGGGCTTCCCGAACGTGGGCAAGTCGACGATGCTCACGCGGCTCTCGGCGGCGCGGCCGAAGATCGCGGACTATCCGTTCACGACGCTGGAGCCGCACCTGGGACTCGTTCGCGTCGGCGCCGAGGACGAGGGCCGGTCCTTCGTGATGGCGGATCTGCCGGGCTTGATCGAGGGGGCGCATCAGGGCAAGGGGTTGGGGCACGAGTTCCTGAAGCACATCTGGCGGACCCGAGTCCTGCTCTTCCTGATCGACAGCCTCTCCGAGGATCCAGGACGGGACGTCGCCACGCTGACGCACGAACTCGAAGCGTACAACCCCGAGCTGGGGCGAAAACCGGCGCTGGTGGCGCTGAGCCGCTCCGATCTCGCGGCGAAGCCGCCGTCCGCGGAGGATGCGCCGCCGTTTCCTCCGGGGCACGCGCGGTGGGCTGGCTCCGTGTCCGGGGTCTCGGGAGCGGGAACGTCGGAACTTAACGAGTTGATCTGGAATATGCTGATGATGGAGGAGGCGGGGAACCCGCCAGAGAGAGATCGCCGCGACGATTCCGTCGCCGAAGCCAAGGAGACGCCATGACACCCAAGGACGTGGCACGGCTCTGGGAAGAGCTGAGGCATCGCGACCCCGAAGAAAAGATCGACTGGATCCGCCAGCTCGCCAAGGATCCCACCCCCGAATCGGTCGAGGTGCTCCTCGACGTGCTCACGCAGGAGTCCTGGTTCTTGAGGGATCAGGCGGCGCGCGCGCTCGCCTCGATCGGCGAGGAGGTGTTCGACTCGCTGGTGGAATACCTCGGATCGGGCCTCTGGTACACGCGCGCCGCGGCCGCGTCGGCGCTCGGACGGATGGCGCTCCCGATCGCGGCGGAGCCCCTGACCCGGCTCCTTCGCGACCCGAATCGCACCGTGCGCGACGCGGGGTGGGACGCGCTCGCCAAGCTGGCGCAGAACGATCTCGCGGCGCACGCCGTGGCCGACGCGTTCGCGTCGCTCCCCGAGCGCGCGCAGCGGTTCGCCCTGGAGGGGCTCTTCTCGCGGGACGCGGACCTGGCCGACCGGATCGGCCGCATCATGTCCGACCCCGCGCTACGCGCCGCGGGCGAGCGGGCCGGGTTGAAGCGCGCCGCGGGGGACGACGACGGCTTCGCGTGGAACGACGTCGTCGGAGACGGAGCCGAGGACGTCGGCTGATCTCCGGAGCACGATGGGGAGCACGGTGGGGAGCAGGGTGGGGAGCACGGCGGCGAGGCCGACGGAGAGTTCCGTGGCCCGGCGCCGCGTTCTCATGCCGGCGAGCGACGACTATCCGGCGCGCCTCTTGCGCCTCTCCTCGCCGCCGCGCACGCTGCACTTGGACGGAGCCTGGAATCACGACGGACCGATCGTAGCCATCGTCGGAGCGCGGGAAGCGACCCTCGACGGCCTCGACTTCGCGGCCTCGCTCGCCGCGGATCTGGTCCAGGCGAACGCCGCCATCGTGAGCGGGCTCGCGGTCGGGATCGACGCCGCCGCGCACCGGGGCGCGCTCCGGGCCGGTGGGCGAAGCGGCGCGGTGCTGGGCACCGGCCTCGACCGGTGCTACCCCACGCGACACGCCTCCCTCCAGGAAGAGCTTCGCCGATCGCTCGG
>Ga0075434_100006570_pt1 | contig 10664 bp, 8 predicted proteins | sample RhiMethybrSRZTD3_FD_75298 | JGI IMG/M metagenome (GOLD analysis project Ga0075434, IMG submission 75298) | Populus rhizosphere microbial communities from Tennessee, USA - Rhizosphere MetaG P. TD hybrid SRZTD3 | ecosystem: Host-associated > Plants > Roots > Rhizosphere > Soil | place: USA...
TCGGCGGTCCATTCCTCTACTGGCTTGCCCATTTCCGCGGCCAGTGCGTTGAACGCTTTCCCGGACCGCGCGTTGAAGCTGTCCATGGGCTGACCGCGGTTGGTATGGGGCGACGCGAGCGCCGCGTCGAGATCGGGACGCCAGATGAAGCCACTGGCCTTCATGCCTAACGGCTCGAAGACGCGCTCGCGCGCGAGCCGCGGCAACCCCTTGCCGGTGAGCTTCTCGACGATGCGCTGCAGGAAGAAGTACCCCTCGCCCGAGTAGGAGAACTTCGACCCGGGCGGGAAGTCCGCAGTGAGCGCGACGTCGCGGCTGTTGCGCCAGTTGCGCCAACCACTCGAGTGGCTGAGCACGTGCGTGGCGGTGATGCTCTTCGCCCGCTCGTCGGCGGGGTTCGGCAGCGGCAGGTACGACGCGAGCGGCCGCGTTAGGTCGATCACGCCCTCGGCAGCGAGCTGCATCGCGATCGACGCGAAGACCGGCTTGCTGAGCGACGCGGCCTCGAAGACGGTGTCGCTGGTGACCTTGTCGTCCGTTCCCGCTCGTCGGATCCCGAAGCCTTCGACGGCGACGTCAGCGCCACGCACGGTCGCGATCGCCATCCCGGGGACGCTCGCGAGCGCGAGCAGCGTGGGAATGTCCGGCCCCGGGGGCGACGCGCTCTTGGATGATATTGCGCTTTCGGTTCGGCGAGCGCACGCGGCGGCGAGCAGGGTGCTGCTCGCGGCTAGCCATTCGCGGCGGTGCATCGTGAGGGTGCTCGGTGGAAGGGATGTAGAATGAGACGGCCGGGCAGGCTAGTTGGTTGGAATTCCGGATCGTCAAACTGCGGTCAGCGAGTGAGCTCCATGTTGCGCCAGCTTTCCTTGCGCGTGGATGGGTCGATGTCGGGAGCCCTTAAAGAGTCTTGAGCAGGCAGTCGTGAGTACTTCAGTGCTGAGTCACGGGATCTCGCGTGATGGTCTCGTTACTGAAACGCTCACGACTGCCCCCTCGGAACTCTTTAAGGCCTCCCGTCCCCGACCCCAGCCACGTCCGGCGATGTCACGCGAAACGAGGTGCTCAATCGCTAACGCCGTTTCCCGACCGGACCAAACGTGGAATGCCAGCCTGCCCCTCCGGAGGTTAGCTTGAGCGGACACTCTTTTCCGATGCGTACCATCATGAAGTCACTTCGCTTCGCCGCCCTCACCCTGCTCGCCGCGTGTGCGTCGACGAAAGCCACCACCGGCGCGCCGGCACCCGCGGCGGCTCCGGCAACGGCGTCCAATCCGACGAGCGCAACGTCCGCCTCGCGGCCAGCCGTCCCGGCGCCTGCTGCCCCGAAGGCATTCACGCCGCTCACCGAAGCGCCACGCGACTGGCAACTGCTCGACGTCTCCGACCGCGTCGCCGGGATCAGTGAACGCAAGGCGGAACGCGAGCTCCTCGCCGGGAAGCAGCCGAAGCGGACCGTCCTCGTCGCCGTGATCGACGGGGGCATCGACACCGCGCACGTCGCCCTCAGGGCGAACCTGTGGTCGAATCCCAAGGAAGTCGCCGGCAACGGCAAGGACGACGACAACAACGGCTACGTCGATGACGTCCACGGCTGGAACTTCATCGGCGGAAAGGACGGGAAGGACGTCCAGTACGACCTGCTCGAGGTCACCCGGCTCTACGTTCGCTGCACGAAGGCGCCTAACGCCGGCGCGACGACGAAGCTCCCCGCGCCCGACGCCGCCACCTGCAAGCGCGCCACCGAAGAATACCAGAAGCAGCGCGAGCAGAATCAGAACATGCAGCAGCAGGTGGGGCAGATCGCCATGGTGATGACGCGCGCGAACGAGATCCTGCGGCGCGCCATGAACACCGATTCGCTCACGAAGGCCAAGGTCAGCGCGTTCCAGCCCGCCAGCAACGATGCCAATCAGGCGAAGATCATGTGGCTCCGCCTCGCCGACGCCGGCATCACCCCCGAAGAGCTCGAGGACGCGAAGAAAGAGGTCGAGTCGAAGGCGAAATACGGCCTCAACCCCGACTACGACCCCCGCACCATCGTCGGCGACGACTACGCCAACCTCTCGGAGCGGAAGTATGGCAACGCCGATGTCATGGGTCCCGACGCGAAGCATGGCACCCACGTCTCGGGCATCATCGGCGGCGTACGAGGCACACCCGGCGGCATCGACGGCATCGCGACGAACGTCAAGATCATGATGATTCGCACGGTCCCTGACGGTGACGAGCGCGATAAGGACATCGCGAACGCGATTCGTTATGCGGCGGATAACGGTGCGAACGTGATCAACATGAGCTTCGGCAAGGGGTTCTCCCCCGAGAAGGTGGCCGTGGACGACGCCGTGAAGTATGCCGACTCGAAGGGTGTGCTCATGGTCCACGCCGCCGGCAACGACGGCGAGAACCTGGCGGAGAAGCCAAGCTTCCCAACGCCGGCGTATCTGTCGGGCGGTCGGCCTAACAACTGGATCGAGGTCGGCGCGTCGTCGTGGAAGGGCCTCGACAGCCTCGCGGCACCGTTCTCGAACTATGGCAAGGCGCAGGTGGACGTGTTCGCGCCGGGCGTCGACATCCTGTCGACCGTGCCGGGCGGGGGTTACGAGCGCGAGAGCGGGACGAGCATGGCTGCCCCGGTCGTGACGGGGCTTGCCGCGATGCTCATGTCGTACTTCCCGAACCTCTCGGCCGCCGACGTGAAGCGGATCATCCTCGATTCGGCCACGCGTTATGCGGACCAGAAGGTCGTCAGGCCGGGCGCGGAGAATGGCGAGCAGGTGCCATTCGGGTCGCTGTCGATCACTGGCGGGGTCGTGAACGCGTACTCGGCGGTCAAACTGGCCGAGCAGATGAGCACGACGAAGCCATAACGGGCGGCTGGCGGCTGGTAACCGGCGGCTGGTAACCGGCGGCTGGTAACCGGCGGCTGGTAACCGGCGACGGGCGACGGGCGACGGGCGACGGGCGACGGCTAGAAAGCGAGAGCCCTCGGGATGCTCATCTCACTGCGAGATGCATCCCGAGGGTTTCCGCATCTTACCCCGCCGCCCGTCGCCCGCCGCCCGTCCCCCGTCCCCGGCCTTCCGTATTGACACCCACCACGAAACTAGGCATAGTTGACCTATGCCTAGAGTGGACGGACTCCCGCCGGGCACCCTCGCCATGCTCATCCTGCGTGTGCTCGCCACGCAGCCGCTGCACGGCTACGCGATCGCCCAGCGCATCGCCATCCTCTCCGCCGGCCGGCTCAGCGTCGAAGAAGGATCGCTCTACCCCGCGCTCCAGAAGCTCCTGCTGAAAGGGTGGGTCAAGGCCAGCCCCGCTGTGTCGGAGACCGGCCGCGCCGTTCGCGAGTACCGCCTAACGCCCAGCGGACGGAAGCAGCTCGCCGTGGAACAGGAAAGCTTCCGGCAGACTACCGACGCCATCGTCGCCATCCTCGAGACCGCGTGAGGCCGTCATGAGCGCGCTGGATGAAGGGCTCCGACGCGTCTGGTATCTGCTCAATCGCCGGCGATTCGACCGCGCTCTGGCCGAGGAGATGGACGCGCATCGCGAGATGATGCGCGAGCCAGCGTGGTTCGGAAACACACTCCGGCTCCGCGAACGATCCCGCGACGCCTGGGGGTGGGTCTGGGTCGACGACCTGGCACGCGACATCCGTCTCGCTGCACGCGCCCTCCGTCGCACACCGGGGTTTACGATCGTCACGCTGGTGTCGCTCGTCATCGGCCTAACGCTGGCAGCATCGACCATCGCTGTTGCCAACGCGTATCTCATCCGATCGCTCCCGTATCCCGAAGCGGATCGGCTGTACCACGTGATGTACGCGCCGCCCGGACCCTACGAGCCCGGCGGCATGTCTGCGCTCGATTGGAAGTCGGTGAGCGACGTCGTTGAGTATCCTGTGACCGCCGGTTCCGCCACGGTCTACCTGGGCGACGGCGGACCCGAACAGCCCATACGCGCGCTTCAGGTCAACACCGGCTTCATGCAAGGGCTGGGTGTCCGCGCGAGCCTCGGGCGTACTTTCAACGCTGAAGAGTTCGCGCCCACCTCGGATCGCGCCGTGATGATCGGCGACGGGGTTTGGCGCGAGCGGTTCGGCGCCGACTCGAGCGTGATTGGCCGGGTATTTCGCGCCGAGGCAGGCGACGGACGCGCCGAGGCGCAGACGTTCCGGATCGTCGGTGTCCTTCCGCCAGGCTTCTGGTTTGGCCGAGGAAGCGGTGCCCTCGTCGACATCCTGATGCCGCTCACCGAGCCGGCGCGCACTTACATGGTTCGCCTGCGCCCCGGCGTGCCCGTCGGCTTGGCCGAGCGTCGCATCACCGACGCGGCGCGCGCGGTAGGAACCTCGCTCACCACCGACTGGACTGGTGTTCACCTCGAGTCCGCGCACGAGCGATACGTCGGTCCGGTTCGACCCGTACTGTTAGGCGCGACCCTCGTAGCGGGGATCGTTCTGCTGATCGCCTGCACGAATGTCGCGGTCCTGGTGCTGTTGCGCGCACTGCATCGGCAGAAGGAGATGGCCGTTCGCGTGGCGCTCGGTGCCGAGCGCAGACACATCGTGAGGGTCCTGGCGGCCGAGAGCGCGTGGCTCTGTGGCGGAGCCATCGTTCTGGTGGCCACGCTCATTGCATTCCTCCTGCGGCCTCTGGCACCGCTCATCGAGCGCCAGCTCGGCCGGCCGGCGCCGGGCGGAGAATCCTCCATTGGCGTGGACTCGACGGTGTTGATGGCCATGGCCGTCGCCGCGGTGGTCATCGCGCTGTCGCTCTGCCTGGTGCCCCTCGCCACACCGTGGCGCCGACATCTGGCAGACACATTGCGCGCGTCCGGCCGTGCTGACACCGATCGAGCGTCGATGCATCGCATCCGCGGAGCGTTGGTCGGACTCGAGCTCGCTGGCTCGCTCATGCTGCTCGTGGCCTGCGGCATGATGATCCGGAGCGTCGTGCAGATGGTTGGCACTGACCTCGGATTTCGGACGGACGGCCTCGCCCGTGTTCGCGTCGTCGTCCCGGCGAGGATCTATCCGGATGACGAGTCTCGTTATTCGTTCTACCGACGAGTGACCCAGCAGGCAGGCAGTCTCGCCGGCGGTAGGGTGGCCCTCACGAGCTGGCCGCCGTTCGCCGAGTCCTTGACGTTCCCCGTGATCGACGAGAGCGGCGGCGCGCGAGCGAAAGCCGGTGTGACAGCTGTCGGGCCGGACTACTTTGCCGTCCTGCGCATCGGCGTTCGCGAAGGTCGCGTCTTCTCGGCACAGGATCGGGAGGGGAACGATCCGGTCGCCGTGATCAGCGACGCACTGGCGCGACGGCTCTGGCCGGGCGCCAGCGCGGTCGGGCACCGCATTCGTGCGGTCGATCGAGTCGGCACGGCGACGCCGTCCGCCACGTGGCGGACCGTTGTCGGTGTGGTGGGCGACGTTAGGCAGGACTACACGGACACCGACGTCGCCGACGTGTATGTTCCATTTTTCCAGGTGCCGTCCGATCGCTACGGCAACTTCTACGTCGAGACGAGGGCGCCGACCATCGCGCTCACCACTGCGCTTCGGGCGGCACTGTCCGAGACCGACGGCCAGGCACTCGTTCGTGACGTGCTGCGCGCCGACGACGAGAACCGCCAGCTGCTGGGGACGCGATTCCTCACCGCCCTGCTGAGCGCCTTCGCGCTGTTCGCGGCGTTTCTGGCGGTCGTGGGCATGTACGGCGTGATCGCGTACGCGGTTGGTCGCCGCCAGCGGGAGTTCGCGATCCGCGTCGCGCTCGGCGCGACGCGGCAGGCAGTCACGTCGCTGTCGATGCGCAGCGGTGGCCTCGTGCTCGCGCTGGGACTCGCCGCGGGAACGGTTGCCGCGTTAGGCGCCGGACGACTGCTTCGGAGTGAGTTATACGGAGTGCCGCCGGTCGACCTCTGGTCGCTGCTCGGCGCAGGCGGACTGCTCGCGCTCGCGGGGCTGCTCGCTATCTGGCTTCCGGCGCATCGCGCGGCGTCGGTCGATCCGGTGGTCGTGCTCCGCGAGCAGTAGAAACTGGGGACTGAACAACGGGGACTAAGGGACTGGGGACTCGGCCGGGATGCTAGCGCGAGGGGTGCTGCTCGCCAATAGAAGGCTCCCTTGCCGAGTCCCCAGTCCCCAGTCCCCTAGTCCCCGTTGTTCAGTCCCCCTCAGTGCTTGAGGAACCGGGCTCGCAATCGTTCCCCCGCGAACCGCAGCAGCAGTGTGAGCACCGCGAACCGGAGCACTCGGCCCGCCATGAGTGCGGGGAGGAACTGCGGCAATGGCAGCGCAAATGCGCCCGCTGCAATGCACGTGAGCTTCGTCGAGAGCGGCGAGATCGTCGCGACGAAGACGAGCATCCAGCCGTGCCGCTCGAACATTCCAACGCTCGACGCCAGCGTCGCCTCGCTCACGCCTAACGTCGACAGCACCGTGTGTCCGACAGTGTCGAACGCCTGCGCGCCAATCAGGTAGGCGATGCAGCCGCCGGTGATGGCGCCTCCCGTCGCCCACATGGCCAGTCGAGGCCCACGCTCCGGATCGGCGACGACCAGCGGAGCGAAGAGAGCCCCGCTCGGGCCTGGCACGACGGAGCTCTGCAGCACCTCCCACGCCGCCGTCGCCGTCCCGGCCCATCCGGATTCGGCCCAACGATGAAGCGCGGCATAGAGACGTGGGAGCATGGACGAACCCTTACGAGTGGCGGGAATCTCTTTCACAAATCGCAGGCGAGCGCTAACGCTTCTTCGCGCTAACGCTTCTTCGCCAGGATCGTCCCACGGCACGTCGGCGCGCCACAGTGGCATGGGAAGCGTCGCTTGGCCGCTGGAGTGTGCCGCTCCTCGAGCACGTAGGCGTAGTCGTAGGCAAGCTCCTCGCCGGGCACGATCTCGCGAATCGTCTCGATCCAGATGCGACCGTGCTCGACGACGGCATCGCAGTTCGGCGCACACGAATGATTGATGAAGCGCGCCTCGTTGCCGCCGACAGCCGCGTCGACCACGACCTCGTTCCCATCATCGTCCTCGATGGCGAACAGGTACGTGTGATGACGTTCGTCGGGGACATCCGGGTAGCGCGCCTCGGCCTCCTCTGGCGCGAGCCGTTCCCCGGTATACTCGACGAGCCTAACGCCGACCGGGATAGGCTGCGTGGCGAAGACGCCGAGCCCTTGCATGGGCGAGGGCCGAATCTCGAACGGGAACGCCGCCATGAGGCGAAAGCTACGGCTTCAGTGCGTGGAACCGAGCTTGCCGGGTGGGAGGCGGTACAGGGCCGCGACCGTCGCGCGGTCGCGATCCGTCAGTTGGTAGTGCCGGCCCTCTGTTTGCGCCGCCATGATGTCCTGCATCGCCGGCGAATGACCGAGGCCCAGCACATGACCCGCCTCGTGACGCGCTGCGTTCTGCACGGTGTAGATGTCGTACGCCGTCGAGAGCTGCACGTGCGCGAACGCGATCCATCCCGCGCCGCCGGTCATCCGAAACGTCGTACCGATCTGGCGCGACTTCGGCATCCGCGCTCGCCAGGTCACGTGCACGTCCGCCTCTGTGGAGTCATCGACCAGATCGAACGCCACACCGAGGCCGAGCTCATTCCACGCCGTGAACGCGCGTCGCGTCGGGCTGATCAGGTCCGGTGAAAAGCCCGCCTCCGACGACTGTGGTTGGACCCAGACGCGAATCGGCTCGGCCCGCTCGCGCCACCGCGTGACGATGTCGCCATCCTCGGCGAGCATCGGGCCGAGGTACGTACCGGTCTCGAGCGATCCGACGAGTTCACGTGCCGAATCCGCAGAGAGCCCGGGCACAGAATCGCGACCGCCCATGTCCCGCTGTGCCGCCTCCTCGAGCCGCGCGATCTGGACGTGCGTCAACCATCCGGGGGCAGAGTACTGCTCGCCGCGAGAGGCGATCTGCCGTGTGTACTGCGAGACTATCGCGGCGCTGTCGCGCGCGGTGAGCGAGCGCGGCTCGCGGTCTGGTCGCCGCGGTGATGCCATCACCTGAGCCCCAACGAACGCCACGAGCGCGACGATCACGCCACCGAGCAGCAGTTCTCCCATCGATGGTCTGCGCGCCATATCCCGGATGACGCCGTCCGGCTGGGGGTGGCAACCGGGAAAGGTATGACCTCCCGTGTGACGCCACGGTCGCGCTCGCACGACCGGCGGGCCGAAAGGGTCTATCCCCCATTTCGGCCTCCAGATATTACATTTGGTCCGTCACCCTCAAGTCTCACCCGCCAACGAGGAGGTGATCCATTGTCTATTGACCCTAATACGGCGCGGATCGCCGGGAGCCGTTAAGGCTCGCTGGAACGCTCGCTGTAATGGCTGACCGACGACCACCGCGCCGTTCGGTCTACGAAGGCCACCACGCGTTAGGGCGCGATGGTGGCCTTCACCGTTTCCGCCCACCCCCTCGCTCATGTCCGACTCCTCTCCAGCGCTTCGCGCACAGCTTCGTCGCATTCTCTCCTGGCAGGACGCGCACGTCGGCTTCGAGAAGGCCGTGGAGGGCCTCGCGCCCAACCTGCGCGGAGTGCGCGCCGAAGGATTTCCGCACTCGGCGTGGGAGATCGTCGAGCATCTCAGGCTGACGCAGCACGACATCCTCGATTTCTGTCGCAACCCGAAATACGAGGAGCTGAACTGGCCGGACGACTACTGGCCGAAGTCGCCGGCGCCGCCGTCCGGCAGCGCGTGGGATGACTCGATCAGCGCGTTTCGCGAGGACCGCGAGGCGATGGAAGCGCTCGCGATGGACGAGTCGATCGATCTGTTCGCGACGATCCCGCACGGCAGCGGCCAGACGTACATCCGCGAGATCCTGCTCGTCGCCGACCACAACGCGTACCACCTCGGCCAACTCGTGACGGTGCGGCGACAATTGGGCGCGTGGGGAGACGCCTAACGTCGGTCCGCCGAAGGCGGGCGACTCGGGAATCGGGAATCGCAGCTGCTGGCTGCGTGCAGCTGCTGGCTGGTAGCCGACGGCCGACGGCTGCGTGCTACTGCCGCGTGCTGCTGGCTGCTGCTATTAGCGTAACGAGCCGGGGGTCATCCCGAGCGCAGGGGGGAATGACCCGCTTATGTCGTCGCCCGTCGCCCGTCGCCCGTCGCCCGTCCCCGGCAGCCAGCCGCCAGCCGCCAGCCCGCCAGCCGATCGGTGACCGGTCGGTTCACACCCGGGTTATGCCTGGAAACAACCTGACACGCATGAGATTCCGGAACCGAATTGCATACACAGCTGCCGCGGCCCTCACCGCCGCGTGCGCCTCCGCCGGCACCACGTACCAGAGCGGTGTGGCGCCCAAGTCCTTCGACCGGCCACCGTTCTACGCCGGCGCCGACGTGCCTAACGTTACCAACGTCGCCCACCTGCCCCTCCGATACCAGCGCGGCGCCGAGCAGGGCGCGCAATTCGAGCCTCAGGGCGCGAGTGGATCACCCGCTGCGGTCCTCGTGGCCGAGATGAACGCGTACCTCGACTCGATCGCGGCGTCCGCGAAGCTGTCACCGAAATCCGCGGAGGTCGGTACCGCCCCCGACGTCCACTTCGGATGCCTTCCGGAACCGGCAGGCGGCGATTGTGTGGGCGACGGAGACGCGGACGCCCAGCATCAGTTGCAGCTCTCGGTCGGTCGCCCGTCGCAGGACTGGATTGGGTGGATCGGCACCGCGCTCGACAGCGCCTCCCGCGACAAGGCACTCATCATCACGCTGGAGCTCGGCCAATACTGGCCGCGGCAGAAAGGCTTCGGTCTCGGGAAAGAAGTCCGCCTCGGCAGCGATTACACGGTCGGCGTGCCGTGGCTCACGTCACTCGAGCAGCCGGTCGCCGTCGTGCAGCTCACCGGAGCGCTCGTCGGACGCGATGGGCTCGCGATCAGAATCGGCGCCGAAGGAATGCTGGCGAAGCGAACCCACATCGCGCTGAGCGCGATTGGTGCACAGTCGCTCGTGACGGACGAGGACATCGAGCGATTACGGACACTCCGCCGCGATGACTTGCCGGGCCAGCCGCTGGTGTGGCAGGTCGCCCTCCGAACCCTGGTGTCGCAATTGACCGGGCAAGTCGGCGTGACCTGACACGGTTCGTCCCACGATTCTTGGCGAGGGAGATCACCGGTGGTAGCATGAAAGGAGGCACGCGACGCTGCGCTGCCTCCCTCATGCACCAGGTCTCGTGACCCCGCTCGAAGCTCGACCGGTCTCGCGGCGCACGTTCCTTCACTCCGCTGGAGCAGGCGCATTTGGCGCGTTCGCCGCTGCATGCGATGTTGGAGGAGTGAAGGCCGCGCTCGCGCTCACGGCCGGCGGTCGTCTCACCGCGCGCCCCGTGGCACCGACGACTTCGGTCACCCCGGGAGAGCAGGCGCTCTCGCTGGGAGCGGGTGGCCGCGAGGGGCTGCTCTACGTACCCGCCGGGTACGCGTCGACCAGCCCGGCGCCGCTCGTGCTCATGCTGCACGGCGCCACGGGTTCTGCGCGCGGGGCTCTGCGTCCGTTCCGTGAGCTCGCGGATGACGCCGGGCTCGTCCTCCTCGCGCCCGAGTCGCGAGGCACCACGTGGGACGCAATCCGTGGTGACTACGGACCCGACATTGCTTTCATCGACCGGGCGCTCGCCTGGGTGTTCGAGCG